>OLRB01000007.1_pt1 | contig 200036 bp, 202 predicted proteins | sample 1672751 | NCBI WGS metagenome assembly OLRB01 (sample SAMEA3136720, study PRJEB25190) | human gut metagenome | biome: human gut; feature: human-associated habitat; material: faeces | place: Austria | collected 2013
ATTGTTGATACACTGCCTGTCAAAAAGTCGAGTTAATTAAAGGATGAAATACTAGACATAAACGCATATAATAATGCCAAGGTAAAAGCATTAGTTGTTGATATTGAGCTAGAAGATATTTTTGGTGAAGCTACATTATTAGAAAAAATGGTATTAGCGGTAAAAGAAATACCTATTGCTTTCGAGTATCAGACATCTTTTGTAAAACTTGGTCTAAAAAATTTGAGAATTGATTTATTGCAAAAAGCATATGTTTCTGTAAAAAAAGTTGTTTTTTATGGGAATAAACAGATTGTAGATGTCGATACATCAAATGAAAAAAGAAGTACAATAGTTTCTGAAATGCTACTGTCAAATTTGAGAACAAATTATGGTAAAGATGCTGTAATGGAAAATCAGACAGATGATAATGACATTGTGATATGCTATTGCGGAGCTAAAAATCATAAAAATGTTTCACGATGTTATAGGTGTAAACGTACACTAAACAGGATTGTGCCTGGTGGCAAAGAAAAAACCATTGCTCTTGAAAAAACAGAGGTGGAGAAAATTCTTGATGAAGCTACTTCGTTATCTACGGCAAAAGATATCTATGAATTTTTGAAAAATACTAATAAACCTGAATTAGAAAGTTTAGTATATGAATTAAAAATTATAAGTAAGCAGGAAGCGGTTTTTGGAGATAACAATAAAGATGAAGCTATTGAAACAATTAATAAAATGATTTCTAAATTATAATATAATAAGGGGCAACATCCGCTATAGGATCTACCCTTCTTATATTGGTTTCAAATTCTCTAATCCCACCATCACGGTTTCCATTTATGTCCACAGCTACCACTCATACTTACAATCATTGCAATGGAATTGTTTTTTTCTCTTATTACCAAATAAACCAAATAGCATAATATTTCCTACTTTCGATGATGCCGATATACGCTTAATTTTAGTGGAACCACATGTAGGACATTTGGGGATAGATTTGGATGCATTGGTAGATGATGAAATACTCTGGGGTTGCGGATTTTTGTTTGCACCATTAGTTCTTCTATCTTCGCATACACCTTTTTTCTCAAGCATAATATGCAATTTACCACAGTTGTTACATCTTACTCCAAGTTTTTGATCGTTTTCTTCTAATGTACCTGATAAACCACCACAGTCAGGACACTCAAATTTTTTAACAAAATCTTGTTTTTCTATACAGATAATTTCTGGACATTCCTTACAAGATTTTTTGTATAAATAATCTTCATCAATAATGTACCAATTGTCTTTACCACATCTAGGACATTTTTCACCAATACTACTCATATATTACACCTCCAATATTATTATTTCTTTAATTATACCAATTTTGATTCCTATTGTAAACTAAAGTCACTAAAGAATATCGGAAATATACTAAGTGCAGGAACCGATTTTACAAAATTAAGCAAAGTAGTATCAAATATTGGTGATGTTGATAAGGCCGCAGAGTCATTAAATAAAATAGGAAAATTAAATGATAATTTAAAAATTGGTGTTTTGGTTGATGGATTATCTGGCGTTACCAAGGAGTCTGCTAAAACTGCTCTTGGAATTACAGACGTTGCCGATGCTGCATCTGACCTGACAGATATTGCGTCACGAGCCAATTCTAAAGTTGATGGTTTTGGTTCTGCCATTAAAGGTGTGTGGAATGTGATTAAGGCAAATCCTTTGGCAAGTGGGGCGATTGGAGCTGCTCTTACAAATTATCTTGTATCAGCACAGGGCATAAATTATTTGATATACCAGAGTTTTAAAGGCATACAAAAAGGGACACTGCAAAATAGATGTATTGCAATGTCCCTATTTTTTACTGCTGCTGTGAAGCTTTTTCTAATTCTGCTATTAATTCAGGTGTGATATCGGTGTTTTCAGCTAATCCGTGATCTTTCTGGAATTGTAAGATTGCACTATTAGTTAATTTTCCGGGTACGCCATCGGTGCTTCCTGAATTGTATCCTAAAGAAGTCAATAATTGCTGAACTTTTTGGATATTTTCTTTGTCGGTATAGACTACTCGCTGTGTAACAATATTTCCATTTACATTCAGATATATGTCCCCACTTTCTGCTTTTAGGCTATACTGATTATTTGTAGTATTATAAATAGCCAATTTAAAATCTATGGATTTAATATCCTCTATGGCAATTCCTCCTATTTGATCTGGATAAAATTCTAATACTGCTGTTCCAGTTTTTCCGGATTGAACTTCCCCAAAAGGTGAAAGATTTACTGATGTACCATTAATAACTATAGAAGCATCGGAAGATGAAATGGAAATATCTTTGTGATTGAGATTTACAACATCCATTGTCAATTTAGCACTGCCATATTGCGTTTTCTCGTATTTAGTGATTGTGACCTTAATTCCATCATCATTATAGACTTCAATAGGCTGTTGTGCTGCTGTTTCTCCTCCCATATTAACACCACTGGTATCTATAGTTGAACCGGTAGTCGTGGTGGAGTTTCCATCAACAGTGGTTGTAACCGTATAAGTATATCCAGCAGCTTCCAAGGAAGCTTTTGTGTCTCTAAAGTCCTTCATTTTTGATTCATCAACATTTAATCCATAATAATCTACAAAATCGGGAAGAAGGATTGACCTTACGTTAAAACCGGCATTCCAATATTGAGTATACACATTATTCATAGTGGTATAATATTTGATAGCCGAAGATTGACATTCGAGTGCTTCTAAATATGCTTTTGCCATTGCGTCAAATTTTTCATTATCAAATGTACAATCTTTATATTCCTTTAAAATATTGTATTCAGCCTTTACAACATCTGTGTCATATTGAACGAATTCCTCGCTGGATAAACTTTCTGGATCTTTAGAATCGCTTATTTCCCAACGTTTTTCCAGAGCAGTTTTTAGATCTTGAAGGAATGCTTCCTGTGTAGCTGCCTTTGTTTCTTTCTTTTTTTCTGCATAGACAGGAACGCAAAATAAAAGTGTAGATGCCATTACAGTAGCTATTAGCTTTAATGTAAATTTCCGTTTCATAAAAATTCCCCTTTCTCTTTTGTACTATATAGTATAACTCAAGTTATATAATTTGTCAGTGTATGATTATAAGAAAATTAATAATACTCATAATTATATATCGGTAGAAGTAGGGTAGTAAAAAAGGGATGCTGCGTTTTACGGCAGTCCGTAAGATTTTTTCAATTCAGATAGAAAGCCGTGGTTTGTTGGAAAAGATGTGGCAGAAGCTCTTGGATATTCAAATGCCAGTAAAGCGGTTTCTGTACACGTATCGGAAGAAGAGAGAATTTTAAAGACTTTAGAAGCAGATGCCAAAAATGGGAATGTAGTTTCCTCAAAAGTACCGTTTGGGTATTTTTATATTTACCCCTATGCCCCGTTTCAGGGCATGGGTTAAATTATAAGCGTATATTCAGAGGGTGTACATTTACTACCTCTGAAATCAATAATAATGAGCAAAGGTCGTGAAACACGCTCTAAGACAATAAACACTACTACTTCTACAACAACATCATCTCTCCAGACATTCAGTAATTCAGAGTTCGGAGATGTAAGAGTTATTATGCAGGATGAAGAGTCGTGGTTTGTTGGAAAAGATGTTGCAGACATTCTCGGGTACCAGAACGGTAGTCGAGATATCAACCGCCATGTAGATGAAGAGGACAGACACAAGGTTATGCTCTTTGATGGTAATCAGGATAAGGAAACAATCATCATCAATGAGTCAGGGCTTTACAGTCTTATTCTTTCCAGCAAGATGCCGAATGCGAAGAAATTTAAAAGATGGGTAACATCCGAGGTTCTCCCTTCCATTCGGAAGACTGGCGGCTATGTAGATGAAAAATGCAGAAAACAGCTTGTATCATGAACACACTTTATATATAATAACGGTAAAGGAGGACTAGTTTATGAATCTAAATTTGACCATTACAGATATGGCAGGAGCTACTATTGAACATTCTATAATTATTACAAACTTTGTAAATATGGTATATAACCAGTTAAAAGACAGCACTTGCAGAGTGTTCCCGGATAATGTGCAATATAAATGGATTCTGTCTGATGGTACAGAGAAAACAGTTATACCAGACGCTTCTATTAATTGCCAGATAAGGGGTAAACGTGGGAATAGCTTTATTAATGCACCTCAGTTTGTTCTGGAAGTCCTCTCACCATCTACAGAGAAATATGATAGAACAGGTAAAAAAGATATATATTGCAATGAAGAAATTCCAGAATATTGGATTATAGACCCGAAAAAACGTGTGATAGAAGTCTATGATTTGGATTATGTAGATGATAAACCACAATATTTTCTGGTAGATACTATTACAGAAGAAAGCAAAGACGGCTTACATCTTATCCACTTTCCGCATATTAAAATTGATTTTGATGTATTATTCTCAGGTATAGAATAAAATAGGTTCAATGGGAGTAGAGAGAATCGACACCCTTGCAGAGAAGCAGGATGCTAAGAGATACCATCATCAATAATGAATTTGAATAGGGGTTCTGAAAAATGCGTGTAGCTTAAATGTAAGACATCCGGGGGGATGTGACAAAAGCGGATTTTCCAGAGATGTAAAATACCCCCTCCATGCCCGTACCGATATAATTTTCGCTGCTCATTCTACAGAGCCGACATAAATCAGGATAACTTCCTGCTCACTTTTCAGATCTCACAGCAGAACCGAAAAAAATCACGATACAGAATAGAATCACGCCAGAGATCAGAACAGAAGAGAGGGCAGCAGTTGTTATATCGAAACCAGAGGGTATGAATACTATTCCTACCCTGTCATTATTTTACCGTTATAATTTGATATGATTTTGATGCGGTATATATAATCTGCATATAATCATTATCTGTTATATGAAGGGAATAAACTCCCTATTTTTCCGTTCTAATCCGTCTATATCCGTCCGTTTCCGTGAAAAAAATGATAGAAACCGTTAGATTTTTATGTAGTAATAAATATCAGAATACAAAAAACAGGAGTGACAAGCCTCCTGTTTTCTTATTACACATATTAATCCTCTAAGGTCTGTTGAAGGTTTTCAATAACCTTTTCAAGCTTCTTTTCTTTCTTCTCTGGTTCTTTTTCTTCTTGAGCTTCTTTTAATGCATCCAATAAAAATCTTATAAAACCATTAAACTGTTTATCAGTCATTCCCATATCCTGTTTAACCTCCATTTCCTAAACCTCCCTTTTTTGTCAATCGCTTGCCCTATTGACATTATTATAATATCATAATCATCAACATATGTCAACACTGATATTAGTGTTAAAAGTATTTTATCTTTTCTTCATCTGTTGGTACAATCTCAATTATATCTGATGGTTGACACCTTAATATGATACATATTGTATTGATTGTATCGGTTGTAATACCTTTACCTTTTCTCAGGTTCTGCATGGTTGCTTCACTTAATATACGTTCTTTTCTCATCCTGCTAGGTGTATAGCCGTGTTCTGCCATTGCCTTTAGAATATCAATCTTATAAGTAAACATGAATTTTCTCATTCCTTTTTGTATGGTTTATTTTATTGTACAGCACGCACGAAAAAAAGTCAATAACAGCACAAAATAAAACACTGATAACAGTGCTAAAATAAATAGTATGACTTCATAAAACAGGGATTCATCTATTATGCATATCCAAATGAAAAAGAGGTCTGTTCAACCTCTTTCCTGGACTGCTGCCTATTCACCTAAAATAAAATTCACTGCTTTTTCTGCCTTGCTCGATGCTGATACAATAAACTTGTTATCATTCTTCAGGACGTTTAACCAACTCTGTATATATGCTGTTGTGTTCCTAAAGGTTTTTACTGTTTCAATTCCTAACAGGTTCATGAGTGTAGCACTTCCGATCTCTGCTACAAGTTCCTCTTTGCTATATTCCTCTGAACCAAAAGCTGCAATCTGTCCTGTCTGCAATCTATCAAGTCTTATCTTGTGTCCTGTGCTGTGTGTGATCTCATGAAACGTTGTACTGTAGTATTCATTGACTACTTGAAACTGTTGTTTCATTGGCACTACGATACTGTCTGTTGAGGGTTTGTAATATGCGTTGTTACTTGCCTGTTCGCTAAAGTCTATATGTTCTCTGGTGATGTAGTCTGTTATAAGCTTATCACCTGCTACAATCGGCTGTACCTCTGTAAAGGGTTCTGTTAGCGGTTTAACACCTTCAACCTGTGAAATATGAAATACATTGTAGTATCTTAATAATGGGATTTTATGTATTTCTTTCTCGCCGTCCTCTGTAGTCTCTTCTTTCTCCATGATCTTCCAGAAAACAACTATTTCAGATTTCTCACCTTTTTTAACATGACCGCCTAAATCCTGCCACTGCTTAAAGGTTGCATATTCTCCGGTATGCTTCAGGAGCATCTGATTAATAATTGAATACGGCTTTTTGCTTATTCTGTTGTATGCTCCTGCTCTTGTTCCTGTCCATGGCTTTTCCCATGGGATGATACCTTTGCTTAATTCTTCTATAATTCTGTCTGGTACCATATCATAGACATTTGCTTTCATATCCTATAACCTCCGCTTTTCTGTTGCTTTTGTATTGCTGTTTCTTTTGAGTATGGGATAATTATAATATATTAGTACCAATATATCCATTGACATATTTGCTAGATATTATAAAGAAAAATTGTACAAATTATATAATGGTACTAATATATTGTGAGCTAAAAGATTATTGAACTATAGAAATTAGTATGATATGATTTATATAGAGAGAAACGTCAGAAACACATGATTTAATTTTAACTAGAATAAAGCATTACCTTTTTTACAAGATTAGCCGTTCACTATTGGGAGTAGTGGACGGCCATTTTTATTGGTTTTGAAAATATTATTTAACTTTTTTTTGTAAATCATTTTGTATTTTTTCCTGTATTGCTTCACGAATAAAACCAGCTTTACTATAATTAAATTTCATACAATGATGTTCTAATGCTTCAGCTTCTATTACAGGCATAGAAAGTTTTACCTGTTTATAGTTTTTATCAAAATATTTTTTACTCGCCCTTTTTTGCGCTTCTGTTACTGCCATTGATTGCCCTTTCTTTAACTGAAATAATAATGAACAGATACTATAATGCACTTAACAAGAGAACCGATGACTAGAATTTTTTCGTCCTATAAAAAGAATCAATATTCAATTCAAAAAACGAATTGAGAGAAATCAATAGAGAAATCCTCATAGATGCCTACTTTTACAATATCAGAAAAGGTATAATCTGCGGTATCTTCATTATCAAAATTATATACCATAATCCGGTTTTTGTCTGGGTCTACAATCCAGTATTCTCGAACCCCGGCAGCCCTATATTTAAAAAGTTTAATGTAATAATCCATACGTCTACTGCTTGGAGAAACAATTTCAATGATCCAGTCTGGTGCTCCGGTACATCCCTTGTCATTCAGCTTGTTTTTATCACAGATCACAGAAATATCTGGTTCAACATAGTTTTTGTTGTTTTCGTTAAGAAATACAGCAAATGGAGCGATATATGGTTCACAGGAACCACCTTTACTCTCGATATATTGGGAGATGGCTGTAAATAGTTTTCCTACAACTCTTTGATGCTTTCGACTTGGCGGAGCCATGTAATAAATCTGACCGTCAATTAATTCTGCTCTAGTGCCTTCTGGGAGGTTGTAAATATCTTCGGTGGTATAAACCCGTTCCTGTGGTAATGGCATAGTAACACATCCTTTCATAGTAAATTATTCACAGAACAGTGAGAGTTATTCATTGTCACGTTCCATAGTTTCATTAATGGCACGATTGATAAAGGCATTGACGCTTTCGCCCTGATCTGCTGCATGGGCTTTTATTATGTCCTTGCGACCTTTAGGAAAAGTAACGTTAACTCTATCATAGTTGTTTTTCACATATTTGTTGACAGCTTTCTGTTGCGCCTTGCTTACTTTGGTTTCCTCTGGCACTATTTCACTTCCTTTCATAAGGGGGGCGTAAAAATGCAGATACCTCTTCTATTATGCCTTAATTATACATGAAATGTCTATTGATGTAAATATAAAATACCAACAAATATATTGATGTAAATATAGCGATTATGCCGGTAGACTATTGGTGTAAATAGATGTATAATACAACCATCAGATGAAACACAGCACAACACAAACACAGTACAGGAGAAAATGAACATGAAAGAATTAGAATTATTTGACGGTTGCTCAATGCTGGTAAAAACAAATGCGAAAACAATTGAGGATTTTCTGAAAGAAGTTCCAACAAGATATGATGCTATTGACGGAAAACAATTCTTTTATGAAGATGCTTGGTATCCGGCATTTGATTTGGATTTTATTTAAAAGGAAATAAGCTGACCTATCGGCATGACGGGGAGAAAGAACAGGATAAAGAGAGACAAAAATAATAAGCCGAAATTTATTCGGCCTATGTAATACAGAACCTTGAAAATTGGGATTGAAAAAGATATAAGAAGCGGTTATAATATACTTAACAGGACAGTCGGAAGGTGAGCGCAATTCACCCGTCCCGGCGTTATAAGTTAGCTAAGAATAGCCGTTCCTAAACTTTGACGAGAGCAGGACGGCTATTTCTTATGTGTAAGATTCAGAATTGCTACGATCAGTAAAGCAATGCTTACGATTAAGCTTAATTCTTCGTATGTACTCATAATAATCACCGCCTTCCGTAAGGATCTCGGAATGGGTGATAGCACGTCCCCCGACTGCCCGGGCAAGTACATTATATTTCTCTCTGAGTTTGGTCTCTGTTGAAGATACTAATAAGCACTCTGGGTTTAAGCTTCTTTATTTTCCTCGGTATATTCCAGAATATCTCCGGGCTGACATTGCAAAAGTTTGCAAATGGTTTCTATTGTAGCCCAGGAAACAAGTTCATTATGTCTTAATTTCTGTAATTCTCTTTGTCCCATAATTTTCTCTTGTCTGATTACTGTTGAATTATAACCTGCTTCTTTTAAAGCAGTAACAAGATTCATTTTATATTTAATTGGCACTTGATTAACACTCTCCGTTTCATAATATATTTTATCATATCATACTGTTACACGTATATCAAGTGCAAATTGTACAAAAACAGCAATATAAAAGCACTCAATAATCGTGTATTTTATCAATAGATAACACTCGTATTGAGTGCTATAATACAATCATCAAATGAAACGCAAGCATAATGCAAGTATAACACAGGCACAACATAAACATAACACAAACATAGCACAGGAGGAAAACCTATGATAAATCCATTCACATTGTTCGATATCCAGTTACTTAAAAAATCTTTTGATAACGCTTCAATAGCAAATGATTGTTTACCTTGTTTTTTGAACAGCTACACATTCGATTCTGTCTATGAGACAGATGATAATTCCCTTGTATTTGATGCAGGTGGCGAAAACAGGATAGAGCTTGAATTTTTTGACTTTAATAATCCGCTGAAGCGTTCCTGTTCAATCATGTACTGGGAGAATGGCAGACCAGTAATTATGAATTTATAAACCTATATGACTGTACCTTGAAAACTGAATAGACTTTACGCTGTCTGTATGCTATACTTGAGCTATGCAGTCAATCTTATTAAAGGAGGATTCAGCATATGACAGATAATGAATTGTTATTAGCCATTTCTAATATGATGGATGAAAAATTGGAACCTGTAAAAACCGATATAAAAAACACAAGAATATTGATTGAAAATGATATTCTTCCACGATTACAGAATATTGAAGCTTGTTATACTTCTACCTACCGTAGATATTCAAATGGTATTGAAGAAATGAAAGCTTTAAAATCCGATATGGATATTATTAAAAAAGTAGTTGCAGAACATTCTGAAAAACTCAAAAAATTAGCATAGCATTTCTATAGCATATAAACGGCGTAAATCTATTTAGGATTAAGCGCCGTTTTTTGGTGTCTAAAATTCTTTCCCAGATTCACGGTCTACGAATGTTATTTTGAGATCACAGTTTACAGTATTAAGCCATGCTTGTAAATCAGATAAAGAGATACGTTTATTATTAAAACGATTATTCAACTGCTGCGGAATAATATCTAACCTTTCCGCAACCTGTGACATTGTAACATCTTTATCAATAAGCATTTTTCTAAATTCATCTTTTACTTGTTTATTGTTCTGATAAATAAATGCCATAATTTCATACATCCTTATAAACATATTTTATATAAGTATAAATGGAATTACTATACATGTCAATAAACGAAAATAATATAAAAATAAATATAAAATATTTATAAAATGCTTGACAAATAAATGAATAACATTTATATTGATTTCAACGAGTAAACGAAATACATTTAATAATATATAATTCTAAGGAGGACAAACTATTATGATGTACAGTGAATTTATTGAATTAAGCAACTTCACAGAAAAGTATATTTCTTTTGCGGAGTATACCACATTTATTGAACCTATTTATGTGGAGTGCGAGATTCCAACGAAACAGGAATTTGTCAATATCCTGCATGAAACCTTTGAGCAGTTGGTTAATCCTGTGGTCGAAAAGGTTATTAATAATCTTTCCGTAAATGATAAGTTGTCCATTATCGAGTGTACTTCTTCTGAAATTGTGGAAAGAATAAAAAAGGTAGATTTTGAGGTACGAAAACTGGCATATCAGTATTTAAAGCTGATGTTAGCAATATAATCCATAAGCTGTGCTATTCGGCTATACGGGCAGAAAGGAACGATCACAGCATGAAAAATGAAATCATAAATGCGATCTTTGCAGAATGGACAAATCACGATTTCAATAAAGCATCCAGAGAAACCATTGATACAGTTATGAAGCTTCTTACAGATCAGCTTCATCTGGCAGCAGTCAAGGATCAGCTTTTACTGGAAGAAAATATTATGAAGGTTGCCTGTATCTGTGAAGAGATTGCTTTTAAGTCTGGATTCCAGATGTGCATTGATTTATTTACAGGAAGATTGCTGAAGGAGGACGATGGATGAAAGAACTTATCGAAAACATGATTAGATACGCAGAGGAAACAAAAGATTTTGTCATTATAGATTTTGTAGACACGTTACTTTACATCTTTGATGATGTCATTAATACACCTAGCGAATGGGCAGATATTAGGGATGAGCTGGCAGCAGAAGCAACAGAACTTGACCATAAATCATGGGCGTACAAGTTCCTTGGATTATAAGATTTCAATATTATTCAAATATTAAGGAGGATAAACACAATGAGCAAATTAACAAGAGAGGATTTAATTGACGGGATTTTTACATCTTACAGAAAGAAGAGTGATGTGAGAGATGAGAGCAGACGTATTATACAGGATGCAATCATTACGACAGCAGAAAAGATTGATGATTACTTTGAGTTGGAGTGTGATCCGATTGAGCCTGGATGTTTTCTGTGGGATGTTGTAGAAAATGCAATTAACACAACAGAAAATGTGGCATTTCGTGAGGGGTTTCAATTGGCAGTAGACCTTTTAACAGGTGACTACACAAGTAAAGGAGGATGCAGATAATGAGCAACAATCTGACAAAAGAAAATATGATGGATGCAATTTTCTTAGAATATCTGGATAAGAACGATATCCATTCAGAAACGGCACAGACAGTCAGCAATTCGCTCGATAAAGCAACTGAGAACTTGATTAACCATTTTAATATCAGTCTTAATTACTCTAATTTGGAGAAAAACAAAGATGTTGCATATATCTACAACGAACTTGTTGAGGTAAGTCTTGCATCTGAATCCGCTGCATTTAAAGATGGATTTCAGGCAGCAGTTAATCTGTTGACTGGTAAGTTATCGGAAATGGAGGATTACATCAATGCAGATTAAGAGAGTACAAACGGTTATGACTTACGATCAGTGGAAAGCTGAATACAAAAAAAGAATCAGGAAGTCATTTATGGATGCCATATCAACCTGTGTCCAGTGGGTTGTAATTACCTTGCTGTTTACAGGGATGCCACTGAGCATGATTATTCACTGGGTAGCAGTTGGATATTAAGAAAGAAGGAGTGCTTTAGTAATGAAAAAAACAGTAAATCAGTTTGTAGTATCCACACCGCATGGACAGGTGGAGAAGATCCATAAAAGCGCAATCTTTCAGCCAGAAACCTGTTTTAATGGTAAAGGGATTAAATGGTTTGATGATAGCAAGCTGCTGAAGAAGTCAGCAGTAAAGTAAGTACATAAGGATGGGGTATCAGATGCATACCCCATTCCAGAATAAAATGGAGGTTACAGAAATGTACATTATAGCAAGTGAGCATGGCCATTATGCAAGGTTTTCAAGTACGGATGCATTGTATAAAACAGAGAACAGAGAAGAAGCAAGTGTATTTCCAAATCGTGACTCTGCGATTTATACACTGAAAAAATGTGCTGTAAAACTTAATAATTATTATGTAATTAACCGTGAAACAGGGGAAATCGCATACAGGTCAAAGGGCAAGGAGAAGCGTAAAAGTATACCGGTAGAAACCCGTAAAATCATTTATAAGCAGTCTGGAGGCAGATGTGCGATTTGTGGCAAACAGATTGACTTTAATGAAATGGAATTAGATCATATTAATCCTGTATCATTGGGTGGTAATAGCAGCCAAAGCAATCTACAGTGTTGTTGTGTATCGTGCAATCGAATGAAAGGCAATTTACCTCCAGAAGAATTTAATACTAAGACGATCAGTATATTTATGTGGCAGATGGATAAGAGGTATCATAGTAAGCTTTCCTGGAAGATGGCGAATAAGATTATTAACAGAATGGTGCTGTAAATATTTGTGGCGTAAGCGTTTATATCCTTGGATATAATATGTACAAATTATTATATGAATATTACAAAATTATTACAGAAATATGAACTAAGAAAAAACGGTATGTACTATCTTTTGTGATATTTTTCTGATTTTTAGTTAACAAATTTATGATAGTTCTGTGCTTTTATAATTTCTTTTTTCCCTTGTTTTCTAGGGATTTTGGAAATGGCAGCAGTTGTATATTTCTTGTAAAATGTTAACAAATTGTTAAATTTTGTGATTTTAGGAATCACTCGGTTTTTTGGAAAAGTTGCGTGGAGAGTGTAATACACCATATTTTCCTACAGCCTCCCCTCATTATAGCATAGATTCCTTTTGTCACAACATATTTTTTTGTCCATATATGAAACGCAAGCATAACAATAGCATATCAACAAGGTAACAGTAGCACATCAATAAAGTAATAGCAATAACACTTTTAAGTAAAGGAGGATAGCAGTGATACTCAATAGACAGGATTACCTTCTTATGAAAATTTTACATGAAAAGAAGTGTAATAGTTTTTTCTTTTCTATGACCTTATTGGAAGTAGCAGAGGAAGCAGAGGTATCCAAATCAACGGTATATCGTAGTTTCTTAAAACTGTACCAAAATGGTTTTGTACAAAAAGGATGTCTGTCAGAGAAGGCAGAAACATATTACTTGACAGAAAAAGGAATAAAAACAGTAAAAAATGGAGGAATTGAAGAATGTTAAAAAAAGAAATTGCAATTATAGGATTAGGTCTTGCAGGTCAGACGGTAGCTTATGGATTTCAGAAAAAGAATTATCCTACATATTTAATAAACGGGTCAGCTCAGGACAACAGCACTTTATCCGGTGCAAAAAATGTACTGGTACTTGACGGGTATGATGGACTTGCAGGACAGAGGGAATTTGCATACGAAGCGTTAAAAAATAACAAGACAATTCTTCAAAAGATTTCCCAGATCGAGCAGAAAATTGTGGTATGTATTGCTTCAGGCGGTGGCTCTACGGGTTCAGGAAGTATCCCATTAATCTGTGATATTCTGGCAGCAGATCCAGAAAAGGTTATCGTACCTATATTACTTATGCCACGCAGAGACGAACCCATACAGAAAAGGTTAAATGCTTATAATGTAGCAAAGGAGATATCAGAGACAGAGGGAATCGGTGCGACTATATTTGTAAATAACGAATCCTATGACAGCTTACAGCAGATTAATTCTCGTCTGATTAGTATGCTTGATGCGTTCTTTACCGATAACTCCCATTCTCTTGGTGCGAACTTTGATGATTCTGAGAAGGAAAAGATGCTGAAGGATAAAGGTGCTTTTGTGATTGCTATGCTGTCAGACAAGAATACAGAGAATCAAGCGGTAAGTACAGATGATATGATCCAGTCGCTCACGGCAAAGAATATATTTCTTCCTATTAATAATGATGGTGTAGTCAACAATATTGGTATCATCAATCAGGGCAGGAACAGAATGGATGAGCATGAGATTGTAAATGCAGTTGGAACGCCAGAAAATATCTTTGTTGGATATAACGGTTCGGTCAACATTGCTTGCCTGTCTGGACTGTCTTATCCGATTGAATACATAAAAAATTTAGGACAATCTGCAATTACGGAGCAGAAGCAGAGGATGGACAGAAGAAAGTCTTTATCCCTACTGGATGATCTGGAAGAGGTAGCAGAACCAGTGGTAGCAGTACCAGAAAAGAAAGTTACATCAAAACGCAAAAGGATTACGTTAGATATGTTAAGAGAGTAACGACAATCAAACGGAGATGGTTAGCCCCCCAATTTTGTGGGCGTTGATAATCACTAAACCCCAAATGGGACTGAGTAATTATAAACATCCGAATAAGGTAGAGTTTACAGACAAATAAAAAAGGTTGACAAAAAGACAGGTCTATAGTAATATATACTACAACTATCTTTGCCAACTCGGTATAAAATCCCACTATATTCATTTCGATGGTAGTTATTCTATCAAATCTGTAGGGTAATGTCAACCATTTTTCGAGAAAAAGTTCACGAAAATCTTAATAAAATAAGGAAATCCTTAATAAAGTATAGGGATTTCTTATGCAATACCAAAGAGAAAAAGTAAAGAATAGTACAGGTACACTGCTGCCATGTGGTGTACCTGAGTCGCTGCAAACAAAAAAAACAACAGAAACAGGAGGATTATAGCATGAATTTAGAAGAATACTTAAATCAGATGGTCGAAGAGGACAGGATATTTTACAGAGAAAAAGACAGAACCGAATTAATCAATACGATAAATGCCACACAAAACGGTATACTGCTGAGAAATCTGCGAACATTAAACTATATTCTTTCTGAGATAGGGATGGACTACCAGATCAAGGAATTTAAGACTACAAGATATGAAACAGATAAAAACGGTGCTGTAAAAGAAAGAACCTACAGACATGCATGGAAAGTAGTTAGATTTTAATGAATGTGCTTTTACCAGAGATTGAACAGGAGGAAGTTATTATGTGTACAGAAAAAATAAATATGTACATAATCAGATCATTGTCTATGACAAATTGGTTATGTAGTAATGGACATAAAATTTTAAAGGTAGAAGATTCTGAAAAAGATCCTAATTTAAAGATGTTCTTTTTCGAGGATACGGTTGCATTGCGTAAAACTATGGCAAAATTTAAAAAGGAAAGGGCGTGATTTTATTGTCAACAAATGGAAGAAAAAATTATAGATGGGAAAAATTTAAAAAGTATCTGCCAAAATATTATTTTGATAATAAGCAAATGAAATTTTTCTATAAAGCATTTAATACTGTGATGAATGATAAGGACACAGATAAAGTAACTTGTTTTAGCCCAAGATGTGGAATTGGTAAATCAACTTTTATCAATACGTTTATCAATTATTGTGTCGGGGAAAAGAAAACAGATACTCCAATAGGCATTGTGGTAGTTACAGATTCCGTGAAAAGATTGGAAGAACTATCCAGTTTTAGTGAATTTAAAGAAAAGGAAAAAGAATATTGGGGCGAAAAATATAAGCAGTATAAGAACTACCATTATAATAATTTTATGAATCGTGTAATAGTCCTCAATTCCACGGAATCATTACAGGAACAGATGCAACGACAGCATTATAAACCTATTGTTCTTCTTACCACACAAAGGTATTTTATGATGCCAGATAAGTTGAGAGAGCAGTTATTCACATATAGTTTTAATAATAAAAGTTATAAAAGAAATATCGTGATTTTTGATGAACGTCCACAGTTTTTTGAACAGGTATCCATTAATACAGAGAACCTATCGCTATTAGAATCTGCTCTGTATGAAGGTTTAAATGATGAGGTCATGGATAAAAAATTTGTCACAAATCAATTTCGAGAATTTAAAATTTCTTTAACTGATAAGATGGATGAGCTTGAAAGTATGAATGAAAATAATAGGATAACAATGTACTGGAAAGATAAGACTTGTAATAGCATCACTAAAAATGACCAGCTATTTTTCAAGATCATCAATGCAAATATGGATTCTCTTACACAAAAATATAGTAAATTTCAAAGGGATATGTGGGCGTTACAAGAAATTATGGAAAATGGTGCAATATTCAATGCAACCAAAAAACGTAATGGAGAATATAGACGATCTTTTACTGTGTTACGAGATAACAGAGATTGCTTTTATTTAGGAGAGGATAAGAAGTTTTTTGTATTTGATGCTACAGCAGAGATTGATCCCAGATACGATGTAGATTATACAAAGATCTATGACACAAAAAAATATAATAAGCCGCTAAATATGACCATTACCAATGTCTGCATGAATACAGCAAAAGGATATCTTGCAAATGAGAAAAATGCGGATATGATAAAACAATCACTTTTGAGTGAGGTTGGTAAAAAACTGGATGAGTCACATAGAAATAAAGAAGATGTTCTGATTGTTGTTTATCAGAATTTTAAAAAGTGGTTCAAAGAATATAAGTACGTAGGATATTTCGGTAATCTTAAAGGATTTAATGATTATAAGGATTTAGATTGTATGGCCCATGTTGGCATCAATAGATTTCCTAATATGGTGTACTTTTATATTTACTGTGGAACGCATATGAGATTTTATAGAAGTTTACAGGATATGACCATTGCTGAATCAATAGATTTCTTTAACAAAATTGAAAATAGCAGAGAAGAGAAAGATGAAAACGATAAGCTCAGAAGAGAAAATACACGTGAAGATTTTCTAAAGCTAGAACTTAAATATGTCATGCTAAGATCTATGCTTGTAGATTTTGAACAAAATATTTTTCGGCTGGCAATAAGGAACTATGATAATAAATTACCTGTACATATTTGGACTTTTTATGATATCGGTAACGAGGTCTATAAAAATTTATCGGATATGATTGAAGAGAGGTATAAGCCATATGGTGTAACTTTTACTTATGAAAAAACTCCTGAGAAATTACAAATTGCATCAGTCATGAATCGTAAGCCACCAGAAGGAAAGAAAATGACAAATGCACAGAAGATATTGCAGTGGAGGGAACAACTACCAAAGGGAACAGAATATAAGATACAGCAGTTGCTTGATGAAACAGATTTGACTAACGATCAGTTTCAGAAAGCAAAAGCAAACAATAAATCGTTAAGACAAATTCTTGATTCAGATAAAACTGATAAAAGAGGATATTATCTTGTATCTTGATTTTTATTTCTATTTTAATTTAATATTTTACCCCCTATTTTCTATATAATATTTATAGGAATTAGGGGATAAAAATCTTCAAAATTAAAGTAAATAAATATTATTTGTTGTTTTGGGACTGGAATATTGCGATAGCAATATGAAGTCACAAGGCAACCCGGACTTAAACTTTGGATTGCGTAGCAAGACAATGTTTAATGTTCGGATAAGGGTGTGGGTGTCCCACAAAAGTAAGACTTTTTATTTCTTATATTTATAGAATATATAAGTAGATATTTTTATGAAGATAAAATAAAAAAGAATTACTGTTGCCTGCTGGCAGCTGATCAGGTAGATGTAATTGCTTCGCAAGCTCGCAATTCCACGACCTGTCACACAATCCATTCCGTTGTGTCTAAACGACACAAAACGGAAGTGGCTTGCGTGGATTAAATATGACAGCAAAAAATGAGATAGAAAATAGAAAAAGTTAATCACTTAAAAGTTTATAAGGGTAATTGAAATAATAATCAAGGGGTGTCCCAATTTTGGCGTATACCTTTATTATAAGCTTTCCGCCATTTTCGGGACACGAATAAAAAATAAAAGAGGATATTATCTTGTATCTTGATTTTTATTTTATTTCTATTTTAATTTAATATTTTCCCCCCTATTTTCTATATAATTTATATAGGAATTAGGGGTGAAAAATACTGGATTTTAGAAAATAGGAAAACAGACTAAAATATTTGTTGTCGAATCCACACTTTTCTATATATATAGAAATATGTGAATCCGCCAACAAAATAGAACAGCATAAAATGAAGTATAAAGGGAAGCCCTATATACATTTTAAATATCCTATTTTTAAATACTGGAAAGAAGGAACAAGAAGGGACATAGAGAGACATGAAAAAAGAAAAAATGAACATTAAAATAAGAAGCTTACAGGCAAACAGAATCTATCAGGTGCAGAACGGGTACAAGTATAGATATGGGAATCAGATCAGAGATTGCAGACTGGAATGGAACGATGCAATGTTGAATGATAGTCTGTTCCTGAGATATATGCGTAAGCATGGAATGAGAATTGAAAAGAATGGCAGCAGTCTTGATTTTATTGTGCTGAAATTTGATTATTCTGTTCTGAGTTATTGTGAGCAGGAATTGTATTATGGATATAATGACGGGGAACAGGAAGAAAATGCGGAAGTAAATACGGAAGATCTGTTATCTGGAATTAAAGATAGCGTGTCTGCAAAAGAGTTGAGACAGATGTATTACACGCAAGGATGTACGATTACATGGCATAAGTACAATAAAAAAACAGGTGATATAATTCATGGAGCAGATGAGACAATTACATATCGGATGCTTATGAGATCTCCGGGGAAAGCGAAAAAGGGAGATTGTGTTTTTGTTCGGGAAGAGCTGCTTACAATCGCAAGGGATTATTTGACTATGGGATTATGGGACAGGATGCCACAGGAGAATGCAGACATTGTATCATTAAGTGCTTACAGTACACTGATTACAGCATCAGCATTAGACTATATCCATATTCCGCTGAAGAATATCCTGATTGTACGGGATCAGGAAGTATCAACAATTTTACCAGGACTAACGGTAGATGTAGATGAAAGCAATCACTGTTATGTGAAAAAAGAAGAGCAGTGCGAGATCACAAATATCCTATGGGATGGTATGGGATTGATAGATGATTCTGTTTTTCCTGAAGATCAGGGAATGGAGGGTTTCATTTATTGCAGAAGTCATTTCTTTAAGTCGTGTCTGTTCCGTGGTGATGTGGTTCAGTATTTCATAGATTATTATAAGGAAGATTATCCAACTGCTGCCGTGATGGATATGTTTGGAAATAAGGTAAAAGTCTCTGATATCCGTGTGATCGTTACTGAAAATTCTATTAAATGGATGAAGTTTGAGCGATTGATGAAAGAGTATCCAGAAGATAATGACAGCAAAGCTTATAAGTATTATCGGCATTTTATGAAGAAAGATGGCGAAATGTTTTCGATTGTTAAGACAGGACATGAGAGTAAATGGGGAGAACTACAAAGAAGTTCCTACCAGATCAATAACAGTCTGCCTACTACAGATAAGGATATACTTGCTAAAGTGGCACAGACCAGCGTTGACTATTATAATAGGATGGTTCAGGATCACGATGCTTTTATAAATCATTTAAAAAGGACTTCTGGAAATAAATATAGCGTTGGCAATATGCTTATCGCTCTGGACGAATGGAATCATGATTTTAGGTATACCGACTACTTCAAAAAGAAAAAATCTGAGATATTGTCTGAATTTAAGAATAAGCGTTTGAAGTTAGGAAAGATATTGCAGAATGGAGATAATCTGGTTATCTGCGGTAATCCGTTGGCTTTGTTAAAGCAGGTGACGGGAGAGGGATATAGTTCTGAAAAATGCTTTGATACGCACAGGGAAGGCATTGAATGTTATACAAGCAGATTTCCAGATGGTCAGTGCCTGGCAGGGTTTAGAAGTCCTCATAACAGCAGTAATAATATTGTGCATTTGATTAATAGATATCCGCAGGAATTGATGAGATATTTTCCAGAATTGGGACAGCATGTGATCGTTATTAATGGCATTGGTACAGATGTACAGGACAGATTAAATGGACAAGATTTAGATAGTGATAGTGTGTACGTGACAGATCAGGAAGAGATCGTAATGCTTGCGAAAAAAGCATATATGGAATATCCGACTATTCTTAATAGGATTCCGTTGAAAAACAGCAGCTTGTACAATATGGACATGGCATCTTTTGCAGAGATGGATTATAAGATTGCACGTTCACAAAATGATATCGGGATTACAAGTAACCTTGCACAGCTTGCATTATCGTATTATTTTGATGGCAGGGTAGCAGACAGAGAGGATGAATTACAGGATATATTTGTGATCTGTTCTGTTCTTGCACAGGTGGCGATTGATTCCGCAAAGCGAGAATTTAATGTTTCGGTAGGCTCGGAACTGGGGCGATTGAATAAAGTAGTTGCTGAAATTGGAGAGAATATCAATGGTAGCAGGAAATATCCACGGTTCTATGCAGGCCACATGAAAATGAAAGGAAAATGTGAAATAACAGAAAATCAGGTAGGGAAATTTAATTGTCCTATGGATATCGTATATGATCTGGTCGATGAAATGACGATTGATTCAAGGGTGAATAAAGAATACCAGACCCGTACAATACCTGTTGATAGTCTTTTACTTCCTTATAATAAAGGGGATGCAAATAGAAAACAGTATCAGAAAATTGTGTCCGAGATTGAAGCATATGATGCAAAGGTGAAAAATCTGGATAAGGCAGCAGAGGATTATTCAGAAAAGATTTCGTATTTATTCGAACAGACAGCAGACAGAATCCGGAAGCATACGATCAAACAGGATACGATGATGCGATTAGTTGATAAAGCATTCCATGATCCGTGTCTTTCCAGGATGAGAAGCAGGTTACTTACCTTATTATATGACAATAATCTGCAAAATTTTCTATCGTGTTTTGTGAAAAATGCTGAAAAATAGACGAAATATTCACGATTTTTTAAAATGAATCTTACTTTTCGCCTAGAAAACAAGGCGAAAATGAGGAACGTTCAATATCGCCCTATGAGAGAGGCACGAAATGACCGTAAGCGGAGTAGTGCCTTTTTCTCATCCAGACCCATTAGCATGAGCAGAAGAGAGTGGATGCATATTAAGAACATTATATGCAGACCCATTTGCATGGGCAGGAGAAAGCATAGTACCTGTTGCACATGATTTCCAACGATCTTTTTATACCGACCTCATTCGTTGGGAATCAAGAAAATGAGGTTGTTGTAATAATTACAATAGCTTTTCATATATAAATGGCTGTGAGTTATCCAAATGCTCGCAGTCATTTCGCTGAAAAAGAAACATATATATTTAGCAATTTTTATTGAAAGGGGTAAAAATATGACACAGCAGGAATTACGTGACTTATATAATCAGCGGATTCAAAAAGAAAAACAAACATATATAAGTTCTGTGACAAAAATTCATACGAGTTATCTTTCCAGATTCAAGAAAGGTAAAATTGATCTTTGTCCGGTGTTTTTTGAGCGGTTGAAAGCATATCTTACACAATCATAATAATCTAAAAATTCTAATTCTATGAGCATTTCGCTCGATATTCATACATATAAAAAGGTAAAAAATATGACAAAAACATTTACAAGTTGGGGCGCATTAAAATCCCATTTACAAAAGGAAATGACTGCTGCCATGACAGAGACTATTCATAAATCTTTTGATGAATTAAACGAGAATGTAGGACATTTTTATGATGCCCCGGAAGGTGCTTATCATCGTACAGGACAGTTATCGGAATCACCAGAATATGAAATTTCAGGTGGTGGAGATTCTATTACAGGACAGTTAAAGATAAATACTGAGCATCAATATGATCCTTCGGGAAGAGATACCCAAATTATTTATGGATATGCCGAAGCAGGAGAATTACTTGGTAATGGTGGCTTTTGGGAGAAATCAAAACAAAATATTGAAAAAAATATACAAGAAGCGTTTGGCAAACGTTTTGGGTAATGTATAACTAGGAAGGAAGTGTGTAAATGGCTGATGATTTTCAAGTAAAAATAACTGCTGATCTTGATACAAGTGAGGCAGAGCAAAAATTAAATAACCTAATAAATGATAAAAATAAACTCAAAATAGATGTAGAATTAAATCAAAATTCAGCAAAGAAATTAAGTTCTGACATTGAAAAGGGTGTGAAGCAGACAAAGCTTGACACCTCTTCTATCTCTAAACAGTTAGCAGATTCTTTTAACATTTCAGACAAACAGATCATCAATCAGATTAAATCCCAGTTAAATTCTATGGTGGCTACGCTCAGTAAAGCATGGAACGGTACAGACTTTCATGTTACCGATAAAGGCTTTCAGGATTTCTTTGGCGGTATCGAACCGTTAAAAAATACCCTGTCCGATCATGCAAAACTGGTACAGGGTGCTACTGGTATCTATGATAAGTTCTTTGATTATTTCAAGGACAAGCAGATCTTTATATCAGATGCCCTAAAGGATGCGCTAGATACAGATACCTACAAGGAACTGCTGCAAGAGAATATCGGTAAGATCACCCGTGACGCATCAAAAGGTGTGGATATCAGTTCTATCTGGGGTGAAATGAAATCACTGTTTCCTGAACATTTTTCAGATGATATCATCAATCAGGCAGATCAGTTATTACATACGTTTGATCTGGTAAAGAAAGCCCGTGAGGATATGGTAAAGACGATATCCTATGCAGATATGGATTCCCAGATGAAACAGTCAGTGGATGATTTTGCATGGAAACAGGCTTCGGATTCTGCGGAGCTGATTATGAAAAATCTGAAGAATAACATTCAGCAGGCTTCTGAAATCAGTAAAACCACCATTGACCTTGATGTAAATGTCAATACAGAGAAGATTACAGCAGATATCAGAAATGCGATTCAAAACGCAGGAGCCATGGCAGACGAACCGATACCCATTGAATTAAAAATCAATGAGGAACAGCTTGTTTCTTCTCTCCGGTCAGCAATCAACAGACTTGCATCCGGGGATGAACCAGTAAAAGTAGATGTACAGGTGAATAAAGATTCCCTGAAATCAGAACTACAGGCTGCTTTATCTGATGTGGAGTTACCTGTTGATATCAAAGTGGATGCAGACAGTCTGACAGACGAGATCAGGGCAGCAGTCAACAGTATTACAGATCTTGAGGTTGATCTTCATGTAAATACCAATGCTGTCCGGGATGAAGTAGACAATACCGTAAATACAAGTGGTATCACAGTTCCTATGGGACAGGGAAATATTCTGAACCTGTCTGCTTATCAGCAGATGTTAAATAATATCAATGCAGCAGGAGTAAGGGGACAGTCCGTATTCCAGAGGTTCGGTGGAAGCCTGAGAGAAGCATTTTCTACTTTTACTATGGCAGATATGCTTCAGGACGGTATTTATAAAATCATAGATGCAGGAAAGCAGGGACTTGAAACTGTCAAAGAGTTTAATGATCTGAAAACAGACCTTGCTATGGCTACAGGTGAGGGAAAAGCTTATGTAAATGACCTGATGAAAAGTTACAATGATCTGGGACAGGAGCTAGGCTCTGTTACCTCAGAGGTAGCATCTTCTGCGGACAGTTGGCTGAGACAGGGGCGTACTATGGCTGAAACAAATCAGTTGATTCAAGATAGTATGGTGCTGTCTAAGGATGCTCAGATGGATTCAGAACAGGCTTCAAAAGTGTTGACTGCTACCTTGAATGGTTTTCAGATGAGCGCAGATCAGGCAGGACATATTTCAGACGTTTTGACGAGCATTGATCTTCAGTCTGCGTCTGATTCTTCTGGAATCGGCGAAGCTCTTTCCAGAACAGCATCCATGGCAAATAATGCAGGGGTATCATTAGAGAAAACTGCTGCTATGATAGCGACCATTAAAGATGTGACACAGCAGAGTGATGAAACAATAGGTACATCTGTCAAGTCGATACTGTCACGAATGAACAACATTAAAGTTGGTAAATTCGTAGATGATGAGACAGGCGAACCTTTAAATGATGTGGAAAAGGTTCTTGATAAAGTCGGAATTTCCATGCGTGATATTAACGGACAGTTTCAGGATTCCGAGCTTACGATAGATTCTATAGCGGATAAGTGGAGTACATTTGATAAGAATACACAAAAGGCAATCGCTACAGCTGTAGCAGGAACTCGTCAGATTAACAGTTTTATTGCTATGATGGATAACTGGGACAAAGTACAGTCTCTTACAGATGCAGCTTTTCATTCAGACGGTACAGCACAGAAAAAGTTTGAAGAAAACTATATGACTTCTTTGGAAGCTAAGACAAATGCCCTAAAAGCAAGTATGGAGAATCTGGCTACTACAGTAGTATCGGATGATATGTATGCAGGATTTCTTGACGGGGCAAAAGCAGTAACCGATTTTGTAGCCCAGACGGATTTACTTCAGGCATCCCTTGCAGGACTGGGAGCAGCAGGCGGAGCTTTTGCCCTGAACTGGATTGGTGACATGATACAGGGATTCAGTGATCTTTCCTCTGCAATGGATATTGTAAAGGCTACGAATATCACAGATGATGCTTTTGAAGGTCTGTTAAATCTGACACAGGGATTATCAGAATCACAAACAAAACTTGTGTTATCCTCAAAGGCTTTATCGGATGCTCAGAGAATTGCAATCCTTATGGGACAGGGAATGTCACAGGCAGAAGCACAGTCAGCAGTAGCAGCTATGGGACTTGCATCTGCACAGGGAGCAGCTACCGCATCCACGGTGACGTTATCTGGTGCATTAAAAGGATTATGGGCTACACTGGCTGCAAATCCCCTGATTTTGATTGCGGCCGGGGTAACTGCTGCCGTTGCTGCTGTTTCTGCATACAATCATTCCATTGAGGAAGCGGTATCTTCTGCAAGGGAATCCGGGAACGCATGGGAAGAAAGCCATAGTTCTTTACAGGATAACGTAACTAAGATTGAAGAACTTCGTGCAGCTTTAGAATCTGGTACTTTATCCGAACAGGAAGCAGCACAGGCAAAAAGTGAACTGTTATCCATACAGGAATCCTTATCAGAATCCTATGGAAATCAGGTGGAAGGGATTGACCTTTTAAATGGTTCATTAACAGAGCAGCTTGCTTTACTGGATAAAGTTGCTCAGAAAGAAGCAGAAACTTTTAAGAATGAGAATAAAAAGGGGATTGACAAAGCCCGGACAGAAATGGAGAAAGACCGCCATACGTATTTAGGGCAGTTTACAGAGGATGGTTCTGAACAGTCAAAAGCAATCAAAAAATCAGTGGAAAAGCTACAGGATGCGTATGGTAAGGAAGTTATCAAGCTGTCAGAGGGCATGGAAGGAACCGGGGCAATCCGGATTGATGTGGATGCAGATGCGTCTACTGCAAAAGAAGCCCTGAATGATTTTATGTCAGAAATGGACAGCATCCAGAAACAATACGGGGAATCAGATGTTATCTCTTCTATGATAGACCGTGCTTCTGGTGGCTTAACAGAAGTAAAAGGGGTTCTGGATGAATATCAGGATCTCTACCAACAGGCACAGAAAGCAGAGCTTCTTTCGGATGACCGTCTATTTAAAGCAGACGGGAAGAAACAGACAGCTTCTAAATGGCTGTCCGATTATGCAAAGTCCATAGAAGCTTACAACAAAGCAGTATCAGAAGGGGATAGTACTGCAATCACACAGGCAAAAGCGCAGTTTGACGAGATAGATTCTGCCATGTCAGGGCTTGCAGAGGATAAAATGTCCGCCTATGCCGACCAGATCGAAGAAGTACGGTCACAGTTAAATGAAACAGCCATTGCTGCGGATAAATTTAATAAAGCGGTAAAAGGTCAGGATTCTTCTGAGTTTGGAAAAGGTGTTTCCAAAACAGCAACAGCTTTAAAAGAGCTTTCTTTATCCGATACAGATTTTAAGTATGCATTTGAGACAGATGGAATACAGGACGGGGAAGAAGCGGTACAGTCTATGGTTCAGGCTGCCATTGATTGTGGTGTGATCTCAGATACCTCCGCAAGTTCAGTAAATAATCTGGTGTCTATGCTTGTGCAGTTAGGGGTGATATCCAGTAGTACAGGTTCACAGGTAGATGCTGCATCTGATGCAGTAGCCGGACTGTCTGCGGAAGCAGAAGCTGCGAACAGTGCATTATCCGGTATTCAGGCAGCAACTTCTTTATTGACCTCCCAGAGTGCAGGAAAATCTATATCTGTCGATGATTTTAATTCTGAGGAACTAAAGGATTATACGTCAGCCCTTGAATATCATAACGGGGTATTACAGTTAAATGCAGATAAAGTCAGGGAGCTTCAGAAAGCACAGGCAGATCAGGCAATTCAGCAGAACGACAATTTGAAATTAGAAAAGCAGTCCCAGTACATCCAGAATATTGCAGAGATTGAAGAGCTACAGGATGCATTAAGAGGGGTGTCGGATGCCAAAGGGGAACAGGCGGAAACCATACAGTCAAGTATTGATGCACTTCTGACAGAGAATGATTCCATTTTAAACCAGTGTTCACAGCTGGATTTATTGTCTGCATCCCTGAGAGAAGCAACCGGAGCATATCAGAACTGGCTTGATAAGCAGAATACCTCAGAATCCGGGGATATGTTTGATGATGCACTTGGAGCCATGCAGCACATTGATGATACCACACAGAACACAGATTCGGAGTATTATGGACGTATTGGACGGGAATCGTATCAGGCAGCAGTGGAGTTTATCATACCGGAATCCGTAGACGGGCAAAATGCAGAAGCCGTACAATCCTATATGGATTCCATTGAGCATTACTTTACCCATGATGCAGACGGGAACCGGATGGGGCTTGATGTTGCAGAGTTTTGTCAGAGCGCAGTCGATCAGGGATTAATGACGATTGACGAAGTAAGCGGACAATATCAGATTGCAGGACAGACAACCATGCAGGATTTTGTAGACGGTCTGAACCTGTCTATGCCAATGGTACAGGCATTTTTCGGAGAAATTCAAGAGCTTGGAGGTCAGTTTTCATGGGCGGATGAAGCAATCAAGACCTTTGGTGATCTGGGTATGGCAGCAGGAGAAGCAAAAGCAAGGATTGAAGAAGCTTCCGGCGGTACTGGTATGGATATTCAGATTGATGTGTCAGATATCGAGACAACAGAAGGTAAGATTTCTACCCTGGAACATACCATTTCCCAGATGCAGGAGTATAAAGGGACAGTAGGGCTTGATGCTTCACAGGTAGAGGATGCCAATACCATTATCCAGTATTGCATCACCCAGAAACAAATGTTGGAAGTTCCGGCGGTTATGTCGGTAGATACTTCTCAGGTAAGCGGAGAGATCGGCAATGCAATCTCATTATTGCAGCAGTTTCAGCAGACACAAGATACTATGGAATTACAGGCTGCTATTGGTGCGGATACTTCTGAAGCAGAAGGGAAACTGAATGGTCTGGTAGGGGAAATACAGGCATTATCCCCGGAAGTAAAAGCAAAACTGGGAATTGACGGTACTTCAGTAGCAAGTATTCAGGCATCTATACAGGGACTTACCCCTGAAGTGATGGTAAAAGCAGGAATAGATTCTTCTGAAGTGGATGCTTATGCAGCGCAGGATAAGAAGTCCGGCGGTACAGTCAAATGGAAAAATGATACTGCAACTGTAGACGCATGGGCAGCAGAAAACCATACTTCCAATGGTACTGTAATCTGGGGCAATAATACAGCATCAGTTAAAACGAGTTTTTCTGCTGAAGGTGTTGTTCATTGGACGAATACCACTCCTCCCTCTGGTGGCGGTAATAGTGTGAACGGTACGGCTCACGCAAGCGGTACAGCCCATTATCCGCATTTAGTAGGTCATGCCAATGCAAAGGGAAACTGGGGAACAAAAACATCTGGAACGACATTAGTCGGAGAACTGGGACGGGAGATTGTGGTAGACCCTTCTTCCGGTACATGGCATACCGTAGGGGATAACGGTGCAGAGTTTATCAATATCCCTAAAGGCAGTATTGTATTCAATCATCTTCAGACAGAAGCACTTCTCGAAAGAGGGTTTGTCGCAGGCAGAGGAAAGGCATCTGCTGCCGGTTCTGCTATGGTTACTGGCGGTATTTCTATCGGACAGGCACATCTTGCTTCCGGCAACAAGCCATCTTCCAACAATTCTACACATTCTAATACCACTTCCTATAACAACAATACAGGCGCAGTCAACAGCAATACAAAGGCTACCAATGACAACACCAAAGCAGCCAAGAAATCCACACAGGTATTTGACTGGGTTGAACGCAGGTTGAAATACTTTGCCGACAAAACAAAAGCGATTGCTGACAGCATCAATGATTATATTTCATCTTCACAAAAAAAGAGCCTGTTACAAAAACAGATCTATGCGACCAACAGTGAAATGCATGTCAATTACCGGTCTGCCAGAGCTTATTACAGCAAAGCCCAGTCACTAGGACTAAGCTCAAAAACCAGAAAGCTGATTGAAGAAGGAAGATATACTCTTGATGATATCGACACTTCTACAGAATCCGGTAAGGCTCACTATGACAAAGTGCAGAAGTATATGAATTACTATGATGAATATACCAAATGCATTGATGCAGTGCGTGAGTTGAGAAATGAACAGGTTGAGCTGTATGCTCAATGGGCAGCTATTCCAACAGAGGAAGCAGAGAAGAAAATTGACAAGCTGACGCAGAGCTATAATGGACTTGCTGCGATTCAGGCACGTTTGGAAACTGCAGGTATGGGAGGTTCCGCACAGGCTATGCTAAAAAAGCAACTAGATAATACATTAAAATATGCTTCTGATAATAAAAAGAAAACAGATAAGAACTTCGACACACAAAGAGACAGACTGGTCAGCATTAAACAAAAAGAAACATCTACAAAAGAGACTGCTGACAAAGACAAGAAAAATCTGAATAGTGCTACTAATGCGCTGAAAAAAGGAGCGAAGCTGACAGATACGGAAAAGAAGCGTATTAGTTCCGGACAGGCTTTAAGTACAAAAGGACTGAAAGGCAAAAAGAAAAAGCTTGTTGAAAAGTACAATGCTGCTTTAAAAAAGAGTAATTCTTCTAAAAAGGCTTATCAAAATGCAGTATCTTACGGAAAGGGTGTTCGTGAGGATTATACTGCTGCCAAGGATGCAAAGCATACCAATGACACAATCTATCTGGAATACAAGAAAAACTGGGAAGTTGCAAAGAAAGCATATGATAAGGGTGATTCTCTTTCCTATCAGAATTATCTGGTCGATCAGGAGCTTGCTCTTCTGAAACAGCAGAATGATGCAAAGAATACCGCTTACCGTAAGGCAAACCAGAATACCCAGACTGCTACCAAGCGTAAAGATAACTATAAATCGAAACTGGATTCTGTAAAGAAGAAAGGTAAATCCTATAGTAGGAAGTATGCAAAGTATCTGACCGCAGAGCAGGAAAAACAGCTTGCAGCAGGTAAGAAGATCAATACGGACAATATCAAAAATGCAAACGTGAAAAAGATCATTGATCAGTATAACATTGACCTTCAGAACGCTATGAATAGTTACACTGCTGCCACACAACAGTTGACTGCTGCACAGGAAGCCGAAGCGGAAGCTGCTGCAAATGCGGCTCAGTCTCAGGCAGAATATGCACAGGCACAGGTAGAAGCTGAGAAAACAAAATTTGATAATATCAAGAAATACTATGAACAGCGGATTGAATATCAGGAATCATGGAATAAGCTTTATGACAAACAGCGTGAGTACGACAAGACCCACGGTGACTACACTACTTCTGAGAGCTTTGACAAGCCGATCAATGAGATAAATAAAGCACAGAGACATCAGGAGGAAGCTGCCAAAAAGCTACAGGAACAGCTTAATAAAGCAGTAAAAGCAGGAACCATTAAGGAGTATTCGGATGAATGGCTTGAAATGAAATCTGAGATTGTGGATGCTCAGACAGCCGTTCAGGACTACGAGAATCAAATGGAACAGCTCAAACAGGAACAGATTCTTGTACAGTACGAAGAAATGTTTGACCGAGCCATTGAGAAAGCCGAGAAGTTTAAGGACAAAATCGAAGCAATCAATAGTCTTATTACCGAAGATATGATGTACGACTACGAAACCGGACATTTAACTGAGTTCGGAGCTTTATCTATTGTCCTGAACGCCAAACAGCTTGATACTTCTCTTACTACCCTGAAAGATTATGTGAAGAAGCGTCAGCAGATCATGGATGATTTCAAGGCAGATAAGTTCGGGGAAGAAACCTATGATAAGCTCATGGCTGAGAATGATGCCAGTCTGCAAGGTGCGTTGAAAGATGCACAGGCTTATCAGCAGGCAATTATTGGTATCATCAAAGATCAGGCACAGGCGGAACAGGATGCATTGTTTAAGGTCATTGATGCCAGAAAAGATGCACTGAAGAAAAAGAAAGATTACTATGATTATGATAAGACAATTAAAAACAAAGCAAAAGAAATCAATCTGTTAAAACAGCAGATTGCTGCATTAGACGGGGTAACTGATGCACAATCCAGAGCTGAAAAAGCAAGGCTCGAAGCTGAATTAGCAGAAAAACAGGAAGATTTTGATGATACAGTCAGAGATCATGTATACGAATTACAGGTAGATGGACTGGACGATCTCAAAGACCAGTTATCTGAGGATTTCGAGAAATGGTCACATGAACTGAGTGCAAACCTTGATAAAATGTCACAGGCTATTGCGGACGCTGTAGCAAACGTGGGAGGTAATACTGCGGATGCTCTTAATTCGATTGCAAAGATTCTGGAACAGTTTGGAATCAATGCAGGAGATATGGGTATTACTCAGGGTGATCTTGATGTGTCCAAGGGGGAAAGCAATCAGAAAAGTTCTGTACCCCCTGTTGATGATAGTAATATTGTCCGCTTCAATCATGTAGGTGGTCAGATTATGATTACTGAAAATGGTATAAGTACCCCAATGAGCGTATACGATGGTATGATTCCTAATGATATAACCGAAATGTTGATAAACATGTCTATGGAAAATCAGAGATTCCCACTGTCTGAACTGAAGATGCCAGAAATAAAGGTAACAGGTGGGGGAAATATTTATAACACTAATAATGCTCCAATGATAAGTGTGGAGGTTCAGGGAGATTTAACAAAATCAACGCTTCCTGATCTTCAGACAATTCTAAAGAAAGCTAACACATATACACAAAATGAAATTCGTAAAAATATGAAAAGATTCGGATGATAACCGACCTTATTTATCAGGACACTACTCTCTCACCGGAGTAGTGTCTTTTCTTATATAAAATAAAAAAGGAGGGATGGTATGGCAGGTTTTATATATAATGGGAAATCTACAAAAGATATTTTGAGTGATTCGGAACTAATTCTATGTACGTTTGAAGGAGTTAATTCTATGACTGGACATCAAAGGGATGATGTAACTGGTGAAATGTTACGAGCTGTGTATCTGATTTAGACACATGGCTCTTCTTATATAAATAAAAAATAGAGTGAAAGAAATTAGGTGATTAAATTTGAAAAAAATGTATGTAAAAGTAAAAAAATTGAAAGGAGAGTGTTGCTGTGGTAACACTATGTTTAAATACAAAGGAAGTTAGTTGGTATTATTGGAGTATATCATGGATTTTTTATCGTGTTGCTATGGCAATACAATAAAATACAATGGTAAATTATATACAACCAACAGCAAAGCAAAAATACAATTTAAAAAATAACATGAAAACACGCTGTTATAATGCGAATTATTATAAAATTTGGAAAAACTATGAAGGATGTAGTATCTGTGATGAATGGTTAGAAGATAAAAAGTCTTTTTACGAATGGGTGGATCATAATTACTACTGGATTAAAGGTGAGCCGTCTGTAGAATTGGACAAGGATATAATAGTACCAGGAAATAAAGTATACAGTCCTGACACCTGTATTTTCGTACCGAAGCGGATTAATGACTTGTTTGAACATATTCATGGAAGAAAGAAAAATGGTTTACCTGTAGGAGTTAGTTATTCTGAAAAGAAAGGAAAATATAGTGCAAACGTCAGTAAATCTTATGACAGTAAGGATGGTAAGAAGAAAAATAGATATTTAGGGTGTTATGATACACCACAGGAAGCATATGAGGTATACAAGCATCATAAAAAAGCTGAGATTATATATATAGCAGATAAATATAAAGATGTGATTCCTGATAAATTATATCAGGCTATGATAAGCTGGGAGTTTGATGAGTATGTGGCATGAATAATTAATGCATACTTTACGAATATTGTGCATGATGCTTTTTTGCTTGATAGCGGTATATGACTATGCTATACTGTTACTGGGTGATGCTATATGTATTTCTATAGTGATGCTATACATGTAAAAAATAAATATTTCATTATATAAAAAACAAGCCAAAAGAGGGCTTCCTCAGACCTATGTGGAGCTTACAGACGAAAAAGATATCAAAAACCTTCAGAAAACACTTGATCTTCTTGATGAGGACGATGACGTCACTGACGTATGGCACAACTGGGATGAATAATTGAGAACAGCCCTCAGACCCTTTAAAATAAGGGAGATGAGGGCTGTTTTATCTTAAAAATGATGATGCTTTTTATAACAAAATGGCTTTCGGTGATGCTATACTGATTGTTTAGATGGTCTGTTTTTATGGTAAAGAGTGTTCTGTATTTTGTGAGTAGACATATGGATTTATACAGATGCAAATGGACCGCCTGATAACTCAGTAGGCTTTACACCCTTTCGGCGATTGTGTTTTATGCTATTTTAGTCTTAATCTCTGCAATTTCTTTTTGCATGTCATTGTACATTTTCAGAAGCAGCGAAGTATTATCTGTTTCCAACTTATCAATTTTGTAAAACTGTTTCAGTTCTTCCAGATTTTTCTGTACTTTTTCCAAATCTCCTTCAAGATGTGCCTGTACTCTGTCCAGCTCATTAAGAATCATATTTTCTGATCGGGATAGTTTCTCATCCATGACAGAAAGAATCTTCCGTTCGGAAGCAGCGATCTTCTTGTCTACGCTAGAAATAACATTCCGTTCGGAAGCAGCGATCTTCTTGTCTACGCTAGAAATAACATTCCGTTCGGAAGCAGCGATCTTCTTGTCTACGCTAGAAATAACATTCCGTTCAGAAGCAGCGATCTTTTTATCCACGGTAGAAATGACATTCTGCTCAGAAGCAGCAATCTTTTTATCCACGGTAGAAATGACATTCTGCTCAGAAGCAGCAATCTTTTTATCCACGCTGTTAAGAATATTCTGTTCTGATTCTTTTACAACTTCCTGCATTAAATTTTGAAGAAGCTCCAAGTCTTTCTGGTCTAACATATTGCATCATCCTTCCTGTTTACATACATCCATTCAGTAGGGTCATTATACCACCTTAAGAGTGTAAAGTCTATTGAATTATCATGGTACAGATACATAAATCAAGTGAAAAAATAAAAGATGATAAATTACTTTCGATAGCCATAAGGACGTTCTGACTATGCGTTACCATACAACTGGTCAGGTTCTGCTGAAGCTGAAAACAGAAACATACATATTGGTCTGACTGCATTACAGATAAAAATATCAGGTAACATCCATTTCCCTGCAGAAGGCAGCGCTGAACTATGTATGATCCGGCATCAATAAAGAAATATATAATAAGAAAATATTGAATTTTGTACAATAAAATTCGGAATATATGGACATAAAAAGAAATACTAAACTCTATATGCGCATTCCACAAAGACAAATTAGTTCGTGTGCTTTTTCGAATATGATCATTTATAACAAAGAATAAAAATTCATGTTTTACACATAATAGTTTCATGAATGATGGTTTTTCAGGGGTGTTGCCGGGAAAGAAGCAGATTTAAGATGGGATTGCAAAGCTAAAACAGAATCAGGTAATAAACGAACTGGTGAAATATAGTTCGCCTGAGCAGAGGGGCATTTCTGTAAATGAATAGACCGGCGGAGATGATCACAGTTAATACTGCAGCATCAAAAACTAAATTTATTGTACCATGAAACTGTGGAAGTGTGAATTGTTTTTTATATTATTTGTGCCGCCGGATAAAAGGCGGCGGAATGGAGGATTGCATGTCCGAAAAAGGAAAACGGCAGCAAATGAATTATGATCAGAAGGTTCTGTCAGAGTATGAGGGAAAAGAGAATGGATACACAGAGGAAAAATTTCTGAACCAGGAGAATATAAAAGAAGAACAGCATCCAATGGAAAAAATGATTTCCGGAGCAGATGAGAATGGGAAATCACAGAAAAACGCAGAGACAAAACCAGAGGATACTGGATATGAGCAGGAAAAACTGGAAAATCAGGACAGAAAAAATGAGCAGATAAAGGAAATGGGACAGGTGACTCTGGATAGAAATCCACGAAAACATCATGTGGAGCTTCTTACGATTATCGGTGAGGTGGAAGGCCATGAGTCAGCGCCTTCTCAGAGTAAAACCACCAAATATGAGCATGTACTTCCAAAGCTGGCTCTGGTGGAGGATGATGAAGATGTGGACGGCCTTCTGATTCTTTTAAATACGGTAGGCGGCGATGTGGAAGCAGGGCTTGCCATTGCGGAGATGATCGCATCTTTAAGTATTCCTACAGTTTCTCTTGTTCTTGGAGGCGGTCATTCCATTGGTGTTCCCATGGCCGTATCGGCCGACTATTCCTTTGTTGTGCCAAGCGCTACCATGGTGATTCATCCGGTGCGTTCCAGTGGGATGTTTATCGGTGTTGCACAGACCTATCGGAATATGGAAAAAATTCAGGACCGGATCACGGGATTTATTGCTTCTCATTCCCACATTTCTCAGAAGCGCTTGGAAGAGCTAATGCTGGATACCACACAGCTGGTAAAAGATGTGGGAACCATGCTGGAAGGCAGGGAGGCTGTAGAAGAAGGACTGATCGATGAAGTGGGAGGAATGAAAGAGGCTCTTGCCAAACTGTATGAACTAATTGACCTTCAGAAAGCTGAGAAAAAAATGTAATTTCATGATAAAGTTAGTCACATTATTAACAATTTATGAAAAATCAAGCACTTTTTCCTTTGACTGTCCCTCCTTTTGTGATATAATGCTAGAGAATGAGTAGTGATGTTTAAAATAATTTCTACAGGAGGGACAAATCATATGAGCAATACGTGTGGATGTCAGAACAGCGGAAACGCGGATTTCGCTGAGTTGGCTCCGGTGCTTGAAAAATATGCAAAGGTGCCGGGAAGCCTGATCACCATTCTTCAGCAGACCCAGGATATCTACGGGTATCTTTCTATGGATGCGATCAATTATATCGCAGAAAGAACAGGGATCATGCCTGCTAAAATTTACGGTGTGGCTACATTCTATGCACAGTTCCGTTTACAGCCGATCGGAAAGTATCTGATCATGCTCTGTAAAGGTACAGCCTGTCATGTAAATGGTTCTGACATGATCGAGGAAGCTGTCTGTGAACATCTTGGAATCAAGGACGGAGAGACAACCGAAGATGGTCTGTTTACATTAAATAACGTAGCCTGTCTTGGCTGCTGTTCTCTTGCGCCGGTTATGATGGTAAAATCAGCAGACGGTGAGGAAACATTCGGAAACCTGACAAAATCTTCTGTTAAGAAGATTCTTGACGATTATAAAGCAAAGAACGCATAGGAGGTAGAAATATGAAAGTTGTTGTAGGACAAGGCAGCTGTGGTATTGCTACCGGAGCTAAGAAGACCTCTGATGAGTTCCAGCGTATCGTAGCAGAAAAAAATCTTACAAATGTTGTTATTGATAAAACAGGATGTATCGGTACCTGCTATCTGGAGCCTATCGTTGATGTGTATAATGACGAAGGCGCTCTGGAAGCAAGATATGTCAAATGTACTACAGATAAAGTAGAAAAAATCGTAGAGGAGCATCTGATTGGCGGAAAGCCGGTAGAGGAATACGTGATTCCGGCAGAGGATGAGGCGTTCCTTTCCCAGCAGCAGAGAATCGTTCTCCGCAACTGCGGTCAGATCAATCCGGAAAAAATTGATGAGTACATAGCGGTAGGTGGCTATGAAGCTGCACGCAAAGTTATCACTTCCATGACTCCGGATGAAGTTATTGAGGAAATCAAGGTTTCCGGACTTCGCGGACGCGGTGGCGCCGGTTTCCCTACATGGTTTAAATGGAATGCGATCAAATCCAATAAAGGCGCGCAGAAATATATGGTATGTAATGCGGACGAGGGTGACCCGGGTGCATTCATGGACCGTTCCGTTCTGGAAGGCGATCCTCACTCCCTGCTGGAAGGTATGATCATCGGCGGTTTTGCTGCAGGCGCTACCGAGGGTATCATTTACTGCCGTGCTGAGTATCCACTGGCAATCGCACGTCTTGAGATCGCCATGGCACAGGCAAGAGAAAAGGGTTATCTGGGCAAAAATCTGTTTGGAACAGGCTTTGATTTTGATATCCGTATCAAAGCAGGCGCAGGCGCATTTGTATGCGGTGAGGAGACTGCTCTTATTGCTTCTCTTGAAGGAGAGAGAGGTATGCCAAGACTGAAACCTCCGTTCCCGGCTGCAAAGGGATACTGGAAGCTTCCGACCAACATCAATAACGTAGAAACCTATGCAAACGTTGCATGGATCATTGCCAATGGCGGACAGGCCTTTGCTGACAGAGGTGCTGAAAAATCCAAGGGCTCCAAGGTATTTGCTCTTGCAGGAAAAATCAAGAAGGGCGGTCTTGTTGAGGTTCCTATGGGAATGACTCTGAAAGAAGTTATTTACAACATCGGCGGCGGAATCAAAAACGACAAAGAATTCAAGGCTGTTCAGATGGGCGGTCCTTCCGGCGGATGTATTCCTGCAGATCTTATTGATACTCCTGTTACTTATGAAGATATCAATAAGACAGGCGCTATCGTTGGTTCCGGCGGTATGATCGTAATGGACGAGGATACCTGTATGGTAGATATGGCACGTTTCTTCCTTGACTTTACCAAGAAAGAATCCTGTGGTAAATGTAACTACTGCCGTATCGGTACCAAGAGAATGCTTGAGATTCTTGAGAGAATCACAAAGGGCGAAGGAAAAGACGGAGATATCGAGCTTCTGGAAGAGCTTGCAGGAAAGATCAAGGACGGCGCTATGTGCGGACTTGGACAGACTGCTCCGAACCCGGTACTCACCACTCTGAAATATTTCCGCAATGAATATGAGGATCATATTTACAATCATAAATGTACTGCAAAATCCTGTAAGGCTCTTATTCACTACGAGATTACAGAGGACTGCAAGGGCTGTACAGCCTGTGCAAGACACTGCCCGGTTGGCGCCATCAGCGGCGAGAAAAAACAGCAGCATAAGATTGATCCTGCTGTATGTATCAAGTGCGGCAAGTGTGAGGAATCCTGTAAATTTGGCGCAGTAAAGAGAGTTTAATAGGAGGTGCAGACTGTGAATAAATATAGATTAAATATCGACGGAAAAGAAGTCTATGGACTTCCCGGCCAGACCATTCTCGATGTCTGCAAAGAGAACGATATTTTCATTCCTACTCTTTGCTATGATGAGAGAACAGAAATTTACGGCGCATGCGGACTTTGTATGGTAGAGATGGAAGGCAATCCGAAACTCTGGAAGGCCTGTGCAACCGAGATCGCACCGGATATGATCATCCATACCAATACACCGCGTGTTATTGAATCAAGAAAAACAAACCTGGAGCTTCTTCTTTCCAACCATAAGGGTGACTGCCGTCCGCCATGTATGCTTGCATGTCCTGCAGGTACAGACTGTCAGGGCTATGTAGGTCTGATCGCAAACGGACAGTATGAAGAGGCCATCAAACTGATCAGAGAAAACATTCCGCTTCCGGGATCTATCGGTCGTGTCTGTCCTCATCCGTGTGAGACAGCATGCCGCCGCGGTATGGTAGACGAGCCTATCGCTATTGCAAACCTTAAGAGATTTGCAGCAGATACTGACGAGTTCGGTGAAGATCCGTTTGTTCCGGAGTGCGAGCCGGACACAGGAAAGAACGTTGCTGTGATCGGCGGCGGTCCTTACGGACTTTCCATGGCATATTTCCTCCGTCAGCTTGGTCATGATGTGACGATCTACGAGGCAATGCCAAAGCTTGGCGGTATGCTCCGCTATGGTATTCCGGAATACCGTCTTCCGAAAGAAGTTCTGGATGAGGAAATCGCTGTTCTTGAAAAAATGGGCGTAACCATGGTTACAAATACAAAGATCGGCGAGGACATCTCTTTTGAAGCGATCCGCAGAGATTTTGATGCTGTATGCGTTGGTATCGGTGCATGGGTATCTACCGGTGTCCGCTGCAAGGGCGAGGATGCCGAGGGTGTAATCGGCGGTATTGATTTCCTCAGAAAAGTTGTCCGCAATGAAGATATTGACCTTGGCAAAAACGTTGCCATTGTAGGCGGCGGTAATACCGCTATGGATGCCTGCCGTACAGCAGTACGTCTTGGCGCTGACAAGGTTTATAATATTTACAGAAGAACAAAAGATGAGATGCCTGCAGATATGATCGAGATCGAGGAAGCAGAGGAAGAGGGAGTAATCTTCCTGAACCTGACCAATCCTCTTGAGATCATTTCTGATGAAAACGGACACTGCCGTCAGATGGTTCTTCAGGTTATGGAACTTGGTGAGCCGGATGCATCCGGACGTCGCGCTCCGGTTCCGGTAGAAGGAAAAACAGAGACGATTGATGTGGACACTGTAATCCTTGCAATCGGCCAGAGAGTAAATGCAGAAGGAATGAACGGGGTTGAGCTTACCAGAAAGGGCGGCCTTGTTTATGATAAAGATACATACATGACAGCACTTCCGGGCGTATTCGCAGGCGGTGACTGCGGTAATGACAAGATTTCCATCGCAGTTGAATCCATTGGCGATGCCAAGAAGAGCTATCTGATCGTAGATGCTTATCTTCGCGGAGAAGAGATCAAATACGAGCCAAACTATTATGTAACCAAAAAGGACGTAACACCGGCTACTTTTGAAGACCGTGAGAGAATGTGCCGTCCGACTATGGAGCAGCTGAATGCAGAAGAAAGAAAAGACAACTTTACAGAGGTAGTCTTCGGATACGACGAGGAGCAGGCTGTTGAGGAAGCTCATCGTTGTCTGGAGTGCGGATGTAAAGATTACTTTGAGTGTAAGCTGATCTCCTATGCAAATATGTACGATGTGGATCCGGACCGTCTGGCAGGAGACATCAATGAAGTGGAATTCCACGATGAGCATCCGTTCATTTTAAGGGATCCGAATAAATGTATCCTCTGCGGACTCTGTGTTCGTGCCTGCGATGAGGTTATGGGAGTAGGCGCTCTTGGCCTTGTGAAACGTGGATTTGACACAGTTGTTATGCCGGCTCTTGAACAGCCGCTTTCTGAGACAGGATGTATTTCCTGCGGCCAGTGTGTAAGTGTCTGCCCTACAGGCGCTCTTCAGGAAAATCTTACTCTTGAAAAATCTGTTCCGCTTGACACTGAGGCTACCGATACTACCTGCGCTTACTGTTCAGTAGGTTGCTCCATGCATCTTGAAACCTATGGAGACATGCTGGTAAAAGCTGTTCCGGACAGAGAAGGCGCTGTCAATAAAGGACTTCTCTGCGGAAGAGGAAAGTTCGGCTTTGACTGTTCTGTTATGGACGGCAAACTTCTTGAGCCAATGGCAAGAAAGGACGGAGAGCTTACAGAGGTTGATTATCATGAAGCATTTATGCTGACTGCAAAGAAAGCAGAATCTCTTGCCGCAAAATACGGAAGAAACGCAGTTGCTGTAGCAGTTTCTGACAGATATACAAACGAAGAAGCATATGTGATCAAGAAGTTCGCAGATTCTATCGGAGCTAAGACTCTTTGCTTCAACAACAGAGAGAACGGTCTTGAAAAGGTTCTGGGCGTAAACGCTTCTCCGAACACCATCAACGAGGTTCTTTCTGCAGATGTGATCCTGTGCGCAGGCTTTATTGCAAAAGAAAATCAGGTGATCCGTCTGAAACTGAAACAGGCAGCAAAGAACGGAGCAAAGGTTATCCTTGTAAATCCGGAAGGATATGCGCAGGATCATATGAGCTTTGCTTATAAAACTGTTGAGACAGACAACAGCCTTGGTTTCTTCAAGGGTGTTGCAAAGGCTCTTCTTGATATGGGCAAGGGCACAGGTGCAGAAGGCTTTGATGCATTCAAGGCATCTGTAGAAGGTGCTGCTGTATCTGAAGAAGCAAAAGAGATCGCTGAGCTTTATGCAAATGCAAAGAAAGCAATGATCGTATTCCAGCAGAACGTAGTAACTACTGAGGCTGCTGCGCTTCTTGGTGACATCGCAGTTGTTTCCGGTCATATCGGAAAAGCCCGCGACGGTATCCTTATGCTGAAAGCAAAGAACAACAGCCAGGGTCTTGTTGATCTTGGAATCACTGCAGGGGCAGAGGCTATGGAAGGTGTAAAAGCCCTTCTGGTATTCGGTGAGGATCCGGCTCCGGAGCTTCTGAAAGAGCTTGTATTCCTGATGGTATGCGATACTCACATGACAGAGGCTGCCAAACTTGCAGACGTTGTGATCCCGGGAACAGGATTTGCGTCTACCTATGGTACTTTCACCAATACTGAGCGCAGACTTCAGGTTGTTGAACAGGCCATTGAGGAAGATGTGGTATTCTCCAACTGGGAGGTTGCTGCAGAGCTGGCTCATGTATATGAGGTTGAAATGCCGTTTGATGATGTAGAGGATATTTCTGATGAGATGAACGATAAGCTTCCGGTTTACCGTTATGCAGAAATGGGCGAGACTTATGGCGGAGTTCTTGCATGTGAAAATGCAAAACTTGCAGCTGTGGAAGATGCTGCATTTGTAGCACCGCTTCGCTCCACAGATCATCTGATGAACATGATCGATGAGAGACTGCCTCACGCAAACTGATTTTAAAATAATAATAGCCTGTATAAAAGCGGAAACGCAATGTTCAGGCTGAGATGATCCGGGAACTGTCACGGCTGTATGCTGTGGCAGTTTTCCTTTTTTGTTTACCGGGAATATAGTACAGTCTGTACGGATTTTTCAGGGAAATAAAAAAGTTCCGTGGGGATGCGTCCGGCAGCAGCAACCGTATTCGCTCACATGTTCGATTTTTTGCCGGGGATATCTTGTAACTTTTTCAGAACTGTGATATACTGATACAGCAAAAGCCGGGAAAACACTTTGAATTTTTGGCTTTTACATGGAATAAAACGGCAGCTTTCATGCCATTTGAAGAAAACAGACGAAAGAAAAGGTTAAAAATATGACAGTTTTATATGTGATCCTGCTTGCAGTTGTGCAGGGAATACTGGAGTTTCTTCCTGTAAGCAGTTTTGGACATCTGTGCATTCTTCAGAACATTCTGGGGATGGAGCATGAAACGGGTGTTCTTCTGGAAGCAATGCTTCATTTTGGTACGCTGGCAGCAGTGATACTTACTTTCTGGAAGGATATTTCAAGACTTCTGCTGGAGTCTCTGGACATGCTGATGGATACAATCGGAAATCTGTCTCTTTATATCCATAATAAAAGAACAGGAGACAGACTTCGATATGCAAAAATCGTAAGCAGTACTTATAAGAAATTTGCGCTCCTGCTTCTTGTTTCTATGATACCGACTGCACTTCTGGGTTACACAGCCAGAAGGCTTGTTGTGCTTGCGGCTTCTTCACAGCTGCTGCCGGGAGCGGGAATCCTGATCACAGGAATCGTTCTTCTTGTGGTGGATCTTGGCAGAATGGGCGGAAAAAAAGCTGCAAGAGACGCCGGATTCGGAAATGCCATGTGGATTGGTATTTGTCAGGGGCTGTCTGTATTTCCCGGACTTTCCAGAAGCGGACTGACGATCAGCGCAGGTCTGATGAGTGGATTTACACAGAGTTTTGCAGTGAAATATTCTTATATTCTGTCAGTGCCGGCTATTATCGGAGCCCTGGCTGTGGAGCTGGGACAGTTTAGCGCGCCTGCAATGACCGTTGGCCTGGGATTTACCTTTGTACTGGGAATGCTCATCTCTGCAGTTGTGGGGTATTTTACTATCCGTGTACTGCTCAGACTTGTGAACAGGGGCAGATTCCGTTATTTTGCATATTACTGTTTTATTGTGGGCTTTGCTGCTCTTATCGGTAATTATGTGTTATAAAAAAACAAAAGGGTATCAGAACTTATAACGGGTTCTGATACCGGTAGTAATAAAAGCAATAGAAGTAGTAGGAGGGAAGCCTGGATATGGCAGCATCAAAGAACCAGAAAGGCAAAAGAGGAACCACAGGAAAAACAGCAAAGAGTACCGCATCAAGAAGAAAAACCACTGCTAAAAAACAAAATGTTACAAGTGGATTCCAGACAGAAATCATTCTGCTGATCATTCTGGCTGCCTCTATGATCCTGGTTATCAGTAATTTTGGACTGGGCGGCGCTGTAGGCGACCAGATCAGCGCGGTCTGCTTTGGGATTATGGGACTTCTGGCTTATGTATTTCCCGTACTGCTTTTTGTGGGTGCTGCCTTTTTGATGTCCAACAGAAAAAATCCTCTCGCGTACAAAAAAACACTGGCAGCCCTTGTGTTTTTTCTTTTTCTGTGTGGCTTTGTACAGCTTTTAACAGAGGGATATCTTCCGGGTACGGGATTTATGGATTATTATAAACGCAGTTCAGAGCTTCATACGGGAGGCGGTGTGATCGGAGGCGCGATCTGCATGTCCTCTACGTCTGCTTTTGGAATTGTAGGCGGATATATTATCATTGTACTTGTGCTTCTTATTACAATGATCCTGATTACTCAGAGATCCTTTTTTGATTTTATTTTTAAAATCTGGGACAGCATTGTAAGCCTTGTAAAGGGCGGACATGAACGCTATATGGAAGGGCAGCCGGAGCGGGATCTGAAAAAAGAGATCCGGGATCAGGAACGCAGACAGAAGAGGGAAAACCGTCAGGCAGAAAGAATACGCAGGCTGGAGGAAACGTTAGAGGCAGAAAAACAGGCTGCCCAGGCTCTGGAACAGGAAAACAGTGAGGCGGCTGCGGCCCTTAATGCCAGACAGGAACAGAAAGAGGCTTCTTCTCACGGCTTTCTGGAAGGAACAAAACTGACTCCTCCAAAAAAGAAAAAAACAAAAGAAACATCAGAGACTGCTGCTCAGGCCGCTGAGGAGGATTTTGAAGTCCGGACTTCAGCAGCCGGTCAGGGACAGCTGGAATTCAGTATACATCGGGCAGATTCTTCCAGTGAGGCTGCTGATGACCACACTGATATTAATATAGAGATGGAACACTCGCCTTCAGATTCTTTGGATTTTGATGAAATCCAGGCTTATGAGGACGAGAGTAAAGAAATTTCAGATTCTTTTGAGGATTTCAGGAAAGAGGAACAGCAAAATACAGAAGCATCTGTTCAGTCCGCAGCATCGGAAGTCTCTCAGCCTCATAAGAATCCAAAATCGTCCAAAACAGAAATAGAAAATGGGATCCGAAATATCCAGAAGGAGATCACCAGTAAGGATGCAGAAGTAAAAAAAGAATATCATTATCCTCCTCTGAAGCTTCTGAAAAGAGGAAACGGAAAGGGCAAAGGCGATTCCGATGCCCATCTTCGCCAGACTGCCCAGAAGCTTCAGGATACTCTGCATAATTTTGGTGTAAATGTTACTGTGACAAACGCAAGCTGCGGTCCCACAGTAACCAGATATGAGCTTCAGCCGGAAATGGGAGTGAAGGTCAGCAGAATCGTAGGTCTTGCTGATGATATCAAGCTGAACTTGGCAACTCCGGATATCCGTATTGAGGCGCCGATTCCCGGAAAGGCAGCTGTGGGAATCGAGGTTCCCAATAAAGAAAATCAGGCAGTTATGCTCCGGGAGATTTTGCAGTCCCAGGAGTTTCAGGGTGCAAAATCAAAGCTTTCCTTTGCCGTAGGCAAGGATATTGCCGGAAAGCCTGTTGTTACAGATATTGCCAAAATGCCGCACCTTCTGATCGCAGGAGCGACAGGCTCCGGTAAGTCTGTATGTATCAATACTCTGATCGTGAGTATACTTTACAAAGCAAAACCGGAAGAGGTCAAGCTGATCATGATCGATCCCAAGGTGGTTGAATTAAGCGTGTACAACGGAATCCCTCATCTTCTGATCCCGGTAGTCACTGATCCCAAAAAGGCGGCAGGCGCACTGAACTGGGCAGTAACAGAGATGATGAACCGCTACAACACTTTTGCGGAATTTAATGTGCGAAATCTTCAGGAGTACAATAAAAAAGTAGATGGAATGAGGATCCCCGAGGGAGAAAACCCGCCGGAGCGTATGCCTCAGATCATTATTATCGTGGATGAACTTGCGGATCTGATGATGGTGGCTCCGGGAGAAGTGGAGGATGCGATCTGCCGTCTGGCTCAGCTTGCCCGGGCTGCGGGAATCCATCTGATCATAGCCACACAGCGGCCGTCTGTAAATGTTATCACAGGTCTTATTAAGGCAAATATGCCCTCCAGAATTGCTTTTTCTGTTTCCTCAGGCGTGGATTCCAGAACAATTCTGGATATGAACGGCGCAGAAAAGCTTCTTGGAAAAGGAGATATGCTTTTTTATCCTCAGGGATATCAGAAGCCTGCCAGACTGCAGGGCGCTTTTGTTTCAGACGAAGAAGTCAGCAGCATCGTGGACTTTCTTGCAGATAAAAATCCCGCGGCGCAGTACAATCCGCAGATTGAACAGCAGGTAAATACTGCCAGTCTGTCCGGAGGAGGATCCGGAGCAGAGGAAAGGGATGTATATTTTGAGGAAGCCGGCAAGTTTATTATTGATAAGGAAAAAGCTTCCATTGGAATGCTTCAGCGTATGTTTAAAATCGGATTTAACAGAGCTGCCAGAATCATGGATCAGCTTTGTGATGCCGGAGTTGTAGGACCGGAGGAAGGCACAAAGCCCCGGAAGGTTCTGATGTCCATGGAGGAATTCCAGAATTTTATTGAAGAAAGCCTGTAAAGGAAAGAAAGGAGAAAAACATGGTAAAGCACATTGTAATGTGGTCATTTCAGGAAACTTTAGATGACAAACAGAAAAAAGAAGCGGCAGTACGGATCAAAGAAGGGCTGGAACGTCTGACGGGAATCGTCCCGGGGCTGATATCTGTTAAGGTAGTCACAGATGCTCTTCCTGCCAGCACACATGAAATCGGACTTTTCTGTAGACTGGAATCCCAGGAGGCTCTTGACGGTTATCAGGTTCACCCGGAACATCAGAAAATGGTTTCTTTTATCAGGACAGTTACCTGCAACCGTATCTGTCTTGACTATGAAGTATAATGGAGATCCGGATTTTATCTGTGGGCAAGATCAAAGAAAAATATCTTACCGCAGGGATACAGGAATATGCAAAACGTCTGAGCAGATACTGTAAGCTTACCTTCTGTCAGGTGGCTGATGAAAAGACTCCGGACAAGGCTTCTGAGGCTTTAAACGAACAGATCAAAAAAACAGAAGGCGAGCGCATCATGAAAAATATCCGGGACCAGGATTACGTGATCGCTCTTGCCCTTGACGGAAAAATGCTGGACTCTGTAGAACTTTCTGAAAAAATCGGTCAATTGGGAATTGAAGGAAAAAGCTCGGTTGCTTTTGTGATCGGAGGCTCTCTTGGACTAAGTGAACAGGTACTAAAAAGAGCAGATTTCCGGCTGAGCTTTTCCAGAATGACATTTCCTCATCAGCTGATGCAGATGATACTTCTGGAACAGATATACAGAGGATTCCGTATTCTGAACAATGAACCTTATCATAAATAAAAAAGTTTTTGCCAGGGAGGATTCTTTTATGGAAATTCAGCGTATTGAAAACATGTGCGGAGGAAACGGGCATGTTTTTCTTAAGCCGATCCTTAATGAAAAACAATTAAATGGAAAATGTGGTCTTTATGCAGAGGTGACTCTGGAACCGGGCTGTTCCCTGGGATATCATGAACATCACGGAGAAAGCGAAACCTATTACATTCTTTCCGGAAAAGGAATTTACAGCGATAACGGAGAACTTCGTATGGTAGAAGCAGGAGACATGACCTTTACTCCGGACGGCAAAGGTCATGCGCTGACAAATGCCGGTGAAGAAAACCTTGTATTTATGGCGCTGATCATTTTGAATTAGTATAACGAATACTAACTTTCTGCTATACCAGGGTTACCGCAATTCTACCGGTTTTTGACAATGGGCGGTTTGTTTGATCGGATTATGATACAGGCAGTACAGAAGGAAGGATAAGCTTATGATAAAACAGTTGGATATGGGAAAATTTGAGGAATATATTTCTCAGTTTCCGGTGTATGAGTACCGTATTCTTGACACAAAGGGAATTCAGGTAAGGGAAAGGGTCCGCACGATCTGCAGTCAGGAATGTGAACGTTTTGGCACTACCTGGGCCTGCCCTCCGGCTGTAGGTTCACTGGAGCAGTGCCGGGACAGGATCAGCAGATATTCCCAGGCAGTGTTTTTTTCCAGTGTGGCGGAAGTGTCGGATCTTATGAATATGGAGGAAATGCTTTCCACCAGACACCAGCACGAAAAAATCACAGAAGAAATCGCCTCATTTCTCCGGGAACAGGGGTTTTCCGTTTTTACCCTGTCCACAGAATCCTGTGATATCTGTCAGGAGTGTACATTCCCCCAGGGAAAACCCTGCAGGCATCCGGAAAAAATGCATCCCTGTCTGGAAAGCCATGGAGTAGTGGCTGCGGAAATTGTAGAAGAACAGCAAATGGAATACAATCTGGGCGGCAATACAATATTATGGTTTTCCATGGTATTGTTCCGTCAGGAATAAAGATAAAGCCTTCGGCATAAATTACGATAAAAGCCGAAGGTTTTTCTGTTTTTATGTGGGCGGGAATCAGAGGAGGTCGATGTTTTGTTTTTTCAGCAAAAAAGAAAACAGCTCAGGGAAGGCTGTCTGACTGCTCTTGAGGTTCCCAGAGATCTTGCCTGCAGAGAGACTGTTGTTACATTGACAGGATGCAGCCAGGCTGTTATTGAAAATTACCGCAGTATTCTGAAGCTGACAGAGGAGGAAATCATTGTAAGCACTTTTTCGGGAAAACTGACAATCATGGGAAAAAATCTGGAAATTCCCTGGTATACCATGGAAGAGATGACAGTTACAGGAAAAATCTCCCGGATCATTCCGGAACGGTAGGAGGAAGCTATGGAAAAAATCCTTTGTTTTCTGAACGGATATGTGGAAGTTCTTATCTGTGGCGGACAGACAGAACGTTTTTTTAATCTCTGCATGGCAAGAGGAATTGTCGTCCGGAATCTGAGACAAAATAAGGATAAGAGCTTTACCTGTATTTTTTCTGTCAACCATTTTTTTCTGCTGGGACCAATACGGAGAAAAACAAAGGTGAGAATTCATATTCTGGAAAAACAGGGGCTTCCTTTCTGGGTGGAAAAAGGCGTAAAAAGAAAAGCTTTTTTTCTGGGATTTTTTTTGTGCGGAATGATTCTTCTTATGCTTTCCGGACGTATCTGGAATATCCATATTGAAGGAAACAGGGCGAACAGCACACCGGAAATCCTGAAGTTTCTGGAGGATCAGGGTGTTTCCCATGGTATGAAAAAAAAATCTTTAAACTGCAACGCCATTGCAGCTTCCATCCGGGAAAAATATCCTCAGACAGCCTGGGTTTCCGCAAGAACAGAAGGAACACGACTGGTTATTACAGTAAAAGAAGGGGATTTTCAGAATAAAAAGAAAAAAGAAAAAGTAGAACCCTGCAATCTGACAGCCACAGAATCCGGAACCGTGGTAAAGATCATTACTAGGGCCGGAGTTCCCCGGATCAGACCAGGGGAAAACTGTAAAACAGGAGACGTTCTGGTTTCCGGCTGTCTTGAATTAAAAAATGACAGTCAGGAAGTGACGCGCTATGAATATGTCCATGCAGATGCAGATATTTACATAAAAAGGAAGCTGTCCTATTATGCTGAGCTTCCATTGGAGTATGAAGCAGAAATACGGGAAAATATTCAGGAAACTGGAGGCTTTTTAAAGATTGGGAAGCTATACTTGGAATGGGGAGCAGAGCATAAAAAGGGCTGGCATACTCTGACAGAAGAGCTTCCGATGAAGCTCACTGAGAATTTTAGGCTTCCTGTTTCCACAGGCCGTATTACTATGAACCGATACCAGAAGAAAAAGATAATACGTACAGAAAAGGAGGCAAAGACAGAGGCTTTTTGTATTCTTCAGGATTATGAAGAAAAATTAATGGAAAAGGGGGTTCAAATATCTGCAAATAATGTTAAAATAGATGTGGATCACAGAACCTGTATCAGCAGAGGAAATCTGGAGATCATTGAAAAAATCGGAAAGAAAACTCCGGTGGAAATACTGGAGCAACCAAAAGAAAGGACAACAGAGAATGGCTAACAGTATTATCGAGCTGCATCTGGAAATTCCGGCTGATCTGGAAGGGAATGTATTCGGGCAGTTCGACGAACATCTGAAACTGATCGAAAGAACATTGAATGTCACTCTGATATCAAGAGACGGCATTCTGAAAATACTTGGAACTGAAGGAAGCGCTTCCCAGGCGAAAAAACTGATCGGCGAACTGGCAGTTCTGGCGCAGAGAGGAAATACCATCACAAAACAGAACGTCAGCTATGCCCTGGCTCTTGCCATGGAGCAGCGAAATGAGGTTCTTACAGAAATCGATAAAGATTTTATCTGCAATACCATACAGGGACGTCCCATTAAACCCAAAACTCTGGGACAGAAGGAATATGTGGAGCAGATCCGTAAAAAAATGATTGTTTACGGAGTAGGACCTGCGGGTACAGGAAAAACCTATCTTGCAATGGCAATGGCAGTCACTGCTTTCAGAAACGAAGAGGTAAGCCGCATCATTCTGACCCGTCCTGCTATTGAGGCAGGGGAAAAACTGGGATTTCTGCCCGGAGATCTTCAGAGCAAGGTAGATCCATATCTTCGTCCTCTTTATGATGCTCTTTACCAGATTATGGGAGCAGACAGCTTTGCAAAAAATATGGAGAGAGGACTGATAGAGGTTGCACCTCTGGCCTATATGAGAGGACGTACCCTTGACAATGCCTTTATTATTCTTGACGAGGCGCAGAATACCACGCCTGCACAGATGAAAATGTTTCTGACCCGTATCGGTTTTGGCTCAAAGGTTATTATCACCGGAGACGCTTCTCAGAAGGATCTTCCCAGAGATGCGGTTTCCGGTCTGGATGTTGCCATGAAGGTGCTGAAAAAAATAGAGGATATCGGCTTCTGCCAGCTTACCAGCAAGGATGTTGTGCGCCACCCTCTTGTTCAGCAGATTGTACAGGCATACGACGAATATGAGAAAAAACAGAAGCCGGCGAAGCCCCGTACAGCCCGCCGCAGTCAGGAGAAAAAATCATGACGATTCAGATAGATTATGAAACAGAAAAAAAACTGGACATAGATTATACGCAGCTTGCCAACCGCGTGGCACATAAGATTCTGGAAACAGAGCAGTGCCCCTATGAGGCCAGCGTGAATCTTGTGATCACGGATAACGAGGAGATCAAGGAGGTAAATGCCCAGTTCAGAAATATCAATGCGCCCACAGACGTACTTTCATTTCCTATGATCCCGTTTCCGTCTCCTGCAGACTATTCCATTATTGAGGATCAGGATGAATATTTTGACCTGGATACAGACGAGCTTCTGCTGGGAGATGTTATGATCTCTGTGGACAGGGTATATGCTCAGGCTGAGGAATACGGACACAGTACAGAAAGAGAGTTCAGCTTCCTTTTTGCGCACAGTATGCTTCATCTTCTGGGATATGATCACATGGAACCGGAAGAGGCGGCTGTTATGGAAAAGAAACAGTCAGAGGCTCTGGCAGCCCTTGGAATCAACAGATAAAACAGATTTGGAGAGACAGACAACAATGAATTACCGGGAATTATTAAAAGATAAAAAACGTGTTGTGATCAAGGTAGGCTCTTCTTCCCTGATCCACAAAGAAACAGGCAGACTTGATCTTCGCAAGCTGGAGGTGCTTGTCCGTGAGATCAGTGATCTTCACAATCAGGGAAAAGACGTGGTACTTGTAACTTCAGGCGCCGTTGCCGTGGGCTCTGCTGCCCTTGGTCTCAATGAGCGCCCCAGAGAACTGAAGGTAAAACAGGCATGCTCCGCAGTGGGACAGGCAAGGCTTATGATGATCTATCAGAAGCTTTTTGCCGAATATAATCAGATGGCAGCTCAGATCCTTATGACAAAAAATACCATGGTCAACAATCTGAACCGCATGCATGCCCGAAATACCTTTGAGGAGCTTCTGACACTGAATACCATTCCTGTGGTCAATGAAAACGACTCTATTTCAAGCTTTGAGCTGGAAGCGCTGGATTCCTTTGGCGATAACGATACGCTTTCCGCAGTTATCGCAGCTCTGATCGGCGCAGACCTTCTGATCCTGCTTTCAGATATTGACGGGCTGTTTACAGACGATCCGAATACCAATCCGGATGCAAAGTTTATCGACACCGTAGAAAAGCTGGATGAAAAGCTGAAAAGCATGGGAAAAGGCCCGGGAAGTAAGGTGGGAACAGGCGGAATGGCAACAAAGCTTACGGCTGCAGAGATCGCCACGGCTGCAGGAGCGGATATGGTGATCGCCAACGGCGGAGATTTCCATGTGATACACAAGGTTATGGAAGGCCGTAATTACGGAACCTTATTTGTTGGAAACCAGAAAGAGGAATTTTATCTCATTGATTATATAGAAAAACTGCTGTAACAGATGCAGGCAGCTATTCTGCCGAAGCTTTGATATATAACATAGAGACCCTGGAGATGGTCTATAAACACTACTACAATATCATACGAGGGAAAAATATGGATAACATAAAAATCGACCGCATCAATACACTTGCCCATAAAGCCAAAAGTGTGGGTCTTACAGAAGAAGAAAAGAAGGAAAGAGACGCTCTCCGCAAAGAATATATTGCGACCATCCGCATGAATTTAAGGAGTCAGCTTGACAATATCAGCATTAAAGAAGAAGATGGAAGTATTACGAATTTAGGTGAAAAATATGGAAGAAAAGAAAGCCATTAGAAAACAGATTTTTGCAGAGAGAAAAGCGTGTTCTGATAAAGAAATACAGGAATGGAGCAAAGAGATCACAAAAAATATCACTGCTCTTCCGGAATATCAGACAGCGGACAGAATCCTTGTTTATGCAGATTACAATCATGAAGTAAAGACAGGCTTTCTCATTGAAAAAGCCTGGGCAGACGGAAAAGAAATCGCTGTGCCAAAGGTACAGGGGCTTGATATGATTTTTTATAAACTGACAGATTTTGCGCAGCTGGAGCCGGGATACTATGGGATCCCGGAGCCGGTGTCCGGAGAAATCGTACAGTGGGAGGACGCCCTGATGATCATGCCAGGCGTTGCCTTTGACAGACAGAATCACAGAGTAGGCTATGGCGGAGGATTTTATGACCGCTATCTGGAAAAACATCCTCGGGTAAAACGTGTGGCAGCAGCCTTTGAATTTCAGCTTCTCCCACAGGTCCCTACAGAGCCTACAGATATTTCACCGGAGATCGTTGTAACGGAAAAACAGTGCATAAGAGGCTAAAATTCAGGGAGGTCAGATTATGAAAGAAATGCTTGTTCAGCTTGGAAAGCGTGCAAAAGATGCAGAAGCTGCTCTCCGCACCATTTCCACAGATAAAAAAAATCAGGTGCTTGCCGCTGTGGCAGATCACCTGGTAAAAAATTCAGAGGCTCTTTTAAAGGCCAATGAGGAAGATGTAAAAAACGGAAAGGCAAATCATATGCCGGAAGGACTGGTGGACAGACTCCTTCTTACCAGAGAAAGAATTGAAGGAATGGCGGACGGACTTCGCCAGCTTGTAGATCTGGAAGATCCTGTCGGGGAAGTTACGGGAATGAAAAAACGTCCCAACGGACTTCTGATAGGACAGAAAAGAGTACCCCTTGGAGTTATCGGAATTATTTATGAGGCGCGTCCCAACGTAACTGCAGATGCCTTCGGGCTTTGTTTTAAAACAGGAAACGTTGTGATCCTGAAAGGCGGAAGTGATGCCATTCATTCCAATCAGGCAATTGTGAAATGTATCCGCGAAACCTTAAAGGCTCAGGGAATTACAGAGGATGCTATTCAGCTGATTGAGGATACCTCCAGAGAAACCGCCGGGGAATTTATGAAAATGAATGAATATGTGGATGTGCTGATCCCCCGCGGAGGAAAAGGGCTGATCAAAGCAGTGGTAAATCAGAGTACGATTCCGGTCATCGAGACAGGTACCGGAAACTGTCATATTTATGTAGATGAGACAGCCGATCCGGAAATGGCAGCAGACATTATCATGAATGCCAAGACTCAGAGGGTAGGCGTATGCAATGCCTGCGAATCCCTTCTTGTTCATGACAGTATGAAAGAAGTCCTTCTTCCTGTACTGGCAGAAAGACTCCGCGAAAAACACGTGGAAATGCGTGCAGACCAGGAGGCTCTTTCCCTGATGCCGGGAGCGGTTCCTGCTTCTCAGGAGGACTGGGGAACGGAATATCTGGATTACATACTGTCCATTAAAACAGTGTATTCTGTAGAGGAAGCCATTGCGCATATCAATCGTTACAACACAGGTCATTCAGAAGCTATTATTACAAACAATTATATGCATGCACAGAAATTCCTGGATGAGGTAGACGCTGCTGCAGTTTACGTCAATGCTTCCACCAGATTTACAGACGGATGTGAATTCGGATATGGAGCAGAAATCGGCATCAGTACCCAGAAGCTTCACGCCAGAGGGCCTATGGGACTTCTTGCTCTGACAACGACCAAGTACATTATTTACGGAAATGGGCAGATACGTCCGTAAGATAGGAGGACATAATGAGAAAAAAACAGTTATTTGCAATTCTTTTGGCTGGAGCCATGACTGCCGGAACCGTTCCTTCCGCTGCTCTGGCAGCAGAAAATGATATCCCTGCAGCTTCATCTGAAGTAACTGAGGGAGAGAATTCCGGCGAGATTCCTCAGGAAGAAGGAGGAGAGCCAACACCGGAAGCAGAGCCTACACAGACGCCTGAAACAGCACCGGAAGCGCCTACCGAGACTCCTGCAGAACCCACAGAAACACCCACAGTTCCGGAGACACCGGCAGAGCCTACACAGGTTCCGGAAACAGAGACAACACCGGAGGCAGTTCCTTCAGAAGCCCCGGAAACTCTGGAAAATGAGCCAACAGGAATTTCCATTACTACCATAGATGAAAATAATCAGGAAACGGTAACCTATTATAAGACACTTCAGGAGGCGGTCGATGCTGCTCCCACCATAGAAAGCGGCGCTCAGGAATCTACTGTGATCGAGATCACAGACAGCCTTGCATTGTCAGGAACCATTTCTGTTTCCGGCAAAAAGGTCAGCATTGTGGCTGCTTCTCAGGGAATCACCATTCGCAGAGAGCAGAAGGAAGACGGAACAGTATTTAACGGAACAATGTTCACCGTTGCCGGACAGGGCAGCGAGCTTCAGTTTTCTGTAAAAGACGGTTCTGATCTTACTGTAGACGGAAGCAACGGAAAAGGTGAGGAAGAACCTTCCGAGGGAAGCCTGGCAGATGTCAGCGATTCCGGCGCTTTCGGCATTTCAGCAGGGGTCACTCTGACAGGAAACAACACCACTGCAAAAGGCGGCGCTGTTTCCAATAACGGCGGAAGCATTGTACTGAAAGGCGGCACGATTACCGGAAATACCGGAGCCATGGGAGCTATTTACAGCAATACGGATATTGCCGTACAGGGCACAGTTGCCATAAAGGAGAATACCGGGGCAAACCTTTATCTGGATCAGGATGCATCAGTGGTTGTGACAGATGTGCTGACAGGTTCCTCCATCTCTCTGACAGCCGCAGCTCCGGCAGATAAAAAAACTGTGGCAAAAGCAGGGAAAAAGGCAGATGGCACAGATGTTACTTCCGAAGAGTTTAAGGCAGCGGCAGAGCAGCTGGCGTATGATACACAGGATTACTCGGTTGTGTTGGGTGAGGATGGACTGAGCGCTGTATTGAAAAAAAAGGGGACTGAAACAGATGAATGTCCTGTAACGGATAGCAAAATAACTGGTCTTGAAAAACCATTAAAATTCTTTCCCAAAAAAGCATATTCATTTACAGTTATAGGTGCGGGACAGGATAATACAAATCCCACTGAAGGGGATGTAAGATGGCAGCCTTTATACTGGTCTTCAAAGGAAAAACCAAATGATAAAGAAAAACAAACATTTTGGAATATTTCATCTGAAAAGGGTATAAAAACTGCTGGAACACATAAAATATATGTTTTTTTTAAAAAACAAATTTATAGTAATTCTAAATGGACAGATACAGATACTATTGAATATGTAAAAACCCTTTTTCAATCTGCGAAAATTTCAGATGAAGAATGGAATAATTATGTGGATTTCTTAGGATATCAAAGTGATAGTGAAAAATGGCGTGATCACAATACAGTTAATGTAAAAGTATCCACTATAAGGGATTGTAAATGGTATTATTTTTTTGTAGATGAAGGAACAAGTAAAGAGGAAATTGAAAAGAAAATTGATGAAAGTAAAGCGACGAGAGTGGCAGATAAAAATACAACATTTGAAGTTGTAGCTAAAAATGTTCCTGAAAAAAATTCTTGGTTGATTGTTGTTGCAAAAGCGAAAGATAACGGATATATAGACTATTTGCAAATAAAACTGAATATGAAAAATCGGCCAGGGCAAGTCGTACCTACTGTAACTACCCGAGCACCGCGTAAATATAAAGTCACAGAGAGTAAGGTGACGGGCCTTGAAAATCCGCTGAAGTTTTTCCCGAAAAAATTTTATGATTTTCAGGTGGTAGGTGCAGGGCAGAATGATACCAAGCCGATTTCCGGCGATGAGAGATGGATTCCGCTGTACTGGTCCATGTCTGTAAACGGAACAAAAAACAAGTCATGGAGAATCGGTTCTCAGGAAAAAGGAATCCGGGAGGCGGCTACCTATCCTCTGTACATCTTTTTCCAGAAACAGACTTATAATGGTGCCAAATGGATAGATACAGATGTAATTGAATACATGAAAACTTCCTTTAGCTCAGCAGAAATTTCCGATGTTGAATGGAAAGATTATATTGACAATTATAATAAGGAACATCCGGACGACGGTCTGAACTATGACGGAACAAGCGGAGGCTCTGTTGCAGATATTAAGGCGACAGAGGCGGCTTCAGAAAAGGATTCCGATTCTACGTCCAAGTCAGCCGTATCCACAGCAGATGAATCTCCGATTGGAACCATGTCCGTTCTGGCAGCTTTCTCTCTGCTGGCGGGAGGCTATGTGCTTGTAAGAAAACGTAAAAAAGAAGATATCTGATAGAACTTCTGAGCATATCTGACAGAATTTGCCCATAAAGGAGACAGGTCTAAAAGCCTGTCTCTTTTCATATATATTCAGTATGAAGGGCAGGGGGACAAGCAGATGACAGAAACAGCAATTTTTACCTATGAAAGTTTATATTACGAACTCTGGGAAACTGCCCGGAGATACAGGGCGATTGCGCAGTTCCGGGTAATTGGAAACAGTCATGATGAACGGATGATTCCCATGATCGAGGTGGGACAGGGAGACCAGGTGATTTTTTGTGTCAGCGGGCTGAACGGAACGGAGCGGCATATGCCGTCCTGTCTTCTTCGCATGGCAAAGGAATACTGTCGGGCATGGGAATGCGGATGGGTGCTGGAAGAGCTTTATGACGTGAAGCAGCTTCTTTCCGGGTGGAAGATATGTTTCATTCCCCTTCTGAATCCTGACGGATATGAGATCTATGAAAAAGGTTACACGGTAATACGAAATCCCGTTTATCGACAGATGCTCCGTATGCAGGAGACAGCCTGCACAGAATACTTCTGTAACGCAAGAGGCATGAATCTGCAGAAAAATTTTCCAACCAGCTATTACAGGAAAATGCGGATTTATCATGAGCCTGCCAGTGAAAATGAAACAAAGGCTCTGGTGCGTATTTTTCAGGAATATCAGGGAAAAGGATTTTTTTCTTTTGGACAGGCAGATAAAAGAATCGTATATTTCAGGCAGCCTCAGGCTTTTGGGGTAAACCAGAAAAGCTATCGGCTGGCAAGACATTTTCAGAAGCAGGCAGGATTTTGCATGGAAAAGTTTTCTCTGGAACAGCAGAAAAAAGAGCATGCAGTTCAGGGAGAAGGGACACCGGAAAGATATTATGCGGAGCTTACCCGGCAGCCGTCTTTTCGGATAGAGCTGCCGTCCGGTATGGGTGAAGAGGAAAGCTCTCTTCTGGAAAACCGGTATCAGCAGATTTACACGATTCCTCTGGAGTATATTTTTTCTGTGGGCGAACTTTAAATAACCGCTTAAAATGTTGATCCCGGCAGACTTCAGGAGCTGATTCCTGAGAACTGCCGGGTGTTTTTGAGGCAACGATGGCCTTGCTGTTTACTCTGTTCCCGGCAGCCCGGTCAGAATACATGCCAGATTATCTTCGATGCTTGCTATTTTTCCTGTATATCATGGAAGTTTGACAAAATATGCTAAAGCCCCGAGACATACAAGCCAAAATTCCATTGCCGCAGGAAATCTGAAATGAATTTTGGCTCGTTGCTGTTGTTTATTCACTGCATCCGGAAAAATTTTGACAGAATTATAAAATTCCTGTATCATAGAAAAATAAGAAAATAAACAAGGAGCAACGATATTTATGATAAAAGATACAGAAACAAAAGAGATACAGAATGAAACAGAACGTCAGCGTTCCTTTATTGAGCTTGCCAGAGCGCTGACACAGCAGAAAATGCAGACCATCGGGCGTCCTGTAACCTATTGTCTTACTACCTTTGGCTGTCAGATGAATGAAAAACAGTCTGAGGCTGTAGCCGGAATCATGGACGAAATCGGATATGTCCGTCAGGACAGTGAGGAGGCAGATGTTGTAATTTACAATACCTGTACCGTCCGCGAAAATGCCAATCTGAAGGTGTACGGACGTCTGGGCCATCTTCACAGTCTGAAGGATCAGAATCCGGATATGAAGATCATTCTTTTTGGATGCATGATGCAGGAGCCTCAGGTAGTAGAAAAAATCAAAAAAACCTATTCTTTTGTAAATCTGGTGTTTGGAACCCACAATATTTTTAAGTTTGCAGAGCTTTTTTACGATATGCTGTTATCTGACATGCAGATCGTGGATATCTGGGAGGGAACGGATCAGATCGTGGAGGATCTTCCCACAGAGCGCAACTATACGTTCAAATCCGGTGTAAATATCATGTTTGGCTGCAATAACTTCTGTAGCTACTGTATTGTGCCTTATGTTAGAGGAAGAGAGAGAAGCCGGAAACCGGAAGCCATTGTAAAGGAAGTGGAACGTCTTGTGGCAGACGGAGTTTCCGAAGTAATGCTTCTGGGACAGAATGTAAATTCCTACGGAAAAACTCTGGAAAATCCAGTGACCTTTGCCCAGCTTCTTACCATGCTTGAAGAAGTGGAAGGACTGAAGCGCATCCGTTTTATGACTTCTCATCCGAAGGACCTTTCTGATGAGCTGATTGAGGTTATGGCAAAAAGCAAAAAAATCTGCCATCATCTCCACCTTCCTCTTCAGTCTGGCAGCAGCCGTGTTCTGAAGGAGATGAACCGACGCTATGACAAAGAAAAATATCTGAACCTGGTAGACAAAATCCGTACTGCCATCCCGGATATTTCTCTTACAACAGACATTATTGTAGGCTTCCCGGGAGAGACAGAGGAAGATTTCCAGGAAACTCTGGATGTGGTAAAAAAAGCCGGCTACGATACTGCCTTTACTTTTATCTATTCCAAACGCACCGGAACTCCGGCAGCAGCCAAGGAGGATCAGGTTCCGGCAGATGTGACAAAGGATCGTTTTAACCGTCTTCTTGCTCTTGTACAGGAGCAGGGAAGAATCCGTTCCTCCCGGTTTGCAGGAACCGTTCAGGAGGTTCTGGTGGAAGAGGAAAGCAAGGAGAAGGGAATTTTTACCGGAAGGACCCAGTACAATCTTCTGGTACATTTTCCGGCAGATGAAAGCCTTCTGGGAACCTATGTAAATGTAAAGCTTGAGGAGTGTAAAGGCTTTTATTATCTGGGAAGCCTGGCTGACTGAAAAAGTATTTTCTGCAGTTGAACAGACTGTTTCAGGAAAGAATATTTACTTAAATGAGGAAAAGAGGAGAGAGAATTGAAAAACAGCAAATACGAAATTGATATGTGCAATGGCTCGATTATGCCCAAGCTTATTTCATTTTCGATTCCGCTGATGTTGTCCGGCATTTTGCAGCTGATGTTTAATGCAGTGGATATTGTGGTGGTGGGAAGATTCAGCGGCAGCCGTTCTCTGGCAGCCGTAGGATCAACTACAGCGCTGATTAATATTTTTACCAATCTGTTTATAGGTGTTTCTCTGGGAGCAAATGTGCTAAGCGCCCGTTTTTATGCTTCCGGAAAAGCAAAGGAAATGTCCGAGACCGTACATACTTCTATTATGTTTGCTCTGATCAGCGGCGTTGTGATGGCATTTGTGGGACTGGGCTTTTCCAGATTCGCCCTGGAGCTTATGGGTACTCCGGCAGATGTAATTGACCAGTCAGCCCTTTATATGCGGATTTATTTTATCGGAATGCCTTTTTTTATGCTGTACAATTACGGGGCAGCTATTTTAAGATCTGTGGGAGATACTAAAAGACCGCTTTTGTTTCTGATCATTTCAGGAATCACCAATGCGGTTCTGAACCTGATTCTGGTGATCCGGTTCCGTCTGGATGTAGCGGGAGTTGCCATTGCAACTATTATCGCTCAGATGATTTCCTGTATTCTGGTTTTGCGATGCCTGTATAAATCAGAGAGCAGCTATCAGCTCCGTTTTTCCAGACTTACTATTAAGTGGAAGTACCTGAAGCAGATCTTTCAGGTAGGTATTCCGGCAGGACTTCAGAGCACGGTTATTAATTTTTCCAATGCAATGCTGCAGTCCTCTGTAAATTCCTTTGGCTCCGTTGCCATGGCAGGCTATACGGCTGCCAACAATATTTTTGGCTTCCTTTATGCTGCAGCCAATTCTGTTACTCAGGCATGTATGAGCTTTACCAGTCAGAATTATGGAGTGGGTAAACTGAAACGAATGGACAAGGTTCTTGTAAACTGCATGATTCTTACTGTAGGAGTTTCCTTTAGCCTGGGTTTTGGAGCATGGTTCTTTGGTTCCGGCCTTCTCAGGATTTACACCAGCGAGGCAGATGTGATAGCCTGCGGACTGGAGATCCTTGCCTTTACCACAGTTCCTTATTTTCTCTGTGGGATTATGGATCTTTTTCCGGGAGCGCTGCGCGGAATGGGCTATTCTGCTGTACCCATGATTCTTTCCGTGATCGGAACGGTTGGAATGAGGATTATCTGGATCTACCTGGTATTTCCGGCTCACAGATCCCTTGATTTTCTTTTTATTTCCTATCCTGCATCCTGGACGGTTACCATTGTGCTTCAGGCAGTATGCTTTTTCTTTGTCAGGAAAAAAGTGCGCAGGACTGTGCTTGCAGGACAGTATACAGCCTGAACGCAAAGACCTGCTGATAATCAGCTGCGAAAGAGAACAGAGAAGATTTCAGGAATAAAAATATGGATTCTATCATTTTTTAAGTTTTTTAAGACAGAGTATTTATTTGGCTTCAGGCCGTAAGAATACTTTGTCTTTTTCTGTAAATGTATGATAAAATCAAAAATAATCAATGAAGTCTATGAAATATCAGGCTGTGAGATTTTTGACAGACTTTTTATAAAACTTACCGGAAATATAAAAATATGACAGCTATAACCGAATCAGCTGATTTGGAAGCTGCAGATTAAGAAAGAGGGAAAAATGAAAGTATCCAATTATGAGATCACACGGAACAGGATGCGGGATGAATTTATAAAATATGACCAGGAAAAAATGATTCAGAAATTTTCACTGAAAAATGACAGACAGTATCTGTACCTGGATTTTATGGGAAGACCCTACAGAATCAACCGCAAAAACGGTGTGGTGGAATGGTCTGAGGACGGGTTTCACTCAGTCACTGAAGGAAATTTCAATGAGTCCATGACAATCTATGATGTGCTTTGCTATTCAAAAGATAGCTGCAGTCTGTCCGGAAAATTTTGTTCCATCAATATGCTGAAGGGTATTGTGAAGGCGAATCCTCCGGGAGTAAATCTGTTCCAGAAAACCGCTGACAGCTTTAACGGAAAGGTAGCGGCTCTTGAAAAGGCCTGTGAATCTTTTGGTGAAAAAACAGATTTGAAAGGCGATGTGGCGGTAAAGCTGTACCCGTTTTCTTTTTTGCCTGTGATCCTTCAGTTCTGGGAGGGAGACGAGGAATTTCCCGCAAACCTGAAATTTATGTTTGACGAAAATATCCTGCAGTACATCCATTACGAGACGATCTTTTATCTGCTGGAGCATGTGACGGACAGAATACAGGAGGTGCTATTATGAGAAATCCATGGCCAGTTTTCAGCATTGCGGCTCTCTCCGGAGCTGTGTGTCTGATTTATGATCACTTTTTTTCTTACGAGACTATGTGGATTGCTGTTGTAGCGTTCCTTGCTCTGCTGGCTCTGTGCTTTTTCGCATATTGCAGATATGAATGCTGGCTGGCAAAGAAGCTGAACCCCTATGTGGTGGCTTATCAAAGCGACCATGATCTTGAAAAACTGAAACAGGGACTGGATCACTGGCGTCCCTGGGCACTCAGCAGACATTCCCAAAATATCATTACAGCAAACTGGTTCTCTGCTCTGCTGGAACAAAAGCACTGGGCAGAAGCAGAAGAAACTTTGGAACAGTTTTTGCATCGAGCCAAAAATAAGCAGGATAAAATGGGATATCATCTGCTTCGGACAGATTACGCAAGGGCTATCGGAGATACTGGATTAGAGGAACAGGAACGACTTCTGAGCCAACAGCTGAAAAATCAGCTTGGAAACAAAAAGGGAGAATCAAGAGTACCTGCAAACGCCAAAGAGAGTAAATATGCTTTCTTTTGCTGGCTTTCCTTCAGTTTTGGTCTGGCACTGTTGGGAATCATCAGCAATATAGCTGCCGGAGATTCAATTCTTGGATCGGTTGGAGCCGGACTTTTTATTTTAAGCCTGTTTTCGTTTCCGGTCAGCTTAATCTGGATGTTTCTCTGGTTGATCCGGCGAAGAAAGGAGGCTGTTAAATGACTTATATCCTCCCGGTACTTTATGTAATTGTGTCTTATACATTCTTTCTTTTGGCAGTCCATTTTGGCAATGCGATCACATTGCAGATAGTATCGATCCTTCTGCCCTTTATCATGGGGATCGTCAATTTGATCGTTGTGCTGACCGTAGGAAGAAAGTGGTCAAGAAAGACATTGCTGAACTGCACTTTGATCATCAAGTATGGACTGATCCCGTTCTACCTGATCGGAGGGAGCATCACAGTATATGTAACGCTGATAGCATTCTTTCCCATTGCCGCTGATGGCATTGTTTGGACTGGTAACCATTGTGTTTTTGATTTTAGGATATGGGATTCTGTTGGGGGCATCTCCCTATGCGATCGCTTATCTGATAAAGTCGTGTAAAGACGGCGTACATCCGAAATGGCTTGCGGTTTTGGGTGGAATCTGTCAGTTCTTTTTTTCCTTTGATGTATTTGCCATGATGGTCCTGACATTAAAGGAGCGGCACAAAGTAAAAACTACGATTGCAGTTTTCTGTGGGATGTGTCTTATTGTCTTTCTGATCATACTTTTTGTGGCCGGATTGCTGATAGGAGCATAATCGCCAGTTATACAGAATACGACTTGGGTTATACATAAAACAAATGGATATTATCGCAGAAAGGACTTATGCTTATGAAAAAACAATGGATTACTTTACTGACAGGATGTGTACTGGCAGGCAGCATGCTGACCGGATACGTTTCAAAACCTCAGGCAGCTGCGGGCAGTGATAAGGGGTGTACAGATGAGGCCATTTTGTCTCAGCTGAAAAATGACGGAACACCTGAGTTCATACTGGATGGTACTCACTATACGCTTCCCCTGGAAACTTCCCGGCTGATACAGGCCGGATGGAGTCTGGAAACAGAAGAATATGATGTAGATGAGGTTTCTCTGCAGCCCGGCGATCGCATTTATGGGGAACTTTCCAAAGACGGTCAGGAAATGGATGTTGCAATCGTAAATGACGGGACAGAGCCATGTAAGCCTGCTGGGGGCGGGACGGTGGTAGAACTGGAATATTCTGCCGATAAGAATCGACCAGATCCTGATTTCTTTGTAACACTTAATGGGATCAACTGTGCTATGTCTGACACAGCCTTACAAAAGGCATTGGAAGGTGTAGAGGGATATGAACTGAATTCCGCAGGAAATATCGACATCAATCGTACTGTTGGTGATGATGAGATTGCTGTTTATAAAGTCATGCTGGGTGATGACTACACAGCGATCACACTTGCTTCGGATAATATTTTTGAATACAAGGATTATCAGCCGCAGGAAATAAAAGAACAGGTATCAAATGAAAAGATTGCCGCTTACAAGGATACGACAACAGCCGAGATGGAGCCGTATGCTCAGGATTTCAATGCAATCATCGAGGGATACGAAGAAAATATGGCCGTTGGATTTTACAGTGAAGGCACTATTTGGGGCGAAGAAGTCGGTGAATATAAATCTATTGCCGGTACGCCGCTCGCTTCGGATGTATCTCTCTACATCGCAGAGGATACAACCGGCCAGCTTTACTGTATTGCCAACCAGCTTTTGAATGAGGATGGTACTGTAAGCCCTGCCATTTGGCTTGAGGAAGGCGATCAGGTCAAGGTCTGGGGTTATGCTTCACAGTACATGGAATTACAGGAAGGCCTGAAAATCGTTGTGGTTCAGCCTGGCATCATTGAACGCAATGGCGAACTGGTGATCCTGGACCAAAATCTGAAAACGGACTAATGCTTTTGAGTGTCGGATGCATAAACCAGTATTATAAAGCAAGAGGAATCAGAGCATCAGAAACCACGAACAGGTAGCCAGCCTTACCTGGGAAACAGAAGAATAAATTGACACAGGCAACAGTGATTTTATAGGTAAAGGACAAAGATGGAGAAAAGAAAACTTTCAGGAAAAACAATTTTGAAACTGATAGGGGCGCTTTTGGCTCTGGCCTACCTGGGATTTTGCCTCTATGCGGGTATTACTGGAAAATTTTATGGTATGCACAGGAAGGAACACGTCCTGCGGTTCGGAGATCTTAAAAACTGGGTGTCAGGAGCGATGTCAGCAGTCATGATCGCTTTCCTGTGCATCTATTCTGCCATAAATGATCTGAAGATCCAGAAGGAACACAGGAAGTCATCTGCTCCATTTTTTCTCCTTATGCTGCTGCTAAGTTTCCCTCCGCTTCTGGAGTCTTATCTGGATATTGGATGGATCGGGATTGCCATTTATGCCGGTATTGCAGCTTTTCTGTTTGGAATTGCATGGATTCCACAATTTTTAAATCAGTGGATCACCCGCCGGCTTTTGTGTGATAAACCTATGAGCGGCAAACAACAGGCGCAGATCATCGAATGGATTCATTTTTATCCGCTGAAAAAGTTACTGATTCTTGGACTGTGGGGTTTTGGTGTTGTGCTGGTTCTACGGGGCTTTTGGGTAACTGCAGCCGGGAAAATTGAAATGGATGGAGAGCTTTTCCTGTTTTTACTTGGCATAGCAGTTCTGGTTGTGGCTCTGTTTCAGAAAATGAGACGCTATGTATGTACACCTTACCGAAGCATTCCGGTGCTGAATCAGATTCTCAGCAAAAAGCAGTTGGAGCAGTTGCTGGATGGAGAACATTTTGAGTCAATAGAATTTGAAGATGATGCTATGAAAAAGTATCTGGAAATCTACCGAAGCCAGAACTGGATGCTGATAGGCGGGAAATTAATCTCAAAAAAGCTGGCTCTGTGGGTAACAGTGGATCGGTCCAAGAACGATACTCTGCTGAAAATTCTTTATCTGAATGGTACAACTGCAAAGGCGACAGTTGATTTGGAGATAAGAGAAAAAAGATATGAAGAATTCACTGCTGTGCTAAGAGAATTGACAGGATATGAAGGAGCTCTTAAACTATATGGAAAAGAGGAACAGCTGGCACAGAAATTTGCATCCTTCTTCCCGGAGCAAACTTCCGATCAGGAGCGTGTAGCTGCTTTCCTTTCACAGGATGCAGCACTGATCCGGCAGGACTACATTCAGACCTTCTCCCCTCCGCCAGATCACCGGAAGAAGAAACGGAGCGGACGGAAACGGGAGTAAAAGATTTTCTGCATTTTTCCATGAAGAAAGTATTACGAAGATACAATAAATTTCAATTGTAAAGGAGAACAAGAGTGAAAGATAAAAGCATTTTAATCTGTGTGGGGATTATAATTTATATTGTTATGACTGGAATTGATAGATTTGTTTATCATATACCTAATGTAATTTATATTCCAGTAGCAATTTTCGGGATTGTTTTAATTTTAATTGGTTTTTTCAAGGATAAATCTAAATAACAAAATTCCAGTTTTCTGAGCTGAAAAATATAAAAATCGGAAGGTGGCGGAGGTTTTACATAATGGAATATATTAAGGTTACGAGTGCAAACATAGAAAAAGAGTATATATGGAGTGCGCTTTCTAATAACGGAGAAGTATATGAAATAAAGAAACAGGAGTGAAATGTTGTATAGAAATAACGGCAAAACTTACATAAAAACAGATCTGGAAGCTGTGATAACCAGCTATAATCAGGGTAATATGATTTTGGAAGCAGTTCAATCAATCTGTAATCAGACATTACTGCCTGAAAGGATTATCGTTGTAGATGACGGATCCACAGATCAATATTCTCTTGATATATTAAACAGTATTAAAAATGATGTTAATTTACCGGTTCCAATAACTGTATATTTTCAGGAAAATCAGGGGGTATCCGCAGCCAGAAATACCGGAATAAATAAAACACAGTCCTCAATGGTTTTGATCCTTGACGGTGATGATAAGCTTGAAGCCGGATATATTGAAAATGTCAGCGAACTGCTTAGCAAGAGTCCTGACATGGTTATTGCGTCATCCTGGATGCGTACTTTTGGAGTTTTAGATGCAGTTGTCTGTCCTTCCGGCGGAACGATAGTTCCTTTTTTATCTCATAATTGCTGTCCGGCAACCCATATTCTTCGTAAAAAATTTTATGAGCAGTGCGGCGGTTATGATGAATCTATGTGCTCAGGGTTTGAGGACTGGGATTTCTTTTTAAGCATGCTGGAAACGACGCCGGAGGCTTGTATTGGAATTGTTGAAAAACCACTGATCAACTATCGGACTGCCCCTGCTTCTGCAAATATAAAAAGTATGGACAAGCGACGGGAACTTATGCGGTATATCATAGAAAAACATAATTGCAGTTATAGAAATAACATAACAGACGTATTACTGGATATTGAAACTATTTCTAACTCCAGGTTACTTGGGTGGGAAAATGAAATTATTCATTCAATAAACCATCATCAGGAGCTGAGCCAGTTGTCAGCCAGTTTTATTAAGAATCCATCATATGGTGACGGAGGCATGGCTTCCGCAGTCAGAATTGCATCCGTTGCCAGATAGATGCTGAAGGACATCGTTTAGTTATAATGACATGTCTCGAACAGATTTCACAAGGAACCTTTGATACTTTTAGTTATTCATAAAAAAAACAGAGTTATGAAAGAGGAAGGCTTTTAGATGGAGTTATATGTAAAAGATATTGAAAAAATATGGAGCAGCGGAGGCGCCTCGCTTGTAGCAGGGAAAAACGGGCTCATGCGCAAAGTGGAATCCTATGACATGATGGAACAGCCAAAGATGAAGGAATGGCTGCGGGAGCATGTTCTTTTAATTACAACAGGCTATGCCATCCGCAACGATAAGGAGGCGCTTCTGGAGCTGATCCAAAACATGCATGAGGCAAATTGTTCTGCCCTGGCCATCAAGACAAGGTTTTTTGATGATTTTCCTCAGGAAGCGCTTCAACTGGCTGATCAGCTGGCGCTGCCTCTTTTTTTCCTGAATAACAATGCGGGGTTTCAGGATATTGTCTTTCCGGTAATGGTGGCTGTTGTGGAGGCAAAAAATCAGATTCATATGGATGCCCGATACCGGATGGGACAGCAGAATAAGCTGGAACAGGATCAGAAGCTTTTTCTGGAGCTTCTGACAGGCAAGATCACTCAGGAAGAGGAAGTGGAACATCGTACCTTTGCCCTTCACTGGCCCCCGGTTCCGGCAAGAGTGATTACTCTTCAGCTTGAAGAGAACGGGGATTATTCGCCCCTTCTGGAAATGAAACGGGAGATACAGATCAAAGAATCTCTTCGCGTTCTGGAAAAATATTACATACAGGGGACCTGTGTATGCCGTAAAAAATCCTGTTTTTGTATTATAGGAGGCAGCTGTTCTGAAGAAATGCTGAAAAAGATTTCTCTGGAGCTGACTGAAAAAACAGAAACAGTCAATAACTGCGCCTGCTTTGCGCTGATAAGCCAGGAGATCACAGGATATCTGATGCTTCCGGAGATATATCAGGAGATTACTGAAGGGTTCCGGATCCGAAAGATGAAAAAACAGAAGCAGACAGTTGTTTTTCTGAAGGATCTCCAGTATGACAGGATCCTGCTTCATATTGCGCAGCAGGAGGAAACGGGGCAGTTTGTTCAGAGAAAACTGGGGCCGCTGGCAGAATATGACAGAGCTCATGAAAGCGCTCTTCTGGAAACTCTTGATGTTCTTACTCAAAAGCATGGTTCCAGGAAGCTTGCAGCAGAAGCTCTTTACCTTCACAGAAACACCATGGCCCACCGTATCCAGAAAATACAGGAGATTTTAAATACAGATCTGGACGATATGGAAGAACTGCAGGAACTGGAATTTGCCTGCAAAGTAAGACGATATATGCAATAAAACAATAAAATTTAAAAAAGAAACAAAAGGAATAATAAATCACATAATAAATATTTTATTTTTACGAAATAAGTGTGCATCATGCACAATCTATAATAGAAAAATGGTGCTTCGGAAACGATGATTTTATTGATTTAAAGTGATATCATCTTAACACAAGAAGCGTGAAGCCGATGTGGGCGGTCCTGCATCGGCTATTTTTTTACTAAAAGGAGGAGACAAGATGAGTAACAACCCAAACAAAGACTACACGCAGCTTCACATCCGTGCATCAGAGCATCCAAAAGCATATGCTCCACATATTCTGATCCTGAATATTGTTATGAGTGTGCTTGGTGCAATTATTGGTCTGGAATTGATCGTGCGTACCGGTGTAGCGCCCAACACCTCAATTGTAGGAGCGCTGTTTGCGATCATTATATCGCGTATTCCCATTGCAATCCTGAAAAAGTATCAGAGTATTCACTGCCAGAATCTGATTCAGACATCCATCTCCGGAGCAACCTTTTCAGCAGCAAACTGCTTCCTCCTTCCCATTGGTGTTCCGGTTATTATGGGAAGAATGGATCTGATGTACCCGATGCTGATCGGTTCTTTTCTGGCAACCATTATTGATGCCACAATTCTTTATAAAACCTTTGACAGCGAAATGTTTCCGGCAGAAGGGGCATGGCCTCCGGGCGTAGCTTCCGCAGAATCCATTCTTGCAGTTGTACAGAAGGGCAAAAAAGCTCTTTTGCTTCTGGCTGGTATGGGAATCGGTATTGGCGGTAAGATGATCGGTATTCCAACAGACCTTCTGGGTGTTTCCTGGTTTGGTGATTTTGCAGCCATGGCAGCTCTTGGCGTGGGAAGTATTGTAATTGGCATTATTAAGACAAACGGATTTATCATTGATATTTTTGGAACAAGCCTTCCGGTTATTACAGATCTTTTCGGAGAAGGCGCTGATCTGATGGCTCAGCCCATGTTCCAGTACATGCCTCATGGAATTATGATCGGCGCTGGTCTTATTTCCCTGATCCAGTGCGGACGTATGCTTTTGAAAAAAAGTGACGGAAACAGCGCTGCCGGTAAGTTTTCTTCCAGTATGGCAAATATGAAAAAAGCTCTCGGCGGCGGCTATGTGGCGTACCTGATCGTGGCAGTGCTTCTTGCAGTAATTACAGGAATCTGGTCAGATATGAGTATGTTCCAGCTGATTATCTGGGTTATATTTTCTGCATTTGCAGCCATTGCTTCTGAGCTGATCGTTGGTATTTCCGCCATGTATTCCGGATGGTTCCCGGGATTTGCCACAGCTTTGATCTTTTTGATCGTTGGTATGCTAATCGGCTTCCCGGCAATTCCTCTTGGAATCCTTGTAGCTTATACCTCTGCTACCGGCCCGGCATTTTCTGATATGGCCTATGACCTGAAATGTGGATATATTCTCCGCGGCTGCGGTCAGGATCAGGAGTTAGAGCTGGAAGGAAGAAAGCAGCAGTATTACTCTGAAATGATCGGATTTGTGGTTGCCTTTGTTCTGGTTGCCATTATGGCAGGCAAATATTTTGACCAGGGACTGTTTGCTCCGGTAGACGCTACCTTTGCCGCAACCATTGAAGCCGGTGCAGGCGCAGGTGTTGCCAAATGGCTTGTGATCTGGGCGATTCCCGGCGCGATCATCCAGCTTCTGGGTGGTTCCAGACAGGTTGGCATCCTTTTTGCCACAGGTCTTCTGGTAGGCTCCACTATTAACGGTTTGACAATCCTGATCGCCCTTGTATTACGTTATGTTCTTGTAAAACGCAACAAAGAAAACGAACAGACACTGAATATTCTGGGCGCAGGTTCTCTGGCAGGAGCCGCGCTGTACAGTTTCTTCACAGCAACGCTTTCTCTTGGAAAGAAAAAGTAACATAAGCTCACACTAGAAAGAAGGTTGATTTATGGAAACAAAAGGAATCAAACTGACAGAAGAGATTCTTGACGCTGCCCTTTACGGAGGAACCATCCTGGGAGGGGGCGGCGGAGGCGATGCAAAAAAAGGCCGCAAATACGCAAAGCTTGCGGTAGAGTATGCAGATCTCAGACTTTTAAGTGCTGAGGATCTTGACGATAACGACATGGTACTGACCGCCTCCCTGGTGGGCGCTCCAAATGCGGAGAATCAGTTTATGACTCCGGCAGATCTGGTAAAGACCTTTGTTCTTCTTCAGAGAAACTGTGATTTTCCTGTTGCCGGGATCATTACCAATGAACAGGGCGGAGAAGCAACGGTAAACGGATGGCTTCAGGCAGCAGTTCTCGGACTTCCCCTTGTGGATCTTCCCTGCAATGGCCGCGCCCACCCCACAGGAGTTATGGGAAGCATGAATCTTCATAAGATCGCAGATTATAAGACGGTGCAGGCCTGTGTTGGAGGAAATCCGGAAACAGGCAGCCATGTGGAATGTTTTTTTGAGGGAAGTATCGAACATACCTCAAAGCTGGTGCGCCTGGCTTCCATTGAGGCAGGCGGTCTGGTTGCAGTAGCCAGAAATCCGGTAAGTGTATCCTATGCGAAAGAGAACGGCGCTCCCGGCGGCGTACAGTTTGCCATTGAAACAGGAAAAGCATTCTTAAAAGGTCTTGATGCTTCTGTGGAGGAGGGCGTGAAAGAGCTGTGCGGCTTCCTGAAGGGACGGGTACTTGCAAAAGGTAAGGTGGAGAAATTTTCCATTGAAACAACCGGCGGCTTTGATGTGGGATATGCCACAGTGGACGGATGTGAGCTTACCTTCTGGAATGAATATGCCACAGCAGAAAAAAACGGTAAGCGACTGGCAACCTTCCCGGATCTTATTATGACAATTAATGCAGAGACAGGCGAGCCTGTAACTACAGCCATGATGGAGGAAGACCTTGAGGTTTATGTGATTGCAGCAGATAAAGAAAACCTGAAGCTTTCTCCCACCATGTTTGAACCGGAGCTTTTAAAAGCAACTGAGGACGTGATCAAAAAAGATCTGATCAGCTATCTTAAAAAATAAGGAGGACAGGATCATGTTAATGAAACAGATCATTGATGCATATGAAGTGCTAGACAGCACTTATGTTACAGGAGAAAAGGTAAAGGAATACCTTCTTGGCATTAAGCCGGATGCAAATATTGAGGTATATGAGCTTGTAGGTCCAAAAGGAAGCACAGATATGCTGAAAGTGCGTATTCCGGGCAAAAACGGAAAAATGAACGGTGGAGACGCACCAACCATTGGACTTTTGGGACGCCTTGGCGGAATCGGCGCCCGTCCGGAACGGATCGGCTTTGTATCAGACGGAGACGGGGCTCTCTGTGCCGTAGCCCTTGCTGCAAAGCTTCTGGATATGCAGAATAAAGGAGATATTCTGGACGGAGACGTATTTATTTCCACCCATATCTGTCCGGATGCTCCTACAGCGCCTCACGATCCGGTTCCTTTTATGGGCTCTCCGGTAGAAATGTCCCAGGTAAACAGAGAAGAGGTTTCTCCGGAGCTTGACGCCATCCTTTCTGTAGATACCACAAAGGGAAACCGTGTAATCAATACAAGAGGCTTTGCCATTTCTCCTACAGTAAAAGAAGGATATATTTTAAGAACCTCTGAGGATCTTCTGGAGCTGATGCAGATCACAACAGGAAAGCTTCCGTATGTGTTCCCGCTGGCAACTCAGGATATCACACCCTATGGAAACGACGTTCACCATCTGAACAGTGTGCTTCAGCCCTGTACAGCAACAGATGCTCCTGTTGTAGGCGTTGCCATTACAGCTGAGACTATGGTTCCGGGCTGCGCTACAGGAGGAACTCACGCAGCTGACGTGGAAGAGGCAGCCCGCTTTATGCTTGAGGTGGCAAAGGCCTTTGGAAGAGGACAGTGCAGCTTCTATGACGAGGAGGAATATGCAAGATTACAGAAGCTTTATGGAAGCATGAAGCATCTGCAGACTCTTGGAAACGAATAAGGGGGCATGACTAATATGAAAATCGGGGCGGTTACAATCGGACAGTCTCCCAGAGTGGATGTGACAAAGGATATTATGGGGATCTTTGGCAGCTCTGTGGAACTGATCCAGGCAGGAGGACTTGACGGTCTTACAAAAGAGGAGATCAAAGCCTTTGCGCCGGAAAAGGACGATTATGTTCTGGTGTCCAGACTTACAGACGGCAGTTCTGTGACCTTTGCAGAACGCTTTATCCTGCCGCGCCTTCAGGCGGCTATAAAGAAAATGGAGGAAGAGGGCTGTGCTCTTGTAATGATGTTCTGTACAGGAAACTTTCCGGAGAGCCTTTCCACAGAAAAAATCCCTCTGATCTATCCCTGCGATATTCTGGACAGGGTGGTTCCTCTGCTTACCAAAAGCTCACATATTATCTGCCTGACCCCTTCTCCCCTTCAGGAGGAGCAGTGCGCTGCAAAGTGGAAAAATTATGTACAAAAAGTAAGCGTAGTAGCTGCCTCTCCCTACGGAGACTGGGGGGAACTGGAAAAGGCGGCAGAGGAAATAAGTGGCATGGAGGGAGATCTTATTGTGCTGGACTGCATTGGATATACTCAGGAAATGAAAAAAATGTTCGCACAAAAAACCGGTAAGAAGGTTGTTCTGCCAAGAACACTTCTGGCCCGTGTAGTTTCTGAACTGACAGATTTGTAAGGCTACACACAGACGCAGATGTCCCGGAAGTTGCCGGGAGAAAGGGAAAATCCGATCGTTTTTTCAATCGGATAAAAAAGAAAATGGAACAGTTGATAAAAACAGCAGAGGGAATCCTTTCTTCCTGTCTGGCAGTGAAAGAAGGAGAAGAGGTTCTCATTGTCACAGACGATACAAGAAAAAGAATCGGGGAAGCTCTTTATGAAGCAGCCGGAAACCTTGGCTGCGAACGGCTTCTGATGGTGATGAAGGAGAGGGAGTTAAGCGGCCAGGAGCCTCCGAAGGCAGTTGCGGCAGCCATGAAAAACGCAGATGTGGTTGTTGCTCCTACGGCGCAGTCTTTAACTCACACCAATGCCCGTATAGAGGCTGCAAAGGCAGGTACAAGAGTTGCCACCATGCCCGGGATCAGGGAAGAAATGTTTTCCAAAGGGGCGATGACTGCAGATTACGACCAGGTAGAAAAGCTGACAGAGGTTATTACAGAAAAGCTTACAAAAGCTTCGGAAGCCCGCATTGAAAAGGACGGTAAGGTTCTGAAGATTTCCCTGAAGGGAAGAAACGGCGTTCCAAGCCCCGGGGTATACAAAAAGCCGGGACAGTGTGGAAACCTTCCTTCCGGGGAAGCTTATATTGCTCCTCTTGAGAACGGCTCTGAAGGAGAAATGATCATAGACGGCTCCATGGTGGGTATCGGAAAGCTGGAAAGCCCTCTTCACATGGTGATCTCAGGCGGCAGGCTCCGTTCTGTTACCGGAGAAAAAAGCGAGAATCTGGATGTACTTCTGAAAAATGAGACAAACGGAACCCTCTGTGAGCTTGGTATTGGAACAAACGAGGCAGCCATATTAAACGGAATTATTCTTGAAGATGAAAAAGTTTACGGAACCGTGCACATTGCTTTTGGAACAAACACCTCTTTTGGCGGTGTGAATAAGGCAGAGTGCCACATGGACGGAATTATCCTTCGTCCCACCCTTTATCTGGATAATGAGAAGATCATCGAGGACGGCGTGTTCTGTATCTGAAAGGAGGAGGCTGTTTTGGAGAAAAAATTCAAGGTAGGTCTGATACGAGTCCTGACAACAGAGGATCAGGATATTCTTCTGGCTCACGAAAAACTTTTGAATCAATATTTTCCAATGCTTACGGTGGAAACAAAATGCATTCCCGACCAGTATGAAGGAATCCATTCTCCGGAGCTTGGCGCTCTTGCAGTCCCCAAAATCGTGGAAACTGCCAAAAGCTTCCGGGATGTGGATATGATCATTGTAAGCTGTGCAGACGATCCGGGAGTGGAGGAGATCCGGGAAGCTCTTCCGGGAATCCCGGTTACCGGAGGCGGTGAGACAACGCTTGCTCTTGCACGGAAATACGGAGAAAAAATCGGTGTACTTGGGATTACAGATTATGCCCCCAAAGCTTATGCAAAACTTAAGTCCGACCAGCTTCTAATAGGAAGACCGGATGGGGTATACAGCACACTGGATCTTATGACATCAAAAGGCAGGAAAAGTACGGTGAATATGGCAAGAAAACTGAAAGAACAGGGGGCGGATGTGCTTGCTCTTGCCTGTACAGGCATGGCAACGATCGGAATAGCAAAAGAGCTTGAAGAAGCAGCAGGTATTCCGGTCATCGATCCTGTTATGGCTGAGGGACTGTTTGCATATTTTGAATATCTGAAAAAATAAAACAGCTTTAGGGACAGAATATTTTACGGCAGGGAAACCGGTAAAATGTTCTGTCTTTTTGTATGGTTTTGTGATAAAATCGTAAAGAATAAACAAAGGTGGAGGAAAAAGAGATGAATGAGTATCTGAAACAGGTAAACAGTCTGCCTTTTTATCTGATCACAGGCGGCGTGCTTTTGTTTATCCTGATCATGTGTGTGGTGTTTCTGGTAAAAAGCTACCGGGCGGGAATCGCCATTGGAATGGATAAGAAGGTGATGAGACGGGCCATTATGTCAAGCGCAACCTTTTCCGTTCTTCCGGGCGTCAGTATCCTTCTGGGCGTGATCGCTCTCGGCGGAAGCCTTGGAGTTCCCTTATCCTGGCTGAGGCTTTCTGTGGTGGGAGCTTTACAGTACGAGCTGAACGTGGCTGAGATCGCGGCAACCGGAATGGGACTTTCCGGCCTTAAAGTAAGCGAGATGTCCATTGGCGCCTTTACTACCATAGCCCTGGTTATGACAGCCGGAATTTTAAGCGGCATCACCTGCTGCATTTTCGGACTGAAAAAATATCTGGGCAAGGTACAGAAAAAAGAAAAGAAAAATGACAGCGGCAGACCCGGCTTTGGCACCTATGCTACCATTGCCATGTTTATCGGTCTGTGCAGCGCATACATCGGTTCTTATGTGGGTACCTGGACAGCCTTTAAAAACAGCACGCCTCTTCTGGTGGCAGGAATTTCCGCCCTGGCTATGGCGGTATTTGAATACCTGATCGTAAAGAAAAAAATGGAGTGGCTGGAAAACTTCAGTATTGCAGTAAGTATGATTATCGGAATGGCAGCAGCTGTTCTGATCAATCTGTAGGAGGATCATATGGATAAAGAAAAATTTCTGGAAGAATTTAACAGACAGCAGCACCGCCTTGGAAGGATCATGCTGATATCCGCAGCACTTCTGCTTCTTGCAGTTCCTTTTATGCTTGGCGCTATCTACGGAGCTTTCCCGGACTTTAAAGGATTTATCAATGGGTTTATCAAGGTGGGGATCGTTTATATTCCAGTAGGAATTGTGGAATTTCTTGTTTACGCACCCATGCTTGGAAACGGAGGAAGCTATCTTACCTTTTTGACCGGAAATGTGACAAATCTTAAAATTCCCTGTGCCATGAATGCCAGGGATATTGCAAAAACAGAGGTGGGAACTGCGGAAAATGAGATTATTTCTACCTTAAGCGTAGCGTCCAGCTCCATTGTGACCATGCTGGTGATCTTTGCCGGAGTCCTTCTTCTGGTTCCGCTGACACCGGTTCTGGAAAATCCGGTGCTGACCCCTGCATTTGATACGGTAGTTCCTGCGCTTTTTGGCGCGTTGGGACTGAAATATTTTAAAAAGAGTATGAAGATCGCAGCCATTCCGCTGCTTTCCATGACCCTTCTCTGTGTGTTTGTTCCGGCAGCCATTTCCCAGACAAGTATCCTGCTGATTCCGGCAGGCGGAATGGCGCTGCTGATCGGATATATTTTATGGAAAAAAGACAAGCTTTGATAAGGAGGAGCATTATGAGCGGTAAAGCTAATGAAAGAGAACTGTTTTATGGGGAAAAACTGGGAAAAATGATCCGCTGCGAGACGATTTCCAATGCCTTTCAGCAGGATCTCAGCAAATTTTACAGATTTCATGAGGTTCTGGAAAAGCTGTTTCCGAACATTCACAGAGTCTGTGAAAAGCATGAGTTTAACGGAAGCCTTCTTTTTAAGTGGAAGGGAAAAGGCCAGGGAGAGCCCATTCTCTTTATGAGTCATCAGGATGTGGTGGAGGCCTCCGGAGAGTGGAAGCATGACCCTTTCAGCGGAGAAATTGCAGATGGCGCTGTATGGGGAAGAGGAACCGTGGACACCAAAGGCAGCCTGTTCTGCTTTCTTCAGGCTGTGGAGGAGCTGATCTCAAAGGACTATGTGCCGGAGTGTGATGTTTACCTTGCAAGCAGCTGTACAGAGGAAATTGGCGGAGAGGGAGCTCCCCTTACCGTAAAATGGCTTCAGGACAACGGCGTACATTTAAAATTCCTTATGGACGAAGGCGGAATGATCAAGGAAGAGCCCATGAAGGGAGTAAAAGGACGCTTTGCCATGGTAGGCTGTCTGGAAAAGGGCTATGGCGATATCCGCTTTACCGCAAAGGGAAACGGAGGACATGCCAGTGTTCCCCAGAAGCAGACGCCTCTTACCCGGCTGGCTGCTTTTATGATGGATATCGAGAACCATAATCCATTTACCTCAAAAATGAATCCTACGGTAGCGGAAATGTTCCGGCGAATGGCTCCTTATACAGAGGGACCGCTGGGAAAAGTCATGAAATATGAAAGACAGCTGGAGCCTCTTCTGGAAAAGCTGCTTCCAAAGGTAAATCCCCTTGGAGCTGCAATGATCACCACAACCCTTAATTTTACCATGGCCAAAGGCTCTGACGGACTGAATGTGATTCCTCAGGAGGCCTCTGTTACAGGTAATATGCGCTTTATCCATCATCAGGGTGTGGAGGAAAGTCTTGCTCTGGTATCAAAGATCGCTGAAAAATACGGAATTGAAACAGAGCCGATCCTGATCCATCAGCCCTGCCCGGTGGTGGATTATAAGGGAAAGCCGTTCCGCCTGATCGAACATGTAGTGAAAAAAATGTATCCGGGTGTGATCGTGGCTCCATATGCCATGACAGGAGGCACAGACGCCAGATTCTATACTCCGGTGTGTGAAAACAGCATCCGTTTTGCTCCGTTGGAGATCAATGAACAGCAGTATCAGAGCATCCACGGAATCGACGAAAATATCAGTCTTTCCGCCCTTCCTCCTGCAGTTGATTTTTATAAGAGGATCGTGCGCCATATGGAAGGCTGGAAAGAGTAACTTCCATATCACAAATCAATTACAATGGAGAGGACATTATGAGTAAAAACACAATCAGCGGACAGCGACAGATGGATTTTGTCTCAAAATTTAACTATATCAGAGAGGCCGGAACTCCCTCAGAGGAAAAGGCTGCTTCTCTGATCCGGGAAGAATTAAAAAGCTTTGGCATGGAAAGTCATATAGAAGAGTTTTCCTTTGATACCTGGGAGATCACAAAAGCAGAGCTTACCATTACAGAGCCCTATCATAAAACCTATCAGGCAACCGGCTATCAGAGATGCGGAAGCACTGCAAAAGAAGGGACAGAGGCAGATTTTCTGTATGTGGAAAACGGAGACGATATCAGTCTTTCTCATGCAGCAGGCAAAATCGTTATGGTCAACGAGATCGTGCGGAAAGATCTGTATCTTCGCCTTATAAAAGCAGGGGTTGCAGGCTTTGTAAGCATCAGCGGTTCTCCTGTGGATGAAGGAGAGGACCGCATCCCAAGAGCTGCCGCCATTCCTCAGAAGGTATACGAATCCTTAAATGAAAAAGAACTGATCCAGGGTGTTGGCGTTCACTATCTTGACGCAGTGGAGATGGTAACGCAAGGGGCAAAAAAAGCACAACTTACTCTTATTCAGGAGGAAGTAAAGCGCACCTCCCGCAATGTGGAGGCAAGGATCCAGGGTACGGACAGAGCAGACGAGATCCTGACGCTTACCGCTCACTACGATTCTGTTCCGGAAGGTCCGGGAGCCTATGACAACATGGCAGGCGCAGCCATTATTATGGAGGTGTGCCGTTATTTAAAGGAGCATCAGCCAAGAAGAACCGTGGAATTTGTATGGTTTGGCGCAGAAGAAAAAGGCCTTCTGGGAAGCCGCCATTATGTAAAGCTTCACCAGCAGGAGCTGAATCAGCACAGATTCAACATGAATGTAGATCTTGCCGGCCAGCTTGTTGGCGGAAACGTGATCGGCGTTACCGCGGATCCGTCTGTGTGCGCCATGCTTACTTACCTTGCCCGTGAGACAGGGATCGGCATGACAACAAAGAACCAGATCTGGGGAAGCGACTCCAATACCTTTGCATGGAAGGGAATCCCTGCCATGACCTTAAACAGAGACGGCTTTGGAATGCATACTCATTACGATACCGTGGAACTACTTTCTGCCTGGTCCCTGGAAAGAAGCGCCAGACTTTTAGCCCACATTGCAGAAAGCCTTTCTGATATTGACAGCATGCCGTTTCCACAGAACATTCCTGAGGAATTTAAAAAGCAGCTGGATGAATATTTTGGCGTGTAGGGTTTTAAATGAACGAAATCTGTGATAAACTTACCAGTAGAGGGAATACTAAAATTCCATGGGGATTTCCACGCAAAATAGTGCTGTGTAAACAGCAGTTTATTTCGTATTCTCTGTACCAGTATCAATACAAAGGAGATGGAAAGAATGACCGTACAGGAACGGCTTGCCGCTCTTCGAAGCCTGATGAAAGAAAAACATGTGGACGCTTATCTGGTTCCCACAGACGACTTTCATGGCTCAGAATATGTAGGCGATTATTTTAAATGCAGAAAATATATTACAGGATTTACCGGTTCTGCGGGAACCGCAGTAATCACTTCCGATATGGCGGGACTTTGGACAGACGGAAGATATTTTATCCAGGCTGCCCAGCAGCTTGAGGGAACCACTGTCACACTTTTTAAAATGGGAGAGCCAGAGGTTCCTACCATCCATGAATTTCTGAAGGATAAGCTGACGGAAGGCATGTGTCTTGGATTTGACGGAAGATGCGTAAGCGCTGCGGAGACAGAGGAACTGAAGTCTCTTCTTGCAGACAAGAATATCCGTTTTTCCGTAGAGGAGGACCTGATCGGAGAAATCTGGAAGAACCGCCCGGAGCTTTCCAGTGAGCCGGTTATGGAGCTTGAAGAAAAATGGGCAGGAAAGTCAAGGGCAGATAAATGTGCGCAGATTCGTGAAAAAATGGCGGAAAAAGGCGCAGATGCCTTTATCCTTACCTCTCTTGACGATATTGCGTGGCTTTTAAATATCCGTGGAAATGATATTCACTGCTGCCCGGTAGTGCTTTCCTATCTTGTTATGACACAGGATGAGATCCTTCTTTTTGCCAATGAGAAGGCTTTTGATACAGCGGTAAGAAATTCTCTGGAAAAAGACGGCGTGGTTCTTAAACCTTATAATGACATTTACCAGTATGTAAAGACTATTCCGGAAAGCAGAACGGTTCTTCTTTCCAGAAAAAATGCAAACAGCCGCCTGGTAAGCAGTCTTCCAGACAGTGTGAAGATTCTGGATGAGGAAAACCTTACCCTTCTTCCAAAGGCCATCAAAAATCCTGTTGAAGTGGAAAATGAACGCATTGCCCACATCAAGGACGGCGTAGCTGTGACAAAATTTATCTACTGGCTGAAAAAAAACGTAGGAAAAACAACCATCACAGAGCTCAGCGCGGCAGACCATTTATTTGCCCTTCGCAAGGAGCAGGAAAACTTCCTGGACAACAGCTTTGATCCTATTGTTTCCTATGCAGGCCATGCGGCAATCTGTCACTACAGCCCGTCGTCGGAAACAGATATTCCTCTGGAGCCTCACGGACTGGCACTGTGCGATACAGGCGGACATTATCTGGAAGGTTCCACCGATATCACAAGAACGGTTGTCCTTGGCCCGGTAACAGAAAAAGAAAAAAAATATTTTACCCTTGTGCTGAAAGGACACCTGAATCTTGCAGCAGCAAAATTCCGTTATGGATGTACGGATCTTAATCTGGATTACATTGCAAGAGAACCATTATGGCAGTTAGGTGAAGACTATAATCATGGAACCGGACACGGTGTGGGATATCTTCTGAATGTCCATGAAGGGCCAAACCGTTTCCGCTGGAAAACAGCTCCCGGCCAGTCCGCCTGCGTTCTGGAAGAGGGAATGATCACCTCCAACGAGCCGGGCTATTATGTAGAGAATGAATTCGGTATCCGCCACGAGAATCTGATCGTATGCAAAAAAGCAGAAAAGACTGCTTACGGACAGTTCATGTGCTTTGAGAACCTTACCATGGTTCCTTTTGATCTGGACGGCATTGTTCCGGAGCTTTTATCAGACCATGAAAAAGAGCTTTTAAACCAGTATCACGCAGAAGTTTATACAAAGATTTTTCCTTATCTGAATGAGGAGGAAAAACAGTGGCTGAAAGAAGCTACACGAGAAATCTGAGAACCGGAAAGAGATATCAATAAACGCACTCTATCGGGAGGGACTGGATTCAAATCTGGTCTCTTCTGATTTTTTACTTTTATTTATTCTATACAGGGAAAATACAGATAATATTTTCATGTGTATGTAGCCTGTTCAAACAGTCGCATATTATGCAGATATTGGGAAAGATGTATGAAGAAGTTGTGAAGATTAAAATATATGAAAAAAGGAGAATTTCTGTGAAATCATTTTATATTAACGGAACAGTTATCACCATGGAAGATGATGCCTTATATGCAGAAGCAGTATGTGCAGAAAACGGGAAGATTTTTGCAGTTGGTGATCAGGATGAGATTATGAAGCTCTATAAAGAGCAGGATGAGATCATTGACCTTCACGGAGGCACTTTGCTTCCGGGATTTATTGACGGACACTCTCATTTTGTGGGCGTGGCAAATGCAATGAGACAGTGCGATCTTTCTTCCTGCGAAAGCTTTCAGGACATTATAGATACAATGAAAGCCTTCAAAACCCAGAAGAATCTTTCAGAAGACGCATGGCTGACAGGCTGCAATTACGATCACAATTTTTTGAAGGAGGGGCGCCACCCCAACAGAGAAGTTCTGGATCAGATCAGTACGGAAAATCCGGTTCTTTTGATTCACGCATCCTCCCATATGGGCGTGACAAACAGCAAAGGCCTTCAGCTTCAGGGAATTGACGAACATACAGAGGATACTTCTGACGGACGTTACGGACGCATGGAGGGTACGCAGATTCCTGACGGATATATGGAAGAAAAAACCTTTCTCAGATTCCAGTCCGGAATTCCCGCTGGTTCACCACAGGAGCTTATGGATCTGATCGTGGAAGCCCAGAAGGTTTATGCCAGCTATGGTATTACAACTGTTCAGGACGGAATGGTGGGAAAGCCGTTGTTCCAGCTTTTAAAAGCAGCTTCAGACATGGGACTGCTGCATCTCGATGTAGTCGGATATCTTGATATTACCACAGCTTCTGAGCTTATAGAGGAAGAAAATGATTATGCCGGAAAGTATCACAATCATTTAAAGATGGGCGGATATAAAATCTTTCTGGATGGTTCACCTCAGGGCAGGACAGCCTGGATGACAGAGCCCTATGAGGGAGAAAAAGACTATTGCGGATATCCCATCTACAAAGATGAGCAGCTGCGAACCTATATTGACCTGGCATTTAACAAAAAGCAGCAGCTTCTGGCTCACTGTAATGGAGACGCGGCGGCAGAGCAGTATGTTTCTCAGTTTGAAAAGGAGCTGGCTTTAAGAGAAGATAAGGATATCCACAGAGCGGTTATGGTACATGCCCAGCTTGTACAAAAAGAACAGCTTCACCGTATGGCAAAAATCGGAATGATCCCAAGCTTTTTTGTGGCTCATACCTATTACTGGGGAGACATTCATTTAAAGAATTTCGGTGAAAAGCGCGGAAGCCAGATCTCTCCGGTAAAGGATGCCATAGGATATGATATGAAGTATACCTTCCATCAGGATTCCCCGGTAATTCCGCCGGACATGATGAAAACAGTTTCCTGCGCCGTAAACCGCATCACAAGAAAAGGCAGAAGCATTGGAGAAAACCAGAAAATTTCTGTTCTGGAGGCTCTGAAAGCAATCACAAAATACGGGGCATATCAGTATTTTGAGGAAGATACAAAAGGAACCATTGCACCTGGCAAAACAGCAGATTTTGTGGTATTAGACCAGAATCCACTGACAGCAAAGTCAGAAGATCTGGCAGATGTTAAAGTACTGCTGACAATCAAAGAAAATCAGGTGGTGTTCAGGAGAGGGGAATGAAATAAGGAAAAGCAGAAACAAAATTATAGAAGCAGTTGTTTAAACAAAAGTATTAAATAAAGAACAGGAAATTTATTGGGAAAATCGAAGAAATACAGAAATCTTGTCTGTAAAATATTTCACCCAAATAGATACGACAATGGGCTGATAGAAATATCAGCTCATTTAACTTTCGATTTGTCAGCTAATATGGACAAAACTAAGAAAACGTAAGGTTGTTGAGTATTGAAAATTCCATTCTTCCGTGTTAGAATGAGGACTGATTAAATACAGGATTACAGCAATATTTGTCAGAAATATTGTTTTACTTAAGATATGAGGTAGGAAGCACTTGAATACAAATATAAACACAGAAAACGAAAATACAACTATTGACATCAAGAAACTGTCACCAATGATGGCCGAATATGTAAAAACAAAGCAGCAGTATAAGGACTGTATTTTATTCTACCGTCTGGGTGACTTCTACGAAATGTTTTTTGAGGATGCTCTGACCGTTACAAAAGAGCTGGAGATCACCTTGACAGGCAAAGACTGCGGACTGGAAGAAAGGGCCCCCATGTGCGGGGTCCCCTTTCATGCTGCGGAAACCTATATTAACCGATTAATTGAAAAAGGCTATAAGGTTGCCATCTGTGAGCAGGTGGAAGACCCGAAAAAAGCAAAGGGACTGGTAAAAAGAGAAGTGATCCGTGTGGTAACTCCGGGGACCACTCTGGATGCAGCTTCTCTGGATGAATCCAAAAATAATTATCTGATGTCCATTGTGTCTATGGAAGATCATTTTGGCTGTGCCATCGCGGATATTTCCACAGGCGACTGTTTTCTCACAGAAGTAGATAAACCGCAGAAGCTTCTGGACGAGATCAATAAATTTGTTCCTGCCGAGATCATTTGCAATGATGCGTTTTTTATGAGCGGCGTGGATACAGACGATCTGAAAAACCGTCTGGGTATCTGTGTATTCCCTCTGGATGCCTGGTATTTCGATGACAGCCTGTGTAAGCGGACTTTAAAAGAGCATTTTCATGTGAATACACTGGAAGGCCTGGGGATCCAGGACTATGACATCGGCGTGATCGCTTCCGGCGCTCTGTTTCTTTATCTTCAGGAGACTCAGAAATCAGCGCTTTCCCATATGGCGGGAATCCGTCCCTATGCGGCAGAAAAATACATGCTGATCGACAGCTCCAGCCGCAGAAATCTGGAACTGGTGGAAACCCTTCGTGAAAAAAATAAAAGAGGTTCCCTTCTGTGGGTGCTGGACAAAACAAAAACTGCCATGGGAGCCCGTACCCTCCGCTCTTATGTGGAACAGCCTCTTATTGACGCTCAGGAGATCAACCGGCGTCTGGAGGCTCTGGAAGAACTGAATAAAAGTCCCATGCTCAGGGATGAGATCCGGGAATACTTAAATCCGATTTACGATCTGGAACGACTGATCAGCCGCATCAGCTATCAGTCTGCCAATCCAAGGGATTTGATTGCTTTTGCATCCTCTCTTGAAATGCTTCCTCATATCCGGCAGATTTTGAAGGATTTTAAAACACCTCTTCTTACAGAGCTTTATGAGGACATGGATCCTCTGGAAGATATTGCGTCTCTGATCAAAAGCGCTATTGTGGATGAGCCGCCTCTGGCTCAGAAGGACGGAGGCATTATCCGGGAAGGCTATCATGAAGATGTGGATAAATTCCGTCGTTCCCGTACAGACGGCAAAAAATGGCTGACAGAGCTGGAAGTCAGAGAAAAAGAGCGCACAGGAATAAAAAGTCTGAAGATTAAATACAACCGTGTTTTTGGGTATTCTCTGGAAGTCACCAATTCCTTTAAGGAGCTGGTGCCGGAAAATTATATAAGAAAGCAGACTCTCACCAATGCAGAGCGCTACATTACTCAGGAATTAAAGGATTTGGAAGATCTGATCCTGGGGGCAGAAGATAAGCTTTATGCTCTGGAATATGAGCTTTTCTGTGAGGTGCGAGACAAGGTAGGAGCAGAGGTTGTGCGTATTCAGAAAACTGCCAAGGCAGTTGCCGCCCTTGATGTTTTTGCATCCCTTGCCCTGGTTGCCCAGAGAAATAACTATGTGCGCCCCAAGATCAATGAAAGCGGTGTTCTGGATATAAAAAACGGCAGACATCCGGTTGTGGAGCAGATGATCGAGCATGATATGTTTATTGCCAATGACACTTATCTTGACAATCAGAAAAAGCGGGTATCCATTATTACAGGTCCCAATATGGCAGGTAAATCCACCTATATGCGCCAGACAGCCCTGATCGTTCTTATGGCTCAGATCGGAAGCTTTGTTCCGGCAGACAAGGCAAATATCGGAATTGTGGACAGGATCTTTACCAGAGTAGGAGCTTCTGATGACCTTGCCAGCGGTCAGAGTACCTTTATGATAGAAATGACAGAGGTTGCCAATATTCTGAGAAACGCCACTTCCAGAAGTCTTCTGATCCTGGACGAAATCGGAAGAGGAACCAGTACCTTTGACGGACTTGCCATTGCCTGGGCAGTGATCGAGCACATCAGCGACACAAAGCTCTGTGGGGCAAAAACTCTTTTTGCAACCCACTATCATGAGCTGACAGAGCTTGAAGGAAAAATTTCCGGCGTAAACAATTACTGCATTGCCGTTAAGGAAAAAGGCGATGATATTGTTTTCCTCCGCAAGATCGTCAAAGGCGGAGCAGACAAAAGCTATGGAATCCAGGTTGCCAAGCTTGCAGGAGTGCCGGACTCTGTGATCTGCCGGGCAAAAGAGTTGGTGGAAGAGTTAAGTGATGCAGACATTACGGCAGCAGTTAAGGATCTTACTTCCTCCTCAAAGAAAAAGCAGAAAATTGTGTACGACCAGGTGGATATGGCGCAGATGTCTCTTTTTGATACCGTACAGGACAATGATATTGTGGAGGAGATACGGAATCTGGACATGTCTCATCTGACGCCTATGGAGGCTATGAATATTCTTTATAATCTTCAGAATAAAATACAGAACCGCTGGTAAAAGACTTTCAGGACAAAGCCGGCAGAAAGGAAGAAAGGGAGGTTTGGTTTGAGAAAGATCGCAGTTTTAGACCAGAATACCATTGACAAGATCGCAGCAGGAGAAGTGGTGGAACGCCCCTCTTCTGTTGTAAAAGAGCTGGTGGAAAATGCCATTGACGCAGGAGCCACGGCGGTCACGGTGGAGATCACAGACGGCGGAAAGAAGCTGATCCGTATTACAGACAACGGAGCAGGCATTGAGGCAGACCAGATTCCTCTTGCCTTTCTCCGCCATGCCACCAGCAAAATTGAAAAAGTGGAGGATCTGGAACAGATTGCTTCTCTTGGATTCCGCGGAGAGGCGTTATCCAGTATCGCGGCTGTGTCACAGGTGGAGCTGATCACAAAAACTCCGTCTGCAGTCAGCGGCTCCAGATATATTATTGAAGGCGGAGTGGAACACTCTCTGGAAGAGCTTGGAGCGCCGGAGGGAACCACCTTTCTTGTGCGGAACCTTTTTTATAACACTCCGGCAAGAAACAAATTTCTGAAATCAGACATGACAGAAGCCAATTACATCCATACCTTAATGGAACAGCTTGCCCTGTCCCACCCGGAAATTTCTTTTAAATACATCCAGAACCGGCAGGTAAAGCTTCACAGCTCCGGAAACTACAGTGTAAAGGATGTGATCTACAGCGTTTACGGCAGGGATATCACAAAGGCTCTTCTGGACGCGGAATTTGAAAATGATTTTATGAAGATCACCGGATTTGTGGGAAAACCGGAAATTGCCAGAGGAAACCGAAGCTTTGAGAATTATTATATCAATGGCCGCTATGTAAAAAACAACATTATCACAAAAGCCATAGAAAGCGCCTACAAGGGTTTTCTGATGCAGCATAAATTCCCCTTTGTGTCTCTTCAGATGCAGATGGAGGGAAATGATCTGGATGTAAACGTGCATCCTGCCAAGCGTGAGGTCCGGTTTGCCAGAGAGCAGGAGGTCTATGAGGCTGTTTACGATACTGTTCGCCGGGCGCTGACGGGAAAAGAGATGATCCCAAAGGTTTCTGTGGGCCGTCCGGAGCCGGAAACAAAGGAAACACCTGTAAAGTCTGTGTCTGTTCCGGAACCCTTTGAAAAGAAACGAAGAGAACAGCTTTACGGACATACAGAAAAAGAAATGCAGGAAACCGGAATATCCGGAGACAGAGCTTATTCAGGCGCAGGTTCGTTTGTCTCGAAAAAAACAAAGTCATGGATGGAACGGCCGGCTTACCAGAGTACCGTAAAAGAACCCTCTGTTTCGTACAGCGCTTCTCATACAACGGAAACAAAGAAACCTCAGGTTTTTTCCGCCTCGGAAGAAGATCTTTTTCAGGGAACTCTCCGTGAAAAGCAGGAAGAGGAGCTGAAACGGGAAACAGAAACAAAGCTTCCGGCTGAAGAAAACAGGGAATTAAAAAATACTGGCCGCAGTCAGATGAAAAATACAGTCCCGGTATCACAGAACACAAATCAGAAAAAAGAGCACTGGATTTCAGAAAAAGAGAAACCGGAATCCGGGGATTTTCTTTCAGAACCAGCGGAAATTACACACACCAGTGACTCTCCCGAGAAGACTGCTCAGAACCTTGAAACTGTAATCAGTGTGGAAACCGAACCGGGGATTTCGGCAGCAGAATCGGATCAGAACAGTCATGAAATGGCAGAACAGGAGCCCCGTCAGCTGGAATTATTTGAGGAAAAGCTTCTTGCTCCGGAATCCCGGGAACGTATCCGCCTTGTAGGACAGATCTTTGACACCTACTGGCTGGCGCAGTTTGGGGATAATTTTTATATTATTGACCAGCATGCCGCCCATGAAAAGGTTTATTATGAGCGCCTTGTAAAAAGCTTCCAGGAAAAGACCGTGGATTCCCAGTATCTGAATCCGCCTCTGATCGTAACCTTAAATCTTCAGGAAGAAAACATTCTGAAGGAAAATCAGAAATACTTTTCTCAGTTCGGATTTGAAATAGAGGAATTTGGCGGAAAAGAATACCGGATCAGCGCGGTTCCAGCCACTCTTTACGGGTTCAGCGAAGAAGCTCTGTTTCTGGAAATGCTGGATCAGCTATCCGGCAGCGGGGAAAAGGATGCCCTTGATATTTTTGCATCCAGACTGGCGACTATGGCATGTAAGGCAGCAGTCAAGGGAAATCACGCCATGTCAGCGAAAGAGGCGGAAAAGCTTATTGACGAGCTTCTTACCCTGGATAACCCTTATCACTGTCCTCACGGACGCCCTACCATTATTTCCATGACAAGAACAGAACTGGAAAAGAAATTTAAACGAATTGTTTAGGAGAGCCATATGAAACAGCCCTTGATCGTACTGACCGGACCGACGGCAGTAGGAAAAACAAGTCTTTCCATTTCCCTTGCAAAGGCAGTAAATGGAGAGATCATATCTGCAGATTCCATGCAGGTATATAAAAAAATGGATATTGGTTCCGCAAAGATCCGATCTGAAGAAATGCAGGGAATTCCTCATTATCTGGTGGATGTTCTGGAACCGGAGGAAGAATTTCATATTGTAAAATTTCAGCAGATGGCAAAAAAAGCCATGGAGGATATTTATTCCAGAGGAAAAATACCCATTCTGGTAGGTGGAACCGGGTTTTATATTCAGGCAGTTACAAAGGATATTGATTTTATAGAAGCTCAGCAGGAAAATGATTACCGGAAGGAACTGGAAGCTCTTGCAGAAGAAAAAGGCGGGGAGCATCTCCATGAAATGCTGAGAAAGGTGGATCCTGTAAGCGCAGATGCCATTCATGCCCACAATGTAAAGCGTGTGATCCGGGCTCTTGAGTTTTATAATCAGAACGGTTCTCCCATCTCTGCTCACAATGAAGAACAGAAACAGCATGAAAGTCCCTACAATCTGGCTTATTTTGTGCTGAATATGCCACGGGAGCTTCTTTATGAAAGAATTGATCTTCGGGTGGATCAGATGATGAAGGAAGGTCTTCTGGAAGAGGTGTCCAGGCTAAAGGAAGAGGGCTGCCACAGAGGAATGGTATCCATGCAGGGACTTGGATATAAAGAAATCCTTGCTTATCTGGACGGAGAATACCCTCTTGAGGAAGCTGTCAGAGTGTTGAAGAGGGATACCAGACATTTTGCAAAGCGGCAGCTTACCTGGTTTCGGAGAGAACAGGAGTTAACCTGGGTAAACAAAGATCAGTTTTCCTATCAGGAAGATCAGATTCTTGACTATATGCTGGAAATATGCAGAAAGAAGGGGATTCTTCTGTAAAACCAGGACAGACAGGAACCGGATTTTAATATTTGTTATACCCGCATATTAAGAAGCCTGCCGCGCATACTCCGGCAGGAACTGACCTGCAGTTGCAGGAACACCTGTAAGAATACAGGATTGAATAAAGAAAAAGAGGTTGCATGATGAAAGAAATATATGAACAGTTAGGAATTTCAGAAGAGGTTTATAATTTTGGCGCACAGGTGGAAACATCTCTGAAAAAGCGCTTTGAGGAATTTGATCGAAAAGCAGAATATAATCAGATGAAGGTGCTGCTTGCCATGCAGAAAAACAAGGTAAGTTCCGAGTGCTTTAACGGAAGCTCAGGCTACGGCTATGATGACTTCGGGCGGGATACTCTGGAAAAGGTTTATGCAGATACCTTCCACACAGAAGCCTGCCTGGTACGTCCTCAGATCGCCTGCGGAACCCACGCTCTTGCCATTGCGTTATTTGGAAATCTCCGCCCGGGAGACGAGCTTTTAGCTCCGGCAGGAAAGCCCTATGACACTCTGGAAGAGGTGATCGGAATCCGTCCGGCAAAAGGCTCTCTTGCAGAATACGGCGTTACCTACCGTCAGGTGGATCTGAAGGAGGACGGAACCTTTGACTATGACAGGATCCGGGAAGCCATCAACGAAAAAACAAAGCTGGTGGAGATCCAGCGCTCCAAGGGCTATCAGACAAGACCTTCTTTTTCTGTAAAGGAGATCGGAGAACTGATCGCTTTTGTAAAAAGCATTAAGCCTGACGTGATCTGTATGGTGGACAACTGCTACGGTGAATTTGTGGATACCGTAGAACCAAGTGATGTGGGAGCAGATATGATCGTGGGTTCTCTGATTAAAAATCCGGGAGGCGGTCTTGCTCCTATCGGCGGATATATCGCAGGAACAAAGGAATGTGTGGAAAACTCCGCAAGCAGAATGACCTGCCCGGGACTTGGCATGGAGGTAGGCGCTTCTCTGGGTGTAAACCGTTCCTTCTATCAGGGATTTTTCCTGGCCCCCATGGTGACAAAGGGCGCCTTAAAGGGAGCTGTTTTTGCTGCAAATATTTACGAAAAGCTGGGCTTTCCTGTGATTCCGGACGGACAGGAGCCAAGACAGGATATCATCCAGGCTGTGACTTTGGGCGAACCGGAGCGTGTGGTTGCCTTTTGTAAGGGAATCCAGGCTGCCGCACCGGTGGATTCCTATGTGGACCCGGAGCCCTGGGATATGCCGGGCTATGACAGTCAGGTGATTATGGCCGCAGGAGCCTTTGTTCAGGGCTCTTCCATTGAGCTTTCGGCAGACGGTCCTATGAAGCCTCCTTATGCAGTTTACTTCCAGGGAGGACTGACCTGGGAGCATGCGAAGCTTGGAATCCTGATGTCTGTACAGAAGCTTCTGGACAAACATCTGATCACACTTCCATGATTTTACAGGATTGCAGATAACACCAGTCAGGGAGGTATTTATGAAAGAAAATCAGCCTGCAAAAAAGAAAAAAAAGCCTGTGGACCCGTCCCGTTCTCTGATCGTGATTGGCGGAGGCGCCGCAGGACTGATGGCTGCCGTTCAGGCTGCAAAAACGGGAGTCTTTGTCACCCTTCTGGAGCACAATGAAAAAACAGGCCGGAAAATTGCAGTAACCGGAAACGGAAGATGCAATCTTACCAATCTGGATCAGTACGAAGGAGCATACAGAGGAACCCATCCGGAATTTGTCAGAGAAACCTTTGAACAGTTTTCTGTAAAAGACACCCTTGATTTTTTTGAGGAAATCGGGATTCTGACAACGGAACGAAAAGGCTGGCTGTATCCCAGAAGCGGGCAGGCAAAATGTGTTCCCGAGCTTCTGGAAATGAAAGCCCGAAGCCTGAAAGTAAAGATCAAAACCCTGGAACATGTAAAAAAGATATTTTTTTCGGACAATCTCTGGAATGTACAGACAGAAACCTGGACTTATCAGGGGGGCGCGGTGATTCTTGCTGGAGGCTCCAAAGCCTCTGCAGTTGCAGGCGCAGACGGAAGCTGCTATGCTCTTGCCAGTGAACTGGGGCATCAGATCATAAAGCCTATTCCGGCGCTGACAGGACTGAAATGTCAGAACAGCAGTCTTTCTCTGTGGGCAGGCGTCCGTACAGAAGCGGCAGTTCAGCTTTTTATTAACGGAAGTCCGTCAGGAAAGGAAACAGGAGAGGTTCAGCTCACTGAGTATGGAATTTCAGGAATCCCTGTTTTTCAGCTGAGCAGGTATGCAGCCCGGGCTCTGGCAGAGAAAAAACTGGTTCAGCTTTTCGTGAACTTTCTGCCTGAATACACAGAAGAAACACTGAAGCGGCTTATGAAAAAAAGAAAAGAACTCTGTCCCTATAAAACTGAAGAAGAGCTTTTTGCAGGCCTTCTTCCGGACAGGCTTGTACGACTTCTGATGAAGCAGAAGGATCCCCTGAGATCTGCTGTGGACTTTAAACTTATCGTAAAGGATTCTCTGGGCTTTGATCTGGCTCAGGTGTGCTCCGGGGGAGTCGCTACCGATGAAATAAATCCTTCAACTCTGGAATCCAGACTTCACAGAGGTCTTTATTTTGCAGGGGAACTTCTTGATATTGACGGAGCATGCGGAGGCTATAACCTTCAGTGGGCATGGTCCAGCGGAGCCGTGGCCGGAATCCACGGAGCAAAGGAGCTTATATGATACAGATCAGCCAGCTGAAGCTTCCGATCAGTCATACGGAAGCAGACCTGAGACAGAAGATTAAAAAAACTCTCCGCTGCGGTGAAACTTTATTTTCTTATGAAATTATCCGGCAGTCTCTGGATGCCCGCCATAAAGAGGATAAAAAATTCGTATATACTGTGCATGTGAAAGCTGAAAATGAGAAAAAAATCCTCAAAAAAGTTCACAGTAATAATGTTATGTCAACTAACGAGAGGCATTATTCTTTTCCGAAACCGGGCGATCAGCCCCTGGAAACCAGACCTGTCATCGTTGGAAGCGGCCCTGCCGGGCTTTTCTGCGCCTGGTATCTTGCCAGAGCCGGCTATCGTCCTCTGGTTCTGGAACGGGGAGAAGAGGCAGATAAAAGAATGGAGACTGTAAACCGGTTCTGGAAAAACGGTGTTCTTGATCCGGAATCCAATGTTCAGTTCGGAGAGGGAGGCGCAGGTACCTTTTCAGACGGAAAGCTGAACACTCTTGTAAAAGATTCCTCCGGAAGAAACCGAGAAGTTCTGAAGCGCTTCACAGAAGCAGGCGCTGATCCGGAAATCCTTTATCAGCAGAAGCCTCATCTTGGCACAGACGTACTTGTAAACATCGTTCAGACTATGAGACACCAGATTGAAGAAATGGGAGGAACCTTCCGGTTCCGTTCCAAAGTAACGGATCTTTATACAGAAAACGGAAAGCTGAAGGCAGTGGAGATCAACCATACAGAGCAGGTTCCGGCTCAGGTATGTGTCCTGGCTGTAGGGCACAGCGCAAGGGATACCTTTTTTATGCTGAAGGACAGGGGACTTGCCATGGAGCCCAAAGCCTTTGCAGTGGGACTTCGCATCGAACATCCTCAGTCCATGATCAATCAGGATCTTTATGGAGAACCGGAAAATAAAATCCTTGGTTCTGCAAGCTATAAGGTGACCCACACCTGTGAAAACGGCAGAGGCGTATACTCTTTCTGTATGTGTCCGGGGGGCTATGTGGTAAATGCCTCTTCTGAGCAGGGGCTTCTGGCAGTCAACGGCATGAGCTATCAGGCCAGAGACGGAGAAAATGCCAACAGCGCTCTGATCGTAACTGTCACTCCGAAGGATTTTCCGGAAGAGGGAGCTCTTGGAGGCATTGCCTTCCAGCGCGATCTCGAAAAAAAAGCCTGGGAACTTGGAAAGGGAAAGGTTCCGGTACAGCTTTTCGGGGATTTCTGCGCGCATCAGCCAAGCAGCCAACTGGGAGAGATTCATCCAAACATCAAAGGCGGCTATGTTCTGACAGACGTGCGTTCCATTCTCCCCAAAGAGCTTGGGGATTCCATTGAAGAAGGCATTTTTGCCTTTGGGAAAAAGCTTTCCGGCTTTGACAGAAAAGACGCGGTTTTAAGCGGCATAGAAAGCCGTACCTCTTCACCGGTCCGGCTGGTGAGAGACCAGAAAGGCCTTTCCAACATTACAGGCATTTATCCCTGCGGAGAGGGCGCGGGATATGCAGGAGGGATCACTTCCGCAGCCATGGACGGAATAAAAACCGCAGAGTGGATCGCATCTGAATATATGATGAAATTGTAAAAAAAAAAAGGAGAGAGTATACATCTCTCTCTTTTTATGCTAGAATAAAGGTTGATTCTTTCCTGAACCTGCACAGAGAACAGCAGGTAAACCATATGAAACAAACAATGAAGGATCTGCCGGAGACAGAAAGACCCTACGAAAAATGTATCCGTGAAGGGGAAGAAACCTTAAGTGACAGTGAACTTCTTTCAGTAATTCTTCGCTGCGGCACAAAAGGGTGCAGTTCTCTTGCTCTGGCAAATAACATACTGAAGCATATGCAGGAATCGTCCTATCCCGGACTGCCGGGACTTATTCACAGTTCTCTCGCGGATCTCGAAAAAATCCACGGGGTGGGAAAGGTGAAAGCTGTTCAGCTGAAATGCATCGGGGAACTGTCCAAACGCATTTCCATGGCAGCAGCAAAGCCGTCTTTAAGTTTTCATCATCCGGATTCTATTGCTTCCTATTACATGGAAAGGCTCCGTCATCAGGAGCAGGAGCTTTTGATCTGTATGATGCTGGACAACAGAAACCATCTTCTGTCTGAGAGACTGATCTCCAAGGGAACGGTGAACGCCACCCTTGTCACACCCAGGGAAATATACATGGAGGCTGTCCGCTGCCATGCAGTCAGTCTGATCCTCGTTCACAATCATCCGGGTGGAGATCCGGAACCCAGCGGCTGCGACAGAGAGATCACACAGCGGATCTATGAGGCGGGAGAATTACTGGGAATCCGTCTTCTTGACCATATCATTATCGGGGATCGCAGTTACACCAGCTTCAAAGAACGGGGAATGATGAGATAAAGGGGCAGATTTATGCTGATAAAAAAAACATATGGAATAGATCTTGGAAGCAGTACCATTAAGGTCTATTCCTTTCTGAGAAACAAAACCTATCTTGAAAAAAACATGATTGCGTCAAAAGGGCGCAAGATCATCGCCGTGGGCAATGAAGCATACGATATGTTTGAAAAATCACCTGTTGATATCGTTGTTAATTCGCCGATGGCTTTTGGTATGATCGCCAATCTTGAGCTTCAGGAAATTGCTCTTTACAGTATGATGAAAAAAATTGATAAATTTCTTGGCATCGGCTCGGATATCTTTTTTTCCGTTCCCCTTGATATGACAGCTGTAGAAAAAAGAGCGTATTATCATGTGGCCAACGGCCACTGGCTCCGGAAGAACCGGGTGTATATGGTGGAAGCTCCCATTGCAGATGCTCTTGCCCTTGGAATCACCCTGGAGGATAATCCCGGAAGCATGGTGGTAAACATCGGAGCGCAGAGCACGCAGTTTTCCATTATTACAGACGGAAAGATCATTATCTCCAAAAAGATTCCCATTGGAGGAAGACAGATGAACGAAGCCATCTGCAGCGAGATCCGAAAGCGATACAGCCTTCAGATCGGAACCAGAACAGGGAAACGGCTGAAGCTTGCCATGGGCAGACTGAACGATCAGAAAAAGGACGCCCGCAAGGTTGTGGGAATCGACAGTATTTCCGGGCTTCCAAGAGAAGAGATCATTTCCGGATATGTAGTCAACGCGGGAATTATGAACTGTGTCAATGAGATTGCTGCGGAAATGAAAACATTTCTTGAAAGAACGCCTCCGCAGATTGCTTATCATATTTCCAGAGAGGGCATTTATCTTACCGGAGGAAGCACGCGGCTTCCGTACATAGATAATTACCTTGCAAGCTATACCGGCTTTTCTTTCCGGCTTTCCCAGCTTTATGAAACCTCTTCCGTAAGCGGCCTGGAAAAGATCATCCGGAACCGGGAACTGGAAAAATGGGCGCAGCCTGTAAAGCAACGTAAATTATAATTTTTTAGGGGTATGATCCATGAAAAACCTGAAAAAGAAATTTCGATTTCGTATTCATTTAAAAAGTAAACATCTTCTGGCAATTATGACCTTTTTCTGCGTCAGCGCCATTGTCGCCACCCTTGCCTCCGGTGTGACCTCAGCACCTTTAAAGGAAGCAGCCGGGCTGATTATTGTTCCTTTTGAAAAATCCATTGCATCTATAGGCCAGTGGATGACCGGCGTTCAGGACAGCTTCCGGGAAAAAGAGGATCTGATCCAGCAGAATGAGGAACTGCAGACAACGGTAGACACTCTCACAGAGCAGAACAATGTGCTTTTGCAGGATCAGGCTGAGCTTGCCCGTCTGGAGCAGCTCTATGAGCTGGATGAGGAATATACAGACTATCCGAAGGTTGCTGCCAGGATCATTTCCAAAGATCCCGGAAACTGGTATGATACGTTTATGATCAACCGCGGAAGCAATGACGGTATCCGCGTGGACAACAATGTAATTGCCGGAAAAGGCCTGGTAGGCATTGTCACTGAGGTAGGCTCCAACTGGGCTACTGTCCGCTCCATTATTGATGACAGCAGCAATGTCAGCGCCATGACCGTAAGTACAGACGATATCTGTGTGGTAGAGGGAGATCTTGAGCTGATCGACGAAGGAAAGCTGAGGTTCAGTCAGCTTTACGACAGAGAAGACAAGGTTTCTGTAGGCGAAAGAATTGTTACCTCCAATATCAGTGACAAGTATGTGGAAGGATTATTTATCGGATACGTCAGTGAGATCGAACTGGATACAAATAACCTGACCAAAACAGGAACTCTTGTTACTCCGGTTGATTTTCAGCATTTGAAAGACGTGTTTGTGATCACAACCAACAAACAGGATGCCGTGCAGGGAAAAGCAAAGGAGAAAAAAGGTGACGAAGCCTCAGAAGAGGACACTGCAAAGGAGGCAGAATAATGAAAAGTAAGCTGGTTCTGTTTTTTACCATTATTGTCTGCTTTCTTCTGCAGTCCACTGTGCTTCATTCTGTTTCTATCGGCTCCATCACACCGAACCTTCTTCTGATCCTGTGCAGCTCCATGGGACTGATGCGCGGGCGAAAAAGCGGAATGTGGACCGGATTTTTCTGCGGTCTTCTGACAGATCTGTTTTTTGGCTCTATTCTTGGATTTTATGCGCTGATCTATATGTATGTGGGATTTATCAGCGGATATACTTATCGTATTTATTATGATAATGACCTGAAGGTTCCCATCCTTCTGACTGCAGCCATGGATTTCTTTTATAATCTGGCTGTCTACGGATTCCAGTTCCTTTTAAGAGGACGTATGAATCTGTTTACCTATCTGTACAGAATTATTATTCCTGAAATTGTTTATACCGTGTTTCTGACGGTGATCGTATACAGGATCTTTTATTATATCAATCATCATTTTATGACCCCCGTCAGGAAAGAAAGTGAGTCTATTTGGGTACTAAAATAAAAAAACTGATTAAAAAAATTCAACTGAAACGAACAACTGTGGTGATCCTTGTATTTATTGCAATGGCATTTATCCTGATCCGGCAGATTTTTGAACTGCAGATCATTCAGGGTGAAAACTATATCAGCGAATTTGAAAACCGCATCACCAAAACCCGTGTGCTGAAAAGTACAAGGGGAAATATTTATGACAGAAACGGCGAAATGGTAGCTTCCAATATTCTGTCCTATTCCCTGACTTTTGAGGATAACGGAAGCTATGAGACCACCCGTGAAAAAAATCTGACCCTGAACGGAGTAGCATACCGGGTTCTTCAGATCCTGTCAGAAAACGGAGACAGTCTTTCCGGTGACTTCCACATTGCACTTGATGAAAACGGAAATTACGCGTTTGATGTAGGAGAAGGTTTTACGCTCAGCAGATTTAAGGCCGACATCTACGGTCATCCTCTGATTGATGATCTTACCAAAGAGCAGGCTTCTGCCACTGCAGAAGATATGATGAATTATCTGACGGGAAGCGACGGATTTTCTATTGTTCTTTATGGTGAGGATGCCTATGCGCCGGAGGAGCTGGAGCAGTATGGACTTCCAAAAGAGCTGTCCAAACAGGAAATTCTGGATATTGCCTCCATGCGCTACAAGCTTAACACAAACAGTTTCCAGAAATATATGGCTGTTACCATTGCCACAAATGTAAGCGAAAGCACAGTGGCTGCGGTTATGGAAAATCAAAGTCAGCTTCAGGGAATTGACGTGATCGAGGATTCTGTGCGTCAGTATATTGATGATGAAAGTATGGGACCGGTTCTGGGCTATACCGGACGGGCGTCTGCAGAGGAACTGGAAACTCTGAAAAAAGAAAATCCCGACTATTCCAACGATGCCGTGATCGGAAAAGCCGGAATCGAACAGTATATGGAACAGTTTCTTCACGGAACAGACGGACAGGAAACGGTAACGGTTGACAACCTCGGAAAAGTTCTGAAAATTGACGAAAACACCATTGTGCCGCCTGTTGCAGGAGACGACGTATATATGTCCATTGATTCAGACTGGCAGAGTGCTATTTATCAGATTCTGAAACAGCGTGTTGCAGGAGTGCTCCTGACCCGTATAGAAAATACAAAAAAGTTTGATTTTGAGGGTGTAAAAGACGCCAGCCAGATTTCTGTGCCGATTTATGACGTTTACAATGCTCTGGTAGCAAACAGTGTCATTGATATTGAAAAATTCAATGACCAGGATGCTTCCGATACAGAAAAAAATTTATATGCCAAATTTCAACAAAAGCAGCAGGAAGTTTTTGATACAATAACTAATAGGCTGACAGGCGACAATCCGCCGGCATATAAGGATGAATCCGAAGAAGTACAGGAATATCTTACTTACATCTGCGACACTGTGCTCAGAGATACTCTGGGAGTTATCTCCAAAGATGCGGTTAACACTTCCGATCCTACCTATCTGGCATGGGCAGAAGAAGAAAGCATCAGCCTCAGAGAATATCTGAATTATGCTGCGGGACAGAACTGGATCGATATTTCTGTGATCTCTCCGAAGGGAGAATACCTGGATTCTGCAGAAATCTATCAGGCCATGACCTCTTATATAGTAGATTATCTGAAAACGGATCTTGGCTTTTCCAAGCTTCTGTACAAGTATCTGCTTATGAACGATCAGATTTCCGGTCAGGATCTCTGCCTTGTGCTTTACGAGCAGGGTGTTCTTTCAAAAGAGGACGAAGCCTATTCCCGGCTTGCATCCGGGGAGCTTAATTCCTATGATTTTATGATCAATAAAATCGCCAACCTGGAGATTGAGCCCGCACAGCTTGCACTGAAGCCATGCTCGGCGTCGGCTGTGGTTACGGATGTAAATACCGGTAAAGTAGTGGCCTGCGTATCCTATCCGGGATATGACAATAACAGGCTCAGCAATGAGATGGATACAGATTACTACACCAGGCTTTCCCTGGATCTTTCCAGTCCCTTCTTTAACAAGGCCACACAGCAGACAACTGCTCCGGGTTCCACTCTGAAGCTTCTGTCGGCAGTGACCGGAATGATGGAAAATCTGGTAGACGACAGTACCTACATTGAATGTACCGGAAAATTTGATCTGGTCAATCCGCCTATTAACTGCTGGAACAAAAGCGGACATGGCTCTCTTGAGATCAGAGGAGCGATCGAACAGTCCTGCAACTATTATTTTAACATGATCGGATTTGAGGCCGGAAAAAACGAAAAAGACGAGTTTTCAGAAAATCTCAGTCTTTCCAAGCTCCAGAAATATGCAGAGGAGTTTGGTCTGGATGAAAACACAGGAATTGAAATTTCAGAGGCGACTCCTCACGTTTCGGACAGTAAGGCGGTTCCGTCCTATATCGGACAGGGTAACCATCTTTATACAACCAGTCAGCTTGCGCGCTATGCAACAGCTCTGGCAACCTCCGGAACCGTGTACGACCTGTCTCTTCTGGATAAGGTGACAGATTCCCAGGGACAGACACAGAAAACATATGAAACTGTTGTAAAAAGCGAAATGACAGATGTGCCGTCCCATGTGTGGGAAGATATCCATGACGGTATGCGCCGTGTGGTACAGACCCACGAACAGTTTAACGGACTGGGCGTGGCGCTGTCCGGAAAGACAGGTACGGCAGAAATTGACTACCGGCAGCCGAACCACGGCCTTTTTATCGGCTATGCGCCTTCTGACCAGCCACAGTATGCGATTGCAGTCCGTATTGCCAATGGATATTCCTCAGGAAATGCCTGCACCACAGCAAATGATATTATGGAATACATTTTTGATCTGGCAGATAAGGATACTATTCTGACCGGCTATGCATCCACGGATGTCAGCAATACATCCAATGACTGATATCAGTCCGGTATAAAATACCAGAGAGAAAACCAGAATTATGGAACATATCTTTTAGGAGGAATCAGAAACATGGGTGAGGTCATTGTTATTACATCTGGAAAGGGCGGTGTGGGAAAAACCACAACAGTTGCCAATATCGGCACAGGACTTGCCATGATGGGCAAAAAAGCAGTTGTAGTGGATACAGATATCGGCCTGCGTAATCTGGATGTGGTACTTGGACTGGAAAACAGAATTGTATATAATCTTGTAGATGTGATAAACGGAAGCTGCAGACTGAAACAGGCTCTGATCCATGATAGACGCCATCCGGAGCTGTTTCTTCTTCCGTCCGCTCAGACAAAGGACAAGTCTGCCGTTTCTCCGGAGCAGATGATCAAACTGACCGAGGAGCTCCGTGAAGAATTTGATTATGTTCTTCTGGACTGTCCGGCAGGAATCGAACAGGGATTTAAAAATGCAGTTGCCGGGGCAGACAAGGCCCTTGTAGTAACAACTCCGGAGGTTTCTGCCATCCGTGATGCGGATCGAATTATCGGACTTCTGGAAGCCGGAGGGCTGAGAGATATCCATCTGATCATCAACCGTTTAAGACCGGATATGATTGCCAGAGGAGATATGATGTCAGTGGACGATGTAATTGAGATACTGGCAGTAGACCTTATTGGAACCATTCCTGATGACGAGCAGATTGTCGTGGCTGCCAATCAGGGAGAGCCTCTTTCCGGCAAAAAGTCTCAGGCAGAAGAGGAGTACAAAAACATCTGCAGACGTCTTCTGGGCGAGGAGGTTCCATTTATGGAAATCCGCCGGAAAAAAGGCATGTTCCGCAGGCTGGGACAGATTTTCAGAAAATAATTTCATGATCGCAGAAAAAGGAGGGTATTCTGTTGAAAACCGCTTTACAGGGAAAAGGCCGCTCCGCAGGCTATGCCAGAGACAGAATGAAAATGCTTCTGGTGTCGGAACGGATCGACTGCTCTCCACAGATGATGAAAATGCTGAAAAACGATATGATACATACAGTAAAAAAATATATTACAATTGACGAGACGGAAGTTAAGATCCGCATCACTCAGGAACCTCCTGTTTTTCATGCGGACATTCCTGTCAGGTCAAAAAAGGAACAAAGGACAAAATGATTAAACAGTATAAGCTTCGTTTTTACAATTTCAGACTGCTTCTGTTTCTGCTTGCCATCAGTTCCATTGGTGTGGTGCTGGTAGGTACTGCCCGTGAGGATCTGATGCTCAAGCAGCTTATGGGTGTGATCATGGGTCTGGTTATCATGGTGATCCTGTCTCTCATAGATTATTCCTGGATCTCAAACTTTCAGTGGATCATGTACGGCAGCAATATCGTGCTTCTTCTGATCGTACGCCTTTTTGGAGATACAGCAAACGGCGCGGCGCGTTGGATCGATTTCGGTTTTATCCGGTTCCAGCCTACAGAGCTTGCCAAAATTATCATCATTCTCTTTTTTGCCAGGTTTTTTATGGATCATGAAGAAGATCTGAACAGCTTCCGTACACTGGCAAAGTCAGCAGTTCTTTTGGCAGTTCCTCTTTATCTGATCCTGGATCAGCCGGATCTGAAAAATACGATCATGATCACAGTAGTATTCTGTGTTCTGATTTATATTGCCGGACTGAGCTACCGTATTATCGGAGGAGCGCTTCTGATTGCAGTTCCCTTACTGGTGATCTTTCTTATGATCGTGGTACAGCCGGAACAGAAGCTTATTAAGGATTATCAGAGAGACCGTATTATGGCGTTTCTTTATCCGGAAAATGAAGAATACACAGATGACACCCAACAGCAGGATAATTCCAAGACAGCCATTGCATCCGGGGAGCTGACAGGAAAAAGACTGTCCGGCGATTCGGTGGCATCGGTAAATGAAGGAAACTTTGTGGCAGAGAACCAGACTGACTTTATCTTTGCAGTAGCAGGGGAGGAATACGGTTTTATCGGATGTACTACCATTATCCTGCTTCTTCTGGCTATTGCTCTGGAATGTATCCGTATGGGACTTCGGGCAAAGGATCTGTCCGGAAAAATCATCTGCTGCGGAATGGGAAGTATCGTTGCTTTCCAGAGCTTTCTGAATATCTGCGTAGCCACCGGAATGGGGCCGAATACAGGAACGCCTCTTCCCTTTGTAAGCTATGGACTGACCTCTCTTATCAGTCTTTATATTGGAATGGGACTTGTTCTGAACGTAGGTCTTCAGAGCAGCTTGTATAATAAAGAACTTCAGAAAACAATGTCAGATAAGAAAGAGGAGTATTTATGAGAAACGAACAGCCTGTTCGCAGACGAAAAACAGATACCGAAAGACAGAGAAATACTGTTCCGGATAAAAAAGTACGCAGAAATTCCGGAAACAGGTCTGCTCCGGCAAAGGAACAAAAGCAGGAACCGCAAAGAAGAGCACAGGCCTCTTCGTCAGTCGCCCGGAAAAGAAAAGCAGCAAGAATAAGACAGATGCGAAGAAAAAAAATCATCCGCACCTTTCTTCTGGTACTTCTGATCGCGGCGCTTCTTGCCGGAGCAGGAGCCGCTGTGTTTATGAGCAAAAAGATATTTTTCCGGGGACCGGTACAAAAGTACAGCGCTTCCGGAGAATTCTCAGATTCCCGGATAGCCGGTTCAGGGGGAAAGGCGGATGGTTTTGCGGCAGATCTGTGTGTGGTTTCCGGAGACACTCTTCTGGATACTGTAGCTCTGGAAGAAGATCAGGAAGGACTTCTCCTGGATATCAAAAACAAACAGGTATTGTATTCCAAAGGAGCCTATGACAGAGTATATCCTGCCAGTATCACAAAGATCATGACGGCTCTTCTTGCATTCCAGTATGGAAATATGGAAGATGTGGTAACTATCTCAGAAGAAAACATTACTCTGGAAGAGGGTTCACAGGTGATCGGTTTCCAGGTGGGAGATAAGGTTACTATGGATGAACTGGTACACGGACTTCTTGTGTATTCGGGAAATGATGCAGCGTCAGCCATTGCCACTCATATCGGAGGATCCACAGAAAAATTTGTGGATATGATGAACAGCTATGCTGCTCAGCTTGGATGTACCGGAACTCATTTTACAAATCCTCACGGTCTTCAGGATGAAAACCATTATACAACACCCTATGATATTTACCTGATGCTGAAAGAAGCATTGAGATTTCCGGAATTTACTCAGATCACTCAGCTTGGCTCCTATACCATTTCCTATAAAAGCAGCGACGGAACAGAGGTCAATACGCCTCTGACTGCAACCGACCATTATCTGACCGGAGAGGCAACTGCTCCCAAGGGCATTACTGTGCTGGGAGGAAAAACCGGAACCACCAGCGATGCCGGAAACTGTCTGGCGCTTTTAAGCCAGAATGCTTATGGCGATCCTTATGTTTCCATTGTCATGGGCGCATCCACTAAGGAGCTTCTTTACCAGCAGATGAGTTCCCTTCTTGAAAATGCCAACGCAAAATAAAAAACTTAGAAAAAACACAATTTTTTCAGAATTAGGCATTGAATTTTATGATAAAATGCACTATAATTGAAACATATTAATAAAAGTTTTTGTTAAAAATTAATATTATATTGTGTCTAAGGAGGAAAACAGGATGGTTGAACTGATCGTAGGAAAGAAAGGCAAGGGCAAAACAAAAGTACTGTTAGACAAAGTGAACGGCGCAATTAAGAATGTAAATGGCAGCATTGTTTACTTAGACAAAAGCACAAAGCACATGTATGAACTGAATAATAAGATTCGTCTGATCGATGTTTCCGGATATCCGATCATCAACGCAGATGAATTTGTAGGCTTTATCTGTGGAATTATTTCTCAGGATCATGACCTTGAGCAGATTTATCTGGACAGCTTTTTAACCACAGCTAAACTGGAAGGTCTTGATATTTCCGGTACTCTTGAACAACTTGAGGAAATCGGAGAAAAATTTGGTATTTCCTTTATCATCAGCGTATCTCTTGATAAAGAAGAAATTCCGGCTGAATTTCAGGATAAGATTGCAACAGCTTTATAATATTTAATTTTTATAAAACTACATATAATGGGGAAGGTTTTACAGGAGTTTTGCCGTTGGGCAGAACTCCTGTTTTTTAAAAAACAAAAGGACAGATATACAAATGATGAAAAATAAATGGAAAATAACAGCGGCTGCAATACTAGGTACTGCCGGTATTCTGACCGCAGGATATTTATACTGGTGTACCACGCTGGATGATAAAGTGATCTGGAAGGATGTTTCCATAAACTGGGTTGCATTACAGGGAAAAACAATAGAAGCTGCAGAAAAAGCAGTACAGGAGCAATTCAAAAAAGATTATCAGGATTCTGAGATCACCGTATCCCTTGCAGAAAAAAACTATGAAGTAAAAATTTTTCCGGTTCTTTCTCTGAATGCTTCCAGAGAAATCAGAGAAGCCTACAGACCCGGAAAATGGTATGTCAGAGGTATGGACAAGATTAAATTAAAAGATCAGGAACCCGTTTCTCTGGAAATCCTTCCGAAAGCTTCTGAACCGGAAAAGCTGGATGAAGCAATCCGGAAAACAGGTATTGAAAAAGTAAATACGGTAAAAGAAACTACCTGGGATCAGGATAAAACTTCTAGAAAATAATTATGCAGTAGTTCCGTCTGTACAGGGAGTATCCTTTGACGTAAAAGAAGCAGAAAAACAGCTGAAACAGGCAGATGAGGGCGCTGATGTAAGAATTTCTTTTGCCATCACTGAACCGGAGCTTTCAACAGAACAGCTGACCTCCATGCTTTATCGGGATGTGCTTGGAAGTTATACCACTTACGGAGGAGGAAGCAGCGGCCGGATCGCAAATATTCAGCTGGCATGCGGAAGCTGTAATGATGTGATTCTGAATCCCGGAGATATATTTTCCTACAATGATACAGTAGGAGAAAGAACCATAGAAAGAGGATTTCAGTCTGCTCCTGTCATAGCCAACGGACAGCTGGTTCCGGGAATCGGAGGGGGAATCTGTCAGGTTTCCTCCACCCTTTATGCAGCCTGTCTCAATGCAGGTCTTGAGATTGTGGAGCGATATCCCCATTCAAAGCCTGTTGCCTATATTCCCAGTGGTATGGATGCTACCGTGTCCTGGGGAATTCTGGACTACAAATTCAAAAACAACACAGAATATCCGGTTAAAATACAGGATTCTTATGCAAATGGAGCAATTTTTGTGCAGATCCTTGGTACCAGAGAAGGATAAGAAACGGGAGGATATCAGTCCTCCCGCAGTTTTACCGCTGTGGCTGCCTGACGCCGTCTGGCATCGTCTAAGGCCGCATAATGCTTTTTGGTTGTATTTACATCCCTGTGGCCCAGAACGTCCGCTACAAGGTAAATATCGCCGGTTTCCTGATAAAGAGCCGTACCGTAGGTGCTGCGCAGCTTATGAGGGGTGATCTTTTTTGTGGTCGTAATTTCACGGGAATATTTTTTTACAAGGTTTTCAATGGCCTGCACACCGATTCGTTTTTTCTGGGAAGAGTAGAAGAGGGCGTGTTCATGACCGGAGAGAGGAACAATATTTTCCCTGACTTCCAGATAATTTTTCAGTGCTTTTTCTACCTCAGATCCAAAGTAAACAACCATTTCATTTCCGCCTTTTCGCGTAACCTTAATCCCGTTATTTTTAAAATCAACATCTTCAATATCAAGTCCCACACATTCCGAAACACGGATCCCGGTTCCTAGAAGCAACGTTACAATGGCAAGATCCCGTTCCTTTGTTTTTTCCCAGTAAGCGCGTTTCTGTCCGGTCAGCGTATCCCCTGCATGTTCAATATGATCCAGAAGCAGAGCCACCTCGTCTGCATCAAGACGGATAATGCTTTTTTCATGGATTTTGGGTACATCTACAAGCACGGCAGGATTTGTCTCAATCATTTCCCTTTTATAATAATAGGCGTAAAAGCTTCTCAGAGCAGAAATTTTCCGTTTTAGGCCGCGTTCACTGTTGGTTTCCATTTTATCGCCGTTATGGTTATGGTAAACCTTCAGATATTCCTGATATTCCTCAATGTCAAGAGCCTTTACCTGATCCAGTACATTTACAGAAAAATCAGTCATGGCTTTATCCTTAAAAGCAGGGTTGGTATCCAGAAGGAACTGAAAAAAAATGCGGATATCATAGGCATAGGAAATCCTTGTTTTTGTAGTGGTTGTTGCGTCAATGGCACGGAAATAATCCCTGCAGAAAGGCGGCAAAGTCGCAAGAACCTGACGAAGCCGCAAAGTATTTTCAATATCAGTATGTTCATGGTAGGTTTGTTTCGGTTCCATAAAAAATAAAACTCCTTTATTTAATAAAAATAACAATAACAGATGACACAAAAGGTAAAAAGTTCAATGCAATCACAGGACATCAAATGTATCTGCACTGGAAAATACAAAATATACGGTGGAATAAAACACAACAGCACATTTACTGAAATTATGATTTTCAGTATAATTATACCACAGAAGTGGCTTTCCGGCAACATCTATATGAAAAACTCGGGTTTGTCGTATAGATATAGATTGCAACAACAGCCCCCTTTTTCCTGTTTTCGAGGGCTGTTCTCTGATTTTCAGCATGCTGTAATAAATACTGCTTTTATAAATAATTTTTACAAATAATTACTTTTATAAAGTTTAGTCTGCAGGCTGAGCCACATAATTCAACGGGTCCTTATGTATGCCGTTCTCAATACAGATCACTTTCTTTATAATATATGCTCGTCCAGAAGAATGGTAAAGGGTCCGTCATTAACAAGAGCTACCTTCATATCTGCTCCAAAAACGCCGTGTTCCACAACAGGGACTGTTTTCTGCGCCTCCTGGATCATATACTCATAAAGTTCTTCTGCCATATCCGGAGCTCCGGCTTCAATAAAGCTGGGACGATTTCCCTTTTTGCAGTTTGCATACAAAGTAAACTGGGAAACCAGCAGAAGCTCTCCTCCCACGTCCTTCAGGGAAAGATTTGTTTTTCCTGCCTCATCTTCAAAAATACGCAGTCCCAGAAGCTTTTTCAGGTATTTATCTGCAATTTCCCGGTTATCTTCTTTTCCGGCGCCTACAAACACCAGAAGTCCTTTTCCGATCTTACCCACGGTATTTCCCTCTACCGTCACTTCCGCCTGTAGAACTCTCTGAATAAAAAGTCTCATAACTGTTCCTTTCTTTCTGTTTTCTGGAAATCAGTATATCATATTTTTACATAAATGTGTCATAAATTTTAAGTGTTATTTTTGTGTATAAATACATAGGTGTTGCTGTCCACTTCATTCACAGTCATTTACATAAAAACACCGGGGAAATATATTTGATCCCCGGTGCTGAAAACCTTTTATTTGCTATTTTATTTTTTCTTGGATTCATCAAAAACCTGAACGGCATTGATAATAATCTTTGCCGCATTGTCAAGTCCCAGCTTGCCGCTGTCAATACAGAGATTATAATCCTTTGCAGAACCCCATTTTTTATTTGTGTAATAATTATAATAGCTGGCTCTGCTCTTGTCGGTTTTTATAATAATATCCTTTGCCTCTTTGTCTGATTTTCCGTATTTTGAAGCAATTCTGCGGATCCTGGCATCCATGTCTGCATGAATGAAAATGCTGAAGCAGTCTGGCCAGTCTGAAAGCGCATAATCCGCACAGCGGCCTACCATAACGCAGGGCCCCTCTTCTGCCAGTTTTTTGATGGCATCAAACTGTGCCAGAAAAATCTTATGATTCATTGGCATATCATTGAATCCCGCAGAAGAATATCCAAAGGAATAGGTATCCATAACAAGTGAGTACAGAAAACTGTTGGTTGGCTTTTCATCATGGTGTTCAAACAGCTCCTTACAGATTCCGCTGTCATTTGCCGCGCGCTCCAGAAGTTCTTTATCATAGCATTTAATGCCAAAATATTTTGCAACCTCCTGGCCGATCTGTCTTCCTCCGCTGCCGTATTCTCTTCCGATTGTAATAATTGAACTTGTTGTATTACTCATAAGCGATACACTCCCTTCTGCGAACATGTTTCTGACATATATTATACATGATTTCCAGGGAAATGCCAACTATTTTCTTAATTTTTCTAATAACTTCAGAAAATAGTCTGGCAAAGGTGCGGTAAATTCCATATATTCACCGGTTACCGGATGAACAAAGCCGAGAACCATAGCGTGAAGTGTCTGCCCCTGAAGGTGAAAAGGATTTTTGGATGAACCGTATACCGTATCTCCAAGAAGCGGATGCCCGATGCTTGTCATATGTATACGGATCTGGTGCGTTCTTCCTGTTTCCAGCCTGCATTCAATGTAGGTATACTGTCCGAACCGCTCCAGAACCTTATAGTGTGTTACAGCAGGTTTTCCGTTTTTGCTGTTGATGGCCATTTTTTTGCGGTCAGTAGGATGACGTCCGATAGGGCCCTCCACAGTTCCCTCATCATCTTTCAGATTTCCGGCCACAATGGCCCGATAACGTCTTTTAATAGAATGCTCTTTCAGCTGCTCTGCAAGATCTCTGTGCACAGAATCCTCTTTACAGATCAGAAGAGCCCCTGTCGTGTCTTTGTCGATCCTGTGAACAATTCCGGGACGCAGAACCCCGTTGATGCCGGAAAGCCGGTCTCCGCAATGAGCCATCACTGCATTTACCAGAGTTCCCTCTGTGTGGCCTGCAGCGGGATGAACTACCATGCCCTTTGGCTTATTTACTACAAGAAGGTAATCATCCTCGTACAGAATATCAAGCGGAATTGCTTCCGGTTTAATATCCAGAGGCTCCATATCAGGAATTTCCAGGCATATTTCTGTTTCCGGCTGGATTTTGTAATTGGCTTTTACCGGCTTTCCATTAACAAAAACAGCCTGTTCCTTCAGAAGCTTCTGAAGATAGGAACGTGAAAATTCCGGGCATTTTTCTGCCAGATAACGGTCAATACGGACAGAAGTTTCCTCCTGCCCGGTTGTAAAATTTAAAGTCTTCATGAATTATCCCTTTTTCGTTTTATAAAATCAAAATCCTCATCTTTGTAGCAGAATCCCACCAGAATAACGAAAGCGATTCCTCCGCACACAACAAAAATATCTGCCACATTAAAGACCGGAAAGTCAATCAGGGAAACATAAATAAAGTCAATGACATATCCGTAAAGCAGACGGTCAATAAAATTTCCCAGCGCGCCGGAGGCCAGAGCAGCTCCTGTTATCAGAAGAGGCAGGTAATATTTATTTTTCGGTATACGCGCATACAGATACAAAAGCACTGCGAAAAAGGCCATACACAGAATAAGAAAAAGTACCTGTCTGCCCTGAAACATCCCAAAAGCCATGCCCCGGTTTTCCAGATAAGACAGTTCCAGAACTCCGGGAATCAGTGAAATGCCCTGATTTCCCTTTAAATGGATTTCTGCCAGGTGTTTTGTCCACTGGTCAAGAACTGTAAGCAGAATAATAGAAAGGCACCACCAGAAGCCGCAGAGGGCTCCTGGAAAGGTACTTGTATTTCGCTCCTGTTTTTGAGTCATTGTAAAATCTCCTGAATACCCTTAAGAATCTCCTGGTCTGAAAGAGTTTTATCTATAAAGCTGTTGCCGATTCCTTTCATAAGGATAAATTTAATATGACCCTGTTCCATTTTTTTGTCATTTCTGGTTGCTTCCAGGATCTTTTCCGGATCCAGCCCCTGTACGGAAACCGGAAGCCCGAAATCCCTGCATCCGCAAAGAATCTCCTGGTATTCCTTTTCTGACAGTAGTCCTCTGTTCCGGGATATTGCAGCTGCGGCTATGGTTCCCACTGCCACACACTGTCCGTGAAGAAGCTGAAAATCCATAAGCTTTTCTACGGCGTGTCCTATGGTATGTCCAAGATTCAGAAGCGCTCTTTCTCCCTGCTCTTTCGGATCCCGCTCTACAACACCGGCCTTGATCTCACAGCATCTGCGGATCACAGAAGCAAGAACCTGACTGTCAAGCCCCCGGATCTGCTTTTTCTGCCTGCATACAGAACGAAACAGTTCACTGTCGCAGATCAGACCTGTTTTCAGAACCTCTCCCATTCCACAGATAAACTCTGTTTCAGGAAGGGTGTTCAGAGTATTCATATTCATATATACAAGCCGGGGCTGATGAAAAGCTCCTACCATATTTTTGTACTGCTGGAAGTCCACCCCTGTTTTTCCGCCTACGCTGCTGTCTACCTGCGCCAGCAGCGTCGTGGGGATCTGTATGAAATCAATGCCGCGAAGATAGGTGGCAGCGGCAAAACCGGTAAGATCTCCGGTTACTCCGCCTCCCAGGGCAACCAGAAAGCCGGTACGGTCAATTTTATTTTCGATCAGTGTGCGGTACAGGTTCTGGACGGTATCAAGATTTTTATTTGGTTCTCCTGCCTCAAAGACAAAAACATCCACAGATTCTTCCACAGACTCCAGTATTTTTTTTACCTTATCTCCATATAGGGGGAATACATTGGAATCTGATACAATACAAACCCTTCTGCCCACCAGGTTTTCTTTTTTCAGTCCGCTGCACAGCTCTGCAAAGTCTTCTTCAAAATAAATAGGATAATAAAATTCTCCCTCACGGCGAACGTTTAAGATATTGTGTTCCATGCTCGAACACCTCCTGTTCTTTTATACATACTTCAAAAGACTGACCCCTGTCCGGCCTTTTTTGGTTTTTCCGGAAATTTTTTCAAAAATAAACCGACCTTTTCCCCTGACAGAAATAATATCTCCTTCTTTTGGTTCATATCCATTGGAAGTGATCAGCTTTCCGTTTACAAAAACCTGACCGCCCTCGATATAAGAAACCATGCTACTTCTGGATGCCTGAAAGGCAATGGCAATAAGAGCATCCAGACGCACAGACGTACAGGTTCCGGAAACTGCAGCAAAGCCGGGACTGGGAAGCTCCTCCGGGTTTTCTACCTTTGATACAGTTACAGTTGTATGACGGACCCTGCAGAGATTTTTCATAATAAAATCCGCGATCTTGTTATGGCAGAACACCCAGGCCCCATGTTCTTTTACAAGAATATCTCCGATCACAGAGCGTTCCACTCCCAGACCAAGAATGGTTCCAAGATAATCTCTATGTGTAAGCGCCTCCGAAAATTTCACTGCCTTCGGTTCAATTTTCAGACAGCAGATCGGATATTCCCAGTAGAATCCCAGATCTGTGGGATAAAAAGCTATCATCTGACGCTCCGCCCCGTGATATCCGCCCTGGCTCTCCATAACAATCCCCGGAAAACGCGCTGCCTGGCCTGTTACCAGATTTTGTTCGTTTAAATTAAGAAAATCCGAAAAGGTGACAATATCTCTCTGATAAGAGAGATTTGCCAGTTCCCGGATTCTCTTAATGAAAAAATCGTCTTTTTCCATCGTATATTAATATCCTGCTCTTACTGACGGAACAGATCCTCCCAGAATATTCTGGAGATCACCGGTAATGTCAACATTGGATGGTCCCAGTACAAAGATATAGCTGGATACTTTCTGAAGACTTCCGCCCAGAGAATAACATGCGCCTGAAGTAAAATCAATGATCCGCTGCGCCAGCTCCACATCAATCCCCTCAAGATTCAGAATGACAGTAGAATTGTCAACCAGTGTATCTGCAATCTCACGGGTATCCTCCATGGATGTCGGCTTGATCACACAGACTTCCATATTCACAGACTGAGAACTTCTGCGGCTGCTTCTCATAGGAGTGATCTTACTGGATGAAGTACGGATCGGCTTTTCCTGTTTTACAGGAGTAACTCTGGAAACAGAAGAAGCAGATTTCGGACTGAATTTCTGAACAGGTTCTTCCTCCTCTTCATCGTCCAGTTCATCATACTCGTCGTAATCATCCTCTTTTTTCTTTCCGAATTTCTGGAAAAATTTCTTTACCGGCTTTTCTTCCTCGTCATCATCCAGAAAATCATCATCGGATTCATCCAGGATATCATCATCCAGAAAATCGTCCTCATCGTAATCGTCATTCAGTTTCACTGCATCTAAAAGCTTATCTAAAACGCTCATTTTAATCTCCAATCTTATTCTTTGTTTCGCTATCGCACGTAATTTCTTTCTCCGAAAATCCCCGTGCCCACACGAACCATTGTTGCGCCCTCCTGGACAGCCACCTGATAATCTCCGGTCATCCCCATACTCAAAACGCTCATACTAACATTATTAATGTTTTTTGCCTCAATGTCAACACTTAATTTTTTTAATTGTCGGAAAAAATCACGGTTATCCTCTGCATTTTCCACATAAGGAGCAATGGTCATAAGCCCCTGTACCTTTATATGAGGAAAATCTGCAATAGTTTCAATAAGGGGAAGAACCTCGTCCATTTTCAATCCGAATTTACTTTCTTCCTGAGCAACATTCACTTCCAGAAGAACAGGAACGCAGACATTATGCTTTGCTGCCTCCTGCTCAATAGTCTGCGCAAGGCGCAGAGAATCCACAGAATGGATCATGGAAACCTTATCAACAATGTATTTGACCTTATTTCTCTGCAGGTGACCGATCATGTGCCACTGAATATCCTCAGGAAGCTGTGGATGCTTGTCCATGATCTCCTGTACCTTATTTTCACCAAAGCATCTGGCGCCTGCATCATAGGCTTCCTTCAGCATGGATACCGGCTTTGTTTTGCTTACAGCGATCAAAGTAACCTCTTTCGGGTCACGCCCTGCCATTCTGCATGCCTCGTCAATGTTTTTTCTCACCTGTTCCAGATTTTCTGTTATCATAAATTCCTGCCTCCAGACTAATATAAAATCTCTTCTTCATTTACTTTGTCTGCATTACGTACAATGTGATCGTACCGTGAAAGTCCATAAGAAGTATTTTGGGATACAATAGCGTATTCTTCATTCTGGTCAAGAACCTCTATCCTGCGGAAAACAGCATATCCCTGATTGGTACAGTAAACGCCTTCCAGAACTCCTACGTCTTTGATTACATACCGGCTCTGATCCTCCTGGCAGACAACCACATCGCCTTCTTTGAATTTCTTTTTATCTACATAATAAATGTAGTCCGGTTCCTTTCCTTCTTCTGTTTCAGTACTCTCGTCCTCGATCTGTGCATAAATATCAGCCGCAACAAAGGCAGAAGTGTTATTTCCGTTTTTGTCCGTACCCTCCACCATAAATCCAGTCTGCTGAGTTTCTTTATCCGTTGTGGCATATTTGGACGGAATGGTATAAAATTCCTTGGTCACAATGGAAGACAGAGGAATCTTCAGCCCGGTAACAGTGTTGGTCACAAGCTCAATCTCTACAAAACGGTCAGAAGCATAGCGGATCAGTCCTTTGTTAAAATCAATCTGACCATATTTCTGGCCGTCGATCTCTATAATAGAAAAATCTCCGTTCTGAGTTTTATCGTCTTTCAAAAATTTCACCCGGACAGCCGTTCTGTCAGCAAGCTTTGCCTCCTGTTTTTCACTGAGAGGGATCAGCAGACTCCAGCGTTCATCAGTGATAAGAGTATAAACAGGATCTCCTGCTTTTATGGAACCGCCTGTTTTCAGATCAGTTTCGTGGTAAGCATTCTGATCAAAATCCACTGCGGATAAAGTGGATACGCTTTTATTTTCATAGCCGTCCATGGAATAGAGAACAATTCCGTCGCTGTCTGCTTTTGTAATCGCCTGACCTCCCAGAGATACCGCGCCTCCTTCGGAGGTTCCTGCATACTGAAGGATATTTCCCTCCAGAGTATATTTAAAGCTGTACGTATTATTAAATTTGCTTGGATTAAAGCCCTTGGAAAAACTCATCATATCATTGCGGATGCTGGTCAGTTCTTCAGGAGTCAGCTCGGCGCTGTTTTCTGTTGCCTTAGAGCTGCTGATCCCGTAAACAGGTCCATTGGCATTGATCTTATTGCCCTCTCTCGCATAATAGGTGATAAATCCGTCAGAATCTGCTTTATAAATGGACTCTTCACGTATGGCGAGCCCTGTGTATGTTTCATTTCGGGAAAGAGGCCCGGAAATGACCTGATAGGATTCTACGGTATCAGATGTCAGATATACGATCATACTGAATATCATATAAAGCAGCAGCACTCCAAAAATAATGGTTCCGATATTCAGGCCGAAAATATTTTTTATTTTTGAAAGAAGCCCCGGGCTTCTTGGTGATTTATTGTGATCAGGCAAAAAAATGCCTCCTTTAAATAACTTTTTTCAGATATACGAACCCATTGTAACATTTTAGACCCTGTCTGACAAGAAAAAGAGACAGTTTTTTCTCTGTGGTCCATAAACCGGAATATAAATTTTTTGCAGTTTGCGAACATATTTTCCGAATATTTGTTTGCTATCCAGAAAAAAGTATGGTATAATAGCGAAAACGGAATGAAGCGGAAATTTTGGAGGTAAAAATATGGCATACGGCAGAATCAGTAAAAAACAGCAGGAAATACTGGATTATATTAAAAATGAGATTCTGAACAGAGGATTTCCTCCGGCAGTACGTGAGATCTGCGAGGCAGTCCATCTGAAATCTACATCCTCTGTTCATTCTCATCTGGAAGCCCTGGAAAAGAACGGTTATATCCGCAGAGACGCAACGAAGCCAAGAGCGATCGAGATCCTTGACGATCAGTTTAATCTTGTGCGCAGAGAGGTTGTAAATGTTCCTTTAATCGGAACCGTAGCCGCAGGGCAGCCTATTTTTGCAGTGGAAAACATTGAGGGATACTTCCCTGTGCCGGCAGAGTTTATGCCAAATGCCCAGAGCTTTCTTCTGAAAGTAAAGGGAGACAGTATGATCAATGCAGGGATTTTTGACGGCGACCAGGTTCTGGTAAAACAGCAGTCCTCTGCTGAAAACGGAGATATGGTAGTGGCTCTTGTGGAGGATGCAGCCACAGTCAAAACCTTTTATAAAGAAGACGGCTACTATCGTCTTCAGCCGGAAAATGATGAGATGGATCCAATTCTCGTTCATGGAAATCTTCAGATCCTTGGCAAAGTATTTGGCGTATTTCGTTTTTATAATTAATCAGATCAGACAGAAAAGGATCCCCGGAAGCTGCTGGTTTTCATCCACAGCATCCGGGGATCCGTCTTTCTTATCAGAAATTATTTTTACAAACCGTAGGATTCTCAAAAATCTCTTCCTGATGAGAATTTCTTTTTTGAGTTTACATAATAATTTTACTGTAAACCTGAGCTTGATAAGCAGTCTTATGCAGACTGTCTTATTCAGCCAGAAATTCTTCCATTTCCAGAACCTTTCCATCACGCCAGATTCTTTCCAGGTCATAGAAGAGACGGTTCTCCTCATCAAATACATGAATGATCAGATCGCCGTAATCCATAAGGAGCCAGCTTGAATTTCTGGTACCTTCAATCTGTTTTGGCTCATATCCTGCTTTTGTAAGCATCTCTTCTACATTGTCAACCATAGCCTGAACCTGATTCTGGTTGCTTCCGCTGGCAATTACAAAATAATCTGCCAGTACAGAAACCTCATGAATATCAATTACTTTTACATCCATGGCTTTTTTGTCATCAAGAGCTCTTAAAGCAATCTTTGTCATTTCCTTTTCTCTGTTCATAGATCAAAGCCCCTTTCCGGCAGGAGAATCAGCTTCCCTGCCTTTTTGTATGTAAATCTTTGTAGTAAGCAAACGCATCTTCTGTTGCAGAATCAATTTCTCCCGGAGTCTCCTCCAGATAATCCAGGGTATCTTTCAGGATCACATACATGCACTCATCCAGATCCTGAAAGGCAATTTTTCGGATCTCAGGAAGATTTTGCACCCTGTCCCTGCCCGGCTCAATATAATCTGCAATATAAACAATCTTTTCCAGAAGACTCATATCCGGCTTTCCTGTTGTATGGAAAGCAATGGCAGAAAGAATTTCTTTTTTTCTGATCCCATATTTATCCTTTGCCACAAAAGCGCCCAGCTTTGCATGGAGAAGAAAGGGATGTTCCTTTTCAAATTCTGTTACCGGAATATTGTTTTCCCCGCACATTTTCAGTTTCTTTTTGTTGGGAATACATTTGGCGCAGTCATGCAGAAGTCCTGCCAGCTGCGCATCCGCTATGGGGCAGTCATGAGCCATTGCCAGAGCTGCACAGGTATACATAACGCCAAGGGTATGATGAAATCTGTTCTCATCCAGATATTTTGAAAGTTTTTTCTGTATTTTTATAAAATCGTATTCAGCCATTGTATTCAGGTTCTCCTTTTGGCGCAAGATAAATATGATGTTCCCGGATATAGGAAACCACCGGGTCCGGAACATAATAGCGGAGACTTTTGCCTTCCTGTATCCACTGACGGATCAGCTGACTGGAAATATCAATATTCAGCGTATCCAGCCGGATAAAGCATCCTCCGTACTGATGGGAAAGATATGTCATTTCCTGATCCAGACTGGGTGTGGGAACATGGTTTCTGGCAGCAACCACAATGGTACAGGCCTGACAAATCCGGGCAGGCTCTTTCCATGTGGCAAAGTCATAAAGAGAGTCTGCGCCGATAATAAAGTAATAATCTGTGTCCGGATTTTGCTGTCTCAGCCGCTCCAGAGTCCGATAGGTATAAGTATACCCGTCTTCGTTCATTTCTATCAGCGAAAGTTCAAAATGAGGATTTCCCTCAATGGCCTTCTGTACCATGGAAATCCTCTCTTCATTGCTGGCTCTTCCCTGACGGTTCCTTTTGTGCGGAGGGTTTCCGCTTGGCATGAACCATACACTGTCAAGACCCAGCTGCTCATATGCCTTTTCTCCAAGAATCAGATGGCCTACGTGAACAGGATCAAAGGTTCCTCCCATGATTCCTATTTTTTTTCGGTGTGCAGCCATATTCATTCCTCCTGTATTATGGCAGAATGATCTTTTTCTTATCTTTTTTACCTTCCCGGTAAAGTACGATCTTACGTCCGATCACCTGGACAACCTGGGAATGTGTTCTTTCTGCAAGAACCTCCGCCATCTGGCGGGGATCGTCCAGGCAGTTCTGAAGAACGCTGATCTTGATCAGCTCTCTGGCTGCCAGCGCTTCATCTACAGAAGCGGTATTCTCCGGTGTGACACTTCCCTTGCCAAGCTGAAGGACCGGATCCATTTTCATTGCCAGGCTTTTCAGATAAGCTCTCTGTTTACTTGTCATAACTGTAACCAGCCTTTCTAAAATATCACTTATTTATAATAATCAAAGTCAAAGCCGTACATACGCACAGTATCGCCTTCTTCTATGCCGGCATTTTCCAGTTCGTCAAGGATTCCTCCATCCTTCAGGAAACGCTGGAAGAAAGCAAATCCCTTTTCCGAATCCAGATTGGTATAGCCCAGCATTTTTTCAATCTTCGGTCCTTCCACAACAAAGACATGAGGATCATCCTCCGCCTTTGTGACAGTATAAGGAAGATTTTCTGTAATAAGAACATCCTCCGGGAAGAATTCCTGTTCAAATACAATACGCTCCGCAGGGCTCTCATCAAGAAGCTGCCGGATACCGAAAAGTAGTTCACGGATTCCCTGACCTGTTGCCGCAGAAACAGGATATACCTTAATTCCCTTTGGCTCAAATTCAGCTCTCAGGCGATCCACCGGATTTTCCTCACCGTCCTCAAAGATACAGTCGATCTTGTTGGCAGCGATCAGCTGAGGTCTTGCTGCGATTTCCGGATTATAAGCTTCCAGCTCCTTGTTGATCTTATAAATATCATCCACCGGATCACGGCCTTCTGTAGAAGCCGCATCTACAATGTGAACCAGAACTCTGGTTCTCTCAATGTGGCGGAGGAATTCATGACCAAGGCCTACGCCCTCAGACGCACCCTCGATCAGTCCGGGAATATCTGCAATTACAAATCCGCCGTTCTCTGTATCCACAACGCCCAGGTTAGGGCTTAATGTTGTAAAATGATAATTGGCAATCTTTGGCTGGGCATTGGTAACTCTGGAAAGGAAAGTAGATTTTCCAACATTTGGGAAGCCCACCAGCCCCACATCTGCGATTACCTTCAGTTCCAGAAGAACCTCAAGCTCCTGAGCAGGCTGTCCCGGCTGGGCATATTTCGGCACCTGCATGGTGGCAGTTGCATAATGCTGATTGCCTTTTCCGCCTCTTCCGCCCTTTAACACAACCTGTCTTTTATTGTCACCGGACATGTCGGCAATGACCTTGCGGGATTCTGCTTCCATAATAACCGTTCCTTCCGGAACCTTAAGAACAATATCCCTGCCGTCTCCGCCGTGGCAGCGTCTTTTGCCGCCTTCTTCTCCGTCCTCTGCTTTAAATTTTCTTTTATGCCTGTAATCTCCCAGAGTGTTCTGTCCCTCGTCCACTTCAAAGATAACGTCTCCGCCTCTTCCGCCGTCTCCGCCATCCGGACCGCCGTTGGGTACGTACAGCTCTCTGCGGAAGCTTACATGGCCGTCTCCGCCCTTACCAGAACGGATAATGATTTTTGCTCTGTCTGCAAACATAAAGTCGCTCCTTATACTGTAAACAAAAGGCTTCAAACCATGAACGATTTGAAGCCCTTACGCCAAACTGATTATTCTGCCTCTACCGGAACGATAGAAACCTGTTTCTTATCGCGTCCTTTTCTGGTGAATCTTACAACACCATCTGTCAGTGCAAATAATGTATAGTCTTTACCGCAGCCTACGTTCACGCCTGGGTGAATCTTAGTTCCACGCTGTCTGTAAAGGATGTTGCCAGCTTTTACAAACTGTCCGTCTGCTCTTTTGGCACCAAGTCTCTTGGACTCAGAATCACGGCCGTTCTTTGTAGAACCAACACCTTTTTTATGTGCGAATAACTGAAGGTTCATTTTCATCATGTCGTTACACCTCCCTGACTTTTACTTTTAAATAACGTTTTGAATAGCTATGCTCAATTTCTGTCAGCCCGAGAACAAGGGAATCCATAAGGAGTGTCCCTCCCTCTGATACAGGCTCTGTAAAAACAAAAGAAACGTAACCGTCCTTTTCTTTTACGGAAATCTGATCATGAGTCAGAGTTTCAAGAGAATTTACGGTATTGATCACCAGAACGGAAACCGCAGCACAGATAATGTCCTGACCTTCCTCGGCGTAACCGGCATGTCCCTTTGATGTAAACTCTGTATAGGAATTGTTCTTCTTCGTGACTGTCACTGTAATCATACAAACACCAGATTAAGCGTTGATCTTTTCGATTTTCACTTTAGTGAACTGCTGTCTGTGACCGTTTTTCTTGTGATATCCAGTTTTTCTCTTGTACTTGTAAACGATGACTTTTTTGGCCTTTCCGTTCTCAACTACAGAAGCGGTAACACTGGCATCTTTTACGTCTTCTCCAACCTTTAATCCGTCATTGCTGACTGCGATTACGTTATCGAAAGTTACGGTTTCACCAGCTTCAACACCGAGTTTTTCAACTCTGATTACGTCGCCCTCGGCAACTTTGTACTGTTTACCACCTGTTGCAATAATTGCGTACATCTGTGGCACCTCCTGTAAAATTTACTCGCCAAATATGGTGGGCAGGCATAAAACCCGCCGCTTCAACCTCTTTGTGCGGCATCCTTTGTATGATAGCACGGTTGTTTTCATTCGTCAAGATATGTAATGAAATTTTTTTAATTTTTTAGGCAATAAGCTTATTTCCTTTTCTGAAGGCGTTTGCGGCGCATGCGCTCATCTCTGTCTCCGTCATTATACAAATCCACAATAATAATAAATAGGGAAACAGATGTAAAGATAATCAGCCCGATCAGAAAGCGTCCTTTATCCAATAACACTGATCGTATTCCGGAATGTATATATAGCCGGCATTCTTCCACAATAGATATTCCCTCCGGGACTGTATTGAACTGGTTCATTGCCATTGCTTCCTGAACAACAGCAATTCCCAAAACTCCCAGAAAAACATAAAGCACAGTCATAATAATAATTGTAAAGCAACGCTTTTTCCCATAAGTATCCTTTGTCAGATCATATCCTTTTTTTATAATAAATCCGCCACAGCAGGCTACCAGGCTCAGTCCTCCGCCTCTGCTATAGTGGGAACCGCTGTCCATCAAACACAGTACAACAAAAAGAATAGCGCTAAGGATGCACCCGCCCAGAGCGCCGATCCATCCGGGAAGATATCTTTTTCCCGGGTTTTGCTCTGCTTCTATTTCTTTGTACGCTTTTTCAATTTCTTTAATGGATTCTTCCGGATAAGCCCCTTTGATGTCCTTAATAAACTGCTCCTTTGAGACAGGGGTTCGTTTCCCTATTTCCAGCTGTCTGTTTACTTCCCGTTCCATAGCTGCCGCACAATGTTCATGAGCATACAGGCAGATTTTACTTCCTATGATCTCACACATGGACCATACGCCCTGTCCATACATGGGAAGTCCGCATTTAGGACAGATATCTGCATCCGGGATATCATACTGGTCTAAAATAGAAAGAACATCAAAAAAGCAATTTCGAAACTGCTTCATGGTTCCCGGATTATCAGAAAATTCAGCTGTCAGAGTATCATCCATAAATCTGATATAAAGTAATCTCTGATACTTATATTCCAGCTCACTGAAATCTTTATCCAGCTTTTCGTATAGCTTATCATCAAATTTTGCTGAAATACTGAAGGTTTTGGTGCCACTCAGTCCCTCCCACATGCTGACCGCATATCTCTTAAAAATGCCACAGACAACACCATCTTTTACTTCCAGTCCAAGTTCCCGTGCCATTTTTCTTAAAGCATACCCCAGATACATAAAAATCCCTCCTCTGCCTCCGTTTCTATCCCCTGTAGGCCTTAATCTGCGTTATCTCCTGTTTTTACAGAAAATTTATTTTTCTTCGCTCTGCTTCCGTATCTCTAAAATTTCTTCCCGCACAGGCTTTCTTACCTTTTTTCGGGTCATTTCCAGAATATGCAGAGGCGTAATATCCACTGCTCTGGCCTTTACAGGATCTTTCCGAAGATATTTCTGAAGCACATGGAACAACTCGTCCTGATGATCCGGATTCTGCATATTGATAAAATCAATCAGGATAATTCCGGAAAGATTGCGAAGCTGTATCTGACGGGCAATTTCCTCAGACGCTTCAAGATTGATCTTCCGATAGGTTTCCTCTGCCTTTTTCTTTCCTGTGTATTTGCCGCTGTTTACATCAATGGAAACAAAGGCCTCTGTCTGCTGGATCACAAGAAAACCGCCGCTTTTCAGCCATATTTTTTCCTGCTGCACCTCATCAAGAGCATGTTCCAGCCGGTAGAGCTTATGAAGAGGCAAAAGCTTATCTTCATAAAAACTCAGCTTATCAGCCTCCTCCGGAATAAAGTCCTTCAGATATTCCTTAAGCTTCTCATAGATTCCAGGAATGTCCGTAATAATTTCTTCCAGATTGCGGCTGTATATATCCCGGACTGCTGCCACATAAAAAGGCTCTGCCTCATAGAGAAGGCTGAAGCAGGTACGGTTCTGTCCGTTAATGGCAGCCTTCTCGTAAATCTTTTTCAGACAGCTAAGCTCATGAAGAAATTCCTCCTTGGAGGCCTCTGCTGCATTGGTGCGGGCAATCAGCCCGTAGCCTCTGTCACTGCGCTCTCTTTCCGGTTCCAGCCATTTATTCAGAAGACTGCTTTCTTCCTTTGTAAGCTTTCCGGAAAATCCGATCTTGCGGTTTCCTGTTGTAAGCACCAGGTATTTTCCCGGAAAGTTCAGGTTTGTGGTAAGAGCAGGAAGCTTTCCCTTCATAGCGTCCCTGCTTACCTGAACCAGAAGCTCGTCTCCTGCCCTTAACGGGGCATTTCCTTTCCTTCCGGCAGTAAAAATCACCTGTTCCGGCGGAACAAGGGGCAGATATCCGGTAAGTCCGTCCCCAAAGCGCACAAAAGCCGCCTGGATATTCTGGGCGATCTTTTCAATCTGTCCCACATAAATGTTATTCAGAATACTTTTTTTCCCTGCTGCTTCAAGCCTCAGCTCCATGATCTTCTGATTTTCTGCGACAGCGCACACAATGGAGGAGCAGCCCCAAAGCTTCAGTTCTGTGATGATCAGCTTACTCAACTTTTTCTCCCAGGGCTTCCAGCGGAAGGAAACGGGGATTTTTATCCTCGCCTGCATCCGCGTAAACCTCTCTCCGTTCAATCATATAGGCAAACTCCTGCGGTTCTTTATCCAGCCAGCGCACAAAGGTATCCATTACAAGCTCCGGCTTGGTGTAATTGGAGCTTGCAGAAGCCAGCTGCATGAATACGCCGCTGTCACAGGCCTCCATCTGATAAATAAACGGACGGATGTCCACAGTTTTTTCGCTGCGCTTTGTCTTTTTGGTTACTGTGATCTCCTTCTGTGCAAGAAAATCCGCCAGCTTCTCCTGCCAGTTCCCGCAGGGTTCTTTTCCCGGCCGGAAAGCAACAAAATAATCTGCGGCAGCCACAAGAGCCATAGCAGTACTTGCCTTGCCGTCCTCTACCTGTCTTGCAGAGCTGATTGTAATGCCCTCCACCATAACTGCATTGAGACGATCTTCAATTTCTGCTGTAGGAACTTTTTCCGTAAGCTCCATATCAAAGTATTCTCCCATACTTGTGGTTCCCACACCAAGAGGAGCTGCAAATGACATGATCATATGAGGACTGTAGCCTCCGGAAAATGCCACCGGAAGCTCTGCTCTGCGGATGGCTTTCTGGAAGTAGCGCATGGTATCCAGATGGCCCACAAACTTCATTGCTCCTGTTTTTGTAAATTTAATTCTGACCTTCATGGCACACACCTCCTCCATATCTTTTCGCCCCGCATCCGGAACATCTCTGACGGCAGTTAGGGGTCACTGTCTCCGCCTTTGCCTGTTTCCATTCGCGGATCATAAATTCTTTGCTTACGCCTGCGTCAATAAAATCCCAGGGAAGGATCTCATCTGTATCCCGCTCACGAAGAGTATAAAACTCCATGTCAACGCCGGTTTCTGCAAAAGCTTCCTTCCAGATGTCATATCGGAAGCTTTCAGACCAGGCATCGTAGAGAGCTCCTTTTTCATAAGCTTTCAGGATTACTTTGGAGCTTCTTCTGTCGCCTCTTGCCAGGAAACCTTCCAGAACCGTAACATCCGGTTCATGCCAGCTGTACCTGATGCTGCGCTGATTTAACTGAGAACGGATTTCATTTTTTACGATTTTGGCTTTTTCAATAAATTCCTCTTCCCTGAACATAGGCGCCCACTGGAACGGTGTAAAAGGCTTTGGCACAAAGAAGGAGGTGCTCACATTGATCTGCACTTTACCGTTTCGCTTATCCTTTGGAATCTCGTAGTAACGTTCTGCGATTTTTTCCGCAAGGTGGGCGATCCCCTTCATATCCTCCTCGGTTTCTGTGGGAAGTCCCAGCATAAAGTAGAGCTTTACGCGGTTCCATCCGCCTTCAAAGGCCTGTCCGGCCCCGTGAAGGATATCTTCCTCTGTAAGTCCCTTGTTGATCACATTGCGGAGACGCTGGGAACCGGCCTCCGGCGCAAAGGTAAGGCTGCTTTTCTTTACATCCTGTACCTTGCTCATAACGTCCAGCGCAAAGGCGTCAATACGCAGAGACGGAAGGGAAATATTTACTGCCTTATCCCGGAACTCATCGATCAGGAAGTTTACAAGTTCCTTCAGTTCACTGTAGTCACTGGAGCTTAAGGAGCTTAAGGAAATTTCCTCATGCCCGGTATTTTTTAACATGATCCGGGCAGCTTCCTTCAGATCCTCAATATCCCTTTCCCTTGTAGGACGGTAGATCATTCCGGCCTGACAGAAACGGCAGCCTCGGATACATCCTCTCTGGATTTCCAGAGTCACACGGTCCTGAGTGGCTTTAATAAAAGGAACCACAGGCTTTTCCAGGAAATTGTAGTCTCTGTCCATATCCAGGACAAGCTGCTTTTCTACCTTAGAAGGCACTTCCGGCTGATTAGGCGTAAAGGAAGCAATGGTTCCGTCCTCCTGATAGGTTACATCATAGAAAGCAGGCACATAAATTCCCGGAATCTGCGCTGCCTTTAAAAGAAAATCTTTTTTTGTTCCCCCTGCCTTTTTGTTTGCAATATAAGCATCAAAAAGCGCATCATAGGCAGTTTCTCCCTCTCCGATATAGAAAAGATCAAAGAACTCTGCCAGCGGCTCCGGATTATAGGCGCAGGCGCCTCCTCCGATCACAAGAGGGAATTCCTCCCCGCGTTCTTTGGCCAGAAACGGAATCTGAGAAAGATCCAGAAGCTGCAGAACATTGGTGTAACACATTTCATAGCCCAGAGTAATGCCCAGAAAATCAAAGTCACGCACCGGTTCCTGGGATTCCAGAGCAAAAAGAGGTATCTTCTTCTCCCGCATGATCTTATCCAGATCCGTCCACGGGGAAAACAGACGCTCACACCATACGTCCTCTCTTTTATTAAACATATCATAAAGGATAGCCATTCCAAGATTGGACATGCCGATCTCATAAACATCCGGGAACGCCATGCAGAATCTCAGGTCGACCTTACCCTTATCCTTCATCACTGAGTTGACCTCACCTCCGATATAGCGGGCGGCCTTGTCAATGCTCATTAAAATTTCATCATCTAATGCAAGTTTTCTCATATATCTCCTTTCGTTTTTGTGTAATGCCAACAAAATACGTCGCTCTTTTTTTCGTAGTTTACTTTTTTCCATTACATAACACAATGTATAATTATACATCCTGTAACTTATAGTATCTGACAGCATACAGCATGGATTTTTATGCATTATTATCTACAGCGTTCTTCCATTTTCTGAACTACCTGAAACTCTTTTGACCTGTCTGATACTTTTTGCTATGAAACAGAAGAACAGATGATGGAATGGCACATAAACCCAAAATATTATATCCTTATTATAAAGAGAGTTCAAGCAAATTTTTTGGACAGATGCAAATATCCAGAGGGTTTATTCTATCGGTACAATCGCAAAATAGTTTTAACAGTTTTTCTATATTATGTTCCCCCGCTGTTTTAAAAGAAGAAAACCGCCTTTACCGGCGGTTCTCTGTATTCTGTTTCACAAACTTCCACATAGTAGTTTCCGGTTCCATTGATGATAGGGCGCAGATAAAGAAGAAAACAGGCAAGAATGGAAACCCCTATCCTTCATCACTGAGTTGACCATTCTCCGAGTTGCCGGACAAAAACCATGTGTTCTCTGTGTTTTTAAAGGGCGCTTTTTATTTCTCTGACATAAGCGCCAATATGCTGTGGAGCATTTTCACCATACTGTTCTAAAAGCTTTATAATTGCAGAGCCTACAATTACGCCATCTGCATACTCTGCCATTTTCTTTGCCTGCTGCGGTGTAGAGATGCCAAATCCAACAGCACAGGGAATTTTCGTATTCTCACGAACAGCCTTGACTATAGAAGACAGATCTGTCTTAATCTCCTGCCTCATTCCTGTTACGCCAAGACTGGACACAATATAAATAAAGCCCTCTGCCTTTCTGGCAATCATGGCAATACGTTTTTCAGAAGTAGGAGCCACCATGGAAATCAATTCTATGCCATATTGTTTACACAGTGGATGAAATTCTTCTTTTTCCTCAAAGGGAAGATCCGGAAGGATCAATCCGTCGATTTCAGACTCCCGGCATTCAGATACAAATCTTTCCACACCATATGAAAATACAACATTCGCATAGGTCATAAACACCAATGGTACTTTTACATCTTTTCGCAGTTCTTTTACAAATGTAAAAATTTTGTCTGTAGTGATTCCGGCATTTAATGCTCTTAAGTTGGCTTCCTGAATAACAGGTCCTTCTGCAGTGGGATCAGAAAACGGAATTCCAAGTTCAACCAGATCTGCTCCGTTTTCAACAGCAGCACGCACAACTTCTGCCGTTGTTTCCAGATCCGGATCACCACATGTAACAAACGGAATAAACACCTTTCCTTTTTCAAATACTTTACTTATTTTACTCATAAATATTCTCTCCTCTGTAACGGGCAATCGATGCGCAGTCCTTGTCGCCTCTGCCGGAAATGGTAATCACAACAATTTTATCTGTTTCCATTGCAGGTGCAATTTTCATTCCGTGAGCAACTGCATGTGCCGATTCGATTGCAGGAATAATTCCTTCTGTCTTGGCAAGATATTCAAATGCGCCCACTGCCTCCTCATCTGTTACCGGCACATATTCAGCTCTCCCGATATCATGCAGATAAGAATGCTCCGGTCCTACTCCTGGATAATCAAGTCCGGCAGAAATAGAGTAAACAGGAGCAATCTGTCCGTATTGATCCTGACAGAAATAGGATTTCATTCCGTGAAAAATCCCGGGTTTTCCGGTTGCGATCGTAGCCGCTGTTTCAGCAGTATCAATTCCTCTTCCTGCGGCTTCACAGCCAATCAGACGTACCTGTTTATCTTCAATAAAATGATAAAAACTTCCGATTGCATTGGAACCTCCCCCCACGCAGGCTACCACCGCATCCGGCAGTCTTCCTTCTTTCTGAATCATCTGCTCTTTGATCTCCCTGGAAATCACTGACTGAAAATCACGAACAATCACCGGAAACGGATGAGGCCCCATAACGGATCCAAGACAGTAATGAGTGTCTGCCATACGTGAAGTCCATTCACGCATGGCCTCTGAAACAGCATCCTTTAACGTTGCGGTACCTGTTTTTACCGGAATTACCTCTGCTCCCAGCAAACGCATCCGATACACATTAAGCGCCTGACGGATCGTATCTTCTTCACCCATAAACACCACACATTCCATTCCCATAAGAGCTGCTGCTGTTGCTGTTGCAACTCCATGCTGACCTGCTCCTGTTTCAGCGATCAGTCTCGTCTTTCCCATTTTTTTTGCAAGCAGAGCCTGCCCCAGTACGTTATTGATTTTATGGGCTCCTGTATGATTAAGATCTTCACGTTTCAGATATATTTTTGCCCCGCCCAAATCTCTGGTCATCTTTTCTGCATAATACAGTCTGGACGGCCTTCCGGCATATTCGTTAAGAAGCTCTGTAAGCTCCTGATTAAATTTCGGATCGTTTTTATAATAGTCATACGCCTCTTCCAGTTCAGTCACTGCATTCATCAATGTTTCTGGTATATACTGTCCGCCGTGAATGCCAAAACGGCCTTTTTTATTTGTCATGATCTTTCATCCCTCTTTCTTTCTGACTGCTGCAATCAATGCCTGCATTTTTCTTTTGTCTTTCCATCCATCTGTTTCAACGCCGGAACTGACATCTACCCCATATGGATTTAATTGCTCCACTGCCTTTTTTATATTTCCGATATGAAGCCCTCCGGCAAGAAAATACGGTCTCTCTACATTCTGTACCAGCTCCCAGTCAAAGGTCGTTCCCGATCCGGCTCCGGAATCTAACAAGATATAGTCTGCAGAACACTTTTCCGCTTTATCAACATCTTCGGCTGTTCTTATACAGAAAGCCCTGATAACCGGCTGTGCCATAAGAGCCTTTAATCGTCTGATATACGCCTCATCCTCCCCGCCATGAAGCTGAACCATATCTACGATCCCTTTTCTGCAGATCTCTGCAATCTGTTCAGGATGTTTATCTGCAAAAACTCCAACTGTTTTAATCTCCGGGGCCAACCGCTTTTTTAATTCTTTTGCTTTTTCCTGAGAAATATATCTTTTACTTGTATTTACAAACACAAACCCTACATATTCCGGTCTTAGTTCATTTACTGCCTCGATATCACACAGGCGAGACAATCCGCAAAGTTTTATTTTTGTCATATAACCCCTCTTAACCCGGCAAGTTTTGCTCCTTTATGCTCTGCTCTCATCAGAGTTTCTCCGATCAGCACGGCATCTGCGCCAATTTCCCGCAATTTTTTTACATCATGACCGGTAGATATACCACTTTCCGAAACAAACAGAATATCTCCGGGAATCATCTCCCGGAACCGGAAGCTATTGTGTGTATCCACAGTAAAATCTTTCAGATTACGATTATTGATCCCGATAAGACGCGCCCCCGCCTGTACTGCCATTGTCACTTCCCGTTCGTCATGAGCCTCCACCAAGGCAGAAAGCCCCATCTCATCACATATGCTGATATACTCATTAATCTGTCTCTCACTTAATATGGAACAGATTAAAAGCACTGCCGATGCCCCCAGCACTCTTGCCTCATAGATCATATATTCATCCACTGTAAAATCCTTCCGCAGACATGGAACTGAAACTGCGCCAGCAATCCTTTTCAGGTATTCATTGCTTCCAAGAAACCATTTCGGTTCCGTAAGCACCGAGATACATTCTGCACCAGCCGCCTCGTATTCTTTTGCAATCTGAACGTACGGAAAGTCGTGAACGATAATTCCTCTGGAAGGGGAAGCTTTTTTACACTCGCAAATAAAAGAAAGCCCTGGCCTTTTTATTGCATTTTCAAATTCAAATTTTTTATCTGGCAATGAGAGTGCCTGTTTCTTCAGTTCTTCCAGCGATCGTTTCCTTTTTCCCTGTTCTGTACGCTCTCTGGCATAATCCGCAAGTTGTTCTAAGATTGTCATATACATACCTCCGTACGGTTACTGACTTCAATCAGCCTGCGTAATGTAGTTAATGCTTTCCCTGAGTCAATTATTTCTGCAGCCAGTATAATACCTTCTTTTATGCTCTCCGCTTTTCCGCCGATATAAAGTGCCGCGCCGGCATTCAATAATACGGCATCTCTTTTTGCTCCCTTTTCTCCATTTAAAACAGAAAGTGTAATTTCTGCGTTTTCTTCTGGTGTACCACCTTTCATATCTTCTTTCGTACAACGGGTAAAACCAAATTCCTCCGGCGTGATCACAGAAGTCCGGAACCATCCGTCCCGAATCTCACACACGGTTGTGGGAGCGCTCATGGAAATTTCATCCAGCCTGTCCTGCCCATATACCACCATGCCACGCCGGATTCCAAGGCTGATCAGTACCTGCGCCAATGGCTCTACAAGATACTCGTCATATACGCCAAGAAGCTGCAGGGAGGGCGTTCCCGGATTCGTAAGTGGTCCGAGAATATTAAATACCGTACGGAACCCCAGTTCTTTACGTATTGCACCCACATATTTCATTGAGGTATGGTATTCCTGTGCAAAGAAAAAACACATTCCCACCTCGTTCAGCAGTTCCAGACATCTTTTCGGACTCTGACGGATATTGACGCCAAGAGCCTCCAGGCAGTCTGCTGTACCGCATTGTGAAGATGCAGCACGATTTCCGTGTTTGGCAACCTTCATACCTCCGGCAGCGGCAACCAGCGCTGATGTTGTAGATATATTAAAGCTGTGTGCATTATCGCCGCCGGTTCCTACGATTTCAAAAATATCCATTCCGGTTTCCACCTGTGTAGCATGCGCTCTCATTGCCGCCGCACATCCGGCAATTTCATCAATCGTTTCCGCTCTTGTACTTTTTGTTGACAAAGCTGCAAGAAAGGCCGCATTCTGCGTAGCGGTTGTCTGACCGCTCATGATCTCATTCATAACAGCATAAGCCTCGTCATATGTAAGATCCTCTTTATTTACGAGCTTCACAATAGATTCTTTAATCATAAGCCGGCCTCCTTTATAAAATTTCCAAGTATTTGCTTTCCATTGGGTGTCATAATAGATTCCGGATGAAATTGTACTCCATAAACCGGATATTCTTTATGCTGAACAGCCATTACTTCTCCCTTTTCTGTAAGAGCAGTAATTTTCAGACAATGAGCAAGCGTATCCTTATCTGCTATAAGAGAATGATACCGGGCAACAGGAGCAGTCCGGGGACAGCCGGTAAATAACGGGCAATCCAGGTCAAAAGTTACATTCGACTGCTTCCCATGCATCTGCTCTTTTGCATACGTTATTTTTGAACCATATGCCGCACATATTGCCTGATGTCCAAGGCATACGCCAAGAATCGGGGCTCTCTTTCCCATTGTTTTTATAACATCTATAAGAACACCTGCATCTTCCGGTCTGCCGGGACCAGGTGACAGAATTATGCACTCCGGCATAAGTTGCCTGATTTCCTCTACCGTCATTTCATCATTACGGATCACTTTCAGATCTGTTCCTGTTTCGCCAATCATCTGATAGAGGTTGTAAGAAAAACTGTCATAATTATCAATAATCAATATCATGCCTTCACCTCCTGTGCAAGCTGCAGAGCTTTCAGAGAAGCTTTTGCCTTATTCAAACATTCTTCGTACTCTTTTTCAGGTATAGAATCTGCCACAATCCCTGCTCCGCTGCGAACAAACACTTTTCCGTTTTTCTTATAAACAATACGGATGGCTATGCAGGTATCCATATTCCCGGTAAAATCAATATAACCAACAGCGCCTCCGTAAATTCCCCGTCTATTATTTTCCAGCTGTCCAATAATCTGGCAGGCCCTGATCTTTGGCGCACCAGACAGCATCCCGGCCGGTAATACTGCCTCAATGGCATCCAGCGCATCACATTCTGCCCTGATTTTTCCACTTACGGTAGAACCGATATGCATAACATGAGAGAATCTTTCTATGGAATGAAGTTTTTCTACCTTTACAGTACCAAACTGACTGATTTTCCCAAGATCATTTCTTCCGAGATCCACCAGCATATTATGTTCTGCCAGTTCTTTTTCATCTGCCAGTAATTCTTTTTCCAGATCTTTGTCTTCCTCCCCGTTTTTCCTCTTGGACGGGTTCCTGCAAGAGGAAAGGTATATAGTGTGCCATTTTTCAGTTTTACAAGTGTTTCCGGAGAAGCTCCTGCAACTTCAACATCTGTTCCGGAAAAATAGAACATATACGGAGAAGGATTGATTGTTCTGAGAATACGATACGTATTCAGAAGGCTTCCTTCAAAAGGAACAGATAAACGGTTTGACAATACAATCTGAAAAATATTTCCTTCATGGATGTGTTCTTTTGCCCGTTCTACCATAGTGCAGAACTGTTCTTTACTGAACAGTTCAGTAACTTCACCCTGCAGCTTTCCACCTGTTTCCCTTGTCTTTTTGCCATTTCTGAGCAAATCGGCAAGCTGCCTCAGCTCCATAACTGCTTTGTGATATCCGGTCTCCACATCCACAAGAGACATATTGACAATAAGAATAATTTTTTGTCTGACATGATCAAATGCTATTACTTTATCAAACAGCATCAAATCCATATCCTGAAAATTTTCAGTATCTTCCACAGTACATTTTGCTGTCGGTTCACAGTATCCCATATAGTCGTAGGAAAAATATCCGACAAGACCTCCCGTAAAGGCTGGAAGGTATTCAAATCCGGGGCTTTTATACTCTGCAAGAATTTTTCTGAGATAATCGGAGGGATGTTCCGTTTTCAGTTTTATAACTCCGATTTTCATTTCCCCATGGGCGCAGGTAATTTCCAGCTTTGGATCAAAACCTAAAAATGTGTACCTCCCCCAGTTTTCATTTTCCCGCGCAGATTCCAGCATATAACAATGCATAGATACATTTTTCAAAATTTTTATTGCTTCCACAGGCGTTATAAAATCAGATAGAATCTCACAGCTGACCGGTATTACCTTGTATGCTCCATCTGAAGCAATTTCCCTTACATCTGCCAAAGTCGGTAAAATATTCATGATCTGTACCTCCACTTTAAAAATTCATTATGTTTTCAGCGCTGCAATCTGCCCAGAGCAGTCCGGGATTTATCTGATATTCCGGAAAATAAAAACGCCCCTGACAGAAATAAATCTCTGTCAAGGACGAATTACGTACATCAGTAAAAGTACGACACTATCCGCGGTGCCACCTTGAATTCACAGAATGACCTGTGCACTTAGCAGGATACCAGCATATCCCCGGCAACTGACGTATGCCCACACGTTGCAGAATACTCTGGGAATTTCCCCATTTGACTGCACCCTCAGCGGTCCATTTGACAATTTGTTTCTCATCCGGCTCTCAGCTTCCCGGACTCTCTGTAAAGGCATCATTGACGTTATCTCCGCTTCAACAGTTTAATATATTAAATTTTTTCACAGTATAACATTGCTGTTTCTGTCTGTCAAGATAATTTTTATATTTTTCGGGAATTTTGTAGTAGTCTAAAACAAAAGATATTTTAACATCTTTTATCAGCCTTATATGACATTATAATTACTGCTTTCAGTTTAAATCCCTGGTCTCCACATGATAAACCGACAGGAATGCAAAAAGCAAAGAGAGTACCATAAGCCCAACAGGCAGAATGGCATTATCCGCAAACGAAAAGTCGCCGATATTGGCCTGTGTCAAAAAGATCAGCAAAAAAGAAGCTACAATTGTGGCTTTTGAGGACTTCATGACCATACCGATAAACAAAGAGATAAAACTCATGGTAATAACCACCGCGGCTTTTAAAAGCAGCTGAATATAAAACTCTGTTCCTGCCATGTTATAATCTAGCGGAAACGAAGAAACCATGAATTGCGATCCAAACAAAATACAGCCATAAATGAACAGCTTCGTCAGCACCAGTGCCACAAAATTAAAAATCCACACCGCAAGCATTTGAGAAATAAGAATTTTCTGCCGTTTAATAGGATACAAAAACATAAGATTCATAGTTTTATTTTTGTAGGCGTTTACAATGTAGGCGGACAGCATGACCCCGGTAAATATCAGAAAAGCCATGCTTGTAAACAGCTCAATTGATGGAGAAACCGCACTGTTTCCCGGCGCCGCATCAGGAACACCCGTTTCAGGGTCATTGGCAATTCCCAGATAACAGAGAGCAAAAATAAACAGACAGATCAGAGCTGCCATGATCACTGCATTGCGAATATACTTTCCCACATTATTCTTTTTCCATTCCAGCCTGATAAGTTTAAACATGATCATTTCCCTCCCCGGTCAATTTCAAAAAGTAATCCTCCAACGTTTCTGCTTTCTTTCCGATACCCATAACCTCCACATCGTTCAGCGCCAATGTTTTTGTCAACTGCTGCGTAGATACTGAGTGATCATAAATTCGGATTTTTCCGTTGTCAAACTCTTTAAAATTATGCAGTTTCAACATTTCAGCCAAAACATAAGCGGCTTTTTTTTCATCTGTAACAGAAATCTCCACATAATTAAGGTTCGTTTCCTCAATATCCTGCATACGGATTTCTTTCATCATTCTGCCATGATGAATAATTCCAACAGTATCCGCAATACTTTCCACTTCGGACAGTATGTGACTTGAAATCATAATTGTAATGCCGTATTCCGAACTCAGCATTTTCAGCAGATCGCGAATTTGTTTCATGCCTGCCGGGTCAAGTCCGTTTGTTGGCTCATCCAGGATAAGAAGCTCCGGTTTACACATAACAGCTCTTGCAATTCCAAGGCGTTCCTTCATACCAAGGGAATAATTTCTGACCGGCTGATCTGCTGCATCAGTCAGATTCAGCATTTGCATAGCATTTTCAACACTGCCGGTATTGTAATATCCCATATACTCACAATGAAGCTGCAAATTCTCCCGGCCGGTCATGTGATCGTAAAAGACAGGAAACTCAATGATACTCCCCATTCTTTTTAAAACATCATAAGATTTTGGTGTCAGCCTTTCCCCGAACAACTCAATCGTACCGCTGGCAGGTTTCCAAAGGTTTGTAATCATTTTCATTACCGTAGTTTTTCCTGCTCCGTTCGGGCCAAGAAATCCGTAGATTTCCCCTTTACGAATATGAATATCAACATCTGTGACCAGCATTTTGCTGCCGATCTTTTTAGAAAGCCTGTTTGTTTGTAAAATAAATGGCATTGTCCAGCCCTCCTTTCCATTAACATTATAGATTGTTCAGTTTTCAAAACTCTTGAATAAATCTTACGAATTTCTTTCCTGAAAAAATGGCCCGTATTTTTAACAGGCCATTTTCTTTAATGTGATGGTAAATACTGTTCTCTGATATGGCTGACTTACGAAAGTGATGTCGCCGCCTAGCTGCAGGGCAAGATTTTTGGCAATTGTCAGTCCCAATCCATTCCCCTGCATGGAGCTGTTTCTGGAATCCTCCATTGTAAACAGACGGTCAAACACAGACTCTGCAAATTCCTTTTCAATCCCGGGCCCCCTGTCTGCAATGTCTATATAAATATGTGCCTGATCAGCCCGCAAAAAAACACCCAGATATTTTCCCTCTCTGCCGTACCGGATTGCATTGGAAATTAAATTGTACATCATTCTTTGCAGCGCGTCTTTATTCGTATTTGTATAGAATGTCTGCTCAGGTATGTCTATTTCCACCTGAAACTCTTTTTGTGAAAGCAGTTCATAAAAATCCAGAATATTTTCCCGGCAGGCTTCATTTACATTCACTTTTTCCAATGTCAGATCCATATCCCCGGCCTCTAATTTTGCAAGAGTAAAAAACTGAGTGATCAGTTCCATGACATGATGTGCGGTATTTTCTATCTTTTGCATCATTTCATTGCTTTGAATACCGTTCAGGCGCATGATTTCCAAATATCCAAGAATCACTGTCATGGGAGTTTTAATATCGTGAGAAATATTGGAAAGCATCCTTTTGGACGCCATTTCAGACCGCCGGTACTCTACCTTTATTTTTTGCCGATTTTCCAACATCCGGTTGATTTGTTCCGCAAGTTCAACTAATACCTTATTGTCAGTAAATATCATCACCTTTTCGTCACTGTTGCTGTCAAGTATTTGTTTTAATTTACAGCTGATCTCACGGAGTTTTGCTTTGGTTCCGGTATGAAATGCAAACTGCTGATATATGACAATGCCGGCCAGAAATATAATACAGACAGTCAGGCAGAATATCATTATCTCATCGCTCATACCGACGCCCCCAGCTTATAGCCAATTCCCCATACAGTTACAACAGTCTGTGGTTTCCGGGGATCATCCTCTATCTTATTTCGCAAACGGCTAATATGGACATTAACAGCATTTTCATCCCCCATATAGGCATCATTCCAGACCATGGAATAAAGTTGAGCCTTTGTGTAAACCTTTTGAGGATGTTCCAGCAGCAGTCGTAAGATGTCAAATTCTTTTGCAGTCAGCTCAACAATCTTCCCTGATTTTGTAACGGTGTGATTTTCCAGATCCATAGTCAGTTTTCCCCATACAAATTTCGTATGCTCCGGCTGTATGACAGTATATTCGGTACTCCTCCGTATATTTGCCTTAATGCGCGCCATAACTTCTGTTACAGAAAATGGTTTTGTAATATAGTCATCGGCTCCAAGGCCAAGCCCCAGGGTTTTGTCTGAATCTGAATCTTTTGCTGATATAATGATGATCGGAACCGTACTCTTTTTACGAATGTGTTTCATCACATCCATACCTGTAAGTTTCGGAATCATCAGATCCAGTAGAACAATACTGTAAGTGTCTGTGTCAAAAGCCTCACAGGCCATTTGTCCGTCCGAAGCACAAACAACCTCAAAATTTTCGGTCATAAGATAGCTGCGTAACATTTTGCTTATTTCTTTATCATCTTCAATCAGGAGAATTTTCATATGTATTATTTCCTTTCTACGCCGTCAGTCGATTTCATCGGATTCCACATAAGCCTTTTTTCAAACCACATCCGGAATCTCTGTGCCCAGGTATCACAGGAAAGTTTGATATAAGCTCTATTATTTTTTCTTTGTTTCTGCCGCTTTTCATTATTTTTTCTCCCATATGTTACTATCTCAAAGCCTTTTTGGCCAGTCTGGTGTCACCCCATGGAGTCTTAAGCATTGTGTCATTGCCAACGATCCCTGCCCGTACAATCTCAACAGGTTCTTCCAGTTCATAAATCTTGATCCCCCCGATACAGGCATTTTCCTGAAACTCTTCAAAGGTCTGATATGCCTGATCCTGAAACACAAAAGATATATTTTCCTTCCGTTCTTCTGCATCCGGGGGAATGATACAGGATCCCATAAGATACGCGCCTCCCTGATAATGAAATTCTATCAGGGTAAAAGACATATCTGTCTCATAATCTGATTGAATAAGATCCATCACATCTTTTGCCATGATCCACAATGGTTTCTGCTTTTTCTTTTTAAATCCAAACATAAAGTGTTTTTCCTCCTATCTTGCAAACTGAGAGCCTGCAGACTTTCATCATCTTTTTCTCAGGCTGTCAGACAACACTTCTCATCCAGTCATTAAGAAAGGCAAGCTGCTCCTTCGTATGAAACCAATGCTCTCCGCCTTTCATAACCGTAAGGTGTGCCTCATGTGAATCCATAAACTTTTTCACTGTCTGAAGTGTTGTCATAGAATCATTTTCCCCATACAGAATCTCTGTAGGTATTTCCCATGATATAGGATGCTCTCTGACATAACAGAAATATTTCCATGACAGGGTTTCTCCAAAATCTGTAGGAATCTCTTCTTTTTCAGCCAATTCATCCTCTGATACCTCTGCCCATCTCATCATATCCAGAATCAGGCGCTCCATATCAAGGATCGGTGATATAAAAAAAGCCTTTTTAATATCAGCTTTTTGCAGGGTATGCATGGAAAAATAAGCGCCAATACTGTTTGCCAGCACATAAATACAGTCATATTTTTTATTTAACCGGTTATAAACATCCAGAATTTTTTCCTGTACAACCCAGGGGAAATCATCTTGATAATCCACCCCGTAAATATTGCACTCCGGACAGTTTTGCCTGTATTGTTCAGCTTCCCGATGATTCCCGCCTTTTCCATGGATATATATAATTGCTTTTTTCAAGTCCTTTTCCTCTCTTTTGTTATTTCAAATTTCATAGTCCTTTTGGATTTTGCCATGCAATGCTTCAAGAAGCTGTAACTGTGGAATTTCACAAACTCAGCAGTAATTTTCAGAATTTTCTTTTCTGTATCCTCTATTTTTACAATGCGGCTGATGCTTATCATTAAAGAAATTCAAACCATATTCCTGCTATTTATTCGCCACGGTGCTGGCGGATAATAAAGTAAAGCAAAAAACAAAATGTTACCATAGAAGCTCCCATACAGGGAAAATAAATCTCACCGGACATCCTGGCAACAGACGGATGGCTCAGAATACACAGGATAACACAGAAGATGAAGGCAGCTCCGCTGAGAAGAATATACAGAGGATTTCTGTTCTCAGCCGGCTCCAGCACATTCTCCCAGGTTTTTCTCCGCTCCAGCTCCTGTAACAGCATTTGTTCATCCTGAATTCCTTTAACCAGAAAATACGTGCGCCGCACCACATGTCTGTCAGAATGACATGCCTGGCATCGGAAAGCATAATGACTGCGGTTTTCTTTAATACTTAATACCTTCAGGATTTCATCTGCTCCTTTTGGGAGAAAAGGCTGTTTCCCCTGCCTGCGTAAAAACGCCTGGGTTTCCATGGAGCTGATAGCGAATCCCAGAAATCCATCCCCATGACTGGAAAGCCCGCGGGCATCCATAACCCATAAACGGTCATTTTCTGTCAGAAAAAAAATTGTGGCATCCTGCATTCCCCGATATCCCATACGTACCGCCAGCGCAATACTCAGGGCAGTGGCAAAAAGTACCAGAATCATAGAAAAACTTTGCTGAGGCAATCCAAAAGAAAGAGACAGAAACGTTCCTGTAAAAAGCAACACTGTCATCAGAAACACAATTCCAAGAATACCGCCAACCGCCCGATACCCATATTGACTTTTCTTCCCGGTCTCCGGGGACATCCATACCTTTTTCAGTTCCATAAACCTGTCTCCTTCTCATTTTTTACATATACTGAATCATCAACATTCCAATCGCTATCCATATCCTACAGCATGATATCAGAAATAAAATACAGCATTTCAGGGATTCATTTACCGTTCAGATCCTTTTCCTGTTATGCGTCCTTTTCTTTGTCTGTAATTTATAATAGCATTATATATTACCAGATGTTTTTTGTATATGTTTTATTTTCAGATAAAACTCCTATTCTGTTTGTCTGAAGATTTCTCAGGGATGAAAAACTCAAAAAAGGACAGCGTTCCGTTTTCCGGAAAACCATCCTTTTAAATCACCAGAATATACTTTTTTACTGAAGCTCCACACCCCAGATCTTGCAGTCTCTTGTTCCCACAACCGCTGTGCTTCCATAGACGGCCGGGGAGGATTCAATCACACCTTCGCTGAGAGAAAGAGTGTCGTATACCTGTCCGGTCCTGCCGTCAAGGAAATACATATTTCCATCGCTGCTGCAGTAGAGAACTTTGCCGTTTCCCTTTTTATCATACACGCACACCGGGGAGGACCAGGCATAGCCTGACTTATGCTCCCACACAAGCTCTCCTGTTTTTTTGTCCAGGCAGTGAAGCACGCCGGAGGAATTGTCCTCTGTTTTGGATACAGTCACATAAATATAATCCGAAAGATTATTTTTGCCTGAGGCAATGGTGGACTGGACACCACCGGAAACGCCGTCATCGGTATAGCACTGATAATCCGTCTGCCAGACGATCTCACCTGTTTCCGCATCCAGCTTCCAGACAGGAATGGTGGCAGAATCATAGCTTCTCCATCCCAGTCGGAAAGAGGTGCTTACATAAAGATACAGATGCCCGTTCTCTACAGAAAGCACCGGCGTTGAATTGGAATCATCCAGAATGTCCTGAACCCATACAAGCTTCATGGTATTCAGATCAAGACACATCATATTTCCGCCGTTATCTGCCATAAAAATATAATTTTTATATATGGCGGCGCTGTCTTCCATTCCCACCCAGAAGGTTTCTTCTGAAGATCTAGTGCCGTAGTAGTGCCATTTCACAGTTTTTCCCGGAGATATCGAAAGACTTCCCACTTCCGGATCGTATTGAGTATTCAGCTTAATAAGATAAAGAATGCCGTTTTCGCCGGGATAGATCAAAGTATCTGTTTCTGTATCCACTAAAGGTGAGGAATCAAAAAAGCTCAGACTTCCCCTCAGAGAAAATTCATCATTGTCCCCAAAGGTATACATGGTGCTGCAGTCCAGAAGATTCACCACAAAGACCCGGGCAGTTCCCTCATCGCTGTTATATCCTGCTCCCACATAGAGGATCGGATAGCCTCTGGGATCCAGCGCTCCGGAACCTTTGAAGGTATAGCCAAGATACAGGGCGTCTCTGGTTTCTTTTCCGGTTTCCAGATCAAGAAAGTAAACATATCCGTCCATGCAGGCGTAGATCACTTCCACAAGATTTTCTTTTTCTTTCGCCCAGTCGTACATATTCATATGGGACCGGATCTCCTTTGGCCACTTCTGCATCAGAGGCTGACCGGTCCATCCGCTTCCGGTCCACACCGTATCTCCTGAAGAAAGAGAACCCGTATCCTTTGACCAGATTTTGGACAGAGTATTTTCTTTTATATCTGCTGTTCCAAACGCAGCCGTATCCCGGAAATTATTTCCGCGGAAAGTAACGATCCCATCTGCTTTTGTGTACTTGTCTCCCATTCCAAAAGCAATTTCCTGATCCGCAGCGTAGCCATCCACATTCTCCATCAGAGTTCCGTCTACTTCCAGCTCTGTGTACTCGATCAGCTTCTCCGGTCTGGTCGCCTCCGTACTTCGGGGATCAAAAGCGATCTCTTCTGTTTTCTGTATATCAAGGGGCTGATCCTGGGCATCATTCTTTTTGGCTGCAGTCTGCACGGACTTTTTATGATCTCCGGCTTCCCCGGTTCCCAGACTGCGCACCAGAAAAATAGCTGAACATCCTATGATACAGATTACCAGCAGCAGAAGACCTGCTTTTATTTTTCCGGTTTTTTTCCACAAGATCAGTCTTGAAGGCGAGGAATGCTTCCGGGGATGTCTGCGTTCCGGCACACTTCCATAAGACGAGGCATGTTTCCGAGAAGCTGTTCTTCTGTCAGCAGCTGATCTGGAACGGGATACGCTCCTTACATACTCACGCTCCTCCCGCATTCTTTTTTCCGGATGTTTTTGCGGGGAATGATTTTTGGGCGGACGGTAGTTACTTTTTCTTACATGAGAATATTTTTTCTGTTTCATACGTTTGCTCCTTTATACATGACAAAAGGCCAGAAACCCGGCCTTTCCTATGTCTTTATCTTCTTGCCAGCTCTCTGGTGATCTCCTCCCAGGTCACGCCTCTTTCTGCCATCAGTACCATGACATGATAAAGAAAATCTGAAATTTCGTATTTCATTTCATCCTTGTCCGGATTCTTGGCAGCAATGACGATCTCTGTGCATTCCTCTCCTACTTTTTTCAGGATTTTATCAATGCCTTTATCAAAAAGATAATTGGTATAAGAGCCTTCCTTTGGATGTTCCTTTCTGTCAAGGATCACATCATATACCTCCTGAAAGACCCTGAGAGGATTGGTATCGTCATATTCCTTTTTCATAAGCGGCTTAAAAAAACAGGTTTTGTTTCCTGTATGGCAGGCAGCGCCCACCTGAGCTACTTTTGCAAGAATCGTATCATTATCGCAGTCCAGAGTAAGGGATTTTACATACTGTACATGCCCTGAAGTCAATCCCTTGGTCCACAGTTCCTGACGGCTTCTACTCCAGTAGGTCATTTTTCCGCTGTCAAGAGTGGTCTGAAAGGCTTCTTCGTTCATATAGGCCAGCATCAGCACTTCGTCTGTTTTATAATCCTGAACCACTACCGGAATCAGACCATCGCTGTTCAGCTTAAATTCCGACCATGAGATCGCGCTTTCAGAAATATTCACGGGAATCCCGTTTTTTCTGCACAGCTCCTTAAATTCAGTAAGATCTGTGTCAGAAGCGCTTACAAAAGCTCCGCTTAAACCGCCCACAGCCTTTTGTTTCATAAGCTCCATCAGAGTCTCTTTATGATTTTCCTCCGTATGGAGGATCACCTGCATGGACGAAGCCTTTTCCACCTCGTTCTGTACCGCATCCAGAGCCAGGATACCTCCTGCATAATCTTCGATCAGATCTTTATTCTCTGTAAATTCCTCAGGAGAAGAAATACATACATACATTTTTTCCTGACCAAACCGTTTGGACATTTCTTCCAGAAGTTCTATATTACTCTGCTTGGAAAAATTCAGAGCAACCTTGGCGCAGCCTGCATAGATCAGTTTTTTTACATCTTCCATTCGGTTAATATTACCTGCTGCCATAACCGGTATTTCTGAGACGGCGCAGATCTCCCGGATCCGGGCAATGGCCTTTTCATGCTCCTCATCCCCGGAAGAAAAGTCAAAAACAAGAAGTTCATCTGCGCCATTATCGCTGTAAAAGCCTGCCAGAGCTTCTACGTCTCCGTCTCCAAAAAGATTTCTCTGGCCGAATCCTGTTACCGCCCTGCCGGATTCCAGATAAAGGCAGGGAATCAATCGTTTATTTGTCATAGATTTTCTCCTTTTATCAGGTGTTTACAGACTTCCCTTTGTAGAAAGCACATCCGTGATCCTCTCATCACGGGAAAGCGCCTGGTCAAGGGCCTTTGCAAAGCTTTTAAACATGGCTTCTGCAAGATGATGGCTGTTTCCGTTTGTCAGAACCTTAAAATGAAGGTTCATTCCGCTGTTTACAGCAACTGCATAAAAAAATTCTCTTACCATCTCAGAAGACATATCTCCGATTTTTTCACAGGAAAACTCTGCGTCTGAAGAATAATAAGCCCGTCCGGACAGGTCTATAGCACAGAGTACCAGCACTTCATCCATGGGAAGAATACAGCTTCCGTACCGCCGTATTCCTTTTTTGTCTGCAGCTGCCTCTTTAATGGCTGTTCCCAGAACAATCCCTGTATCTTCTATGGTATGATGATCGTCTACCTGCAGATCCCCGTGAACACGGATACACAGATCAAAAAGTCCATGTCTGGCAAATCCGTCCAGCATATGGTCAAAAAATCCCACGCCGGTAATAATGTCCGAATACCCGGTTCCGTCAAGGTTCAGCTTCAGCTTGATCTCTGTTTCTTTTGTGTTTCGTTCAATGGATGCTTCTCTTGTCATAGCTCCTCCTTATTCCTCACCCTCAAATCTTACTGCAATGGAATTTGCATGGGCAGTAAGCTGTTCGGAAGCTGCAAACTGCTCCACATCTTTATGGATCTTTTTCAGCGCTTCCCTGGAATAATAGACAATACTGGATTTTTTAATAAAATCATCCACAGAAAGAGGTGAAAAAAACTTGGCAGTTCCGTTTGTGGGAAGCACATGGTTGGGGCCTGCAAAATAATCTCCCAGCGGCTCTGAGCTGTATTCCCCGATAAAAATAGCTCCGGCATTTCTGACCTTCATCATTACCTCAAAAGGATTTCTGGTCACGATTTCCATATGTTCAGAAGCAATGGCATTGGCAGCCTCCACCGCCTGATCCATGGTTTCTGCCAGAAGAATATATCCGAACTGGTCAAGAGACTTCTGAATGATTTCTTTTCTGGAAAGGCGCTTCACAAACTCATCCACCTCACAGCTTACTTTTTCAGCCAGTTCTCTGCTTGTTGTGATCAGAATAGCAGACGCCAGTTCGTCATGCTCTGCCTGGGAAAGAAGATCTGCTGCCACAAACCGCGGATTCGCGCTGTCGTCTGCAAGAACAAGAATCTCGCTTGGACCTGCAATGGAGTCAATGCTCACATGTCCGTAAACTGCTTTTTTTGCCAGGGCAACAAAAATATTTCCCGGCCCTACAATCTTATCTACCTTTGGAATACTCTGTGTTCCATAGGCAAGAGCTCCGATTGCCTGAGCGCCTCCCGCCTTGTAAATTTCATCTGCTCCGGCCTCATTTGCTGCCACAAGAGTGGAAGGGTTCACCTTCCCATCCGGCCCCGGAGGTGTTGTCATAATAATCCGGTCCACTCCTGCCACCTTTGCAGGAACAATGTTCATAAGAACGGAAGATGGATAAACCGCCTTTCCTCCCGGAACGTAAACGCCTACCTTTTCAAGGGGAGTTACCTTCTGTCCCAGCATGGTGCCATCCTCAGAGGAAGTAAACCAGCTGTTCTGCTTCTGTTTTTCGTGATAGTTTCTGATATTTACCAGAGACTTCCGGATCACATCCACAAGAGCCGGATCCACAGTCTCATAGGCTTCGCGGATTTCCTCATCCGTAACCCGTACATTCTGTTCTGTGATTTCCGCCCGGTCAAATTTCTTCGTGTATGCAAAAAGCGCCCCGTCTCCCTCTTCCTGGATCTTTGCAAGAATTTCCCTGACCGCGGTTTCGTAGCTGCCGTACTGATTCGGGCTTCTTTTCAGAAGATTTTCCAGAATATCTTTTGTTGTCTCTTTTGTAAGCGTTACTGTACGCATAAGCAGTTCCCCCTTTTTCTGTCTGTATAAACTACTGACTGATCACGTCCCGAAGCTCTCTGATCAGCTTCCGGATCCTTTCATCCTCCATTTTCATGCTGACCTGGTTTACGATCATTCTGGCTGACAGAGGACATACCTCCTCAAGCACCTTCAGACCGTTTTCTTTCAGAGTGCTTCCGGTTTCCACAATATCTACGATCACCTCAGAAAGCCCTACAATAGGCGCCAGCTCAATGGAGCCGTTCAGCTTGATGATCTCAACTGTCTGATGCTTTTTATTATAAAAATAGTCTTTTGCAATATTGGGATATTTGGTTGCCACCCGGATCAGCTGGTTGGTATGGAGAAGCTCCTTTGCACTTTCCGGCCCGCACACACACATACGGCAGGCCCCGAACCCCAGGTCCATAACCTCATAAAGCCTTCGTCCCTCCTCCATGATCGTATCCTTTCCGGTAATGCCGATATCGGCCGCTCCATATTCCACATATGTGGGTACATCCGGACCCTTTGCCAGAAAAAACTTAAGCTTCAGTTCCTCATTGACAAAAATCAGCTTCCGGGAATTTTTGTCCTGGATCTCTTCACAGGTAATTCCCACCTTTTCAAAAATATCCAGAGTTTTCTGAGCAAGACGGCCTTTTGTCAGGGCAATGGTAAGATATCTCATATTATAAGCCCTCCTTCTTTTTTCTCAGAGACACAGAACGCCCTTCTTTTCTCAGACGCTGCGCCTTTACCAGAGTTTCCTCCAGAGTTTCCTCTGTGTAGGTGAGAACATAGGGTTCTTCATCGGGAAGGATCTCTATCTTTTGTCTGGAAAGCGCAGTAAGAAGACTGTCTGCCATGATCACAAAGCCCACAGAAGCGGCAGGCGCGCCAAAGTGCTTCAGAAGCTCATTATAACGTCCGCCCTTTACCAGCGGTTCTCCTGTTCCATAGGTATAAGCCTGAAAAATAATCCCTGTATAATACTGGATCCGGCTTACCATTCCAAAATCAAAGCAAATATATTTTTCATATCCGTAAACCTTCAGAAGCTCATAGATCCGTTCCAGACGCTCCACTGCCCGGACTGCTGACTGATTATCTGTAAGGCTTCTGGCTTTTTTCAGTACTTCCACAGAACCAAAAAGATGAGGAAGCTCCTGAAATACTGCTGCCAGTTGGGGACAAAGCTTCTGTTCTTCTACCAGTTCCTCCACGCCGAAGTAATTTTTTTCTGAGATCAGCGCTCTCAGATGTTCTTCTGCCTCTTTTTCAAGACCTGCTTCCTTCAGCAGAGATTTAAAATAGTCCACCTGTCCCACACTGACCTGAAATTCTCTTAATCCACAGGACAGAAGCGCTTCCACTGTCATTGCCAGAAGCTCTGCGTCAGCCTCGGGAGAATCGTCCCCGATCCGCTCCACACCCATCTGGGTGATCTCTTTCAGCCTGCCCTGATAGCTGGAGCTGTTTACAAAGGTCTGTCCTGTATAAAACAGAGTAACCGGCTCCTGATCCGGAGAAAAATAAGAAGCGCAGGCTCTTGATACCGAGGGTGTAAAGTCCGGTCTCAGTACAAGCGTATTTCCGTCTCTGTCAAAAAATTTATAAAGCTCTCTGGACGGAACCGTCCCTACCTCCTGACTGAATACTTCAAAATATTCAAATGTGGGTGTTTCTATCTCTTCATAGCCGTATTTCTGAAATACACTGCGGATCCGGCGTTTCAGTTCATGCTTCTGCCTGCATTCTCTGCCGTATATATCCCGGACGCCCTCAGGTGTATGAAAAATCCTCTGCATGCTTCCTTCCTCCTTATTATTACTTTAGTTCGCTACTGCGATACTATATTAAATAACAAGATTATAATAAATGCGAAACCACTTGTCAATCCCGTAAATTCAGATCCATTTTCAGTCCCTCCAGATAGGGAACAAAAAATCCGCTCTGTCTCGGAAGGTAAAACTGCTGTTCCAGTTCCTCTCTGCGGAAGCTTTTTCTGCCTCCCTTTTCCATGCGCTCCCAGAAAATTAAAAGCTGGCGTAAAGGAAGATAATAAAATATATCCTCACTGCTGAAAAAGAGCAAAAAGAATGCCACTCCTCCCTGCTCTTCAAACGCTTTCATAAAGGCTACCTGATGTGAATGAATGTTGCTTAAAGGAAACGTATCTGTGCTGCATTCCTTTGCATCAAAACACACAGGAATTCCCTGCACAGCACCGATATAATCTACGGTACTGCGCTGTTCAAAATACGCCAGAGTGATCTGGTGATGATCTTTGTCCATACGCACAGGCGTAATAGGAGTGGGGATCTTCTGTATCAGTGCCAGTTTTTTTTCTGCATATTGTTCATTTGTACGATTGACAAGCTCCTCCAGAGTAGAACCCCGGAGTCCTCTGCTGACCCATGCCATAATCCGCTCCTTATTTCAGGATTTTAATGGATGGGAAATAACGGAGCACTGCTTTTCCCACGATCTGATCAAAGGTGACAAAGGTGTTGTCCCAGAATCTGGAATCCCTTGAATTTTCCCGGTTGTCTCCAAGCATAAAGTAAGAATTCTCAGGAACCTTATATGGTCCGTAGTCTCCGGTAGGCACCTCAGGAACAAAGCTGTCATCCAGCGGCTCCAGGGCTCCGTCAATATAGACCTTTCCGTCTCTGATCTCCACGGTCTCTCCCGGAAGGCCGATCAGACGCTTGATAAACAGCTGGCTTTCATCATCCGGATATTTAAAGATAATAATGTCAAAACGCTCCGGATCCTTTACTTTTTTGGAAATATGGTTTCCAAACAGATCCACATTCAGTCCATAGGCAAGACGGAATCCAAATACACGGTCCCCTGTCATAATGGTATTTTCCATGGACTCAGAAGGAATTTTTGCATTGATGAGAATAAAATTATTGACAAAAAGCACCACAACCACTACGATTATGATCATTTTTACATAATCCCAGATTTCATTCCAGATTTTCATGATAACTCTCCTCTAAATGTTCTTCTTTTATAATGTGCTCAAAAAGCTCCGGCAGCTCTGCGCGGAAGTTTTTTTCCGAAACCTCACAAAGGTCTCCCTCCAGATGAGGGAAGGTCAGGCTGAATGCATGAAGAAGCTGGTGTCTCAGACCATAACGCTCCCGGCATTTTTTATTAAACTCCCTGTCTCCGTATTTACTGTCTCCCATAAGGGGATATCCCCGGGAGGCCAGATGCGCCCGGATCTGATGAGTTCTTCCTGTAACCAGTCGTACCTTCAGAAGTGTTGTCCTTCCATTGCTGCCAAGAGGTGTGTACACAGTCTCTACAGGCTGGGCATCCTGAACTTTATTTTTATATACAGTAACCTTGTTGCATCGGGAGTCTTTTTTTAAATAGCCCCGGATATGCGTCTGTTCCTTTAACACACCTTTTACGATACAAAGATAATCCTTATGGATGGTCCTGTCATGAAAAAGCTCTGAGAGAGCCTGAAGCCCTGCCAGACTTTTTCCTGCCGCCACAAGTCCGCTGGTATTTTTGTCCAGACGATTGCACACAGATGGCCGGAAGGTGATCAGTTCTTCCTCTGTCACAGCGCCGGTGTCCAGAAGATAGCCTGTCACATACTCCACAAGGGAAGGCTCTTTTGTTTCATCCGGCTGGGAAAGCATTCCTGCCGGTTTATTGATCAGAAGGATATCTCTGTTTTCATAAATAACCGCCAGATCCGTACTTGCCCTGGGCGCAGCTTCTTTTCCGCTGAACTTCAGATAGGTTTCATCGCTTAAAAAAAGCCTGATCTCGTCCCCCTGGTTCAGCTTTTCATTGCCTGTTGCCTTTTTGCCGTTCAGAGTAATATTTTTTTTGCGGAGCATTTTATATACAAAGCTTTTTGGCGCTTCTCTTAAAAGCTTTGCCAGATACTTGTCAAAACGCTGCCCCGCCTCGTTTCCGTTGATTGTAAACTGCTTCATATTTCACCTACAGACAGATCGCCAGAATCGTATGGCGGATCAGTTCATTTCTGGAAAGCTCCGGATAACGCTCATCCGGCCGGAATTTGATTCCTTCCTCCAGAGACTCTTTATGCTCGTTCATGGAATCCAGACGGTCCAGAAACGGCTTGAGGTCTTTAAATATTTTTACATTTGCCCGGTATCCGTTGCCTTTCAGAATTTTCCGGGCTTCCGTTTCCATAAAGGCAGTGTCTATCTTAGGATCGCTGCTGTATCCCACCACCAGATTGCCGCAAATGGCAAAGGCGTCAATAAACGCGCTTTTTTCATAAAAAGTCATATACATTTCATAGGACATGACCAGGCTTCCACAATGGTCCTGAATCTGACTGTAGATCTGTGGATCCATGGACGGACAGCGAAACAGCATAATAAGATTCACCAGCATTTTGCAGGCAGGAAGACAGCCCACAACAGCGATCACCGTCCAGATGGTCAGTCTTGTTTTAAAATAAATCATTGCCGTAAAAAAGATCAGAAGCGGCACTGCAAACAGAATGGCTGTGATCAGAAATTTTCGTTTCTTCTCTGCTGCAACGTAACCGAATTCACCCTTTTTGGCATGTTTCCCGGCTTTTTTTTTGCTCATGTGATTCTCCTTCATTCTATCTGTTTTTTTTCTTATGTGTATTACGTATTGTTTTTTTTACAGATTTTCCGGCAAAATTTTTCCCTGATACTTCCCGTGATTTTCCTTTTCTGTTACCGGCAGAGTTTTTCTCTCCAGGGTGCCCTTTTCTGCCTGCCTTTCCCCCGTCGTTGTTCTTTCGCTCCGGGCGGATCAGACATTTTGGTCCGAAACCTACAAGATCCATCCGATCTGCCATTTTCAGCCCTTCCAGAACAAGCGACCGGTTTGCCGGATTTTTATACTGCATCAAAGCTCTCTGAACGGCTTTTTCATGAGGATTTTTCGGAACATAAACCTTTTCCTTTGTAAGAGGATGGATTTCTGTATAATACATGCAGGTGGAAAGCGTGGAAGGCGTAGGATAAAAATCCTGCACCTGTTCCGGTGTAAATCCCAGATCTCTTACATATTCCGCAAGCTTTACCGCCTCCTTCATGGTACATCCGGGATGAGAGGACATAAAATACGGCACTGCGTACTGCTTCTGCCCTGTTTTTTTGTTTTCCCTTTCATAGGCTTTCAGAAAATCCTGATAAACCTTATGAGAAGGCTTTCCCATATAATGGAGCACCTGGTCTGACACATGCTCCGGCGCTACCCGAAGCTGTCCGCTGATATGATGACGGACCAGTTCCTGTAAAAACGCAGGATTTTTATCTGCCATTACATAATCAAACCGCACTCCGGAACGGATAAATACTTTTTTTACCCCAGGAATCTTCCGGAGCTTCCCAAGAAGCGTCACATAGTCGCTGTGATCTGCCGTAAGATTTTTGCAGGGCGTGGGAAAAAGGCACTGCCGATTCTGGCATACGCCCTTTGTCAGCTGTTTCTGACAGGAAGGCTGGCGAAAATCTGCCGTAGGGCCTCCTACATCGTGGATATATCCTTTAAATGCCGGATCCTCCGTCATTTTTTCTGCTTCTTTTAAAATAGATTCATGGCTTCTTGTCTGCAGGATCCTTCCCTGATGAAAGGTAAGGGCGCAGAAGCTGCAGCCTCCGAAGCATCCGCGGTTGCTGGTAAGGCTGAACCGGATCTCATCCAGAGCCGGAATCCCCCCCTGACTGTCGTACATCGGATGCCAGGTTCCCATATAGGGAAGATCATAAACATCATCCATCTCCTGAGTACTGAGCGGCAGCGCAGGAGGATTCTGGATCACATAGCCCCGTGTGCCGTAATCCTCGATCAGCGGTTTTGCCGTAAAAGGATCTGTATTTCTGTACTGAACGGAAAAACTTTCCGCATAGGCTTCTTTGCTGTCTCTGACCTGATCAAAAGACGGAAGCGCCACTGGGTCATAGGCGGTATCTGTTGTTTTACTTTTGTAGACAGTACCTGGTATGTAGGTGATCTCTTCTATCGGAATACCGCTGTTCAGGGCATCTGCAATTTCAATGATAGAATGTTCTCCCATTCCGTAAGAGATCAGATCTGCGCCGGAATCAAGAAGCACACTTCTTTTTACCCGGTCCTCCCAGTAATCATAGTGGGCCAGACGTCTTAAGCTTGCCTCGATCCCGCCAAGAATAATGGGGGTATGCTTATAGGTCTGACGGATAAGATTGCTGTAAACCACTGTAGGCATGTCCGGACGCAGTCCCATGACGCCTCCGGGAGAATACGAGTCTTTCTGGCGGTGTTTTTTTGACACGGTGTAATGATTCACCATGGAATCCATATTTCCGGCGGTCACAAGAAAACCCAGGCGCGGTTCCCCGAACACCTGGATACTTTCTTTTTTCCGCCAGTCAGGCTGAGGAATGATGCCAACCCGGTAGCCGTGGCTTTCCAGCAGCCTGCTGATAATGGCGCTGCCAAAAGAAGAATGGTCTACATAGGCATCTCCTGTCAGATAAACAAAATCCACCTGTTCCCATCCCCGGTCTTTCATTTCCTGTGCTGTTACTGGTAAAAATTCATGCATGTATCTGCTCCTAATTTGCTACTGACTGGGCGCGATAGCCCTCTGCGATAATATCAAGCTGTCTGTGGAACCGCTCAAGCTGCTGAAGATCCTTGGTTCGGAACACCCTCAGGAATTCATCCTGGATCTTTTCCACCTCCCGTTTATTGGAACTCTTATAAAGATTCTCAATGCTGGAAAGAATATCTTTTACAAGATTGGACTGCATTCTGGAAGAATTCTGTGCATCCATGATCTCGTTTCGCACAGAAGACATTTCCTGATCCAGCGCGATAATGGCATCCGCAGCCTTGCTGAGGCGCTCTGCCACATGCATGGGCATTTCTCCCTTATATTTGTACTGAAGCGAATGCTCGATGGTTGCCCAGAAATTCATTGCCATGGTACGGATCTGAATTTCCGCCTGAATGGTTTTGGGTCCCTCAATGGTTTCCACCGTATAATAAATGATCAGATGATAGCTTCTGTAACCGCTCTGTTTAATATGCTTCAGATAGTTTTTTTCACTTTTTATCTGCATGTCACTGCGTTTCTGGATCAGAGCCGCCACTGTATCAATATCCTCTTCAAACTGACAGATGATACGGATTCCCGCAATGTCCTCCACTTCCTCTTCCATCCGTTCCATGGGGATATGCTTGCGCTGCATTTTTTCCAGAATACTGGTAACACTTTTTACACGCCCGCTAACCTGCTCAATAGGCGAATAAAGATCATTTTTTTTATGCTCCTCTATCATATGCTCGAACTTTACTGTCAGCTCTCTGACAGCAAGCTGGTAAGGGCATAAAATACTTCTCCATAACTGTATTTCCATATAAATCACTCCTTGCAGGAAAATACCGGAGTACACTTTGATACTCCTGCATATTATAGCATACTTTTAAAAGATTATGTAATTTAATATGTATAGTTTCTGATTTTTTTCTCAAAAATTTTCAGAAGCCAGTATGGATTTACACTCAGCTCTTTTTGAAAGGGAACTTCAATATAGATTCCCAGATGAAGATGTACCGGAAATTTCCCTCTGGTTCCCTCAGATCCGTATCCGGTATTTCCCATATATCCCAGAATGTCTCCGGCAGCAACCGTCTGCCCTTTTCTGATATTTGCTTCATATCCGGAAAGATGCGCATAATAAAAATATCCCCCATGAGGAGAACGGATGCCGATCCGGTAGCCGCCCAGAGGAAGCCATCCTTTTTGTTCCACTGTGCCGTCTGTCATACTGATAACAGGATAATATCCGGACTCACGAACCGTTCCAAACAGATCCGTCCCTTCGTGGCTCCGGTTTCCCCCATATTCTCTTTTTGCCATCCAGGTATTTTCAAAAACAATTTCTGAAGAAGCAACGGGAAAATATCTCACATCCTCCCACACTGCCCGGTAAGCATTCAGAAGAAGCTGAAATTCCTCCGGTTTATATTTTCTGTAAAGCTCCTGATTTTCGGAAACCTTCTCAGGATAAAATCCCCCTTCCGCCATGGAAGCAGTCAGTAAAAAAAGCCAGTCCCCACTTTCTCCGGAAGCTTTATGCAGCTTCTTATAAAGCTCACCGGATATCCTCTGCTCCCGGAATTTTTCACTTTTCAGAACATCTCCGGATAAAACTGAGGCGCAGCTCCGATCCCGTATGATCCCTTCCAGATCTGTAAGAAACAGAAGATAAAAAAATCCGGTAATTATCAGAAACATCTTTTTTCTTTTCATAAATCCTCCAGCTCAAACCTGCAGTTTAATATATGCGGAAGAAAAACGAAAATTGCCGCTGCAGAAATACATTCCACAGCGGCGCTTTTTATACCGTATTATATTTTACTCCACAGATTCATCATTTTCCCCGAAAGCTTCTACACAAAACACTACCGGGCGTACTCCATCTGTGCAGCATACAATTGTCTGTCCATCCTTTTTCGTCCACGGTTTATTGCTGGAACCGGATGACATTGCACTGACACTTCTGTAAATATCAATCCAGGCCCACGGACAAAATCCCTCCGGCATTTTCGCGCTGCCCTCAAAAATAAATTCATCCCCAACCTCGAGTAAAGGGCACGGACCCACAGACTGTCCCTCTGTCAGATACTCATCTGCGTACTCCGGATAAAATTCTTTACGCAGAACTGTAATTCTTACTTTTTTCATTTTTTGAGAGATTCCAGGACTTTTACAAGATATTTCCATACGCGCTCTGTGGAGGCAATATCAAGAACCTCCTCAGATGTATGAATATCTTTCATGTTCGGTCCAAGGGAAACGCAGTCCAGTCCTTCGATTTTTTTGTAGAACAGACCGCACTCAAGACCTGCATGGATTGCCACAACATTTGGTTTTTCTCCATACATTTCCTCATAAACCTCAACCATCTGGTCTCTCAACGGAGAGTCTTTCCGGTATTCCCATGCCGGATAAGCTCCCTGAACAGTATATTCTCCTCCGAGGAATTCTGTCAGATAGCAGATCTTATCGGAAAGAGCTGCTCCTGCTGCCTCAACAGAGCTTCTGACACTGGAGCTTCCCAGGAATTCATCCTCTCCAAGCTTCACGATTCCGATATTTGTAGAGGTTTCCACCAGACCGTCAATGCTTCCGCTCATTTTCTGGATGCCAAAAGGTACTTCCATCAGGAAAAACAGAACTTTTTCTCTGCTGGTAGGATGAAGAACTTTTGCAGAGGCAACGCCAAGATCTGTAATTTCAACTGTGATGCCCTCGTCTGTTCCTGCATATTCTTCACGGAAGCCTTTCTGAAGCTTTTCCGCACATGCTTTTACTGAATTTATATCCTCCACAAGAAGCTCTGCATCTGCTTCTCTTGTAATGGCATTGTCCTTCTGACCGCCTGCCAGAGAAATGATCTCATAAGCAGTCTCTTGCTGAAGGCTGTAAAGGAATCTTCCCATCAGAACATTGGCATTGGCACGCTTTTTGTCAATCTCCGCTCCGGAATGTCCGCCCATAAGTCCTGTGATCTTTACTGCTGCTTTCTGACCTTCTGCCTCCACTCTCTGTACAGGAATGGTGCTGATACCGGAAAGGCCGCCTGCACAACTGATCCACAGACTTCCTTCTGCCTCAGAATCCAGATTGATCAGTCTTTTTCCCTTTAAGACGCTGCAGTCAAAGCCTTCCGCGCCAAGAAGACCGATCTCCTCATCAACGGTGATCAGAACCTCCAGCGCAGGATGTGCAAGGTCTTTACTTTCCAGAAGCGCAAGGCCGTAAGCCACAGCAATCCCATCATCACCGCCTAAGGTTGTTCCGTTTGCCGTTACATATCCGTCCTTTACAGAAATATTTAAAGGATCCTTTGTAAAATCATGATCTACATCCGGTCTTTTTTCGCATACCATGTCCATATGTCCCTGAAGGATCACTGCTGGCGCATCCTCATAGCCTTCTGTTGCCGGTTTGTAAATCACAACATTATTCATCTCGTCCTGAACATATTCAAGTCCGTGTTCTTTTGCAAAGCTTACCAGATAATCACTGATCTGCTTTGTATTTCCGGAACCATGAGGAATCTTGCAAAGCTCCTCAAAATAATAAAATACCCGTTTTGGTTCACAGTTTTCCAATGCTCTCATGTTCTGTTCCTCCATTTCATGTGATTATGAAAATTCTTCATATTTATTTGATACAAACCATATATTAAAGAAAAAACGATGGTTGTATATGAAGCGAATTTTTTATACTGCAGGTACTCTCCTGCTGCTGATATTCTTGCTGCGTTTTCCGGAAGAGGCATTAGCCGCTTCCAGAGATGGCCTGAAGCTGTGGCTGAACACCCTGTTTCCCACGCTTCTTCCTTTTATTATCCTTACCGGGATCCTCATTCATACAGGAACAGCCGAAAAACTTCTGAAGCCTCTGGCTCCTGTGTGGAGCCATGTATTCGGCGCCTCCCCCTCAGGAGCCTACGCCCTGCTTCTTGGACTTCTGTGCGGCTATCCTATGGGAACCAAGATCACCTCAGACCTGTATGGCTGCGGCAGGATCAGCCGAAGGGAAGCGGAATATCTTCTTACCTTTACCAATCATGCCAGTCCTGTTTTTATTTATACATATCTGATTCATATCTGTCTCAATGACAGGTTTCACCCCCGGCTTATCTATGGGCCGCTGATTTTAGCCAGCTTCCTCACTATGGTTATCTTCCGTTTTTTTGTTTACAGAAACCATACAAAAACTCCGGATAATTTTTCTGATAAAAAAAATAAGGAGCCATCCGCGCCCGGTGTTACCGGAACTCTGCTGGATGCCTCCATTATGAATGGTTTTGAAACAATCACCCGGCTGGGTGGTTATATTCTCCTGTTTTCGATCCTGTCTGCCTTTATCAGGCATTACTGGAGTGCAGGGGAAATGACAGAATATCTGTTTCTGGGTGCCCTGGAACTTACAACCGGACTTCATCAGCTTGCAAGATCAGACCTGTCTCCTGTTTTCAGATATCTCTGCTCCATGCCCATGGCTGCTTTTGGCGGAGTCTGTATTCTCGCGCAGACAAAAAGTCTTCTTCACAGAGATCTTTCTGTTCTGCCTTATATTTCTGCAAAATGCCTCAACGCAGCAATTACTGCTATCTGTGCCTTAGTTTTCCTCAAGGTCGTCTAACAGCTCATCCTCCTCCGGAATCGGTTCACTGTCGTGATAGGTTCCGGTGATCGCTGCTGCCTGCGCAGTCTGAGGAGCAAGCTCCTGGCGGTTCTGATTTACAACATCCAGACAGGTCTGAAGGGCTTCAATAAAGCTCTTATATTTGCCGCCGGCATCCTCAAGTGTCTGATTCAGAACAGAGCCGATGCTTGCCATCATATCATCTGTATAAGTGATCGCGCTGAGACGAATGCTGTTTGCATCCTGTGTGGCAGAATCAAGGATTTCCTGAGCCTGCTTATTGGCTGCATTAATAGTATCATTTGCCTGTGCATAAGCCTTCTGCATGATCTCATGCTGAGTAACAAGCTCCTGAGCCTTAGCCTGTGCATCTGCAATGATCGCGTCTGCTTTGGACTGTGCATCCTCCAGAATCGCATCCTTATTGCTGATGATCTTCTGGTAACGTCTGATCTCATCCGGTGTTTTCAGGCGAAGCTCTTTTATAAGCTCATCGATCTCATCTCTGTTTACAATAATCTTTGTATTAGACAGAGGCTGGTATTTACAGCTGTCTATAAATTCCTCAATGTCGTCAATAATCTGTTCAATTCTGCTGCTCATTGTACATTCTCCTTATTTCTCTTCATTTTGTTCCTGCATCTTGGAATGCAGAGCCTGAATAATCTCAGGCGGTGCGAATTTCGCTAAATCACCGCCAAAGCGGGCAACTTCCTTCATGATCGTAGAGCTGACATAGGCATATTCCAGACTTGTGGTCAGGAATACCGTATCTACATCCGGTGCCAGAACGCGGTTTGTCTGTGCCATCTGCAGCTCATATTCAAAATCTGTAACCGCACGAAGTCCGCGCACTATAACCTGGGCTTCATTCTCTTTTGCAAAATTAACAGAAAGCCCGTTAAATGGCTTTATAATAACATTTGGGATGTCCTTTGTCGCCTTTTCTAATATATTAACACGTTCTTCCACAGAAAACAACGGACTTTTTGCAGAATTATGCAAAACTCCCACTACCACTCTGTCAAAAGAAACGCTGGCCCTGCGGATCACATCCAGATGACCGTAGGTGGCCGGGTCAAAGCTTCCCGGATAAACTGCTGTTACCATGTGTATTCTCACTTTCTTTTGTACAGAAAAACATGCTTGTTGGTTTTATATTCCTTGGAGCGGCTGATCTCATAACCGATTTCTTCCACATAGGAAAAATCCGTGTGAAGATCTGCCTCTGCTATGATCAGCGTATGTTCATCTGCCAGTGTACTTTCCGCCAGATATTCCAGAACCTGACGTTCCAGGCCTTTTTCATAGGGCGGATCCATAAAAATGCAGTCAAACACCTGGCGTCCCTCCAGGGAACGCAGTGCCTGTAATGCATCCATGGCTAACAGTTTACCATTTTCCGCAAGTTTTGTAAATGTCAGATTTTCTCTGATACAGGAGCAGGCTTTCGGATTTTTTTCTACAAATACAGCAGATGCGGCGCCTCTGCTTAAAGCCTCAATACCAATGGCGCCGCTTCCGCTGAAAAGATCCAGAAAAGAACAGTCCGGTATTTCCGGCTGAAGTATATTAAATAAAGTTTCTTTTATACGGTCCGTGGTGGGCCGTGTATCTGAACCCGGCAGTGTCTTCAGAGGAAGACGGCGGGCTTTTCCTGCAATTACTCTCATTTAAGATTCAGTCTCCAATCCAGATCCCCGCGTGCAAGTCCGAGGATCAGAAGTTCTGCGGTAGCTATATTGGTAGCCACCGGTATATTATACTGATCGCAGCGCATGGTAATGGATGCAATATCCGGTTCCTTGGGATCAAGCATTGCCGGATTATAAAACAGGATCACCATGTCAAGATCCTGGCGCTCGATCATTTCCATAAACTGTTTGTCACCGCCTATGCTGCCTGCAAGAAATTTATGCACATGCAGGTTTGTAGCCTCCTCGATCCTTCTTCCAGTGGTTCCCGTGGCATAAACTTCATGCTTAGCGAGAATATTCTTATAAGCGATACAAAAATCTTCAATAAGTACTTTTTTACTGTTGTGTGCAATGATTCCTAAATTCATTGATCATCTCTCCATTCTCACCAATACATTTTATAGTTTCTTTATTTTTCTTCTTTGTACATTCTTTATTTCCCTTGATATTATAACAAATGTCCAAAAAAAACGCAATTAAATCTTATAGAATATACAAAATTCACAGAAAATTAATAATTTCAAATTTCTGGAAGCAGAGACAGTATATTCTAGTGTATTATTCCGTAAATTTCACATACTACCAGTGTAACATCCAAATAACAAAAACAACCAAGGAGGAAATGAATCATGTCAAACACAAGTTCTTCTAACAAAGTAACTGTACCGGAAGCAAAGGGTGCTCTTAACCGTTTCAAATTTGAGGTTGCCAATGAGCTTGGCGTGCCGCTTACTGACGGTTACAACGGAAACCTGACATCTAAACAGAACGGATCTGTAGGCGGTGAAATGGTCCGTAAAATGATTGCTGAACAGGAACGTCAGATGTCCGGCGGTGCTCAGAACAGCCAGTTCTAAGAATACGGTCAGAAGAAAAGCTCAGGTGACAACTGTCCCCTGAGCTTTTTTCTGTTTCTTATAAACCAAGGAAGCCTGTGATGTCACCGTTAATGACATAATGTGCTCCGTTATCTTCCGGCTTAATGTATACTTTCAGGTCTTTCAGCTCTGATTCTTTTTTGCCCATCTCGTCAGTCCATATCTTCTTAACGCTTTCCACGATATCCTTTGCATACACCTCTTTGCCCCAGAACTGTACATATACTTCTGCATTTACTGATGCTGTCTTCTTTGCTGCAGTTCTTTTTACCGCCGGTTTCTTTGCAGAGGCAGATTTTTCTGCGGTTTTCTTTGCTGCTGTTTTTCTGGCAGTTGTTTTCTCAGTGTTTTTTTTAGCTGTAGCTGCGTCCGCTTTTGCCGGTTCTGCAGCAGTCTTTGCAGGAGCCTCTTTTTCGATAGCCGTTTTTGCAGTTGTTGTCTTAGGTTCTGCTTTCTTTGTTGTTCTTGTAGCCATAATAGCCTCCTTACAAGGTGAAATAAAATTATTACGGTACTAGAATACTACGTTTTTTGTTTTTTTGCAACAATTTATTTCACTAAAGTCCTGATATTGCAGGATTGTATCTCCTAAAGTCCAAAATTTTCCGGTCCGTCTTCCCTGCAGAAATCAAGCTGTTCCTTAAGAGGAAGGTTCTGTTCCAGAGAAAGATCCGGATCCAGAGCAAGAATCTGCGCGGCAGCCTCGCTGGCATTTTTCAGAATATTTGCATCATTGTAAATATCTCCGATACGAAATTCCATCAGTCCGCTCTGACGGATGCCGAACAGGTCTCCCGGTCCCCGAAGCTTCAGATCTTCTGCCGCAATATAAAAACCATCATTTGATTTCCCAAGGATCTCCAGACGTTTGGATGTGGTGCTTTCCTGACTGCCCTGAATAAAAATACAGTAAGACTGATATTCTCCGCGTCCCACCCGTCCCCGGAGCTGATGAAGCTGGGCAAGACCGAAGCGCTCGGCATTTTCTATCATCATCACAGTTGCATTCGGAACGTTGACGCCTACCTCCACAACAGTTGTGGAAACAAGAACCTGGATGCTTCCGGCTGCAAATTCTTCCATGATCCTGTTTTTTTCCTTTGGCTTCATTTTTCCATGAAGAAACTCCACAGAAATATCCTCCGGCAGAGCATCTTTTAATTTTTTTGTATAATCCAGGACATTTTCCGCTTCCATACCCTCGCTTTCTTCTACCATAGGACAGATCACATATGCCTGGCGGCCCTCCCGGATCTGACGTTCAATGAAACGATAGGCTTTTGGGCGGTAGGAAGTATCTACAACACAGTTTTTTATAGGAAGCCTTCTTGCCGGCAGTTCGTCGATCACAGAAATATCCAGATCGCCGTACAGAATAATGGCAAGAGTTCTCGGAATAGGGGTTGCGCTCATAACAAGAATGTTCGGAGGATTCCCCCTGGTTGCCAGAGCCTCTCTTTGTTTTACACCAAAACGGTGCTGCTCATCTGTAATCACAAGGGCAAGATCCCGATACTGCACAGCCTCCTGGATCAGCGCATGGGTTCCTATGATCACAGAGGTCTTTCCCTCCCTGATATTTTCATAAATCAGTCTTTTTTCCTTTGCCGTATTAGAACCGGTAAGAAGAACAACCGGAATATCCAGCCCCTGTTCCCGGACAAGTGTCTGAAACGCCTCAAAGTGCTGGCGGGCAAGAACCTCTGTGGGCACCATAAGCGCAGACTGGTATCCGTTTTCAAAGGTCAGGATCATGGCAAGAAAGGCAAGGATCGTCTTTCCGCTTCCCACATCTCCCTGCACCAGCCTGGACATCAGAGACTGCCCGGAAAGATCCCGCTCGATCTCATGCCAGGTATTCAGCTGGGCGCTGGTAAGCCTGTAGGGAAGATTTTCGATCACCTGCTCTGTTGTCCATGTTTTTTTCATGGGAAACAGGTTCTCTGCCTCCTCTGTTTTTTCTTTCAGAAGCTGAACAGAAAGAATAAAAAACAAAAACTCGTCAAATACCAACCTTTTTCTCGACACAAGAAGCTCATCCATATTTTTCGGAAAATGAATGGTGCGAAGCGCATAATTAATATCCGAAAGCTGATATTTTTCCTTAATCTCTTCCGGCAGATATTCACTTTTCAGAGACTGCTGTTTCAGAAGCTGATGAAGCAGCTTCACAACTGTTTTATTGGAAAGTCCTGCCGTAAGCCCGTAAACAGGCTGAAGGCTGTGGAGGATCTCCTCATAGGCTGCAGTGGTGAAAATTTCAGGATGTTCCATCTGAAGCTTACCCTGCCGCCTGACCACCCTGCCTCTGAATACAAAAACACTTCCCTTTTTCAGAGTATTTTTCAGATAGGAAGCATTAAACCAGGTAACAGGAAGCCTGCCGCTGCTGTCACATACTGTCACGGAGATTACCTGCTTTCCTCTTACCGGATTTACATAAACGCCGGAACATACTGCAGCGGAGACGGCTTTTACCGTCCCCTCTTTAAGATCTGCAATATCTGCCGGCGTTTCATACTCGTCATAATTCCGGGGATAATACCGGAGAAGGGATTCTGTGTCAGAAATACCTATTTTCTGGAACAGCTTCTCCGTTTTTTCTCCTACTCCTTTCAGAGTTCTTAAACTTTCTCCCATTTTATTCTACAGAAATAATGTAATAATAAATTGGCTGTCCGCCTCTGTTAAGCTCTACCTCGCAGTCAGGATAAAGCTCTTCCACAGCAGCAGCAAGTTCCTCTGCTTTTTCTTCTGATGCGTCTTCTCCGTAATAAATACTGATCACTTCCGCATCCTCTGTCATCATAGCTGAAATGGTCTCCTGTGCAACCTGTTCCTTATCCTTGCCTACAGCGAGAATTCCCTTATCTCCGATACCCATGATATCTCCCTCATGGATTTCTTTGTCATCCAGACGTGTATCACGGACCGCATAGGTGATCTGGCCTGTCTGAACCTTGGCTACTGCCTCTTCCATTTCCTGCGCGTTTTCCTCTGCAGATTTTTCCGGAACAAAGCTGATCATGGCAGTGATTCCCTGAGGAACCGTCTTTGTAGGGACAACAATGATCTTTTTATCCTTTGTCAGATCGCGGGCCTGATTTGCAGCAAGGATAATATTTTTATTATTCGGGAAAATATAAATGGTTTCCGCATTTACCTTTGCAATGGCATTCAGCATGTCCTCTGTACTTGGGTTCATGGTCTGTCCGCCCTCAATAAGGTAATCCACACCCAGCTCACGGAAGATCTCTGTAAGTCCGCTGCCTGCAGAAACTGCAATAAAGCCGTTTTCCTTTGGCGGCTCTGCCTCTGCCTGCGCTTTTGCAAGCTTTTCCGCATCCTTGATCAGTCTTTCCTGATGCTCTTCTCTCATATTGTCAATCTTCATTCTGGAAAGAGCGCCATAGGTCAGAGCACGTTCAATAGCCTGTCCCGGATGATTGGTATGCACATGCACTTTAATGATCTCATCGTCTGCAACCAGAACAATGGAATCGCCAATAGAAGTAAGGAATTCTTTAAATTTATGTTCCTCTTCCTCTGAAACAGCCTTGTCCAGAAGAATGATAAACTCTGTACAGTAGCCGAATTTAATATCTGCCTCAGCCTGAGGAGAAATTTTTGTCACAGAAGGTGCACTGCTCTTTTCAAAAACAGAATAGTCGATCTCTTTGCCAAGGAAGCCGTCCATAGCGCCTCTCAGCACTTCCAGAAGGCCCTGTCCGCCGGAATCCACTACTCCCGCCTCTTTCAGAACAGGAAGCATTTCCGGAGTTCTGGCAAGAGTTGCCTCTGCATGAGCAAATACCTCCTCAAAAAACGGCTGAAGCTCTTCTGCCTCAGGAGCGATCTCCGCTGCTTTCAGAGCAGCCTCTTTGGCCACAGTAAGAATGGTTCCTTCCTTTGGCTTCATAACAGCCTTGTATGCTGTCTCCACTGCCCGTTCCATGGCTGCGGCAAGGGCCAGGGCATCCAGACTCTCTGCTTTTTTTACACTTTTTGTAAATCCTCTTAAAAGCTGGGAAAGGATAACTCCGGAGTTTCCTCTTGCGCCGCGAAGGGATCCGGAAGAAATAGCTTTTGCCAGAGTTTCCATATCAAATTCTTCCAGAGAGCTTACCTCAGAAGCTGCGGACATGATCGTCATGGTCATGTTTGTTCCTGTATCTCCATCCGGTACAGGGAAAACATTCAGTTCATTGATCCATTCTTTTTTTGCTTCCAAATTTCTGGCACCTGCCAGAAACATTCTGGCCAGTGTTTTTGCATCTATGGTTTTTATACTCACCACAAGTTCCTCCTCATAAACTTAGTCTATTGCACGTACGCCTTCCACATAGATGTTGATCTTTTCAATTTCCATGCCGGTAAAAGCTTCTACCTTATATTTGACATTGCTGACAAGGTTGTCCGCAATCGTGCTGATATTGATACCGTAAGCCACAATCACGTGGAAATTCAGACGGATTTTATTTTCTTCTGTAATGATCACACTGATACCATGTTTCAGACTGTCCCTGTGGAGCAGTTTGACAAGACCATCCTTCATGCTGACTGCAGCCATGCCGATAATGCCGAAGCATTCCACTGCCACACTGCCTGCATAGGTTGCAATCACATCGGTGTCAATCACTATCTGTCCGAGTCCGGAATCTATACGTCCATTCATATAGGTACCTCCATTTTTTTAATATGTATGTATTATAACCTTTTTTCCCGGAAAAAGGAATATTATTTTTATATTTTTCCTTTTTTTGCTTGCAAAAGCCTTTTTCATCTGTTAAAATAAAATCTGTTGAAAAAAAGCGTCAAGGAGGTGCTATCATGGCTAAATGTGCAATCTGTGAAAAAGGTGCTCACTTCGGAAATAATGTAAGTCATTCCCATAGAAGATCCAATAAAATGTGGAAATCCAACGTAAAGTCTGTAAAAGTTAAAACTGCTACAGGCGGAGCTAAAAAGATGTATGTATGTACTTCTTGTCTGAGATCCGGAAAAGTTGAAAGAGCATAAAACTCAAACTTAAAAATTCCCCTCGCAAAAGCGTGGGGAATTTTTTATCTGCAAAACATATGATATCCGCAAAGCAGACAGAGACCTGCTGCGATCACAATAATCACACTTTCCGCGATCAGCATTCCGATCACCATTCCAATCCCTATACAAAAAAGCATCAGTCCCAGAAGTCTTCCCACATCGCACAACCTCTTCTCTTTGGTCTATACTATCTTATGCGGCAAATACTTCCGGGAACACAAATAAAAAGATAAAATCAGATTTCTGTGCCGGTTGTTTCACTGCTGTTTTTTCCTGCGGCAAATCTGTCCACAAAATCTGGAACCATATCAAGAACCTTGGTCAGTCCGTCCTGATTTTTAATATTTACCAGCTTCGTAGTTCCGTTCTGGATCACCAGCACAGCGCTCGGCGTCATCTTTCCGGTCATTCCACCGCCGCCGTTGCTTTTTTTGTCCCCCTCAAAGGCTCCCGCGCCTACGCCGAAGGTAACGTCTACCAACGGAAGGATGATGGTATCGCCTACATGGACTGCCTCCCCCACAACGGTTTTTGCTGAAATAAATGTGTCCAGTCCTTTAAAAAGGGAATTTACCGTGTCCTTAAAATTATTTTCGTTTGCCATTTTCAGACCTCCTTATGCTTCCATCGGCTGATGATATATTTAATATTTTTATTGAAATAAAGCTCTGCCAGCATTTTCACCGGTACAAAGCCGTAGATCCTGCCTTTTATTTTTATATTTCCCTCCAGAATATTCTGATTGTCAAAAACAGGAACAATCTCCACTCTGTTTTTATGGAAGGGCATTGTCATTCCCAGAACTGCAAGAGCGGTTCCGGTTATGGAAGGATCTTCGCTTCCAAAAGTCACCTTCCCCTTTATCTTTTTTGGGAAAATATGATGCATCAGTTTTTTGCTCCGGTCAAGAACCAGACTCACTGCCTCCTTTGTCCTAGGATACTCAAAAAACTGTCTGTACCAGTCTATCTTATCATAAATTCTCCGGATTGTTAACGGAATTTTGCTGAGCATGGAAGGAAGCTGCGCAAGCCTGTCCATGATTTCTTTTAGTTTGTCCGGAAGTGCTGATATTTTATTCTTGTTTTCAGTCCGGATCTTCTCGTCTGATTCACTGAGATCAGAAGTGCCTGTTTCCGGATCTTTTTTCTGTTTTGCTTCGGCAGAACCATAGGGAATATCCGGTTTCTTTTCCTGCGGCAGGGATATTTCTGTCTCAGGCAGGGATATTTTTGTCTCGGGCAGCGGCTTCTCAGTCGGCTGTTCAGACAAAGGGCTTTTCTCTGCCGTTTGCACTTTCCCGGCAGTGGCCTTTTTCTGTTTCCGTTTTTGGAGAAGGCTCAGAACCGGAATCCCAAAAACGCAAAGTTTCTGAGTATTTTTTCCCTGTATTCTTCTGAAAGTAAAGGAAATGCCTCCGAACAGCCAGCTTACACGAACTGCGGCTTCGGTTTCCTTAAAAGAGGACGTTTCTTTTAAAGCCTCGGCGCTGTATCTGACAGGACAGAACAAAAGCAGCAGCAAAACAAGCACTGCCAGTCCCAAAACCGTTCCCAGAAGGATCAATATCAATTTTATCAGCATCCATAAGATATGTAACATGCCTTCACCTGTTTTTTAAATATTTTTCCACCAGGACATCCCCTGTCTCCTCATACACAGTCTGTACGATCATCTGCACCAGTTCCATGGCTTCATCCATGCCCTTTGCCATGCCTACGATCTCAGGACACAGTCTGGCAGCAGTTTTCTGGAACAGGGTCACAGCCGGAATGATCTCCAGAATGTTATGAGGGTTGTCCGAAAAAGTCACCAGATAAATTCCGGGCACAGGTTTTCCTGCATCCAGCTTCTCACGGACTGCGCTTTCATCACGTACACTTTCTCCTACGTAATAATGGTCATGCCATTTCAGCATTTAAAGGATTCCCCCTTTTTGATAAATCTAAACAGGGCTGCGTAAAACACAACCCTGTTTATTTTTTGCCCCAGAGTCCCTGACTCCTCATTTCCAGATATTCCTGATACGCCTTCTCCACAATCTGTTTTTCATTGGAAAAACGGAGAAGATGATAAATTTCATGAAACTTGTAATACCCGGAGTCCACAAAAAATTCCTCTCTCTGAGGTCTGCTATGATAATTATCAGCCGTCATCAGATACCAGTGAACTTCCTTGGTGACCATATCCTCGGGAACTGTAAAATTGTAATGACTTTTGCCTACATATTTTACAATAGAAGCGTTTACATCTGCTTCCTCCTTGACCTCCCTAAGCGCCGTCTGGATATGGGTCTCTCCCTTTTCAACGGTTCCCTTTGGCAATACCCAGCCTTCATATCTGTTTCTGTAAGATTTGTATAAAGCCAGTATTTTTCCACGATAAATTACCACACCGCCACAGCTCGTTGCTTCTATCATCTGCAAGTCCCTCCTGTAATGCGTGTGAATGATATTTCAAACTGGATATAGTATAACTCTTTTTGCCTCTGCTGGCAACTGTTTGTTCCGGTCAGTTGTAGTAATAAGCGTTAAAAAGCTGAGAGGCGATCGGCACAGCAGCCTCGCTTCCGGTACCTCCTCCTTCAACGATCACTGCAACCGCAAGATCCGGATCATCCACATTGGAATATCCGATAAACCAGGAATGACTGGAGCCGTTTTCATCATATTCGGCGGAACCGGTCTTTCCTGCCGCCGTATAGCCCTGTCCGGAAAGAGCAGAGGCGGTTCCGTATTCTACAACATCTTTCATCAGCTCTCCCAGCATCACTGCCTCATTTTTTGTCATGAGACGTTTATACACCTCCGGAGCAGTTTCATCTACCTGATCTCCTGTATTGTTTACTACTCTGTCAATCAGATACGGCTTCATAAGCACTCCGTTGTTTGCAATAGCGCAGGTGATCATTGCCATATGGGCAGGGGAAACAAGGGTGTTTCCCTGACCGATGGAGGTCTGCATGGTAAGAGGGATTCCTGACTTTCCGTTCAGGCTGAAGGTACTTTTTTTGTAGGAGGCAAGGGGAAGCTTTTTATTAAAAAGCAGATCCTCGCTTGTTTCCAGCAGAGATCCTCCTCCCAGATCCAGCCCCATCTGCGCAAATGCACAGTTGCAGGAGCTGGCAAAGGCCGAGTAAAAATCCTCCTGTCCGTGGACTGTCCCGTTATAGCACTGAATGGTATGATCTTCTTTTGTAATACTTCCCTCACAGACATAGGAATATCCGTTAAAGCTTCCATGTTTTCTGAAATAGTCAAGAGCTGTCACCACTTTGAAGGTAGATCCCGGCGGATACTGTCCCTGGGTGGCTCTATTTAAAAGACTGGAGTTTGTCTCATCACTGACCAGCCATTCCCAGTTTTCTTCAATGGAGTTGGGATCAAAATCCGGTTTGCTGACCATGGCAAGTATCTTTCCTGTAGAAGGCTCCATGGCAACCACAGCCCCTCTTCTGTCCCCCAGAGCATTATAGGCGGTTGTCTGCAGGTTTGCGCTCAAAGTGGAGATCACGGTATCTCCCATATTTTTTCTTCCCAGAAATTCATTTTTCATCTGGTTCAGGAAAAACTCATGAGAGGTCAGAAGCTGAAAGTTTGCCTCTGACTCCAGTCCGCTTTTTCCGTTGGAATCATATCCGATCACATGGGCAAACACATTTGCATAGGGATAGATCCTGTCCTCAGTACCGTCATCATAAACATCCGTCCTGGCAAGAATTTCTCCCTCAGAAGAAAGAATCTGTCCTCTTACCACCCGGTCCGAAAAGGTGTCCTGTCTGGTGTTGTACGGACTGTTGATAAAGTCTTCGCTTTTTACCACATTAAAATATACAAGATATCCGATCATTGCCATAAAAACAGCCACAAAAAACCAGGATACAAATGTATATTCTCTGTTTCTGGCACGTCTTTTTTTAGATATCTCTCGCTCTGCGCGCTTCCTCTCTTGCTCGAATTCTCTGCGCTGCTTCTTTTCTGCGTCTCTCAAATTCCTCGTCCTCGTCTTCTCTTAAAATATACAGTCCCTGGATAATGGCAAGCATCAGGATCGTACTCATTACAGAGCTTCCTCCGTAACTTACCAGCGGCAGGGTAACGCCTGTCATAGGAATAAACTTGGTAGCTCCGCCAATAGTGAGGATGACCTGAAATGCATATTCTGTTCCCAGTCCCAGAGCAATCAGTTTGTAAAACGGATTTTTGATCCTGAGAGCAATATTTACGATCATCAGGAAAAAGCTCATACATACCAGGATCAGACAGATTGCAAAAATCCCGCCCAGTTCCTCACAGATAGCGCTGAAAATAAAGTCATTTTTTACAACCGGAATAGACTCCGGCGAACCCTGGCAAAGTCCCATGCCGAACCAACCGCCTGTTCCGATGGCAAACAGTGACTGGACGATCTGATAGCCCTCGTTCTGATAAACAGCCATCGGATCTCTCCATGCGCTGACTCTCTGGCGCACATGACCGAAAAGGAAGTATGCCACCACTGCCCCAAGGCTTCCCCCCGCCAGTCCAAGTCCCAGATACTGAGGCTTTTTTGTGGAAACATAGAGCATTACAAGATAGGCGGCAAAAAAGATCACCGCGCTTCCAAGATCTCTGGAAAGCACCAGGATGCCCACATGAAGAGCCGCCACTACAGTTGCCTGCACAACCGTGCGAAAATCGTTTGCTCTGGAAAACAGAGAGGCTGTAAAAAACACAAAGGTAATTTTAATAACCTCAGAGGGCTGAATTCCCATCAGAGACAGTTTTGCTCCGTAGCTTGTTCTTGCAAGAAGAAAAACTGCCGCAAGCAGGATGATGCCCACTCCTGCGTAAAGCCAGGTAAGCCTTCGGAAAAATTTCATTTTCCGGATCATAACCGGAATGATCAGCGCGATTCCGCTGGCTGCCGCCGCGATCACAAGCTGTTTCGTGGCTGTGGCGATATCCAGTCTGCAAAGCATGATAAATCCCACGCTTAAAAGCATACACATATTGTTCAGAAGAAGCAGGGATGCCTTTTTGTAAAAAATCCTGTACAGGATCTGCACCGCTGCAAAAAACACCATCATTTCAACATAAAAAACAATCACCTGAAAATTAAAGGTTTTCAGATAGATCACCAGAAATGCAGTGAAATCCATAAAAAAGATCAGTACCATCTGCTGGCGCAGAAGTTCGTTTCTCTCAATCTCATCCTGCTGGCGCACTGTGTAAAAACAGTGAAAGGTATAAATGATCATCAGCGTCAGGATCAGATACTTTGATAATTCAACAATTACATTAATCATATGCCTTATTCGGCTCCTCTTTTAAAATGTCCCTTTGTAAACTCACGGGCAGAAGCTTTTTTTCCGTAAACATATACGTCCAGAAACTCTCTGACGATTTCCTTTGTCTCCTTTGCAGATTCCAGAGTAAAGGAAAGTCTGAGAGATGCTGTTTTAAGTTCCTTTACCTTTTGGCTTTCATTTAAAAGTCCATAAGGGATGCTGTTATAAATAATATTATAACAGAACTCTTTTTGGTCTGTAGTTCCGGTTTTCCAGGGATAGCAGACGCAGGCGCATGGAAATTCCTTATCATATCTGTCCTTTAACACCATATGCGCTTCTTTTCTGTCACACTGAAAAGTGTTCTTGCGCACACACTGGGCAGACAGCATCAGAGGAATATAACCATAAATAATAAACTCACTGTCCCGGTTTGTTCTGTGGCGCAGCTCCTTTTCATTTAATTCAAGAGGAACAGTATTTCTCAGAATCCCCTCGTCTTTCCAGAACGCGCAGGCTTCATCATTCCAGGTATAAAGAGACGCATCTGCCACACAATATTTCTGAAGCCCCTCTTCTCTCAGCATTCCATAGGCTTCCAGATTTCTTACCAGAAAGCCTTTCATTCCCATGGAAAGCCAGGTCAGAGCCTTTTTTCGATACTCTTCCGGCATTTTCCCACGGGTGATCCGCGGAAGAGAAAGGTACAGTTCTTTTTCCTTCTGAAGTCCCTGTTCCATACAGGTTTCCATCACATCAAAAGGCAGATAAAGGCCTGTGATCTCCGGACTGTTCATAAGGACCTCTGCCTGTTCCGGTTTCTCGCAGGAGGCATAGATACCCAGTGGATCCTCTGATCTGACTCCGGGCTGTATCTTCGCTTCTTCCCCCCGGAGAATCTTTTCCGGAGCTTCTCTTTTGTATTTTTCAAGAAACTCCTGCTCCAGCTGTGCAAGAGCAGTTCTTCTCAGTTCATTTAAAACCTTTACAGGCACAAAAATATTTCCGTCGGACTGAATATCAAGACTGTCCCAGACAAATTCTGTGTTTCCCAGTTTTTCCATTTGCTGGCGGATCCGCGCTTCTTCCATGGGATGCTCTCTGGCATACTGAACCTCCCCCGCTGATACAACAGTCTCTGTATCCTTCAGAGAAACCTGAAGCACTGCAGGGCTTTCCGGATACAGCATCAGTGTTCCGTTTATTTTTTCCTTTTTCTGCTTCAGAGGCACAGAGATATCTCCTGTTTTTTTATGATTGGAAAAAGCCACCATGGAAGGACCGTTCTGCTGTTTATAATATCCGGAGCAGGAACCGCCTCTGTTAAATACCTCCAGAAGATATTTCCGATCCTGAGCATCCACCTGATAGGAATCCGGATTTTTCTTTAGTATATCCAGATACTTCCGGTAAATTCCCGTAACTGCAGCCGTATATTCCGGCTGCTTCATTCTTCCTTCGATTTTAAGGGACATCACTCCTGCACCCAGGATTTCCGGAAGAATATCAAGGGTACAGATATCTTTCAGGCTCAGAGGACAGGTTTCTTTTCCTTTAAATCCTCCCTGCTGCTCCCTTACCTGATAAGCAAGGCGGCAGGGCTGAGCACATCTTCCCCGGTTTCCGCTTCTTCCTCCGATCATACTACTCATAAGGCACTGACCGGATATGCTGTAGCAGAGCGCCCCGTGTATAAACGCCTCAATCTCAATAGGGCTTTCCCTGTGCATGGAAGCAAGCTCCTCAAGCGTCAGTTCACGGGCAGGAACCACACGGGTTACTCCCTGCTGTTCCAGAAACCGCATTCCCTTCGGTCCGGTAACAGCCATCTGCGTACTTGCATGAATGGACAGATCCGGAAAGTTTCTCCTGATAAAGCGCAAAACTCCCATATCCTGAACGATCACCGCATCCAGTCCCTCCAGATAAGATGGAAGAAGGGAATCATAAAGCCGCTCCTTCAGCTCTCTGTTTTTCAGCAATGTGTTTACTGTAAGATATAATTTTTTCCCATGAAGATGGGCTGTACGCACAGCGCGTATCAGCTCCTCCTGGGTAAAATTCTTCGCATAAGCCCTGGCGCCGAAATCGGGACCGCCTACATACACCGCGTCTGCCCCTGCTCCCAGGGCTGCCTCAAAGGCTTCATAGGAACCTGCAGGCGCCAGAAGCTCTGTTTTATTCATATCTGTCATAATCCCTCACTTCTCTTTTCTGCTGTACAGAAACTGTTTTCAGAATCCCTGAAAACAAACAAAGGGGACTACCGAAGCAATCCCCCTCTGACTTTTACTTTAGTAATGACTCAATTTCGCCTTCCAGCTCTTTGATCTTCCCTTCCATCAGGATGCGCTGGTGCTCTGACTCCTGCTGGTGTTTTTCTGTTTCCTCCATTTTCATACGGAGAGCGATCAGTTCATGCTTTAACTCATACATTTCCTGATCCTTCTGCTGAAGATCCTGTTCAAAAATTTCCGCCTGCTTTTTTGCCTTAAAATAGTCGTCTGTAATATTCAGGCTGAGCAGAGTATGCTTTGTCTCCATTGGCTGCCTGGAATAACCCGGCATTTCACTGAGCTCCGCAATTTTATTATTTATGTAAGACGCTACCTTCTGAAAATACTCCTCTGATTCATAGCCTCCCAGAGTGATGATCTTTCCCCCGATCACTACCTGTGCCGTATTCTTGACTGCCATACAAAGCCTCCTGTGTATATAAAATTTCCCTGATTTTCCATTAAAGTTCCTGTCTCATTTTCCTTCAGAATCACGGTTTCCCGGAGACAGAAAAAATCATTCATATTTTATTATACCCGAAACTTGTCGAAAAGTATAGAATTTTTTATGAAATCTTCTCATAGCCCAGATGACTGTAGGCAAGAGGCGAGGCCATACGCCCTCTTGGCGTGCGGTTTAAAAAGCCGTTCTGAAGAAGATATGGCTCATAGACATCCTCCAATGTACCGGAATCTTCTCCAATAGCTGCAGCCAGTGTTTCCAGACCCACCGGGCCTCCTTTGAAGTTTACGATCAGAGTTTTAAGGATCCGTCTGTCGATCTTGTCAAGCCCGTACTGATCCACTTCCAGAAGATCCAGGGCAAAAACAGCCACCTCATAGGTGATCTTCCCGTCATATTTTACCTGAGCAAAATCCCGGACACGCTTTAAAAGCCGGTTGGCAAGTCTTGGCGTTCCCCTTGACCTTTTGGCGATCTCCGCCGCCCCCTTCTGGTCGATCTCCACGTCCAGCACCTGCGCGGAACGGAGAATAATCGTTTCCAGTTCTTTATGATTATAAAATTCCAGATGATGCATCACGCCGAAACGGTCACGGAGAGGCGCAGATAAAAGACCTGCTCTTGTGGTCGCTCCCACCAGTGTGAACTTGGGCAGATCCAGACGGATAGAGCGGGCAGACGCCCCCTTTCCGATCATAATGTCAATGGCAAAATCCTCCATGGCAGGATAAAGGACCTCCTCTACCTGCCGGTTCAGTCTGTGGATCTCATCCACAAAAAGAATATCTCCCTCCTGAAGATTGTTAAGGATCGCCGCCATTTCGCCCGGCTTTTCTATGGCAGGCCCTGAAGTGACCTTCATATGCACTCCCATCTCATTTGCAATGATTCCGGACAAAGTTGTTTTTCCCAGTCCGGGAGGGCCGTAAAAAAGCACGTGATCCAACGCATCCTTTCGCTGTTTGGCTGCTTCTATATAAATTTTCAGTGTTTTTTTTGTTTTTTCCTGACCAATGTACTCTTCCAGTGTCTGAGGCCTTAAATTTCCCTCCAGAGGAAAGTCCTCTTCTGTTACATCAGTGGTGATCATTCTTTTTTCCATATAAACTCCTACAGATTTTTGAGGGCTGCTTTCAGAATGGCTTCCACATCATCCGGCGGCACATCTGTTACTTTACGTACTGCCCGCAGGGCATCCGTACTGCTGTAGCCCAGCGCAACCAGTGCTTCCACCGCCTCTTTGCTTCCATCCAGGATATTTGTCCCTGAAATGGATGCCGCATCCTGCTCATGGGCAAGCTTCTTCTCAAAAGCATCCTCCAGCTTCAGCTTGTCTTTCAGTTCCAGGATCAGCTTCTGAGCCGTCTTCTTTCCAATACCCGGAGCTTTGGAAATGGTTTTTGCATCATCCGATAAAACAGCAAATCTCAGTTCATCTGCCGTAAGTCCTGCGAGAACCCCAAGCGCCGCCTTTGGGCCGATTCCGTTGACGCCCAGAAGAAGCCGGAACATCTGAAGATCATCCTTGCTTAAAAAGCCAAAAAGCTGCATGGCATCCTCTCTCACATGGAAATGCGTATGTATCTTTACCTGTCCTTCTTTTCGGACTGCCTGTTCAATGGCAGAGCCTGTCATAAAAATCTCATAGCCGATCCCGCCTGCCTCTACGATCACTGAGGTTTCTGTGGAATCCACTACTGTGCCATATATAAATGAAATCATAAGCTGCCGCTCCTGTGCTTGATTTTTCCTGTATCGATTTATGATATCACAGTTATCGCAAAAAAGCAAACATCTATTCGAGAAATCTCCCTCATCCTCCGGCGGCCGTAAAGGTTCATACAGAATGCGCTGCTCTCCCGGTAATACAAAATCCCGGTACAGAATTTTATCTGTAAACCGGGATCTTACTGTATGTACAACAGTCTTATATTTTTTACAGGATCACGCCTCTGGGGCAGACTTCCTTACATGCGCCGCAGTTGGTGCATTTTTCATAATCAATATGAGCACAGAAATCTGTTACGGTAATAGCACCGTTCGGACAGGTTTTCTCACATTTTTTGCAGCCGATACATCCCACCTCACAGGCAGAAGTAACAGCTTTTCCTTTATCATGAGAACTGCAGCCCACAAAGGTGGTCTGGGTATAGGGAACCAGCTCGATCAGATGATTCGGACATTTGGCAACACATTTGCCGCAGGCCTTGCACTTCTCCTTATCTGCCACAGCCACACCGTTGATAATGTGGATGGCATCAAAGGGACAGGCCTTTACGCAGCTTCCGAAGCCCATACAGCCATAGGAACAGCTTTTTGCCCCGCCGCCCGGGATAAAGGCCATCATCTCACAGTCCTCAACACCGGTGTATACAAAATCGCTTTTTGTTTTTTCACAGGTTCCGGTACATTTTACAAACGCAGTCTGACGGACCGTTTCCACAACCTCCTGTCCCATGATCCCTGCGATCACTTTTCCTACTGCATCTCCGCCTACCGGACAGCCGTTAACCGGCGCCTCTCCTTTGGCGATCGCAGCAGCCAGGCCATCGCAGCCGGGGAAGCCGCATCCGCCGCAGTTATTTCCCGGAAGGGCCTCACGGACAGCCACCTCTTTTTCATCTGTTTCCACTGCAAATTTCTTTCCGGCAACTCCAAGAAAAATGCCGATAAAGAGGCCCACTGCCGCAACTACAACAGTTGCTACGATAATTGCTCCGATATTCATATTTACGCCTCCTTAGATCAGTCCTGAAAATCCGAAAAACGCGATCGCCATCAGTCCTGCTGTAATAAGAACAATGGGAAAGCCGCGGAAGGATTCCGGAATGTCATTGTACTCGATTTTTTCACGGATACCTGCCATTACGATAATGGACAGAGTAAAGCCCACTGCTGTGGCAAAACCGTTTACAGTGCCCTGAAGGATATTGTAGTCCTTCTGTACATTGATAAGGGCCACACCCAGAACAGCGCAGTTTGTAGTGATCAGAGGAAGATAAACTCCCAGAGCCTGATAAAGAGAAGGCATTGCCTTTTTCAGGAACATTTCCACAAACTGAACAAGGGCCGCAATAATCAGAATGAACACAATGGTCTGCAGGTACTCCATATGAGTGGGAACCAGAATAAACTGATAGATCACACTTGTAACAAAGGAAGAAAGCGTAATAACAAAGATTACGGCTCCTCCCATGCCTGCTGCGGTTTCTGTTTTTTTGGAAACGCCCAGGAACGGACACAGTCCCAGGAACTGGCTGAGGACCACGTTATTTACAAGTGCAGAACCTACAATGATAAGCATTAATTCTTTCATTAATGTTTACCTCCTTTGCACATGGTATTTCCGCAGGAAGCACAGGCTCCGCCGCACTTGTCTGGATTACTCGGATCAATCCCGCGCTTTGCCGCGCCGATCTTGAATTTGTTCTGAAGAGCTGCCAGAAGAGCCAGAACAAAAAATGCTCCCGGAGCCAGAATAAAGATCGTAACCGGTTCATATCCCATTTTTCCGGCTGCAGCATCTGCCAGCGGCAGAATCTGCTGACCGAAAAGTTGTCCTGCGCCGATCAGCTCTCTGACTGCGCCGATACAGGTAATACTTAACGTAAATCCAAGCCCCATTCCGATACCGTCAAAAAGTGATGGGATCGGAGGATTTTTGGATGCATATGCTTCCGCACGGCCAAGAATGATACAGTTTACAACAATCAGAGGAATATATAATCCCAGAGATGCATAAAGACCCGGAAGGAAGCCTTCCAGAAGCATCTGTACAATAGTTACAAAAGATGCCACAACAACAATAAATGCGGGCATACGCACACCGTCCGGAATAAATTTGCGCAGCAGGGAAATCAGTAGATTGGATGCTGCAAGAACGGCTGTGGTGGTCAGTCCCATTCCGATGCCGTTCACTGCTGAAGTGGTAACTGCCAGTGTAGGGCACATACCAAGCATCAGCACAAAAGTAGGATTTTCTTTAATAATACCGTTAATCAGACGTTCTGATGGTGTATTTGCTTTCATTGTTCTCCTCCTTCCATGTACTGAAATGCGGCAAGGCCTGCGTTTACTCCGTTGGTTACAGCATTGGTGGTGATTGTCGCGCCGCTGATGGCATCAATTTCATCCTCTGATGCTGCTCCTGTTTTGGTGTATTGGAATTTTTCCACCTTTTTATCCCGGAACTGATTTTTAAAATCATCTGTGTCCGCCTTCATTCCAAGACCTGCAGTTTCACTGATCGACAAAATAGAGATTCCATTCAGTGTACCGTCTTTCTGTACGCCCATGGCGAACTGAATGTCTCCGCCATAGCCCTCGGAGGTTGTCACAGTAAACGCATATCCGATCTCATTGTCAGAAGCGTCAAAGGCTGTCATTACTTCATCAATGGTCTGCGCGCCGTAGCCGCTGTCACTGAGTACGCCGGCCAGCTCCTGTGTCTTATCTCCCAGTTCAACTTCCCCAAATCTGTCTGCATCCGGAAAAACAGATTTATAGGCTTCCTGTTTTGCCTTCATCTTCTGCTCTGCAATAGGATCCGCAGTAATATCCTGAACCACTCCCAGAGCCAGACCTGCAACGAGGGTGATGGCAGTAATGGAAATCGTGTCTTTTACAATACTCATGATTTTTTCCCTCCTTTTCCAAATGCAGCAGGATAGGTTGCTTTTTCAATAAGTGGAACCAGAAGGTTGCAGAAAATGATCGCATAGGAAACACCTTCTGCAGAACCGCCGAACAGACGGAACACTGCAGTTACCACGCCAAGGCAGCAGCCGTATACAAGCTGTCCCTTAAAGGTAATGGGCGTTGTCACATAATCGGTTGCCATAAACCATGCTCCAAGCATCAGACCGCCGCCGAACAGATGACTTAACAGATAATTTACATCAAATCCCATTCCTGTGCACAGCATATAGATGATCACAAACACAGAAAAACTGCCGATATATGTAAGCGGGATCTTCAGGTCGATCACCTTAAATACAAGAAGGATCACTGCGCCGATAAGGATTGCAAGAGCGGAAGTCTCTCCGATGGTTCCCTGGATATTTCCAAAAAACAGATTCTGTACCGGTACAGAGGTACCTTCTACAAATCCCTGGGTTTTCAGAGCTGCCAAAGGAGTGGCTCCTGTGACAGTATCCACAACTCCCCGGAAATGATCTGACACTGCAAAGTCTGTCATTCTTCCTGCAAAGGAAATCATCAGGAAACACCTTCCTGCAAGAGCCGGGTTCATAAAGTTCTGTCCCAGTCCGCCAAAAAGCTGTTTTACTACAATAATAGAAAATGCGCTTCCCAGAACCGGCATCCACAGCGGGATCTGCGCCGGCATGTTCAGAGCAAGAAGAAGTCCTGTAACAACTGCGCTGAAATCCTTTACTGTATTTGGTTTGTGCATAAAATGATCATAGAGCCATTCAAAAATAACGCTGGATGCCACTGTTACCGCAACAACAAGGAATGCACGAAAACCAAAATTCCAGATTCCGAACAGTGTTGCAGGAAGAAGCGCGATCACTACCAGCTGCATGATTCTGCTTGTTGTCATACCATCTCTTACGTGAGGATTGGATGACACATTATACTTTTGTTCCATTGGTTTACCTCCCCTATTTCTTTCTGCGGCTGGCAAGAACCATTTTCCGCATGGATTTGATGCTCTGAGTCAGCGGTCTCTTTGCAGGGCATACATAGCTGCAACAGCCGCATTCACAGCATTCCATTCCGTTTAATTTTTCAAATCCTGCCATATCCCCTCTTTCTGCCAGTGTGGCAAGACGGGCAGGGAGAACACGTCCCGGACAGACGCGCACACAGCGTCCGCAGTTAATGCAGGCTGTCATCTGTTTCTGTGCCTCTGAAACAGCATCCTTTTCCAGACAGAGGAACGCAGATGTTGTTTTTACACAGGGAACATGAAGGTCAAACATGGCAAATCCCATCATAGGACCGCCTGAGATTACTTTTGCAGCGCCTGTTTTCAGTCCGCCTGCGGCTTCGATCAGCTCCTCCATATTTGTTCCTGTAAGAACCGTAAAGTTTTTTGGACTGGCAATGGCATCTCCTGTCACTGTCACAATCCTGTTCATAACCGGACGTCCCAGAATAACCGCTTTATAAACAGCCACAACTGTATCTACATTATCCACCACGCAGCCTGCATCTGCCGGAAGCATGGAGGAATTGATCTCTCTTCCGGTGGTGGCATAGATCAGAGTACGCTCGCCGCCCTGAGGATATTTTGTCATAACCTCTTTCACTTCAATTCTGGAATGTCCCTTTACCAGTTCACGGAGCTTTGCAATACAGTCCGGCTTATTATCTTCAATGCAGATATAGCCTTTTGCATGATCAAAAAGCTTCAGCATTACCTCAAGACCCGCAACGATCTTGTCCGGTTCTTCCAGCATTCTCCGGTAATCACTGGTCAGATAAGGCTCGCACTCCGCCCCGTTTACCAGAACATATTCAATCTTATCCGGCTCCTTCGGAGACAGCTTGACATGAGTAGGGAAACCGGCTCCTCCCATTCCCACAACGCCACCTTCACGGATCCTTGCTATGATCTCCTCTTTTGACAATTCAGAAAGCTCTGCTGCCTGGAATCCTGTCTCTTCATACTGCTGGTCGTTTTCTATGATAATGGAATCCGCCATACTTCCCGCAGCAGTCAGTCTTTTTTCAAAGCCCTTTACGGTTCCTGAAACAGAAGCGTGCAGAGGTACGGATACAAATCCGTTGGCTTCTGCGATCTTCTGTCCTGCCAGGACCCGGTCACCTTTGTTCACACAGGGAACAGACGGAGCTCCAATATGCTGAGACAGCGGATAAACCATCTCTCCTTTTGGAAGATACTTTTCAATCGGACTGTTTTTGGACAGTTCCTTGCCCTCATAGGGATGAATCCCACCCTTAAAGGTAAGTTTTCCCATATCTATTTCCTCCTTTTGCAAGTTATTTTTTATCTTTCTTATGGCGCATACGGTATCCACGATTCAGATGAGGATAAGCCTTCAGGAAACGTCTGGTATTTCCCTTTGTTCTGTTTACCAGCGTTTTTCTGTAAGCCCGGAGCTCTTCTGTGAATTCTTTCTGGAATGCAAGACGCTTTTCGCTTAAAATCCTGAGAGCTTCTGAATCTTCCAGCTTTTCTCTGAGAAGTTCAGGAGAAGCACCTTTGGGAAGCTCCAGCGATTCCAGTTTCACATTTAGCCTCAGCATAAGCTCCACCCGCTTCTTTTCCAGATCCTGCTCCCAGTAAGGAATTCTCTCCTTCAAATGGAAGGCTGCAGATGCGGAACGGCAGAAATCACACAGATACCCCGCTGCTATTACGCATACTGAGATTTTTCCGACATACACCGGATAAAGAGCAACCAGTTTCTCTACAAGCGGATGCAGAACCCTGAACAGAAGAACTGTCAGAACTCCCCATCCCAGAGAAACTCCCAGGCAGATACGTCCCTGAAAATTAAACTTCTGGTCGCTGTAATCCCACCAGGAGGTATGAAAAATACTCTCCATCAGAACCGCCGTAATATATTCCAGCACTGTGGCAACCACAATGCCCCCTAAGAACAAAAGCAGCACATGATTTTCTATCGGCTTCAGAATCAGATAAACAGATATTGCCCCAAAGCCATAGATTGTACAAAAAGGCCCGCTGACAAAGCCTCGGTTCACAAACTCTCCATGCTTTGTAGAAACATAAAAGGTTTCCCATACCCAGCCCAAAAAGCTGTAAATAAAAAACCAGTTTAAAATATGGTAAAGATCTGTTCCGTTAATTGTCAGATTCCACATAATCATCCCGTCTTTCTGTTTTAAATTCCTGTTTCAGACAAACATCTGCTGATGTTCCGTTACAATCCATCTGACCTTCGGTGATGGCATTTTGCCCTGAATGTCCCGGGAGCTTTGCATATATATGCCAAAATGCCCGGAGGAAGCATGCCTATCTGAACAGTAACGATGTTTATACTATAACTCAATTTATGAAAAAATTCACTATTATTTTTTTATTTTTTTGTGTATAATTAAGTACAATCACGAAAGGAATGAAAAAATATGATTGTTAAAAAAATGCCTATTTTACAAGGGTTTCCGGACTTCGAGACTGTTAAAAAATTATCGAATTCCGTCTCTTTCGACTGTGGAAACGCCCCTGTTTTTTATGATATCGAAACCACCGGACTATCACGATATTCCACTTTTTTATATTTGATTGGCGCGGTAATGCAGGAAAATAACAAATGGTTTCTCCATCAGTGGATGGCGGAAAAAGAGGATGAGGAACCTGAAATTCTTTGTGAATTTTTTAATTTTCTGACTTCTGCAAGCTCCACAATCCAATATAATGGCAGACGATTCGATCAGCCGTATCTGGAAGCGCGTTACAAAAAACACAATCTGCCCTCTTCCTTCGGAAATCTCCCTGTCCTGGATCTGTATCAGGAACTGAAGCCCTGTAAAGATCTCCTGAAGCTGGAACGAATGAAACAGCCGGATCTGGAAGAATTCCTGGGGCTGAACTCCCGCCTCCACTGCGATGGCGGACAGTGCATTCGTCTTTATAAATCCTACATAAAAAATCCAAAGGCCGAGCCTGAACAGACCATCCTCGGTCACAATCAGGAGGATCTCCTGGGACTTGGCAGCATTTTTTCCATGCTCGGATACCGGGTTCTGATGGAAGGCAATTATCAGCCTCTGAAAGCGGAAACAGATGAAGACCGGATGATCCTTTCTTTCCGGCTTCCGGCTCCTGTGCCAAAACCCGTCTCCAAAAAGGGAACAGATTTTTATATTACTGTCCGGGATCAGGAAGGAGCTCTTCTGGTCACTTCCACAGATCAGAAAATACGCCAGTACTACAGAGATTACAAAGCCTATGATTATATTCCCGGAGAAGATACCGCCATGCCCAGACAGTTAAGTCAGTACATGGACAAAAGTCTGAGGATTCCCGCCACTCCGGAAACCTGTTATACCTGGTTTCCCTGCAGCGAAGCTTTCCTGAACAATCCGGAAAAACAGGCGCAGTATCTAAAAAGTACCCTTCCATGCCTTCTCAGCTTTTAGAAATTCCGAGGCCATAAACCGTCTCCTGTGTCTCAGATCATATTCTGTATGCATCCGGAGGCATTCTCACAAAAATTTTTATGTACCAGAAAGATCAGTACCGAACGCACTCCTTTCTCGGTAAAGAAAGAAAAAAGGATCATTTCAGTCTGCCATATACGCATAACTGTAATGATCCTTTTTGTTAATTCAGTTTATCTTCTGTATTCAGACTGACAAAGCAATTCTTCTTATGCCTCTTCGCCTTCTGCTTCCTCTGCAGCCGGAGCTTCCAGAGCTTTCATGCTGAGGCTAATCTTTTTGTCTTCGCCGTTGAAATCAACAACCTTTGCCTGAATTTCCTGGCCGATAGAAAGTACGTCAGACGGTTTGGCAACATGCTCTCTGGAAATCTGAGAAACATGAAGCAGTGCGTCGATTCCAGGTGCAAGCTCTACGAAAGCACCGAAATCTGTCATACGTGCAACTTTTCCTTCTACTATGTTGCCTACTGCAAATTTCTCAGCAGCAGTCAGCCACGGATTTTCTTCCGGAAATTTCAGAGAAAGAGCAATCTTATCTCCGTTGATCTCTTTGATCAGAACTTTAACTTCTTCACCAACAGTAAATACCTTCTTCGGATTCTCTACTCTGCCCCAGGACATTTCGGAAATATGAAGAAGACCGTCAGCTCCGCCAAGATCGATGAATGCACCAAAATCTGTTACATTCTTAACAACACCTGTTACAGTATCGCCTGCATGGATTCTCTCCATAAGCTCTTTCTGCTTCTCAGCTTTTTCTGCAAGAAGAAGCTGTTTACGGTTACCGATAATGCGGCGTCTTCTCGGATTGAACTCTGTGATAACAAATTCAATCTCCTGATCTGCGTATTTGGACAGATCTCTCTCGTAAGTATCAGATACAAGGCTTGCAGGAATAAATACTCTTGCTTCCTCAACGTTTACACAAAGACCTCCGTCCAGTACCTGAGTTACAGGCGCTTTCAGGACTTCCTGAGACTCGAATGCAGCTTCCAGACGTTTGTTGCCTTTTTCAGCAGCAAGTCTCTTGTATGTCAGGATAACCTGACCTTCACCGTCGTTCACTTTAAGAACCTTGGCTTCCATTGTGTCACCTACGTGTACAACGTCTGCAAGTACAAGGGAGCTGTCGTTGGAATACTCGCTCCTGGTGATAATACCGTCTGCTTTATAGCCGATATTCAGGATAATCTCATCCTCTTTTACGTCGATGACAGTACCCTGCACGATCTCTCCATTTCTGATAGTTTTTACGGAATCTTCCAGCATCTGTTCAAAACTTAATTCTGACATGTTCTTGAACCTCCTCAATAATTTTCTTTGGGGTGGACGCCCCTGCTGTAATACCTACATAACTACTGTGATGGAACATTTCAGAATCCAAGTCTACAGGTGTTTGTATATAGTAAGTATTTTCACATTCCTCTTTACATATTTCAAACAGCTTTTGAGTATTGGAACTATGTCTGCCGCCGATGACAAGCATAGTGTCTACCTCTCCGGCTATGGACTGTGCTTCTTTCTGCCGTTCTTCGGTAGCATTACAAATAGTGTTTAAAATATTGTCAATATTTAAAACATTATTATCATACCTCTTTTTGCAGAGAATTTCAACTAATTCTTTAAATTTGTTGTAATTAAATGTCGTCTGCGAAACAATGCAGGGTATTCGCCCCGGATCCGGGACAAAATTTTCTGCATCCTCTCTGTTTCTGAGAACAGTACAGGAACCCTCGCACCATCCGCAGATCCCTTTTACCTCCGGGTGGGAAGGATCTCCAAATATGATAATCTGTTTTCCGGCCCTGCTTTCCCGTTCCACGATCCTGTGTATCTTCAGAACAAAAGGACAGGTTACGTCTACGAAGGAAATTCCCGCAGTCTTCAGCATATCATAAATCCTGCGGCCCACGCCGTGGGAACGGATCACAACCGTCCCTTCACGAAGCTTCGGAATGTCCTCTTCCGAGATCACGGTAACGCCTTTTTTTTCAAAATCCGAGACAACCTCTTCATTATGGATGATCGGACCCAGCGTATAAATAGGCGAAACTCCGTTCTCAATAAGCTCGTACACCTTGTCCACCGCTCTTTTTACACCAAAGCAGAAGCCAGCTGTTTTTGCGGTCTTAACTTTCATTTTTTTCCAACCTTGTCTGATAATATCACTTTTTCATGAAAAATCTGTAAAATACGTTTTACCACTTCCTCAATGGTCATTTCAGAGGAATCTACCAGAACCGCATCCTCAGCCAGCTTAAGGGGAGAAATTTCCCTGTTCATATCACGACTGTCACGCTCTTCAATATCTTTTCTGATCTCTTCCAGGTCACAACACAGGCCTTTTTCCTGGAGCTCCAGATAACGGCGCTTTGCTCTTGTAAAAGAGCTGGCAGTCAGATAGATCTTCACCTCTGCATTGGGAAGGATCGTAGTACCGATATCTCTTCCATCCATAACCACGTTCATGGAAGCGGCAAGCTTCCTCTGAAGGTCAAGAAGCTTTTCCCTCACCCTTGGATTTGCAGAGCTTACAGAAGCCATATTGCCTACCTCTTCTTTCCTGAGAAACGGATTCACGTTCTCCCCGTTTAAAAGAACGATCTGTTCTCCGTTTTTATACTCTATGGATATTTCCGCTCCCTGGCAGGCCTCTCCGATCTCATCCGGATTTTCTCTGTTTACATTCCGGCGAAGAAGGTAAAGAGCCATTGCCCTGTACATGGCACCTGTATCTACATACACACAGGAAAGCTCTCCGGCAACCTTTTTGGCAATCGTACTTTTTCCGGCTCCTGCCGGGCCGTCAATGGCAATATTATAGATCATTTCATTGTCCTCCTTTATTCTCCGCATACAGCCATAGCTGCAAGGTAGGCAGTTGACCATGCGATCTGAAGATTATAGCCTCCTGTCACCGCATCCAGGTCAAGCACCTCTCCCACAAAATAAAGATCCTGTATTTTCTTTGATTCCATAGTTGCAGGATTGATCTCTTTTACAGAAACTCCCCCTCTGGTGATAACAGCCTCTTTAAATTCTCCGAAACCATTGATGGTAAAGGGAAATGCTTTTACAAGAGCACCGAACCGGAGGCGTTCCTCTCTGGAAATCTCATGAATGGGTTTTTCCGGAGAAATCCCTCCGATCTTCAGCATAACCGGTGTCAGAGAGGAGGGAAACAGAACGATGATCACATTTTTAAACTGCTTATTCTTTCCGGATTCAAACTCTCTCAGTATTCTGGCATCCAGCTGCTCCGGCGTAAGCGCAGGCTTCAGATCCAGAAAAGCCGAAAGCTCTCCTGATTTTCTGAGGGCCGTGCCCAGTCTGGCGCTGGCAGAAAGAACCAGAGGTCCCGTAATTCCGGAATGAGTAAACATCATCTCCCCAAAATCCCTGTAAAGGACTTTTTTTCCGTTTTTCACGGTCAGCTCCACATTTTTCAGGGAAAGACCTGCCATTTCCGGAATATACTCTTCTTTTGTACGAAGAGGAACCAGAGAGGGGGCTAAATCGGTCACAGTATGCCCCGCCTCCCGGGCAAAACGATATCCGTCTCCTGTAGAACCGGTTGTGGGATAGGAAAGACCTCCCGTTGCCACAATAACCGCTTCTGCCCTGTGAACGCTGCCGTCTGTCAGAATGATCCCTGCCGCCGTTCCCTCTTCCAGAAGCAGCCGCTCTACCTGGCTTTTCAGATGGATGCGAACTCCGTATTTTTTCATCTGACGCTCCAGTGCCCGGATCACATCGGACGAATGATCGGAACAAGGAAAAACGCGGTTTCCCCGCTCTGTTTTAAGAGACGTGCCTGCTTCCTCCAGAAATTCCATCATATCCTGACTGGTAAAGGTATAAAAGGCACTGTATAAGAACTTGGCATTTGTTACAACGCTGTTTAAAAGTTCTTCCGGATCACAGTTATTGGTCACATTGCAGCGCCCTTTTCCTGTAATATACAGCTTTTTGCCAAGTTTTTCATTTTTTTCAAAGAGTGTGACCTCACAGCCTTTTTTAGCTGCAAAAATCGACGCCAGCATTCCCGCTGCGCCTCCGCCAACAATTATGACTCTGTTTTTCATCCTTATCCTTTCATGCAGCAAAGGGCTGTACAGTTTTTCCTGCACAGCCCCCTGACTTTTCTTTTATAAAAACCTTATACCGGATAAGCTCCGTTTTTTGTGTCCGCTGCTGTCTCGTCCACCTTTGTCTCCTGTGCCTGACGGTACTTGAAGAACTCAGTAGCAACCTGTGGGAACAGTGCGTAGGAAAGTACGTCCTCGTCCTGTTTCTTGTACTGTGCCATCTCGCCTTCCAGTTTGTCAAGCTCGTTGTCCAGAAGGTCTGCCGGACGGCAGGTGATCGGCTGAGTATCTCCGATACATTTTTTCTGAACGTCCTCATTAAACGGTTTTACAGTAGCGCCGTATTTACCGCTTAAGATATCCTTTGTTTCTTTTGTAACCATCTTATATCTCTCGCCCATAAGAACATTGAATACAGCCTGTGTACCAACGATCTGTGAAGACGGAGTAACCAGAGGCGGCTCGCCAAGGTCTTTACGAACTCTCGGAACCTCTTCAAGAACATCGTAGAACTTGTCTTCCGCATGCTGCTCTTTCAGCTGGGAAGTCAGGTTGGAAAGCATACCGCCCGGTACCTGATACAGAAGAGTCTTGATGTTTACGCCAAGGTTCTTCGGATTCAGAAGGCCGCTGTCCAGAGCCTCGTCACGGATCGGACGGAAGTAGTCAGCAATCTCAGCAAGGAGCTGCTGATCAAAGCCTGTATCGTAAGGAGTACCCTTAAAGGTCTCAACCATAACCTCTGTTGCCGGCTGAGAAGTACCCAGAGCAAACGGAGAGATTGCAGTATCAATGATATCTACGCCGGCCTCTACTGCCTTCATATAGGTCATGGAAGCAACACCGGAGGTATAGTGTGTATGCAGGTCGATCGGAATCTTAACTGCGTCTTTCAGAGCACCTACAAGCTCTGTAGCCTGATACGGAAGAAGAAGTCCTGCCATATCCTTGATACAGATAGAATCTGCGCCCATTTCCTCGATCTCTTTTGCAATGTTTGTCCAGTATTCCAGAGTATAAGCATCGCCAAGAGTATAGGAAAGAGCAACCTGAGCATGAGCTTTTTCTTTGTTTGCAGCCTTAACTGCGGTTTTCAGGTTACGCATGTCGTTGAGGCAGTCAAAAATACGGATGATATCAATTCCGTTTGCTGCAGATTTCTGTACAAAATACTCTACCACGTCATCTGCATAAGGACGGTATCCGAGGATATTCTGTCCGCGGAACAGCATCTGAAGCTTTGTGTTTTTGAAGCCGTCACGGAATTTACGAAGTCTTTCCCATGGATCTTCCTTCAGGAAACGAAGAGAAGCATCAAAAGTAGCGCCGCCCCAGCACTCTACTGCATGGTAGCCTACTTTGTCCATTTTATCAACGATAGGAAGCATCTGCTCTGTGCTGAGTCTTGTTGCGATCAGAGACTGATGCGCATCACGCAGAACAGTTTCCACGATTTTAACAGGTTTTTTTTCTAATTCTGCCATTATTTATTCTCCTTTAATCAGTTTTCACAAGGAAATTCAATATATCTGACGATTACAGGCATCTGTCTGTCACAACAGATCAGACACCGAAAATAGCCATAAAGGTTCCGGCTGCCACAGCTGTACCGATAACACCGGCAACGTTTGGTCCCATAGCATGCATCAGAAGGAAGTTGGTAGGATCTGCCTCAGCGCCAACCTTCTGAGATACACGGGCCGCCATCGGAACTGCGGATACACCTGCGGAGCCGATCAGAGGATTGATCTTTCCGCCGGAAAGCTTGCACATCAGTTTTCCAAGCATAACACCGCCAAAGGTACCGAAAGCAAAGGCAACAAGACCAAGAGCTACGATCTTCAGAGTATCCAGGTTCAGGAATGCCTCAGCGCTTGTGGAAGCACCTACGGAAGTACCCAGAAGAATAACTACGATGTACATCAGTGCATTGGAAGCTGTCTCTGTCAGCTGTTTTACAACGCCGGACTCACGGAACAGGTTACCAAGCATCAGCATACCTACCAGCGGAGCTGTTGTAGGAAGGATCAGGCATACTACGATAGTGATCACGATCGGGAAGAGGATTTTCTCCAGCTTGCTGACCGGACGAAGCTGGTCCATTTTGATCTTACGCTCTTTCTCTGTTGTACAGAGCTTCATGATCGGAGGCTGAATGATGGGAACAAGAGACATATAGGAATATGCCGCCACCGCAATCGGTCCCATCAGGGCAGTCTGTCCAAGCTTTCCTGCAAGGAAGATAGAAGTCGGGCCGTCAGCACCGCCGATAATGGAGATTGCTGCTGCTGCCTTTCCATTGAATCCCATGAAGATCGCAAGGAAGTATGCAACATAAATACCAAGCTGAGCCGCAGCGCCGAGAAGGAAGCTCTTCGGGTTTGCGATCAGCGGACCGAAGTCTGTCATGGCTCCTACGCCCATGAAGATCAGGGACGGAAGAATACTCCATTCATCAAGCAGGTAGAAATAGTGAAGAAGTCCGCCTACTCCGTTTGACATATCCTCCGGACGAGCCATAATATCCGGATAAATATTTACCAGAAGCATACCAAAAGCGATAGGAACAAGAAGAAGCGGTTCAAATCCCTTCTTGATAGCAAGGAATAAGAATACGCATGCCACCGCGATCATCAGATAGTTGCCCCAGGTAAGATTAAAGAAGGCTGTCTGATGAATCAGGTTAGACAGGGTTTCTGTTACATAAGACATCTGAATACCTCCCGTCTTAGTTCATAGTAGCCAGGGTATCTCCGTTCTCTACGGAAGCACCTTCTGTTGTATCAATGCTTGCAACTGTACCGTCCTGAGGTGCAACTACAGGAATTTCCATTTTCATGGACTCCAGGATCACGATGCTGTCGCCTGCTTTTACTGCCTGTCCAGCAGATGCAACGATCTTAAGAACTTTTCCCGGTACAGATGCTGTCACTTTTACAGCGCCTGCACCAGCTGCAGGAGCTGCTGCTTTCGGAGCGGGTGCAGGTGCAGCCTTAGGTGCAGCAGGAGCTGCTGCTCTTGCTGCCGGAGCCGGTGCAGCAGCACTTCCAGTTTCCTCTACAGTTACTTCATATGCAGTTCCGTTTACAGTAATTGTATAACTTTTCATTTTATAATCCTCCTAATTGTCAATTATCTTCTTGGGCGGTTGATTTTGCGGATAGAACGCACGACAAATCCGTCTGTTGTGGTTCCCTCTGCGGCCGCGATCGCTGCTGCGATAACTGCGATCAGTTCTGTATCATCAGCTGCCTGCACTGTTTCCTGAACCGGAACAGCGGCAGGTGCCGGTACCGGAGCTTCTTCTTTTTTCTCTTTTTTTGCAGCTGCCGGTGAACCCGGAATAAATTTGAAAAGAGAAATAATAAAGATCAGAAGAACCAGGATCACAAATACGGTTCCAAGTCCCATAACTGTATTCAATCCGGCATTTTTCATGGTTGTGGATAACGGGTACTGAACGTCTACAGAAGCAGAAACAGGTGTCAGCACACCTTCCACGTCCTCAAATACATATACAAATTTTGCATCCAGCTTTTCAAAATCCACCGGAACTGTGGCAGTATACTGATGATTGGAAAACTCCACCTCGGCCTTTCCGGCCTCTTTCAGTTCACCTACTTCATCCCTGGCGTCATCCCATGCGGTCATGGCTCCCTCGGTAAATTCGTCACCGGATTCCAGATATGCCTCAATTTCTTCATCACTGAGCGGAATGATCGTCTGAGTCAGTCCCTCTGCAGTCATGGTGATCTGAGTCATGATTTCCTCGTCGATCTCACTGCCAGCCATTACAACGGAAGCGCCGGAAAACATAAGTGATGCGGCGCACACTGCTGCTGCGCAGACAGAGGATGCTTTTTTTAACATCTGATTCATATGCTCACCTCACTTAGACTGCGCTGTGCTTTTTAGCCGGACGGTCTTCTCTTTTTGTGAACAGCATTTCAAAAGCTCCGATCACATATTTTCTGGTATCAGCCGGAGCGATCACAGTATCTACATAGCCTCTTGCCGCTGCAGATTCCACACCTGACTGAAGGTTTCTGTACTCTGCTGCCTTTTCATTAAGAGAGGCAGCATCTGCGCCCGGATACATGATCTTAGCTGCCAGAGAAGCGTCCATCATACCGATTTCTGCGCTGTCCCATGCATACACAAGATCCGCGCCTACAGATTTGCTGTTCATGGCAACATATGCGGTTCCGTAAGCTTTGCCGATCACTACGTTTACCTTCGGTACAGTTGCATCTGCAAAAGCACGAACCATCTCACCGATGGATGCTGCCATCATTTTTTCGTTGCAGAGAGTTGCCTTAAATCCGGTCACATTGGTAAGTGTCAGAACCGGGATATCAAAAGCGTCGCAGAATTTTACAAAGGCTGCTGCCTTTCTTGCGCCTCTTGCAGAGATGGTGCCGTCAAATTCTTCTGTTTTTTCGCCTTCTTCGTTGTAGATCTCTGTTCTGTTTGCCACAGCACCTACAGTTGCTCCGTTCAGACGAAGGAAGCCTGTAACAACATCTTTTCCGTAATTTTTCTTTGTTTCAAAGAAAAGTCCCTCATCTGCGATTCTGGAAAGTGCAAGGGAAGTATCTCCTGCACATGCAGCCAGATCATCACAGGTACGGTTCAGATCATCTGCACATTCTACAAAAGAATCATTGTCCTCAAAGTTGGAAGGAAGCAGGCTTACAAGCTGACGGATCTGACCAAGGATCTCTTCCTCTGTGCCTGTACCGTCAATAAGACCTGTCTCCTGGCTCTGGAAATCAGCAGATGCTGTATCACATTTGTCCACATGATTGCCTTCCAGTGCATTTGGAGTATTTACAAACATTTTACCTTTTTTTGCTTCCATAAAAGTAAAATCCGTCAGTGCCGGAACAACGGCCATACCGCCTCCGCAGGTGCCGAAAATTGCTGTGATCTGCGGGATCATTCCGGATGCCAGTGTCTGCTTCAGGTAAATGGAACCAAAAGCTTCCAGAGCGTCTGTAGCCTCCTGGAGTCTCAGACCTGCACAGTCAACAAGACCGATTACCGGTGCGCCTGTTTTCATTGCAAGGTCATACAGTGCGGAAATTTTCTTTGCATGCATTTCTCCAACGGTTCCGTTCAGAACAGAAGCGTCTTGGCTGTAAACATAGACAAGATTTCCGTCGATCACACCAGAGCCGGTGATCACACCGTCTGAAGGTGCTTTTGTTTCAGTCATGTTAAAATCAGTGGATCTTGCTGTAACACTTTTTCCGATTTCAACAAAACTGTTCGCGTCAAGCAAAGAAGTGATTCTTGTGCCTGCTAAACTTGGTGTTGCGTTACTCATTCTCGTTTGCCCTCCATTTTATAAGAATTTTAAGTATAACCAAAATTTCAGCCGATTATAATTGTAACCTTTTTTTCTAAATTTTTCAATAGGGTAATACGTTTTTGTTAAAATTTTAACCTCTTCTCTCAAAAAAACTCCCGGCCTGTGGTACATGGTGCACCAAAGCCGGGAATTTCCCCTTCAGCAAAATTCCGGATATTCCTATAACTGATATTCAGTGAAAAAAATCATGAAACACCTGGTCCACACACCAGCCATAAGAAACCTTTTCCACATTCCGGTCAGCCAACACCGGATAAGAAGCCAGTTCCTCTTCTCCCAGGCTGTAAATAAGAGTTCCGATCCTGTTTCCTTTTTTTACCGGCGCATGAAGCTTTTCCGGCATCTCCAGGCGGCAGCTGATCTTTTCACCTTTTTTCATAAGTATTTTTTTATTCTTTTCTTTTTCGGAAACAGACGGAATCCCGCTTACAACAGCCGTGTCCCCAAAGGTAATGTTTTTTTCCACTCCGTCTTTCACCGGTACTTCCGGAAACTTCAGTTCTTTCCAGAACTTCTCATAATCAAAATTATCTTCCCCGTAATCCAGAAGCTTCAAAGAATCCTTCCACTTATATCCTTTGTTGTTTGGCCAGCCACATCCCAGAAGGGACACCACAAAAGTCTTTTCATCTTTTTCGCAGGCGCACACATAACAATATCCCGCGTCCCCTGTAAATCCTGTTTTTCCGGAAAGAACCCCGTCAGTCATAGTAAGCAGAGCGTTTGCATTATGAACAGAAAATTCTCTTTTTTCATCGAGATCTGTAAACGAATATTCCCGGGTCTGGGTGATCTTTAAAAAGGTTTCGCTTCTGATGGCATAGCGCATAATCAAAGCCAGATCTCTGGCAGTTGTATGATGCACTCCCTTTTCATCTTCTGCATCCAGACCGTTGGGCGTAATAAAATACGTATCCGTACATCCGATCTCTTTTGCTTTTTCATTCATCATCCCGGCAAAGCCTTCCGTGCTTCCCCCGATATGTTCCGCTATGGCTACCGCTGTATCGTTGTGGCTCATCAGCATAAGAGAATACAGAAGGTCTTCCAGATAATACTGCTCTCCCTCCCTCATGCCAAGCTGTACATCCGGCTGCGCCGCCGCCTTATCTGACACCATAACGTAATCGTCGCCTGCCCCGTTTTCCAGAGCCAGAATACAGGTCATTACTTTTGTGGTACTGGCATTGGGCCTGGGTGTTTCCCCGTCTTTTTCATAAAGAATACGCCCGGACTCTCCATCCATCAGAACAGCTGAAAGAGCGTAAAGGCTGCCCGGAGAATCTGCCGCTTCCTTTTCTGTATTTTCACAGACTGTCTCAGCCGCAACAGCCTGAGAACCAAAAGCAAACTCCCCAAAAAGAAAGACAGATGTCAGCAGAAGTAATGCAGCATGTTTCATATTCATCCCCGCCTTCTTATGCTTATAGGATAAGTTTATGCATACATGTCCGCTTTATTCTGCTTTTCCTCTGTCTCAGCTCCCTGTTTATCCAGCAGGCTGTGTTTTCCCTGCATCTATCCGTTGTAGGTGCGGTTCCATCTCTCTGAAAGCATTCTCTTCTCTCTGGATAAACGGAACAGTTCCTCAATGTACGCAGGCGCTTCCCGTACCGCCTGATCAAAATACTGATGCAGCTCCTTTACAGGAGCTTCTGACCCCGGAACCGGATCCTTTTCCATAAAATATTCAAGGACAGCCGCAGACCGCTTCCGTCCTGCGATCCTTGTGACAATGGCCGCCAAAAGCCTTCGTTTTCCGGAATTATTGTAAACCATTGCATTGGTAAGAAATTTCATCATCTTCAGAGAAAAGAAAATATTCTTTGCTGTAATCTCAGGAAACATGCAGTGTATAACTTTTGCATAATCCATCCTGGGCACAATACAGTCTGACGGATAATAATGATGAGGATTCCTGTTCGTTTCCACCATCAGTGTTCTGTCAAATTCTTTTTCCAGAAGCGTGTGAGAAAGAATCTTCTTTTCAGCCGTTTCATCCACAAAAGGATGACAGGAGCTATCCAGAAGATAGTGACAGGCAAATCCCAGAAGATAAGCCAGAAGCCTCTCGTCTCCTGTTCTTCTTACAATGCTCATCCCTCTTAAAAAAAACGAAGCTGCAGGTATCTTGTGCATTTCCGTTCCCAGACCGCAGACCTTTTGATTGAACAGGTCATAAAACAGAATATCCGGTCCATGAAGGCCGATCCGAAAAAGATTTCCGTTTTCCCGTATCACTTTTCGAATTTCCTCCGGAAGCTGTCTGTAAACCTTTTTTCCAAATAAATCGTGTGTGTATGTGGTTGGCATTTCATCCTTCCTCCTTATACGTCCAGCTTTAACTGGATTTCCTCTTCTGCTTCCGCCTTGAAATCTTCCAGCTGTACCGGATCCATAACCGGAAGCTCATCAAGAGCCTGCACCCCGAAAGAACGCAGAAATTCTTCTGTTGTACCAAGAAGAATCGGACGTCCCGGCGCGTCCAGCCTTCCAAGCTCTCTGACAAGCTCATATTCCATCAGCTTATTAATGGCATGATCGCATTTCACTCCGCGGATCTTTTCTATTTCCGCCTTTGTCACAGGCTGTTTATAGGCAATGATCGAAAGTGTTTCCAGCATAACATCCGTAAGAACCGGCTTTTGGGGATGCAGGGCGATCTGGATCAGGTTCTCATAATACTCTTTTTTCGTGCACATCTGATAGGACTGTTCCAGCTCTATGATCTGGATCCCCCTGTCCTCCTCCTGATACCGGTCCATCATGTGATGCAGCAGCCTGCGGGTAGTATCCTTGTCCTGCCCTACCGCAGCGGCAATCCGGGAAAGCTCCACAGATTCCCCCATGGCAAAAAGGATGGCCTCAATGGCTGCCTCTGTTCTTTTTATTTCCATATTTCTCCTTATTCCCCTATTCGTCCGCAAATTCTGTCAGGTTCTTCCAGGTATCAGGATCCTCTTTTACCTCCACCTGGATGTCGTCAAACAGCTCTTCCTGTTTTACGTGAACGTATCCCATTTTCATCAATTCCAGGATAGACAGAAATGTAACGATCACCTGGATTTTGGAGGTCTGGCCTTCCAGAAGCCCCCGAAAGCTGAAACGTCTGTTTTCTGCCGCATATGCTTTCATTTCCAGCATTTTATCAGAAAGGCTGACCTCTTCTTTTTCAATGGTACCGAATTTACTTCGGATGGGATCGATTTTCGATTCCTGTTTTTTCAGAATGGATTTGTAGATCTGATTCAGCTTTTCCAGCGTCAGAGATGCCAGAAGCGCCTGAGGATCCACCGGTTCTCTGTATTTCATCACTTCATCCGGTATGGTGGGCTTTTTAAAAAACACGCCTGCCGCTCCATCCATTTTGTCCTTCAGTTCATAGGACATATATTTGTACATCTTGTATTCCAGAAGCTTCTGAACAAGCTCCTCTCTGGGATCCTCCTCTTCCCCTTCTTCATTGACCTGACGGGGCAGCAGCATTTTACACTTGATATCCAGAAGCGTAGCTGCCATTACAAGGAATTCGCTCATAGTGCCCAGATCCTCTGTTTCCATTCCATGAATGTACTCCATGTACTGATCCGTGATCTCCACAATAGGAATATCATAAATATCAATTTTATTCTTTTCGATCAGATGAAGAAGAAGATCCAGCGGTCCTTCAAATACATTTATCTTTATGGGTATGGCCATTTCAGCTGTCCCCTCCTGTTTTCTGCGCAGTATTTCCGCCTGGCCCGCCTTCGTCCGGAACAAGCTCTGCAAGGATCAGTTCTCTGGGATTATGAATACGCACAGGAATGGTATGCTCTCCCAGACCGGCGCTGACGATCATATGCTGCTCCTGTCTGTGAAAATCCCCGCAGCAATATAGAGGAAACAAAAGATACTGGGGACAGGTAAGTCCGTGATGTTCATTAAATCTCAAGATTCCCCCGTGATAATGCCCGGAAAAAATAAAGTCTGCTCCCCACTCAAAATATACGTCTCCATATTTCGGATTATGGGCAAGAAGCACAGAAATCCCGTCTCCTGAAGGTTTTCCAATCAATTCTCTCATATCCTGTCTGTCAGGATATGGAGAAAAAGGCTTCCGATAATATTCTTCCGGAAGCTCCAGTCCGTAAAAGGTAAACTCTGTTCCTCTGATATTCATGCACACATGCTCATTATGAAGAAAGCACACGCCGGCATTGGTAAGCACATGCTCATAAGTAAGATATTCTGCGGACGTATCCGGGTTCAGCAGCATTTCATACTCATGGTTTCCAAGAGCATAAAAAACAGGGATTCTGTTTGCCAGTCTGCACAAAAATCCGGTAACTGCCGAAACCGTAGACACATCCGCTCTCACAACCATGTCTCCCACAACAAGCGCTGCATCGGCTCCGCTTTTTTCAATTGCATGAAACAGATCCTGATTCTCATTTCCAAATACAAGCCCGTGAAGATCTGCCAGGACAGCAAAACGTACCGGATGACCGCCTTTCAGCTTTTCTGTTTTTATCTGATAGGTTTTTGTTATGAATGTTTTCATTCTGCTCCTCTGACTGCTTTTATTTTCCGAATCCACAGTTAGGGAAAGTACATACTCTGCAGTTCAGGCAAAGTCCGCCCTCCCCATAGGCTGCAATTTCTTCCCTGCGGACAGGATCGTCTGCCACGATTCTCGGCAGAACCAGATCGAACACAGTTCTTTTTGCATACATCACGCAGCCCGGAAGACCCAGGATCGGGATGGTTTTTTCCCCTTTTCTGTAGTAGGCAAGAAGAAGCATGGCTCCCGGAAGAACCGGAGCTCCATAGGTTACGACCTCCGCACCGGTAGCGCGGATGGCTCCCGGAGTTCTGTCATCCGGATCCACGCTCATTCCGCCGCTGCAGATCACCATATCCGCTCCATTTTCAATAAACTTCAGGATATCCCCTGTAATCTGATCCTTTTCATCTCCCGGCGTTGTCTGCCCCATAACCTGGCAGGAATATTCTGCAAGCTTTTCTCTCAGAACAGGAGTAAAGGTATCCTGGATCAGTCCCTTTTTCACTTCACTTCCTGTCGTTACGATCCCCACCTTTTTTTCCCGGAAAGGCAGGATATTAAAAATCGGTTCGCGGCCTGCAGTCTCCCGGGCTCTGTCCATTTTTTCCTTTTCGATCACAAGAGGAATAATTCTTGTTCCTGCGATTTTATCTCCCTTTTTTACCGGAAAATCCCCGTGTCTGGAAGCGATCATCATCTCTCCGAGACTGTTTACGCCAAGAAGAGCAGCTCTGTTGATCTTCAGAAGACCGTCGCAGTCAGCGATCACTTCTATTTTGCCTTCTTTTACCTCTGTTCCGTGCATATGTCTGCCGGCGCAGATTTCATACAGAATCTCCGCCCCTTCGTTTTCGTGAAGGATTCCCTCCTGTTTTTCCCATACAAAAAGATGCTCTTTTCCCACTGACAGAAGCGCCGGTATATCCTCTTCTTTTACTACATGGCCCTTTTTAAATAGCACGCCTTTTTTTTCGTCTTTGATAATCTGGGTAATATCATGGCAAAGCACATGCCCTACTGCTTCCTCAGTCCTGATCTCTTTCATTTTATCTTTATTCCTCTCATATTTCTGTTCAGTCTGTAACCTATTTGGAATTTATTATACCCCTCAGCCATCCTTCTTGTCAAAAGAATTGTCAGATGCCGGAAAGTTCTTTCAGGCAAACATCCCAATGCTCACTCCGTTTGCAGTAACCTGGCCAAAATGCATTCCAAAACACCTGGCGGAATAGTACCTGTGAACAGTAACCTTCAGCCACAGTATGATATCCGGTATCTTTTCACAGGCAGAATTCCTCCGCCGTCTGTTTCAGTCGGTCCAGATATCCGGCCTTTTTCACGTTTTCTGCATAGATCACAGGAATCCTTCCAAGCTCTCTGTTCTCCTGATAATAGACAAGCTCTCCTGCTTTTTGTCCCTTTTTTACAGGCGCCTTTACTTCATTTGGAAGAATCAGCTTCTTTTTTATTTTATCAAAAGTTGTTCCGTCTGTACTCAGACAGCGGAAGGTTTTTCCAAAAGTCAGAGTTGTTTTTTCTTTTATGCCTTTTATCACTTTCAGATCTGGAAGCTTCCCCGGATTTTCGTCTGTATAAAGACTGCATTTTGCAAATCCGTAATCAAAAAGCATTGAGGCATCCTTCACTCTTGTCCTGGAATCCGGAGCAGCCATAACTACAGCGATCAGAGTGATCCCTTTTCTTTTTGCCACAGCAGAAACACAGAATTTTGCTTTGCTTGTGCTGCCTGTTTTCAGTCCCACACAGCCTTCATATGTACGGATCAGCCTGTTGGTATTAGACAGCCCGAACTCCTTGGAACCCTGCCTTGTATTGTGTGTGATCGTATCCATCCACACGGAAGAATAGTTCAGGATTTCCGGATACTTACGGATCAGTTCTCTGCTCATCAGCGCAATGTCGTAGGCAGTGGTATAATGATCGTCAGAATCTGTCAGCCCGCAGCAGTCCACAAAATGCGTGTTTTTCATGCCCAGAGCCTGCGCCTTTTTATTCATTGCATTTACAAACTCCGGTTCGTTGCCTGCAATATGTTCTGCCATAGCCACGCTGGCATCATTTCCGGAAGCGATCACAATACATTTGATCATGGTCTCCACCGTCTGGGTTTCTCCTTCCTCCAGAAAAACCTGGGAGCCTCCCATAGATTTGGCATGAGCGCTTGTTATAACCGTATCATCCAGTTTCAGATTTCCTTTTTCTATTTCTTCAAAAATAAGAAGAAGAGTCATAACCTTTGTAACACTGGCGGGACTTCTTGGAACATCTTTGTCTTTTTCCAGGATCACCGTCCCTGTTTCCGGCTCCATCAGCACATATTCCGGAGCCTCCACAGAAACTGCAGAGGCAGTTTCTTCCGCAGATACCGGCGCTGCCAACGAAAAAAGGATACTTGCGCAAAGTATCCGGGCACAAAAAAGGTTCCTCCGTTTTTTAGTCATAGAAAACCTCCCGTTTGGGTGTTTTATTCTATTCTAAAAGGAGAAACCCGAAAATATGACTGCTTCTTCAAAAATCACAGAAGAGGCGCGAATACACGGAGAATACTCTGAAATCCCCGCACAAATATATTTCTGTTTTTGCAGAATTCAAGACTGATAGGATCACAGTAATGCATGGTTTCCAGAAAATCCTCAAGAATATCCCGGATCACGTCGTTTTTGTAGATCCATACGCCATCTTCAAAATGCAGATAAAGACTTCGGTAATCCAGATTAATGGTTCCCACCACAGCAATTTCATCATCACAGACAAAAGACTTGGCATGAAGGAATCCGGGCTGGTATTCATAAATTTTTACACCGGCTTCTATCAGCTGCGCATAATAAGACTGGGTAAGAAGGAATACCATTTTTTTATCCGGCACTCCCGGAGTCATGATCCGCACATCTACTCCGCTTTTTGCAGCAAGGCAGAGAGCTGTCATCATTTCATTGTCAATGATCAGATAAGGCGTACAGATATACACATAACGCTTTGCCCGGTTGATAATATTCAGATAAACATTTTCTCCCAGTGTCTCCCCGTCAAGAGGAGTATCTGTAAAGGGCTGTACAAATCCGCTTCCCTCAAACTCTTCCGGATGATAGGCGTGGGGTGAATGGGCAGCGTAATCAATAGGTGTCTGAATGCCGTTTACCACATTCCACATATGAAGAAACATCATGGTCATACTCCACACGGCATCGCCTTTCAGCATTACCGCCGTATCCTTCCAGTGGCCGAAGCGTTCCTTCTGGTTAATATATTCATCTGCCAGATTGATTCCTCCTGTAAAGCCTGTCTTTCCGTCAATGACACAGATCTTTCTGTGATCTCTGTTATTCTGGATAATATTTAACACCGGGCGGAAAGGGTTAAATACTTTGCACTGGATTCCTTTTTCCCGCAGGAATTTATCGTATTTGTAGGGCAGCGTAGTAAGACAGCCAAATCCGTCATAGATCAGGCGTACATCCACTCCCTGAGCGACTTTCTGTTCCAGAATATCCAGAATCGTCCTCCACATAACGCCGTCATTAATAATAAAATATTCAATATAAATATAATGCTCTGCCTGTTCCAGTTCTTTCACCAGCACAGGAAACATGTCATCGCCTACCTGAAAATATTCCGCCTTTGTATGTTCATGCACAGGATACACGGAATGACGGCAGATATATTCCGACTGGACTGCCGCAGACGAATCCTCCTCCTGTATTTTCCTGCAGACCCGGGGATCTGACTGAAGATAAGGAATACTGTCCTCCTGGACCCGGGTATAACGTTTCTGCATTTCCTCCGCGATCCTGGAATGTCCGAACAGCAGGTATAAAAGCAGTCCGAAAACAGGAAACGCCATGATCAGCATTGTCCAGCCCAGCTTATAAGAAGGATTGATTCTTTTATTCAGGATCCACAGCACCATCACAATACTAAGTACTGTAATGGCAAGGGAAATATACTGAGAATAACCTGCCAGTTCCCACACAAAAAGAAACACCCATACAAGCTGAAGAAGCAGGGCTACCGCCACATAAAAAATCCTGTTAAATAAAAGCTTTGCAATTTTTTTCAGGGGCATGATAATCAGGTTCATAGCTTCACTTCACTTTTTCTGTAATGTTGTTAATAAAGTAACAATTAGAGTTTTTAAAAATCCCTGACTATACAGCCAGGGATTTTTGCGCACAATTAATTATATTTACGTTTTCTTGCGGCTTCAGATTTCTTTTTACGACGAACGCTTGGTTTCTCGTAATGCTCTCTTTTGCGGATTTCCTGCTGGATTCCTGCTTTTGCACAGCTTCTCTTGAATCTGCGAAGAGCGCTATCTAAAGTCTCGTTCTCTTTTACGATTACGTTTGACATAGACTCACACCTAACCTCCCTCCAGTTGTAGATTGTGCTAAAATACAACTGTCTGGGTATTTTTCTTGCACGAGTTATATTATATATCATAGCCTTAAGGTTCGTCAACAGCTTTTGGATATTTTTGCAAAATATTTTGCAATATTTTTGCAGGGATTTACCGCAGAAGCTTAGGCCAGCTGCTGCTCCAGGATTCCGGCAGCTGCGTCAATGGCTTCCTGAGCCTTTTCCGGGTTCTTTCCGCCGGCCTGAGCCATATTCGGACGACCGCCGCCGCCACCGCCTGCGATAGCTGCAACGCCCTTGATCAGATTTCCTGCATGAGCGCCTGCCTTCTGAGCTGCATCTGTAGCCATGGCAAGGAAGTTTACCTTCGCGCCGTTTACTGCCGCCAGGACAACAACACCCTCGCCCAGCTTCTCTTTCAGCTGATCTCCCAGATCACGGAGACCGTTCATGTCAACGCCCTCCACTTTGGCTGCCAGAAGCTTCACGCCTTTTACTTCCGCAACCTGATCCATAACATCGCCAAGTGATCCCTGTGCAAGCTTGCTTTTCAGAGATTCATTTTCACTGTGAAGCACTTTTATTTCCGCCTGCATATGAGTGATCTTTTCTGTCACCTCAGCCGGCTGTGTTTTTAATGCTTTTGCAGCTTCCTTCAGCATATTTTCCTGCTTCTTATAATAATCCACGACCGCATTTCCGGTAAGAGCCTCAATACGGCGCACGCCTGCGGCAACACCTGCCTCAGAAACAATCTTAAAGAGCATGATAGAGGAAGTATTTTTTACATGAGTACCGCCGCAGAGTTCTTTTGAGAAATCTCCCATGGAAACTACACGGACCTTCTGATCGTACTTTTCGCCGAACAGAGCCATAGCTCCTGATTTTTTTGCTTCCTCAATGTCCATGACAGCAGTTTCTACCGGAAGAGCTGCCTGGATCTCCTGATTTACAAGAGCTTCTGTTTTTTCAAGTTCTTCCTCTGTCATTGCCTGGAAATGAGCAAAGTCAAAACGAAGTCTGTCCGGAGTCACAAGAGAACCTTTCTGTTCTACATGAGAGCCCAGTACTGTTTTTAAAGCTTTCTGCAGCAGATGAGTAGCGCTGTGGTTCTTTTCTGTGTCACGGCGTTTGTTTTCTGCAACCTTAAGAGAAACCGTTTCTCCCTGAGAGATCATACCGGATTCCATATATCCTACATGACCGAATTTACCGCCGCGGAGTTGAATGGTATCTTCTACCACAAATTTTCCATTTGCAGTTTCAATCACACCGGTGTCGCCTTCCTGTCCGCCCATAGTAGCATAGAAAGGAGTTTCTTTTACGAAAACAGTACCCCTCTGTCCTTCTACCAGAGAAGCAACCAGCTCGCTTTCTCCGGCAAGAACGGTTACCTCTGACTCATAAGAAAGATGATCATAGCCTGTAAACTCTGTTGTTACAGAAGGATCGATCTCATCATAAACAGTAGCATCTGCCCCCATATAGTTAGTCACTTCGCGGGCAGTACGTGCTTTTACTCTCTGCTCTTCCATGGCAGCCTGGAAGCCTTCCTCATCGATTCCGTATCCCTTTTCCTCAAGGATTTCTTTTGTCAGATCCAGAGGGAATCCATAAGTATCATAAAGCTTAAATGCATTTTCTCCGGAAAGTGTTTTTTCGTCTTTTGCTTTCATCTCCTCTTCCATGTCAGAAAGGATGCGGAGACCCTGGTCAATGGTCTTGTTAAACTGATTTTCTTCATTGGTAAGAACCTTGAAGATAAATTCCTTTTTCTCTTCAAGCTCCGGATATCCGTCTTTAGATCCCTGGATTACTTCTGCACTTAATTTTGCAAGGAAAGTTCCTTCAATTCCCAGAAGGTGTCCGTGACGGGCTGCACGACGGATCAGACGACGAAGCACATAACCGCGTCCTTCATTCGTTGGCATGATGCCGTCAGAAATCATAAATGTAGCAGAACGGATATGGTCTGTGATCAGACGAATGGACACATCAGCCTGATAATTTTTGCCATATTCCTTATCTGCCACCTGACATACCAGATTACGAAGAGAACAGATGGTATCCACATCAAAAATAGAATCCACATCCTGAACAACAACAGCCAGACGCTCCAGACCCATTCCTGTATCAATGTTTTTATTCTGAAGTGTTTCGTAATTGCCATTTCCGTCATTTTCGAACTGTGTAAACACATTATTCCACACTTCCATATAGCGGTCACATTCACATCCTACAGTACAATCCGGTTTACCGCATCCGTATTTTTCGCCGCGGTCATAGTAGATCTCAGAGCATGGACCACATGGGCCTGCACCATGCTCCCAGAAATTGTCTTCTTTGCCAAAGCGGAAAATACGTTCAGCCGGAATACCAACCTCTTTATTCCAGATTTCAAAAGCCTCATCATCCTCCAGATACACAGAAGGATACAGACGTTCCGGATCCAGTCCCACAACTTTTGTCAGGAACTCCCAGGACCAGGCAATGGCTTCATGCTTGAAATAATCTCCAAAAGAAAAGTTTCCAAGCATCTCAAAAAATGTGCCATGACGGGCTGTTTTACCTACGTTTTCAATATCGCCGGTACGAATACATTTCTGACAGGTTGCCACTCTTGTCCTTGGAGGGATCTCTGCTCCTGTAAAGTAAGGCTTCAGAGGAGCCATACCTGCATTGATCAGCAGAAGACTCTTATCTCCCTGTGGTACAAGGGAAAAGCTTTTCATAACAAGATGTCCCTTGCTCCCCATAAAATCCAGGAACATCTGACGAAGTTCGTTTACTCCGTATTTTTTCATGATTGTTTCCTCCTCTATTTTACACACACCTTATGGAATTTCTTTTTACCGCGTTTCAGCACCATGCCTTCTTCGTTGAAATCCTCTTTTTTTACTGTGTGTTTGATATCTGTGATCTTTTCACCGTCAATGGATACTCCACCCTGTTCGATGGCACGACGACCCTCGGAACGGCTTGGCACAAGACCGGTTTTTACCAGCATGGTAATAAGGTCGATGCTGCCTTCCTGGAAATCCTCATCAGTCAACTCTGTAGACGGCATGTTCTCTGTATTGGCGCCGCCTGCAAAAAGTGCTCTGGCGCCTTCCTGGGCTTTCTTTGCCTCTTCCTCGCCGTGTACCAGATTGGTCAGCTCATACGCCAGCACTTCTTTGGCCTTGTTCAGCTGGCTGCCTTCCCATTTTGCCATTTCATCGATTTCTTCCAGAGGCAGAAAAGTAAGAAGACGCATACATTTGATTACATCTGCATCATCCACATTTCTCCAGTACTGGTAAAAATCAAAAGGAGAAGTCTTGTTCGGATCAAGCCATACAGCGCCGGACTGAGTCTTGCCCATTTTTTTGCCCTCTGAATTCAGAAGAAGAGTAATGGTCATAGCATGTGCATCCTTGCCAAGCTTTCTTCTGATCAGTTCTGTTCCGCCAAGCATATTACTCCACTGATCGTCTCCTCCAAACTGCATGTTGCAGCCGTACTTCTGGAACAGCATGTAGAAGTCATAGCTCTGCATGATCATGTAGTTAAACTCCAGGAAGCTTAGGCCTCTTTCCATACGCTGCTTATAGCACTCTGCCGTAAGCATACGGTTTACGGAAAAATGAGCTCCCACTTCACGGAGAAGTTCCACGTAGTTCAGATCCATCAGCCAGTCTGCATTATTGACCATAAGAGCTTTTCCATCAGAAAAATCAATAAAACGCTCCATCTGTTTTTTGAAGCAGTCGATATTATGCTGAATTGTTTCCTTTGTCATCATCTGACGCATATCGGTTCTTCCGGAGGGATCACCGATCATTCCGGTTCCGCCGCCAAGAAGTGCGATGGGACGGTTTCCTGCCATCTGAAGACGCTTCATCAGGCAAAGCGCCATAAAGTGTCCTACATGAAGGCTGTCTGCAGTGGGGTCAAAGCCAATATAAAAAGTGGCTTTTCCATTATTTACCATTTCTTTGATCTCATCTTCGTTTGTTACCTGGGCAATCAGTCCTCTTGCCTGCAGTTCTTCCCAAACTGTCATATTTCTTTTCCTCCTGTTATAAAAAAGCCCGGTTCCTGTCCTTTTAGGACGAGAACCGGGTCCCGTGTTACCAC
>OLRB01000010.1_pt1 | contig 170893 bp, 147 predicted proteins | sample 1672751 | NCBI WGS metagenome assembly OLRB01 (sample SAMEA3136720, study PRJEB25190) | human gut metagenome | biome: human gut; feature: human-associated habitat; material: faeces | place: Austria | collected 2013
TTTTTGTTAGAGGTTTGCCTCATAGTGAACCAATAAGCTTAACTAAGTGACATTGATTCAAAACAGTAATGCTAAATGTATCACCGATTTCCATCTTATCAAGGTCGGTAAAGAGCTTTGCACTCGGCAGACCTCTATGAGCAGAGATAACACTGTGGGTACTCTCTCCACTGATCGGAAAACTTGTTCCTTTCAAATGTCCTGCTGCAATCTGTAAAATACCTTCATCCGTACCATGGTAAATCGGCAGCTCTACCCCTAGCTTTTTAATTGTGATATAGCCCATGATGCCCGTACCTGTGATATCAAGTATTTTCTCATAATCCTTTATCTCATCCGGATTATAAAATGCAGACGGATGGGCGGCAAGTTCCTCATTATACTTCTGTGCCGCTTCAAAATACTTCGTATAATCCTCTGGTTTCATATTTGACACCTTTTCATCGTATGCAGCAACTGCCTTCGACTGATGCTTCTGTATAAATACATTTATATAGAATACTATTTTTCTGCTAACAGGTCAATATTTTTGCTTATAAACTGCTCATTGTCTAAAGCCCGCGGGATAGCAGCAACTTTTTCAATCATTTTTCAAAAAAGATACGAAATTTTTTATCATCAAAAAAGGTATGCAAAAAATCCTGTTTTTCACATACCCTTTTTTAGAATCCTGTATTATTTTATATTACTTTTTATTACTTTACTATTATTCACAAAGCTTTGTAAATTCGTCAGCAACAAACTGAACCTTCGTTCCGATAATTACCTGAACAGAAGTCTTTCCAGGTTTAATAACCCCTGCAACACCTGCAGATTTAATTACCTTATCATTTACAGCTGTGATATCCTTTACTTCAAGTCTCAATCTGGTAACACAGTTATCGATACTTGTAATGTTCTCTTTTCCACCGCATCCTTCCAGGATTTTTGCTGCAATGGCAGTGTAATCATTACTTTCTAATTCCACTTTCTTCTCTGCTTCAATATCGTCATCCTCTCTACCAGGAGTCTTAAGATCAAACTTCTTGATTGCGAAAAGGAATACCACATAGAATACGATAAATGCTGCGATTCCCAGTGGAAGAATAAGCCATGTCTTCTGTGCTGCCGGAAGGGAGGATGAGAAGATCAAATCCATAGCACCAGCGGAGAAACTGAATCCTGCACGAAAACCAAGTGCAACTGTAATCATCGTAAAGATACCATAAAGTAATGCATAGATTACGTACAGTACAGGTGCAAGGAACATAAATCCAAACTCAAACGGTTCAGTAACACCACAGATAAATGAACAAAGAGCTGCTGAAGCAATCAGGCCGATTGCCAGTTTTTTCTTTTCAGGCTTAGCACATTTAATCATTGCAAGTGCTGCACCAGGAATACCAAACATCATACATGGGAAGAATCCAGACATGTACATTCCAAGGCTCCATGTTACATCTGCAGATGTCTCACCAGCCCAGAAGTGCTGTAAGTCACCAAGTCCGATTGTATCAAACCAGAATACATTGTTCAATGCGTGATGTAATCCTGTAGGAATTAACAGACGGTTCAGGAATGCATAGATACCTGCTCCCACAACATCCATACCTACAATTGCCTTTCCAAGTGATACAAGTCCACCGAAAAGTAACGGCCATACAAATAATAATACTGCAGATACAACAATGGAAACTACTCCGGCAATAATTGCTACACAACGTTTACCACTGAAGAATGATAACCAGTCCGGAAGCTTTGTATCCTTAAACTTGTTATAACACATTGATCCGATCACACCGGCAAGAATTCCAATAAATGGATTCTCAATCTTATCAAATGCAAGTGTCTTTGTTGCGCTTTCAGCGATGGATGGCATGATTGTCGTAACAAAACCTGTTGAAAGAAGTGTTGTAAGCATCAGCCATGATGCAAGAGCTGCTATTCCGCCGGTTCCGTCATTCTTCTCTGACATACCGACACCAACACCAACTGCAAAAAGAATTGCCATATGATCAATCAGCGCTGCTCCTGCTTTTACCAAAAACAGACCAATCAGATTCGCTGCACCCTGGATATCTCCGCCCTGCATAGTTGCCGGACATAACCAATATCCAATACCCATAAGGATACCACAGATTGGCAGCACCGCTACAGGAAGCATTAATGCCTTCCCAAGTTTTTGAAGAAATTTCATAATTCCCTCCTCCTTCTCTTTTAAATTATACTTAATTGGATTGTTCCAATCAGGTTAATATCACACACAGTTCTGTATAAAATCTCTTTATAAAATCTTAAGAACTGCTTCATCGAATAAAACATCGCCCTCCTTTTGAAGACTGATTTTATCATAGGTATCTGTATTACTAATCAGAACCGGTGTAATAGAATTCAGACCGGCCGCTTTAATCTTATCCAGATCCACTTCCACCAAAAGATCACCTTTTTTAACCTTATCACCAACCGCAACATGCGCTGTGAATGGTTCTCCCCCAAGTGTAACTGTATCCAGGCCGATGTGAATCAATATCTCTGTCCCCATGCTGCTTGTCATACCAACTGCATGAAGCGTATCAAAAACCAACGTCACTTCACCATCTGTCGGAGCATATATCTTTCCTTCTGCCGGGATTACCGCAAATCCATCTCCCAATACCTTTTCTGAAAAAACAGGATCAGGAACTTCCGTAATCGGAACTACAGTCCCTTTACAAGGAGTATAAATTATATTTTCATTTTTATTTTCTTTTCTTTTTCCCTTCCCTCTGAAAAAACCTAACATGTTATCTCCCTTTCATACTTTACCTTCCACGTTAATTTTATCTTATAAGTCATCCGCACAGTGAATCTTGTTTATTATAATTATAAAATCAAAGAAAAAAAATAGAATATTTTTAGATTAGATATCAAAAATATACGGTCACCATCGGGTTTATTAGAAAATTTGCACAAAATATTATAATTGCTTTTCTACAAGTATTATAATTATGACCAACTTATTTTTTCGTAATATCATCTGGCTGTTATTTAAGAATCTCGATAATTCCTTCTTATCCTTTGAATACTTGATGTATCCCAATACACCCCTTAAATTCGATGAAAACTTCTCCAGATCCTTCAGGTGATTTCATTCGCCAAGTGAACAGAAAATAAAAAAGAGCAGATGGCAGACGTAATGTCGGAGTGAGGAGAGTGATACCCAAGCCTTCTTCCCGATTTAATTTCATGTCCCCAATAAGCAGAACTCAAAAAAAGTTATTATGTAAAAATGCGCCTTTGAGCCTGCACTCCAAATCCTTCATGTGATTTCATTCGCTGAATGAACAGAAAATAAAAAAAGAGCAGATGGCAGATGTAATGTCGGAGTGAGGAGAGAATGCGAATGAGCATTCTCCCCACAGCGACTACCTTTACATCTGCCATCTGCTCTTTTTTTATTTTCGTCTACCTTCCCCGAATTAAATCACCAAATTCTCCATTTCTTTCAGCAAAAATATTTTCTGCCCGCTTTCGAGTGGTTCTGTCAGATTTTCATTATATTGTTTCATTTTTTCGATTGTTGTTCCGTAATGTTTTGCAATATTCCAGAGGGTATCGCCTTCTTTTACGATATAGCCGGTAATGGATGGGATTTTAGAGATTTCTTCTTCTGTATATGGAATTTCCTCTACCTCATCAATCATGTACATTGTCTGTGGTGAGAATCCGGTGACATAAATTCCAGCAACTGCGCGGATTTCTAATTCGTTGCTGTCTACGACGTAACCGCCGATCTGTTCTAATACTCCCCGGATTTCGCAGCGGTCGGATTCCATTACTTCAGGGATTTCTACTAAATATTCAAATGGTATCACAACTTCTTTTGACTGTATCGGGGCGGTATCGTCTCCTGCTATGTAAAGCACGTTACAGAATATGAGTCCTTCGGTGGCAATGCCCTGTTTCGCGAAATGAAAGTCTTCGATTCGTACATTTCCTTCTACATTGAGGACTTGTAATAGTTTATGAATTTCTCCTGTTGCCGCTTCTACCCGCTGGCTTACTTTTGTTTTTGCATTGTTCTGGAAAATGAGGTTTTCAAACTGAATTGGGCTGGTTTTTAATTTTAATTTCCGATTATTTGCATACATATCTTTGAGAAGCGGCATTTTAAATTCGTGATATGCTTTCAAATCAAGATCTAAAACGGCTTCCATTTCTATATCGCGTGGTTCTCCGTCAATATCCGGCTTAATTGTCACCTGATGATTCCCAAGAAGAACGGCAATATTTCCTATAAGATTTTCCTGGCTGTCTGCGCATTCTAATTCGTTAGTAAATGGGATTTCCCAGTCATAATACTGTATTGGTTCTTTTCCTTCTTCTGCCTGATACAAAACAAAGAGAAAAACGCTTCCCCGAATCGCGAGTTTGTTTTCTAACATTCGGATATCCACATCTCGAAGCTGGGTCGAATTCCACAGAATTTCCCGGATATTGGGCTTGCCTGCCGGGAGGCTGACCGTTGCTTTGATCCGCTGAATGTCTTTTTTATTCATGATAATTTCTGTCATGGAAGGAGATTCATACAGGCACTGGACATTTTCCTTTTTTTCGATTCCCGTTGTACATTCGACAAATTTCATTTCGGAGATGGCAATGTGAAAATATATAACGGAACGGACACCGCATTTTCTGGAATTGATAATGGAGATTGTCAGGTCTTCAAGATCTGCTGTTACTTTGGCGATATCGCTGCTCTCTGCGCCTTCTACATTCATAAATTCTTCAATGGCAAAGTCATGTTCCATGCAGGAAATCTGCTGCTCCGGATCTGTGCTTAGATACAGTATCTGCACGAGGAAGTTTCCCCGCAGGCGCAGACGATCTGTTAACACCTCAATTTCATCAATATGTACTTCTCCTCTGCTCTCGATAATTTTCTCCACATCTGGCCGGGTATCCGGCACGTTCATATCTTCGTCCAGTGTAATCTGCACATTTTTTTCTAATTTTAAAATACCGGAACGAACTGCTTTTTTCTCTACCTTCATAATACATCCTCCACCCTGCATAACGATTTTTGTGCGCGGACATACTTTGCCCTGCTTATTGTCTTTGCTATTAATATATGTTTTCTTCGGCTGATTTATGATTCCGTCTCTGCCAATTCATTTTTCAGGATTCTATACGGCATAACTGTTCTGTCCGTTCACACCGGACAACTAAAAAAGGACAGGTTCGTGTTTCTATAATTTCTTCTCCCGCCGATGGTCCGATCAGCTGTGTCTTAAGATAGAGCTGTTCTTTATCTTTCCAACATTCTTCAATGCGAATGCTGTAACCACTGTATGGCTTTTCACCATAACAGACTACCAGATAGGTATATTTTGAATTTTTATATGCAAATGTTCCCGGACGATTTTTCCGGTCTTCTATTATTTTCTGCAGGCGGTGCGGCATGTTTTTTTCCGCACAGATCTCGTAGCTTACTTCCTGCCCCTGGTTTTTATTTCCCAGCTTACTGATGTGAAAATTGTTTTGAGGAAAGATGGGCGTACAGGCAGTGATATAGATGCCTGATATCATTATCCATATGAAAAAAAGTACGATACGATATGTCTGATTTCTTGCATTGTAAACCATATCAATACTTCCAAACATCAATGTTATTTTATTTATATGCGCCTGCTGATAGAAATTTACTTCCTTATTTTCGTCCGCCCAATTATATGTTATAATCATAACAATAGCGAGGATAAAACTTTTTTGAGAGGAGGGGGATTGCCCCATGCATATTTCTATTCCAAAACATGCCTCTGATATTATAAAGACGCTTTCTTCCCATGGTTATGAAGCCTTTGTTGTCGGTGGCTGTGTAAGGGATTCTATTCTTGGCAAAGAGCCGGCAGACTGGGATATTACAACTTCCGCTCTGCCGGAACAGGTGAAGGCTTTGTTTCCAAGAACAATCGATACAGGTTTAAAACATGGTACCGTTACGATTATGATGGATAAGATCGGATATGAAGTGACGACTTACCGGATTGACGGAACATATGAGGATCACCGCCGTCCGAATGATGTGACTTTTACTTCCAGCTTAAGAGAAGATCTGATGCGTCGTGACTTTACGATTAATGCAATGGCATATAATGAAGAGAAGGGTCTTGTGGATTTATTTGGTGGCATTCAGGATCTGAATGACCGTATCATCCGCTGTGTCGGCAATCCAACAGAGCGATTTGATGAGGATGCGCTGCGAATGTTTCGTGCGGTTCGTTTTGCGGGACAGTTGAATTTTAATATTGAAAAAGAAACTTTAGCTGCCATCGAGGCACAGCATGCATTTCTTAAAGATGTCAGTGCGGAACGTATTCAGATTGAGCTGTTAAAGTTATTGATTTCCGGACATCCGGAAATGATTCGTGCAGCTTATGAAACCGGGCTTACAAGTGTTTTTCTGCCGGAATTTGACCGGATGATGGAAACTCCGCAGAATAATCCGCATCATATTTATTCTGTCGGTGACCATACGATTCATGCGGTAGAAACGATTGCTCCAAATCCGATTCTCCGCCTTACGATGCTGCTTCATGATATCGCAAAACCAGAGACCCGCTCTACGGATGAGAATGGAATCGATCATTTTTATGATCACAATGAAGCCGGTGCCGTACTTAGCAAGACGATTCTTCGCCGTCTTAAGTTTGATAACCAGACCACCCAGATGGTCACAACACTTATCGCGCATCATGACATCCGTTTTAATGATGCTTTAGGCACAGGACGGAAGCATGTACGTCGGGTAATTCATTCTGTAGGTGAGAATCTCTTCCCATATCTTCTTGACGTAATGGAAGCGGATATTTCTGCACAGAGTGATTTTATGCGTCTTAAAAAGCTTACTGCATTAAAGGAAACCCGTCAAGCTTATCATGAAATTCTTGCGGCAAATGACTGTCTTACTTTAAAGAATCTAAAGATTAATGGAAATCAGTTAAAGGCGCTTGGCATTTCTGAGGGAAAGATTATCGGTGCGATTCTGAATGCTTTGCTTTCACAGGTGCTGAATAATCCAGAGCTGAATGATTATGAAAAGCTTAAAGAACTTGCCTTGAAAATTTATCAGGAAGTTCAATAATTTTACACATAACATCCCTTCTTTATACATAGGATAGACCATATTTACCACTGTGTAACCCATTGTCTGTCTTATCATGTACTTTCGGAAGCTTTTTTCACTTGCTTTTGTGAGAAGCAAGTGCAAGAAAGACTCTGAGATTACATCCTATGTTAATGGAGGGATTTTTTTGAGTGAAAAATACAAGGAATTATTAGAACAGTACGATATAAAAGTTCTGTCCACTTTTCGAAGCCGCGGAACTTTCCAGTGCGAGACAGAGCAGGGACTTGCCTTATTAAAAGAATATCATGGTTCCCTCCAAAAGCTTGCTCTGGAATACGAATGGAAGGAAAAGCTTGCCGAAGCAGGCTACGCCGCTACTGACCGGTATTTTCTCACAAAAGAAGAAAGCCTGGTCACCTATGACCGCTACCGAACCGCTTTTATTTTAAAACATTATTTTAAAGGACGGGAGTGCGACTGCCGGAATCTTTCAGATGTTGCTGCCTCCTGCCGGAATCTTGCATTTTTACATAAGGTTTCTTCCTCTATTGAAGAGATTCCTTTTGAAAATCTGAAAACAGAGTCTACCAGCCATCTCTTTGAACGAAAGAACCGGGAGCTTCGTTCGATTCGAAAGTTTATTGGTCATGTCCATGGTAAAAATGATTTTGAACTTCTTTATATGAAGTGCTTTGATTCTTTCTATGAGGAAGCTTCTTATGCGCTTTCCCGCCTCCTTAAAGTCGAACCAGAACTTGCCGATACCGGCTGTGGCGTATGTCATGGCGCATATCATTATCATAATGTGCTGATCTTACCGGATTATTCTGTCGCAACTGTAAATTTTGAATCTATGTGCTATCAGCCCTATTTACTTGACTTATATCTTTTTCTCCGGAAAACTTTAGAGAAAAATCATTATGACTATTCTTTTTTTGAGGCGGGTATTTCCGGCTATTCTATTTACCGCCGCCTTGCCGAAAAAGATTTTCTTTTCTTATATTTACTTTTTTTATATCCGGAAAAGTTCTGGAAAATATCCAATCAGTACTACAATCACAGAAAAAGCTGGATTCCGCCAAAAACGCTGGAGAAATTGCAGAAGGTTCTTGCACAGAATGAGGAACGGCATACTTTTCTAAAGCAATTTGCTGCATTTTTAAATACTTTGGATAAAAATTTTTTATAATAAAAGTTCATTTATTCGTGAAAAGCTATAGTTGCCTGTATCCCTATAAATATGCTAAAATGTTTTAAGCATATTTTTGCATATTTTTCTGGGAGAGTGAGTGATTCGATGGGCTATATGGCTTTATACCGGAAGTGGCGTCCGAATGATTTTGATGAAGTAAGAGGACAGGATGCCATTGTCCAGACATTGAGAAATCAGATTATTTATAACCGAATAGGGCATGCCTATCTTTTTTGTGGTACACGAGGTACTGGTAAGACTTCTATTGCAAAGCTTTTTGCAAAGGCGGTAAACTGTGAGCATCCGGTCAATGGAAACCCCTGTAATGCCTGTCCTTCCTGTCAGGCAATTAACGCACAAAGTTCTCTTGATGTACTTGAAATCGATGCGGCTTCTAATAACGGTGTGGAGAATATCCGGGATATCCGGGAACAGGTACAATATTCCCCTGTTGAGGGACGTTATAAAGTATATATTATCGATGAGGTTCATATGCTTTCTTCCGGAGCATTTAATGCTCTGCTGAAAACGCTCGAAGAACCTCCTTCTTATGTTATTTTTATTCTGGCTACAACAGAAAAGCATAAGATTCCTGTTACGATTCTTTCCCGCTGCCAAAAATATGATTTTAAACGAATTTCTGTTGATACGATTACAGGTCATCTTGTATCGTTGATGGAGAAGGAACAGATTGATGCGGAAGAGAAAGCATTGCGTTACATTGCTCGTGCTGCGGATGGTTCTATGCGAGATGCGTTGAGTCTTCTTGACCAGTGTATCGCATTTTATCTTGGACAGACGCTTACGTATGAGAATGTTTTAGAGGTGCTTGGCACTGCGGATACTTCTGTTTTCAGCACATTGCTTCGGAGTATTTTAAAGAAGGATTCCATGTCCGCTCTTGATATTATTGACACCATGATCACTGAGGGACGGGAACTTTCGCAGTTTCTTTCTGATTTTCTGTGGTACCTTCGCAACCTTCTTATATTAAAGGATCAGGAAGGTGCGGAAGAAAGCCTTGATATGTCAAAAGAAACGATTGCTGCCTTAAAAGAGGAATGTGCCATGGTAGATACTACTGCTCTCCTGCGTTATATCCGACTACTTTCCGAGCTATCTAACCAGATTCGAACTGCCACACAGAAGCGAGTTCTTTTAGAAGTCGGCTTTATTAAGCTTTGCCGTCCAGAAACAGAATCGGATGCCGAAAGTCTTTCCGAACGTGTCCGGCAGTTAGAGACCATGCTTGCACAGGGACTTCCTGTGATTCCTGCTGGTGGTGCAGGGAATAACAGTGGTATTAACCCGTCTTCTGGCGCAGCCATTGGAGGTGCTGCAAACGGCGGTGTATCTGCCGGTAACAGCGCGTCACAAAGTCAGGCAGCGCAGATTTCACCAGAAGAAGCGTTGGAGAAGCGTTTTTCTCCTGCGGAAGCGGAGGATTTAAAGAAAATAGCGAACCGCTGGAATGACATTGTCAATCAGTCATCCATGCCTATGCAGCAGTTTCTTCGTGCGGCAAGAGTCGCTGTTGCAGACAACAGTACTATTTTACAGCTTGTTTTCTCAAACAACAGCCTTGCTAAAGAATACTTTGAGCGGGAACATCACAAAAATCTGGACCTTTTATCCGAACTTGTTGCAGAACAGACTGGAAAGGTCGTAACATTTGAATGTACGTCTGACTCCCATCAGCCGGCAGAACAATCGAACTATATTGATCTAAGCAAGATTCATCAGACGGTTATTTTTGAATAAATACTCTAAAATATTCCGTTATTCCATCGCAGATTCTGCAGTGAATTTACGCATCTTTATGTATATCTGCGTGTGATATATGAATTTATTAATTATTTATTTTTTATGGAGGTTTTTATTATGGCAAAAAGAGGTGGATTCCCAGGTGGCATGCCTGGTAACATGAACAATTTAATGAAACAGGCTCAGAAGATGCAGAAGCAGATGGCTGAGACTACAAAGGCTTTAGAAGAGAAGACTTACGAAGCAACTGCAGGCGGCGGTGTTGTTTCTGTTACTGTTTCCGGTAAAAAAGAAGTGACTGCTATTAAGATTGCTGAAGAAGTGGTAGATCCTGATGACATCGAAATGTTAGAAGATCTTATCATGGCTGCTACAAATGAAGCATTTCGTGCGATGGAATCAGATTCCCAGGCTCAGCTTTCTAAATTAACTGGCGGCCTTGGCGGAGGATTCGGATTTTAATGAATTATTATAGTACCCAGATTACTAATCTTATTGATGAACTCAGACGACTTCCCGGTATCGGCAGTAAGTCTGCACAGCGTCTTGCTTTTCACATCATAAACATGCCGGAAGAACATGTACATCACCTTGCACAGACACTTGTCACCGCAAGAGAAAAGATTCGCTACTGCAAATACTGCTGTACACTGACGGATTCTGAAGTATGTCCAATCTGTGCGAGCACGAAAAGAGATCACAGTACGATCATGGTCGTAGAACATACACAGGACCTGGCTGCTTACGAGAAAACCGGTCAGTATCATGGTGTTTATCATGTTCTTCAGGGAACCCTCGCTCCAAGTCTTGGAAAAGGTCCCGACGATATTCGCTTCAAAGAACTTGAAGAACGCCTTAAAAATCCAGAGGTAAAAGAGTTGATCCTTGCGACAAACTCCAGTCTTGACGGAGAAGCTACTGCAATGTACATCACCAAGAAGGTCAAACCTCTTGGGATAAAGGTGACCCGCATCGCAAGCGGTGTCCCTATCGGCGGTGAATTAGAATATATTGATGAGGTAACCCTCTCAAGAGCGCTGGATGGACGAGTAGAACTTTAGATACAGATTTTAATATAGCACTTTAAATATAAAGATTTAAATACAGGACTTTAATTGCATAACTTAGATTACTCTCTTAAAAATTCTTTGTAACAGTATTTGCGGATTTTTAAGAGACCATCAGATAAGAATGGGAGATGACTACGATGAAAAGAATTGGTATGCTGACCAGCGGTGGAGATTGTCAGAGTTTAAATGCTACCATGCGTGGCGTTGTAAAGGGTCTTAACGTCCTTGAGGGAAATGTTGAGATTTACGGCTTCATTGATGGGTATAAAGGATTAATTTACGGCAACTACAAACGACTGACTTCTCAGGATTTTTCAGGTATTCTGACAACTGGCGGTACAATCCTCGGTACATCCAGACAGCCTTTTAAGTTAATGAGAACTCCTGATGAAAACGGTCTTGATAAAGTAGAAGCAATGAAGGCAACTTACCGTTACCTTGATTTAGACTGCCTCGTCATTCTCGGCGGTAATGGCAGCCAGAAAACAGCAAACCTTTTAAGAGAAGAAGGCCTTAATATTGTCTCCCTTCCAAAAACAATCGATAACGACCTCTGGGGAACAGATATGACTTTCGGTTTCCAGAGTGCCGTAGATATCGCTACACAGACAATTGACCGTATTCATACAACTGCAGCTTCCCACAATCGTGTATTTATTGTAGAACTGATGGGACATAAAGTAGGATGGGTTACCCTCCATGCCGGAATCGCCGGAGGAGCGGATATCATTCTCATCCCTGAAATACCTTATGATCTTAGACACGTCATTGAAGCTATTAAACGCCGTAATGAACAGGGAAAACAGTTCACTATCCTGGCAGTTGCAGAAGGTGCGATTTCAAAAGAAGATGCCCAGCTTTCAAAGAAACAGTACAAGGCAAAACTTGCCAAACGTAAATATTCTACCGTTGGTTATGAACTTGCTTCACAGATTGAAAAAGCAACCGGTCAGGAAGTGCGTGTCACTATTCCTGGTCATACACAGCGTGGCGGAAGCCCTGTTCCATTTGACCGCGTTATCTCTAGCCGCCTCGGAGTGGCAGCTGCAGAACTGATTGCCAAAGAAGATTACGGCAAACTGCTTATCATGAAAGGGTATGATGTAACTACACTTCCTCTGGAAAAAACAGCTGGAAAGTTAAAGTATGTCTCCCCGGATGATCAGATTGTACTTCAGGCAAAACATCTTGGAATCTCTTTTGGGGATTAAGTTCAAGTCGAGCCGCTGCGAGACTTGGCGCGTGATTCTGGTCAGCGTAAGCTGACATATTCTTTACAGAATCACTGCGCATCCTCGCGGAGCGTTTATCTCAGTCGGAGATTGGACTCTCACTGAGACAAATTTGCTATCACTCACCACCTGAAAGAGGTGGGAGTCTTCTCGACTGAGATAAACAGAGGCTGTCGCAAAACAGCCTCTAACCCTATGACAGAGGAGTACATGTATAGCATAGAAATCGTATGCAAAACTTACAAATAAGCGTGGTATCTATAGTATAAAGCGCAGATGTCTTGCGTTTTGCTACACCTAATGCCAAGAACTGTTTTTGCTCCCATAGGTTATGGTACACCATGGAAAAGGAAAAGATGACCTTACTATAAAAAAGCCTACGATTCCAAATCTATCTATTCTTACATAGTAATCTACTTAACATAGTGAGTAAAAATCCTCCTATAAGTCCTCCTATATGAGCTGCATTATCCACTCCATTAGAGAAGAAACCATAGGATAGTGCGGAACATACCATAAAGATCATTCCTGTTAATCCGATTTCTTCTACTCTGTGTCTCTTTTTCTGAATAAGATCTGCCAGAATACAGAATAGCAGTCCACCCATAACTCCAAAGATTGCTCCGGATGCTCCAGCTCCTACTGTGTTTGGACTGGCCCCCAGGGTAAAAATTACTGAGTTTACCGCTCCTACTAATCCTGCTCCGATATATATAATAAAATATGCCAGCTTTCCGGTGATTCTTTCTAATCTGCATCCAATTAGTAATAAAATGAGCATATTCTGGAGAAGATGGTCTGCTCCAAAGTGGAGAAACATTGACGTGAACAGGCGATAATATTGTCCTTTTTCTACAATATCTACCCAATCCATCGCGCCATGTGTCGCCATAAATTCTGCATTTGTTGTATCTCCGAAAAAGCTCAATACTACAAAGACCAGCACGTTGATAAGAACAAGCATCGTATTCACTGGTGTTAACATCTGATGAAGTTCTTTTTTCTCTTCTGCGGCTTGTTTTTGCAAAAATTTCTGCGTAAATGGCTCTAGATCATTTTCCAGATTATAATATTCTGATTTTTGATACTCATAAATATAGAGCTGTCCTGCCTTTATGTCAAAAAACCATACATCCGGATAACTTTCTGCTTCTTTTCTTTCCTCTGTATCCGGCGCTCCCTGTCTCAGTATCAATAGCAGATGTTCTACTTTTTTCTGGTACTTTATCATAATCTGACGTTCGATATCCGCCATTTCTCTTTCCCGTTGTTCTAACGACATCTTTTTCTGTCCCGGTAATACCGGAGGAACAATCTCAAGCAGCGATAACTTTCCATTGGTATCCTTTCCCCATAAAATCTTTGAATCATATTTTATTCTCTGAAATCCCTGGTGAAATAAGAATTCCTGCAATGCTTCTGTAAATTCCATAAAATCTCCTGCTTACCTTTCTTTATCTTATTATCCCCATTATATAAGGGATGGTATTTTAGTGCAAGAGCCCGCATACTGTATTACTGGATTGTTGTATGTTCCAACAGAAATCTATATTCTTTTTGTGCAAAGCGCACCGTTGCTCCTTCTTGTAATCTTTCCTGGCTGCCTTTTTTTATTTTTCTTCCGTCTATCCACGTTCCATTTGTTGAATCTAAATCTCGCAGAATATATCCTTCTCCCCCGTTTTCGTAAAAAGCTTCTAATATCACTGCATGTTCTCTGCTTACTGTTTTGTCTGATATTTTTAACTGATTTACCCCTTCTGCACTGCCAATGTAAAACGGACAGCTTTTTATGATAGAAACAATGCCGGTTTCCATATCTCGAAGCATCGGATAAAAAGATTCTTTTTCTAAACTCAAAATAGTTGTTCCTTCTCCCTCGGTATTCCAATCTGTCTCTGTATCCCATTCCGCTTCTGTTTTTACTGACATAGGTCTGCTTCCTCTTCTATTGTATTGCTGTATATTGTATTGCTCTGCATTATCATTTTCTCTATTTTTCTTATTATAATCAGTCAAACATGTCTCTGGCGCTTTTCTGATTCGTCTAAGTTCTCTAAAACATTTTAATATTGCAAGTACAAAAGCTGCTATAAATAATATTCCCCCGATACAATATCTGAGAAGAATTTCTGTAAATCCTTTTGTGATTCCGGAAACTATACAAATACTCTCAAACACAATTGCTGCGATACTGGCAATTCCGAGAATACTAAGCAAGCTTATATATATGAACTTCTGATGCGATGGTTTTTTAGCATTTATTTTCTGAACAGAAGGTTGATCTGCCTCTTTAAAGTATTCCCTTTCCGATTCTTTCACTCTTTCCTCTGCTAAGTCTTCCCTGAAAAATTCTTCGTATGAATTTCTTTTTATATATTCTTCCTCTTTTTCTTCTGCACACAGATAATTTTCCAATAATTCTTTTGAAAATCCCAATTTACGAACTTTATTATACACCTTATATATATACCGCACTGCTTTATCATCCTCATAATCTATCTGGATGAGCATCCATTCAAAGAAAGCTTCTATTCTGGCCTGGAGGTTTTCCCTATATGTTTTAGGACTGTAAATCCACTGCATCGTTCCGTCTGCACTTTCATAAATATATTCCGGTGATAATTCCACATAATTCAGGTTCAACATATAATCATCTATTTCCTGTATTAAATCACTTATACTCTGCAGGATCCTTTTGCATTTATCCTGTGATAACGGTTTATTTTTTTCCTGCATTTTTAATGATCTTCTTCCTGTTATGTCAAATAGCAGACTTTTTTCTCCATCTTTTTCCCGAAGCTGTACCGGCACCAGCATTCTTAGAGAATTACGCTTCAACACCTCATATTCTACAGATAAATAATAATCCAACCCACAATCGGTCATGTTCTGTTTTATTTCAAAACCGACATCTTCTTTATCTGATATTTCGTTATCTGATCTTTCGTTATCTAGTAGTTCTTTATTTAATATTTCTTTATGTTCAATTACACTTAACAGATAGGTATGTGTCCCTTCTTTTACAATATCCACAATCCCTCACACTCTCTCCTCTTCTATTTTTGTTTGTCTTTTTATCTGTTTGTGCATTGTTTTTGATTTTTATTTCTGTATTGTAATCTTTTTTTATTGCAATTTTTCTTTATTACAATCTTTCTTTGATTCTTTATTTCTTCTTACTTCTTCGCTGTCTGTTTTCTAAGAAGTTCCTCTTCATTGCTTATAACTGCTTTTTCTTTGCATGTAAATGTCCATCCAGCTGTTCCCGTATACTCCCTGCTCCCCCACACAGGAATCAAAAACCGGATCGATGCACTTGCTGATACTTTATCTCCTGAAAAACTCACTCCGTTTTTGCACAAAGTTGTACCACTTAAACGTGTTGAAATTCTTTTTGTCAGCCTTGCTTTTGCCTTTCCGATAAGCTGACCCCTATTATTATGTCGAAGAAAATTTTTATTACGACTTAATAATTGCTGTGGCTTATACGTTCCATCTATCAGATTCCCATCTGTCTTCCATACATCTGCCGTCTCATCGGCTAGTCGGATCGTCTCGCTCTTTACTACTGACATATCAATTAGAAAAATACCAAAGAATATTTCTATAACGATTATCATCAAAATAATCGGTACAATGCAGGCTGCTTCTACTGTCATCATCCCCCGATTATCCATTTTTCTTATTCCTATCATAATTACCTCCCAGAAGCACAGCGTGAACATGGCCGCAAGTTTCCGACATCCTTTAACTTTACCGCTTTTATCGTTCTTTTTAATCCACTACATCCCAGTGTAGAATGATAGCAGTCCCCATAGGCCGTTACAAATAATGCCGATGGATTTTTCCCTTTCTTTATACACTTCTCACAGGCAGCATATTTTGATGAGTGAAGAACTCCCTGTATTGCTGCACTGCCGGTAATTTTTAAACAGATATGTGAGCAGGAAGAATCTTTATGGTATACTACTCCATTTTCTGCAACATAAACAATCTGATTATCCCCGGCTTCCTCATATTCTCCCCAATGCTTTACATACCCTGAAAATATCCTTCTTTTTACCGTTGTTTTTTTTCGAAATCGCAATCCTGAAAAAAAGGGTACCGGAACCTTTAATGTGTATGCCGCTTTTATCTGCAGTTGTTCTCCCTCTAATAAAGTAGAATGTATTGAAATTCCTCTCTTCCCGCCATCAATAAGATTCTCACATAAGGAACCGCCTTCATATATCGAAAAAAACACTCCTCTTGCATTCTGTGGCTGCTGTACGACTGCTTTCTGGGCGCATACCTTTGCCGTCTGAGATGCTGCATAATGTACTTCTGTTTCTATTAAAACCATCTGCGCTAATGCCATAAAACAACATAATACGCATATAAAAACAGGAAAAACTAATGAAGTTTCTACGGTTATCGATGCCCTGGAGGAGCCAAAGCAGGATGCTCTGTTTCTCTTAAGTAAAATCCATCTTTCGACTCGTGCCTGGAGAGGCTTTTCTTTTCCTATTAATTTATTTTTCGAACATAGAACATTACACATACCCAAAAAGGAGTTTTTTATTATGTGTCTTAAAAAGAGCACCCTGCTTCACCCCCTCTTCGAGCAGATACTCTTAGAAAAAATATCTGCCCGATTTTCACTAATAACTAACCTGCTTTTCAAACTTCATTTTTACTGATCCAAAAGAAAGGCTTCCCTCCCATTTGTAGGAGAACAGACAATTTTCCATTAAAAAACCTGCTTCTTTACACGCTGTGTTTTCCTGCATAATATCCATCATGCGATAACATAGTATTGTAGAATTTCCCTTCATAAAAAGTAAGACTTTCAGATAATCCTTATATGATATATTGTGTTTTCCTTTTTTTACGGTCTTCTTTTCCTTTAACTGCTTTACCATTGTTTTCAGTTCCAGATTCCAGTTTCCTCTGTCCTTTGTTAATGAAATCTCCCCTCCTTCAAATAATGTGTGCAGCTCCAGAAGAGATTCCCCGTAGCTTAAAGCGGCTCTCAACATCATCTGCACTGCCTTTGCGGTCTGTGGTATTCCCACAACACCGGTCAGTGCCGAAGCCATTAGATTCACCTGGGACTGTATTTCCGCATCCCTGCCTGTAAAAATGTAATTATTTATAAATCGTAACAAAAGAATATCATTCGCCACTCTTTTAAGATTATCCAGATCAGAGGGCTGTCCTTTGATCAGATATTCTTTTTCATATGCCAGAACCTGTTCCTGCACATCGTTCTTTTCTTCTTTTTCTTCTCTTCCTTCCTCACTGTAATCTAAAAAACATTCTTCTATATATGGGACAATATAGTTCTCTTTTGTCCACAATGCACTGTTCGTATTGATGGAGAAATCCACAGAAAGCATACTTTTTATCCCCTTTAATCCCAATCCGGAAAACAAAAATTCCTCAACTTTGTGTTCTTCTTGTTCTCTTTTTTTCGCTCTTGATGGCAGATTCTCCTCTGGAATACTTTTTCGGGAAAGCTGTTCTGGATGATCGGAAACATAAAATAAAATTCCTGTCTTTGTCAGAAGCTGTAACGCTTCCTTAATCTCCTTCCACGTTGTACGTTCTTTCTGTACTTCCTGGCTCACTGTTTCTTCCTCTGCTGTATCTTCTACTTTATCTTCTTCTACTTTATTTTCCTCACTTTGCTCAATGTTACCTGTTTCTTCCTCTGCTTCATTTTGATATTCTTTTCTATCCGCATTGTTCTTTTTTACATTATTTATGAGCTGCTTTAATGTATCCTTCACCTTCTCTTCCTGACGGTACTTCATCCATTCCCGAATTTCATGTTTAAGATAAAGTCCATCTTCTTCTACTGCTGTCACTTCTTCTGTCATCTTAAGAGAATTACAGAAGACATTAAAAAATGAATTCCCTGAAAAATACTGGTCCATATCTGCCTTCCCATCAGATAGAATATAATTTTTCTCTCGTGGATCAAGAAAAAATATATGATATTTATTAAAGAGTTCTCTGTCATAATTCGCAAGAATATTCTCTCCGGCATTCTTTACCGCGTCTTCCCCCAATGCACTTGCACTATAACTGGATACCCCTTCTACAACAACAAAACTAAATCCTATAAGAACAATCAGCAGGAGAGATAAAAAAACTGTTATCTGTCCCTTTTCCTCAAATATCACTGTAATCTTCTTGCTGCTGTATCTTAATTGCCCAGACAAATGTCTACCGAACAGAGCCTGCATTTTTCTGTATTGTGGAGAAAATAGATGCTACCACTCCTTTAATATTCGTCTGAAAAATAATGACGAGACCGATAAGAACAACGATAATTAATATAACTTCCACCACTCCCATTCCATCCTGGGAAGCCAGAATCATCCTCAGTCGATTTCTACCTGCCGGCACATCCTTTTTCTCGCATCGCTTTGTAAATCTTCTTTTTACTACCGAAAAACACATAGCTACTCCTCCTATCTTTTTGAAAATCTAAAATCCCTGAAACCGAATCAACGCCGGATACATTACAAGTAACATTACCTGACACAGTAATACGATCATCGGAAAAAGTAATCGAGTTGCGGCCTCCTCTCCTTCCTGCTTTGCTCTCTCCACCCGTCTTTGAAATGCTTCCCGTTCTTCTGCCTCCATCATCGTTGATGCTTCTTTAGAACCCTTTGTAAAACTTTGTACCAGAATCAGCGCCAGCTTTTGGTAAGCTTCTGAATGAAACTGCATTCCCCAGTTCTGACAGGCTTCTTTTTGGCTCATTCCGTTATTCATCTGCTGTTCCATAAGCAGCACCCTCTCAAACGCATACTTTTTCTGTTTCGCATCGGCTTCCTTCTGTTCTTGATAATGAAAACCAATTCTTCGCACTGCGGAAAGAAACGATAAACCCGCTCCCATATACAATGTAAGAAGGTGAACAATCACAGGAAAATCTTTCTCTGCTTCTTTACGGTGTCTCTCGCCCTCTTCCTTTAGTTTCAAATAATTATGTACAGGTATACATAGACACGTCACAAGAAATAAAACTGCAGCTCCTCTTCCTCCTGCTTCCTGCTGTCCCGCCCTGATCTTGGCTTCTCCATAAGACGATAATATTTTAACATCTGACTCATGACGGCTTGCTTTCTCTGTTCTTTTCAAATACTTCTGCACCTGGTAAAACGCACTCTTCCTAGAAGAAGCTTCTTTTGGAACAATAGAAATCTTATACTTTCTCTTCTCCTTATACTCTCGGTAATGCGCTGTCACTATAATATATCTGCTATAACGTTCTCCTTTATGTAACTGTGTCTGTACTTCCTCACTTAACGTTCCGTCTAAATGAACGGAGCCGTCTTCCGGCAATTCATACGTAATTTCAAACGGATATCCCGCAATACTCTCCGGGAGATTCAAAGCTTCACTTACTTTATACAAAGAAGGATTCCTTCCCCGCATCTCCTTTTTTAGTTGTTTAAAAAAAGCTTGATATACTTTTTGTCGTTCTTTTAATGAAATCTTCTGTTCCTCTAACTTATATTGTATCTGTTTTTTCTTATTACCTTTTTGTAAAGAAATCTGAACTTCCTTTGTCCCCTGTCCAAAGGGATTGCGCTTTAGCAAAATATAATCCGGCTTGAAAATATGCCAGGCAAGAACAACCGCTAACAACAGACCTCCGATCATAACTTCTATAAGGATAATCTTTCCCTGCTTTAAAAGAAACTGCTCTGTCCTTCTATATAATTCCTGTTCTGACTCTGCATATTGTTCCTGCATATTTCTTTTTACATTCTGCTTCAGGCGCTGTCTAAAACGAAAAGGAAGCCTGTTCCAAATAGTATATAAAAATCGTTCTGACATAAAGCTTTCCGCCTCCACTGATGCTGATCATATTTCGATGATTCTTCCTTATCTGTGAATACCAAAACAAAGGATTCTGAAACTCCTGTATACTATCTTAAAATTGAATATCCATAATTTTATCTGACCAGAAAAAGCATGCTGCTGTAATACCAATTATCACTGACATAACCAGATGTCCCGCAACGGATTTATAAAAACAGGCAACATATTCCGGGTTTGCCAAACGAAGATATACTAAAATAAAAAACGGCATAGACAACATAATATTCTTCTCAAAAATCTTTCCGCTAAGAAGAACCCGAATCTCTTCTTCCGTATCCATCTTATACTTCAAGTGCTGCATTGTCCTTTTCAAAATCTCCACTACATTCCCACCTGTACTTTGCACAATCTCTATCACAACCGCAAACTGTCTCGCTTCCTCCAGATTCGTACGCTCCGCAAAATCCATAAAAAGCTGTTCTAACGCAATATGCAGATCAATTCCCTGCACGATTCTTCTCATCTGCCCGAGCATCGGATTCTGCTCCCCTTCATATAGACTTTCCAGCTCTCTTAGTGCGATCCTGCAGGAATTATTAAGAGAATATCCTGCCTGAAGAGAAGTCAGCAGTGACTGCAGCAGATCCTGAAACCCTTTCTGATATAGCTGCTGTTCCTTCTTGTTCTTCCTTTCTTTCAATATCTTAAAACAGGGAACCATTAATACCTGTTCCGGAATCATCCAGTACATATCTCCATAGCACAATATATTCAGCAGCAATAACCCCAGCTCTCCTGCCAGAAAAAAGATTACATTCTCCTTGCACTTATCCAGATTGATTCTGTCTGAATTTATACTGCTGAGATTACGCCTTCGCCTTCTTCTGTTCTGCCCTTCCTTCACGAAACAACTTCACCGCCTCACAATACTTCTCATACTGTCCATAATCTTTAAGCTTCTCTACATGGAACAGATCTTCCCGAATCTCTAATCCATGATCTTTATCATACTGAAACAATGTATGCGTTTCATACTCTGTCCGGCTGTAATCTTTAATCTCACTTATCTCTAATATCTTTCTCTCTCCGTTCAGGCATCTTCCCAAATGTATAAGAATATCTACAGAAGAAGCAATCAAACCCTGAATTGCTCCAAGCGGCATATCCATTCCCATAAGGACCATCGTTTCAAGACGCCGGAGCGCATCCCGGCAGGAATTCGCATGGATTGAAGAAAACGATCCACTGTGCCCTGTAGATAACGCCTGAAGCATCGACATCGCTTCTGCACCGCGAACTTCACCGACAATAATTCGGTCCGGACGCATTCGCAAAGAAGCCTTGATCAGATCCTGCATCGTAATCTCATTCGCTCCCTCCACATTTGCATTCCTTGTCTCTAACCGCACAAGATTATCAACATGAAACAATTGGAGTTCCGCTGAATCTTCTATTGTGATCACTCGTTCCTCCTGTCCTATATATTCTGCAAGTGCATTCAAGAGCGAAGACTTCCCTGAGTTTGTCGCCCCACTGATCAAAATATTGTACTTTCCCTTCACCAAAGCAGAAAGTATCCCTGTAAGCGCTTCGGGAAATTCTCCAAAAGCGAGTAATCTTGCAATGGTCATTCCTCCTTTTAAAAACTTTCGAATAGTGATAACCGGACCCTCCAAAGATATGGGCGGTAATACGATATGCACTCTTGAACCGTCCGGAAGGCGGCTGTCCACAATAGGGGAAGCTTCATTCACCATCCTGTTTGTCGGCGCTACAATCTGTTCGATCAGTCGATATACATCGGCTTCTTCAAAAAAATGGTCTCTTGTTCTTCTTACCCTGCCATTCTGCTCCACAAAAATGTGAGAAGCTCCTATAACCATAATCTCACTGATACTGCTGTCTTCTAAATACTTCTCAAGAACATCAAAACCCCGGATGGAGGAAAACATCTGCCTTCTTAGCTCTTCCTTCTCCGAAAGTGTTCCATATCCACTATGTCCTGAACGCAAAATAGCCTTATCGATCTCTCTATACACATCTGCATCACTGACATAAGACGTTCTTCCATCCATCTGATGTAAAATCTGTTCCCGAAGTTCTCTCCTACCAGGCAGTTCCATTCAAAATATCCTCCCTGTATACACGTTTCCATGATTCCTGACCAGAATCTTCCCTACGAGAATTCACAGATTCCTGCCACAAAGTATTCTGATGAAAAGACTCCTGACACTGCTCCTTCTGCTCTGCTGCCCCCTGATGAAAACTTCTGAGATTCAGCACTTTTTCTAAGCGGTCACAGAAGAGATTCAGACGTATATTCTCTCTCGAATCCAACAAAATAATCCTGTCAAAACAGCGCAGTATATCCAGGTCTGATACAAAGCCCATTCCGGCTCCCCAAAATACTTCCCTGTATGTCCCCTCCTTCCTTACCTTGTCAAAAAACCATGTATAATCTTCCTTCGTCAGTTCCCGTAAATAAAAATACATATCCGGAGGATGTAACACTTCGATATCCTCTTCTCTTACCAGCATGTCCCGCATCCTATCCATGACATGCTCTTCACGCAGATGAATATAGTAACACAGATCTCCCATATCACTTCCCTGCCCATATGCTGAAATATTCTCCTTATATCCCAGGTCTTCCGCACCGATATATACATCTCCTTCCTTCATAAAAGACCGCGCGATCTCCTTAAGTTTCTCTTCATAAACCGGAGAATATATCATAGTTAATCTTGTTCTTGCAGTCTCTCTTCCCTCCTCTCTTCCTTCCACACTTTCTTCTTCTCTTCTGTCTTCTCTACTAGCTAGATCTTCCATCTCATCTGAAAACCGTCTCAGTCTGTCTAACAGTTCCTTCGGATTATGATACTTGCAAAAGGTGCCTTCCTCTTCTTGTGCAGTCAACAAAATCAGCTGCTTCTCTCTTAGCAAAACATTCTGCTTCTCCTCGGAAAGCCTCTGAAAAAAAGCTTCATCTAAAAGATAAATGTCTGCCCGCTCCTTAAAAGCTAAAAAACTTTCTGTTGTTGTAAAATGATATACCCGTATCGCAGTAGAAAGGTGTGTCTCCAGATATCTCACCAATCTTCTCCCATATTCCCCTTCCTCTCCGATCATAATCATATGAATATCTGAAAAACGCATACTATAACACCTCCCACATTCCTATGTGTTCTTCCGGAAGCTCTCTGCTTTCCATTTATATTATGTAAATATATAACAGTTATTCCAAAATCAATATATCACATTGCAAGTATTTTGTCTATCTATTTTTTACTATTTTTACTTTTTTTATTTTATTTTCCATCAACTTTATTTGTCCTCTCTCATATTTTCCGCTTTTTCTTCATACAATCTAAAAACAACCTTTTTGGAGGTATACTATGTCCCAGAATCAAATTCTTCTCATCTTTTGTGTCGCCTGCTTTGCCGGATATTTTATTGCATACATAAAAAAAAGACCGTCAGCGCTTCTCTTCGTTATCGGTAGAAGCACTGCCGGCCTTGGATTTATTTACTTTTTTAACTTTTTTTGTGCCACAAGAGACATCGTTACCGGCGTAGGAATTAATCCCATAACCGGTACCGTCTGTACCTTGTTTGGAATTCCCGGCGCAATTCTTCTATATGCTGTACGGCTCTATAGCTTCCTGTAAACCTATTGCAGCAAGCCACTTAACGCTGCAAAAATAGACGATAATACCGTCTTTATCTTGGCAAAGATACCCTGGGCATCAATATCCATTTCACTGAGTTTATCGTAAATCTTGCTTGCCTGTTCTTTTAAGTCATTTACATTTAAATCAAGCTTATTAATCTTCTGCATCAATTCAGCAATCTGTTCACGCTGATCATCTGTAATGTTTACATCAAGATCTTTACTACATTCATCAATAATTGTATTAATATCCTCTTTTGTTTTTGCATCATCGGAAAGAACCTTCTCTTTAATTAATGCTAAAAACTGCTCTGCTTTCTCAGAATCATTCAACTGGTCTGCCAGCTTACTTGTAACGACCAGCTCATTCGTTGCTGCATCTTTACTCTCACTTGAAATATTCTCTCCTGTCATATCTTCATATGCATTCATCGCACCAACCAATGCTGCCGTACCTGTAATATTAAATGGTCCGGCTACAGTTACATTCGCATCGGTCACTCCGGCAGTTGTTAATGCATTCTCATACATTCCTGCGGTACAGTACGTAATGTTCTTTGTTGTAACATCAATTCCCTCGCCCTTATCTCTTTTCTCTATAAGAACAGAAGATAAGGCATGCGTACCGATTACTGAAGAATCCAGATAATCATCCAGATACTTATGCTCATCTTTATTCGTAACCTTCACTACTTTATACTGGTCCAGCTCATTTTCTTTTACTCCAAGAAGTTCGAGTACTTTACTCTTCTGACTGGCACTAAGATCTGCGCCCAATGACAAATATGGTTTCTCTTCTACCGCATCTGCGGATACATTTGCCTGAAATGTCATAAGTCCTGCTATCATAATCGCTGATAAAGCAACTAGTTTCTTTTTAAACATAATTAAGCCTCCTTTTTATATCAATGTACTCTCAGAGTCTTCTCACAAGATGAAGTATCAAAAGTTCCAAGAGTGCATATCCTGTACATTCAAAATCTTCTCACAAAATCACTTGCCATGAAGCTGACGAAGCTTCCTAGAATGTATTATCTTACAAAGAATCAGGAAAATAGCTGCTGATAAAACAGTTATCTTCCATCCAACGGTAAATCCCGGCGGAGTATATTTTAAAGATACTTTATGTTTTCCGGAAGAAATATTTACTCCAAGAAAAGCATCTCCAATCTTATGTGTTTTTGCTTCCTTTCCATCTATGGTAACTTTCCATCCTTTGTCATATGGAATAGAGAAAAATAAAGTCTGATCCTGCGCGGCATTGACACTTCCCTCTATAAATCGGTCTGAATAACGATCTACAGAAAATGCTCTTGTTGCAACAATCTTTTTCAGGTCACCATATGCCTGTTGATCAAAATCAGCCGCCGAAAGTCTTACATAGCCATCTTCTGTCTCCCCTTTTAATTCAAAGGTTACTTTCACCTCGGAACCTGCGGCTGCTTTACCAATCGGAAGCATATAGCCATCAATATCTCCGGACTTTACATTCACCCCGTCTACGCTGATCTGTGCATTCTCTACCTGCGTACCATCATAGAAAAGATATAGATTCTCTACATTTTTTGTTATTGGAATCGTAAATGTCATGTTATCCGGACGGGAATCCTTATATTCAAAGTAGTACTCTCCATCATTTGTCCTTGATGCTGTACAGCCATTCGTTTTCGGGTCTGAAATCCTGATATTATGGAACAACTCTGATACCCCAAATGCCTGCTCACCGAGATCATTTTGTACCCGGAAAGGATAGGCACTGTCATAATACCAGTCTTTTACAGAACGATTCATGAGATATCCAATGGACATTCCCTTTGCCGGATTCTCATAAATATCAAAAGAACCTTCTGACTTTACATATTGAAAATCTGTCTGCAGGCTGTCTTCCTGATGGTAATACAGGTATTTTACATTCAGAAGGAAGTTCGTTACCGGTGTCGCTCCTTTATAAAGATACTCATTACATCCTGTGTAAAATCCCAGATTATCCATTATAGTTACCATGCGGTCTGTCGCTGTAGAACCGAACAGCCCCACACTGTTTATCGGATACCAGGCATTCTCATCTACCATAAGCGCACTGGCAAGCTCACTTCTGTAAAAGGTTCCATCCTTTAATGATTCCGTTGCTTTTTCCATATCTTCTGTTCCATAGAAAAACTTTGAAACAGAAATCTGTCCGTTCTCATTAAATCCCATAAAAGCAGTTACTGTAATTTCAATCACTGCCACTACACAGAAAATAAACTTGTATATATACTTTCTTTTACGTGACAGCGTATAAAGGAATAACAACATCCCATAAAGGAGTAAGAGCATTCCTGCCACACCATAGACATTATCTTCTAATACCTGCGTTCCTTTTAGCTTCGCATAAGCCATCAGTGCAACTCCCGCCATACAGGCAAATGCGGCATGCCAGCCTTTTACTCCTTCTAAATGCTCAAATACTTCCCATAGCATATACAGAAGAACAAAACCGAGTAAGAAAGAAAAACGATTCGGTATTCCATACTGATCATGAAAACCATGCCAGATAAAATTGAGAATCATTTCACTGAAGCTCAGATAAAAAAGACCGATTAATAGTACTTTTTTAATTTTTTCACTGACTTTGATCTCTCCGTTTAATACATACAGCCCAACCGCAAGAACGGAAAAAATTCCAATATACAGATTGGCATTCCCATCAAAGTTGTCATGGCTGATCGGACTCCACAAAGCAAACTGCCGATTAAGCAAGTCCGCTACACTAGTCAGGAAGCTATGTTCCGGAAGCTGCATTGTCTCTCCTGATGCAGTCTGTTTGATTCCCATATAAGCAGGTATGAGTAAAATAGCTGCCATGCCTGCCGCCAGAAAAGAATAAAATGCAAAAGCTATCCCTCGGAAGAAAAACTGTTTTATACTTTTAAAAGAATAGAGAAGATACCATATCACTGCAAAAATACAGATCATAAAGGCGATATAATAATTACAGTACAGCGCATAAAACAGTGCAATGCAATACAGTCTTCCATCCTTTTTTTCTATGAGCCGCTCCAATCCCATCATAATGATCGGGAATATCATTATGGCATCCAGCCACATTACATTCCAGCAATAGCCAACCATATAACTTGAAAGAGCATATGCCATCGAAATCATCACTGTGGAAAATCCCTGCTTTTTACTCTTTGAAGAAAAATAAATACCCGCAGTCATTCCACTGCATGCGATCTTCAAAACAATGATCATACTCACTGCCATATTTAATTGACTTTTCTTAAAAAATAAAATCAGTAAATTAAATGGACTGGACAAATAGTAGGAAAATAACGATAAAAAATTAATTCCCAGTCCGGAACGGAAACTGTAAAAAAGGGTTTCCCCACCTTTTAATTTATCATACAACACAGAGTAAAACGGCATATACTGGTGAAGCCCGTCAATGATCAACAGCGAATTATCTCCAAATGGCTGTACACCAAATACAATACAACAGCCTGCCATAACAAGAAGCGGAAGGAAAAAAGAAAGAGCTATCAGATGCTTTCTCTGCAGCTTCTGTTCTATCTTGCACATATTTTTACCTATATTCTTACCTGTCGTTTGTTCTTCTTTCTTCTTCAACATCTTCTATCCATTCACCTTCTCTATCTCTTCACCAGCCTCTTTCACACGCCTTTTCAAAAGCCCCAGACATCGCACGATATCTATTCTCTTCTTTATCATAAAACTCATACTTCCATGGGTCATCTGTGTTACATTCGAAGAATGTCTTCGATAATCGATCAACGGTTCCTTTATAAAACAGACCTCACCCATATACTCCGCAGCAGTTCCGATCCAATAATCATGCATGTACATTTCTTTTGGTATCGGACAGATTACAGGAATCAGCTCCCTACGAAATGCCATGCAGCATCCGACATAACTGTTCTTTACAAGATTCTTGAGTATTCCCTTCCTGCTTCCTCTGTTCGCAAAAAGGCCTTCTGCACCAGTTGGATTTCCGCACTCATCCACAATCTGCGCATCATGAAGAACTGCCTTCACCTTTGGATTCAAAAAAGCTTCATTTACCTTCTTTACCTTATCTGGCTTCCATATGTCGTCCTGATCAGATAAATAAATAATCTCTCCACTGCAATGACGAATCGCATTCTCAAAGTTCTTTACAACGCCCTTGCCCGGTCCCTTTATAACATGAATCCGCTTGTCCTCTTCTGCCATCTTAAGGAGCAAAGGCTTTGAACCATCACTTGCTCCATCAACAGATACGATAACTTCATCCTGTTCACCAAGCTGTGTCAAAATCGTATCCATCTGTTCTTCTATATACATCCCACCATTATAATATGCCATTGCCACTGAAATCTTCATAAAAATCTCCTACAAAATAATATCGTCTTCCTGCTTTTTCTTTTCTGCTGCCAGAATACGCTTTTTTTCTTCTTCTGACAAGTCCTTGTCTTTCAGGATTTTAGCATAGTTTTTTGTACTTCTTGTTAAATTATTCCCCAAAAAAATTTTTTCTACCTGCCCATCCATTTTTCCAATTACAACACCCATGATATCTCCTCCTGTTTTCGAGTTTTCGAGCTATTTTGAACACTTTAAAAATTGATTTTTTCCTATTTTCTCATTATTCTCATTCTTTAGTATCTATATTTTTCGATGTGTTTCACCTTTTGTTCAAATTTTCGTCAAAAAACGGACATATTTTTTCTTTATAGTATAGACAGCAACAAAGAAATCCCTCTATTTCTTGTGGCTAAAGATTTTTTTCATATTTTGAAGCCCGTATAGAAGAATTATATGGGCTTCCTCCTTTTAATGAATGCCTCTAAGAGGCACAAAAAGAACCCTTTCCCCGAGGGTTCTTTTTTTGTCTATTTGTATTTATTTATCAGACTTTCCGGCTATGTAGTTAATGAACTGCTGTGCAGTACGTCCGGAAATTCCTCCATGAGAAAGTTCCCACTTGTTTGCTTCCGCACATAATTCCTTGTCGCTCATTGTAATTTCCGGATATTTCTTTGCCAAATTGGTTACAATCTGGAAATACTCCTGCTGTGTTGGCTTGGAGTAATTGATACTTACACCAAAACGTGCTGCTAAAGACAGCTTTTCCTGTACTGTATCGGAGCGATGCAGTTCTTCATCCTTATCAGAACGATCTGACCATGTCTCACGAATCAGATGGCGGCGGTTCGATGTTGCATAGATTAAAACATTATCCGGTTTCGTTTCCATTCCACCTTCAATAACAGCCTTCAGATATTTGTATTCAATCTCAAATTCTTCGAAGGAAAGATCATCCATGTAAATAATAAATCGATAATTTCGATTCTTGATATGGCTGATGATCGCAGAAAGATATTTAAACTGATGTTTATAAATTTCGATCATACGAAGTCCATCGCCATAATACTGGTTTAAGATTGCCTTGATACTTGTAGACTTACCGGTTCCGGCATCACCATAAAGTAAACAGTTATTTGCTACTTTTCCCTGAACAAAAGCTTCTGTATTATCTACCAACTTCTTCTTCTGAATCTCATATCCTGTCAGATCATCTAATACAACCTTATCTAAATTGTTAATTGGAACAAAGTCTGGCTTTCCGTTATTCTCTACAATACGGAACGCTTTATTAAGACCAAACATTCCTACTCCATAATCTTTATAAAACTTCACAACTGCATCAAAAAAAGTATCCACATCTTCTGCTGCTGCAAGTTCATCTGACAATGCACGCACCTTTTCACTTACGTTCTTATTATACATACGCTCTGTCTTGCCGATTGCCTTATAGTCTAAGATTGTACGGAAACAATCGATTCCCAGTGTCTCCTCGATTGCTCTGAAATCATAGTGAAACAGGTTCATAAATACCTGAAAATCATTCTTTGCAAAATGATTTACTGTCCCGTTATTCGCCCCTACTTTTTCACTCGTCATACTAAAAGAATTCTCATTCGTCACAAGTACAAATGTAAGATAATTATGCCATAAGTTTTTATCAAAACCGTATGTCGTTGCCAGATCAAGCAATGCCTTCATCTCTTTATAAATATCAGTAATCAGCTCATCTGCTCTGTAATGGCAGCTGTCAAATCTCTTAAAAATATCTGCGAGATTTAAAAGAATACTGTCTTCTCCTAAATCACGATATAAAATCAACTTTGATACTTCTCTGTACATTTTCTATTCCTCCTGATTCTCAGAACAGTTTTTCAAAATCTCATCTACATTTAATGTATCAATCTGAGAAGCAAACTGACTCTTTAACTGTTCTATCTTATCTTTCGCCTGTTCACGATCTCCATCAAATGACGTGTATCCTTTAAAAGATGCTACCATTGGTTTATCCTCATCTGATGCATCCCCCTTAGAATACAACTCTAGACCCGGAAATGCAAACTTTGGTTTATCTTCATCATGAACATTACCATTCTTAAGGTCTTCTAAGGTTACCAGACCCGGAAATGCATGTTCCGGCCGGTAATCTGGCATCTTAAATACATCAAAACATTCTAAAATATCCACATCTGTCATATCATTCGGCAAATCTTCTTTTAAATACTCTGGATGGTACTGCTTATAAAATTCATAAATAACCTGCTTTACCTTCGGATCACGAATATCTGTCTCTACCCTCTCATCATTAATAAACAGATAGTATCTGTCTACATACGGCAAAATACGTTCTTCTGCAGTAATAGATGTCACTTCCGGTACGCTGTCATAAGAGACTTCCAGCCGGTGAAATGTTCTCTGTCCTTCCTGTGTCTGTGTAACACCCTCGATTTTATATTTATCTAACTCAAAAAACATACTTTTTAATAACGTAAATTCATACATAAATTCATTCTCCCAATACTTTATTGTGTTTTTAAAATCTCTTCCATCTCATCAAGCAATTCACCAAACAGCTTTAATGCAGACTCTACTGGCTCTTTCGTTGCCATATCAACATCACAAAGACGCAGCAGCTCGATCGGATTCATGGAACTTCCACCACTCAGGAACTTAAAATATCCTTCTTTCGCCTTTTCATCCCCACTTAAAATCTTTCTACTAATAGCAATCGCTGCAGAATAACCTGTTGCATACTGATATACATAAAATGGTGTATAGAAATGTGGGATTCTCGCCCATTCTAATGCGATTTCTTTATCAATAACAATACCTTCTCCAAAATACTGCTGATTCAGCTTATAATAAATGTCACATAATACTTCTGCCGTAAGTGGTTCCTTTTTCGCCGCCATCTCATGTGTAATCTTCTCAAACTCCGCAAACATAGTCTGACGGTACAGTGTTCCTTTAAACTGTTCTAAAAAATAATTAATAAGATACATTTTTTCTTTTGTATCTTCCGTATTCTTTAATAAATATTCCATTAGCAGAGCCTCATTACATGTCGAAGCTACTTCTGCAACAAAAATACGATATCCTGCATAAATATATGGCTGATTCTTATCTGAATAATAAGAGTGCATCGAATGTCCCATCTCGTGCGCTAACGTAAATACATTATTTAAATTGTCCTGATAATTCATCAGCACAAACGGATGGCATCCATACGCTCCCCAGGAATATGCACCGCTACGCTTTCCTTCATTCTCATATACATCAATCCAGCCATTCTCCATTCCATCGGAGAGAACCTTCCCGTATGCTTCTCCTAATGGTGCAAGCCCCTTTTTTACGATTTCTTTTGCTTGTGCAAACGGGACTTTCATCTCAAACTCTTCAACCATCGGTGCATACAGATCATACATGTGAAGCTCTGGCACTTTTAATGCCTTTTTGCGAAGTGCAACATAACGATGCATGAGATCCATATGCTCATGTACTGTATCGATCAGGTTTGTATACACAGATACCGGAATCTCTCCTCCATCTAATGCCATCTCTAAAGAGGAATTATAATGTCTTCTCTTTGCAAAAAACGCTGTATTCTTGAGATTAGCCGCATAAAGTGCCGCTAATGTATTCCTGTATTGTCCATACTGTGAGTAAACCGACTCAAATGCATTTTTTCGAATATTTACATCTCTGTTCTCTAAAAGAAGAGTATATCTTCCATGACTTACCGGGATCTTCTCGCCTTCTTTTCCCTCGATTGACGGGAATCGAATATCTGCATTATTAAACATAGAAAAAATATTCGACACATCGGCAGACATATCGGATACATCCGCAAGAATCGCCTCTTCTTCTTTGGAAAGAACATGCTCCTTCTGGCGGAATAATTCATAAAAATATCTTCTGTATAATTCCATATCCGGATTCTGTGAAAACCACAGTTCTATCGTGTCCTCGCCTATTGCTAAAAGTTCCGGCTCTTCAAATACAACTGCACTGTCAAGCTGTAAAGATAATGCCTGCGCCTTTCCTGCAAGCCCCTGATAAAAACTATTCCCCGTATCTTCATGATATCGCTGATTGGCATAAACATATATGGCTTCAAACTTCTTCATGACTTCTTCTTTTTTACGCATATACTCTACAAAAACTTCAGAACCTTCTTTCAGCCTTCCTTCATATGCCGCAAGCTCCTTCGCCTGCCCTGCAAGCGCTTCATAATCCTTTTCCCATACCTCATCTGATGCATATAAATCCTGAATATGCCACTGGTATGCCGGATCACTTTCCGCTCTTTTTTTAACCGTTCTTTCTGTTTCTCTTTCTGCCATCTTATCTGTGCCTCCTGTCTCTTTTATGTACTCTCGGAATCTTTTTGCTGCTTATTTCGCTGAAATTATTTTATCCCATCGGGCATATACTGTAATATTCTTTTCATTCCCCTTTGGAATTACTTTAATCTGATTTCCTTCTTTATCATACTATCCTCGGAAATAATATCCTCTCCTTGTCGGTTCTTTTAATAAAATATCACTTTTACCAGAAGCCCGCACCTTATTTTTCGGAGAATTCACTCCCGCATTCCGATACGTAATAGTATATCCCGAAACCTTTACTTTAAACCTCTGGCGCTTTCCGTTAATTCTTACAGAAATGTACGTTTCTCCAGCCTTTCTCGCTATCATATATCCGGTATTATTGATACTTACAACCGAAGAGTTCCCGCTTGTCCATCCGGAAGTTCTTGCTGCCCGGTCATGCATATGGCTTGGTGTCATCTGTCTCACCTGTCCAGCCTGCATAGAAAGGCGCTTCTTTCCTCGTTTTGTAAGCTCTCCTGTTCTTATCCGCTTTCCAAGATAAACTTTCGAATATCCCTTTCGCACTCCATGAAAATCCGAGATATAATAAGAAAGATATCCCCGTTTATTTACCGTAAAACGTCCAATATATATAAGCTTCCATAACGGATCTGAAACTTCCGAACTTTCTTCCCTCTCATCTACTTTTCTCAGCAAAACAGGATTTCTCTTAACAAATCCCATCTTGTAGATACCTGAATTCATTGAGAATATAATGTAATGATTATACGGTTCGATCCATCCAATATATCTGCCTCCGGAAGGACTGTATACCGTTTTTGTTTTCTTTCCCTGAAGAGTAGAACACTTCAAAGAATTATCCTGAGAAATCCAGTACCAGAAACCTTTTCTGTAAAATGTACATGTTCTTGCCTTCAGTGCATTCTTTATTTCTTTATTATCTTTTATATAATCCGAATTAGAAATCGGAATTCCCCGCATATTCAAATCGTTCGAATTACCCTGACCATATAAATCTTTCACCTTGTATCCCGGATGTGTCTTTAAAAACCCTTTCTTTCCAACAAGAAAACTTTCATAACTAACCACAGCACCTTCATGCTTTCCCGTTCCAACTCCATTCGTCAAATCTACATAGTACCACTTTCCATTCAACTTTATAACGTTCCAGGAATGGTTCTTCGAATAGTTACTTACGACCGCACATGGAATTCCAAGCGTGTTCATTGCAAGAGCATACGCATTCGCAAGACCATCACAAACCCCGACGTGCTTCACCAGAACATCATATCCCGTATGTGCATCTGCAGATTCTCTGTATATGGTATTCTTTGCAAAATACGTATATACCGCCATCGCCTTATCTGCCTGTGTCATAGAAGATTCTACAGTTTCTAACGCTTCATCCAGACCTTTGATGATCTTTTTATAACGTCTTTGAAACTTTGTCCTGCTGATAAGCTTCGTGCTGTTAAATACCGTTGCATTCCCTTCTTTTTCTACCGCATAATACTGGGACCAGTTTGAATCAAGGAAATCGATTCGTTCCGCCATAATCGCCGCCCTGTTATTAATCGCTGCCGCCCGGAGGCATGCCCTTCCTGAAGAACCCTGACTGACCGAACCGTAAACATCCATATTCTGTGTCACCGTTCCTTCCATCATCAGCTTTGACAGTACGTTAATATATTCTCTTTGTGTATTCGAAAATGACGCCGCATTCACATCCTTTGTAAAAAAAACGCTCCCTGCTAAAATAACGCATAATAAAATCAAAATATGACCTGCTCTTTGCAGACGTTTACTCAACCCTCTCTGTTCATCCACATGTATACCTCCTCTCAAATAGATAACCAGTACATTTGTTTTGTGCTCTACTATCTATCTTATCATCATATATTAAAAATAGCAATTATTGTCGAAACATGATAGAATATAAATATTATGCCACAGGCACGATAAACAGGAGGAACATTTCATGGCTAAAACCGCTGAATTCCATACTTTACTCCGCAATTACCGCGGAATTATGGGCAATATACGTATCAATAACTTCTGGATTTCTTTTGATTCCTGCTTCTTTAATTATTATGCAGATGACGATGAGATTCAGTTTAATCTTGCAGGACAGGAGGGAGTTGTCACGATTCCATCTGTCATTTCCTACGATAAAGTTGATGAAGAAGACTTATTTGAGGATGCTGTAGCCGGATATACCGCAACATTGGAATCTGGTGATATCATTACATTTTACTGTTTCAATGCAAAAAATAAATAGTAAAAAAACTTACCACCTATAGATGTAGATTTTATCGACTGAGATTAATAAAATTAACTGGTATTAACAAAATTATTAGAAAAAAGAAAACCATTATGACTCACGATGAATCATAATGGTTTTATGCTGCGGATAACAAGACTTGAACTTGCATGAGCGTAATGCTCACTAGAACCTGAATCTAGCGCGTCTGCCAATTCCGCCATATCCGCTTACGAATATTAATTCTATCATAAATAAAAGATGAATGCAAGCATTTTTTACAAGAATCCGGGGCTGTTTTGGGACAGCCCCTCATCTCACTTATTTCTGATAAATTAAATTATGATACTGTTTTACATGCAACGAGATCGACACTTGTTCCTGCAAGGTCTGCCTTAATTACATCACCCATTTTTACTGGTGCTGTTACTTCGATTTCCTGAATTTCTTCCATCGCTTCTTTCATAATTTTTCGTGGTATCGGCTCTTTTGATTTTACAGGAATAAGTAATTCTTTTCCGTTAATTACGGCATATACCGTACTTGTCAGCATGCGTTCCGGATTAATCCATTCTTTGTGGGCAAATTTCTCGCCTCGCGGACAGTTATTTCCTTCTACGCTTACTACTTCATTGTTTTCAACCATTACTTTTAATGCACATCCGGAAGGACAGGTTGTGCAACACATTGTTACTTCTTTCATTACAATAGTATCCTCCTTCTGTAATTAATGTGCTCTCAGAATCTTTTTGTATTTCATTTATTCTGAGTATACACATTAAACTAATGTTACTTTGATTTCATTCTGAACATCTGCAAGCTGTGCAGCAGTTAAGTTTACATTTTCCATGATACTCGGTACAAATTTCTTTGCTTTTTTACTTTCAAAAATAACCTGATCTCCGCTTGTAATACGGATTTTTGCTGATTTGACCGGTCTGCCGACGCGGAATTTAATCTTTGTAACAGGTGTTCTTCCGGAAGCGATTTTTGTTGGAACAGTATAACGTACAAGTCCTTCTGGAACAACAGAAATCTCTGCTTCTGCAGATTTCTGTTCTGCGGCATATTCTGCTGCATACATACCGGCATCTTCTGCTTCTTTTGTTACCTGATCAACAAGATCATGTACATGCAGTACATTACCACAGGCAAAAATTCCTTTTACTGAAGTTTCTAAAGCGTTGTCTACTTTTGGTCCGTTTGTTATCGGATTCAGTTCAATTCCTGCTTTCTTTGAAAGTTCATTTTCCGGAATTAATCCAATGGATAATAATACAGTATCACAAGGAATGATCTCTTCTGTTCCAGGAATTGGTTTTAAATTCTCATCTACTGCAGATACTTCTACCGCCTGTACTCGTTTAGATCCTACAATCTTCGTTACGGTTGTACTTAAATGCAGTGGAATTCCAAAGTCATCTAAACAATTTTTAATGTTGCGGTAAAGTCCATTTGCATATGGCATCAGTTCATATACACCAACGACTTTTATTCCTTCAAGTGTCAGTCTTCTTGCCATGATCAAACCAATGTCTCCTGAACCAAGAATAACTACCCTACTTCCTGGTTTGAAGTTTTCAAGGTTTACATAGCGCTGTGCAAGACCTGCAGTAAAGACTCCCGCCGGACGAGTACCCGGAATCCGAATCTGTCCTCTTGTTCTCTCTCGGCATCCCATTGCCAATACAATAGAAGCTGCTTCAAAAACAAGCATTCCGTCTTCACTCATTGCAATAACATGTTTATCTTCGGTCACATTAATGACCATCGTATTCAGATAACAGGAAATATCTGTTTCCTTTACCATGTCTACATAACGCTGCGCATATTCCGGTCCTGTCAGTTCTTCTTTAAATACATGAAGACCAAATCCACTATGTATACACTGATTTAAAATGCCTCCGAGTTCATCATTTCTTTCTAATACAGCAACCTTTTCTGCTTTTTCTCTTGCCTTTAATGCTGCCGCAAGTCCTGCAGGGCCGCCTCCGATCACTACTACATCATATTTTAATGTCCTCATTTTCTTTCACCTCACCCTTTAATTTTTCCGTATAATACCTGTGCTCCCTGTTCTTCAAAAAGTACCTGTTCTTCAGGGATTCCAAGTTCTCTGGAAAGAATCTGCATTACTTTATACTGACAGAAACCACTCTGACATCGTCCCATTCCGGCACGAGTTCTTCTCTTGATACCTTCTACTGTTCTTGCACCAAGGGTGGAATGAATCGCTGCAATGATTTCTCCTTCCGGTACTGTCTCACAGCGGCATACAATCTTGCCCCATGCCGGATCTTTTTTGATGAGCGCATCCTGTTCTTCCAGAGAAAGGTCGCTGAAATCCGGAATTGGCTCACGATATGGATTGTAATCTAATTTATCTTTCAAATCGAGTCCGGCATTTGCCAGAAGGTCTCTTACATATTCCGCAATAGCAGGGGAGGAAGCGACTCCCGGTGACTGGATTCCGGCAGCATGGATAAATCCTTTTACTGTCTCAGATTCACGAATATAAAAATCATTTCCGTTGTTTAATACAACCGGCCGCTGTCCTGCAAATGTACGAATGATACATCTTGGATCAAAGTCCGGAAGGAGAAGTTTTGCTCCTTCAATCAACTCATCAATACCATGTGCATCGTTTGTTACATCATATTTATCTTCTCTCATTGTAGCAGTTGAACCGATAAGGAAGTTACCGGAAACTGTAGGAATCAGCGCAATACCTTTTGTATCCGGTCCCGGACAAGGGAACATAACTGTATGAATCGGAAGCACCTTATCAAGTACACAAAGATTTCCATGTCGGCCTTCTACCTGATATTCATGAATTCCTGCCATCGCTGCAACATCATCGGCATGTACACCTGCCGCATTGACAATAAAGCGGGTTTCATACTGCTTATCCTGTGTGTATACAACAAAGTCTTCTTCAGCACGTTTTTCAATTTTACGTACTTTCTGGCAAAGACCAAGTTCTACACCGTTTTGCATTGCATTTTCCATAAAAGCGATCGCTACTTCAAATGGGTCTACCATTACAGTTGTATTTGCAAGTAAAGCTCCTACGGCTTTATCACTAAGATGTGGCTCTCTGTTATGAAGCTGCTCTGCATCTAAGCGTTCTACTTTTTCTACTCCGTTAATCCGGGCGTTATCCATCAGTTCATCTACTTTTTTCAAATCCTGATCGGAGTAGGCAACTACAAGTGTTCCTGTAGGTAATATCTTGAATCCCAGCTCTTTAGAAAGCCTTGGGTACATTCTTGCTCCAGGAGGATTTAGTTTTGCTTTTAAAGTTCCCGGATGTGGATCATAACCTGGATGAATTACTCCTCCATTTTGCTTTGTCGCTGAAAAAGCTACGTCTGTACCACTTTCCAGCAAAATTGTTTTTAACTGATATTTTGCCAATTCATGAGCAATTCCTGTACCGGTGATTCCTCCACCGATAATTACTACATCATACTTCATATGTCTACCCCTTTCTAGTTTAAAAGTTTTTATAACCAGTCTTTTGATTTCTCTACGGCTTTACACCATTGAGCATAAAGACTTTCTCTTGTTTCTTCATCCATCTGTGGCTCAAATACTCTGTCTGCTTCCCACAATTCTTTTATTTCATCTTCACTCTTGAAAATACCGCAGCCAAGTCCTGCCAGATAACATGCACCAAGTGCTGTTGTCTCAATATCCTTTGGTCTTACTACACGACAATTTAAAATATCTGCCTGGAACTGCATAAGGAAATCATTCTTAGAAGCTCCTCCATCTACTTTCAGTTCTTTTAATTTAATTCCAGAGTTTCTTTCCATTTCTTCAAGAAGATCTCTCGTCTGATATGCCATAGATTCTAAAGCAGCTCTTGTAATCTGTTCTTTTGTCGTTGCTGCCGTAATACCAATGATCATTCCTCTTGCACCTGTATTCCAATGTGGTGCACCAAGTCCTGTAAATGCTGGTACGAAGAAAATACCTCCGTTATCCGGAATACTTTCTGCCATAGCACTTGTCTTTGCTGCATGATCTACTAAATGAATCTTGTCTCGTAACCACTGGACAACCTGTCCCGCAATTAAAATACTTGCTCCCATAGAATATTTTACTTTACCGTCTTTACCCCAGGCTACTGTAAGAAGACCTTTTTCTGTTTCCGGTGCAACATCACCTGTGTACATCAGTGGCACTGCACTTGTTCCATAAGTATTTTTTGCAGCACCTTCTTCGAAACATGCCTGTCCGAATAATGCAGCACTCTGATCTCCGGCAATACCTGTAATCGGAATTTCTGTTCCAAACCATTCTGGATCTGTATATCCAAAGATTCCTACCGATGGTTTGATTTCCGGAAGCATACATTTTGGAATATTCAGCATAGCAAGAAGTTCATCATCCCACTTTAATTCATGTGCATCCATCACCATGGAACGAGCTGCATTGGAATAGTCCGTTGCATGTACTTTACCTTTTGTAAGATTGTAAAGCAGCCAGCTGTCAATCGTTCCAAACAATAACTCTCCCTTTTCTGCCCTTTCCTGCGCACCTTCTACTTCATCAAGAATCCAGCGGATCTTAGAACCGGAATATGTCGGATCAATTACAAGACCGGTCTTTTTGTTTACTATGTCGTTGTAACCCTCATCAATTAATTTCGCACAGATATCTGCAGTACGACGACATCCCCAGACAATCGTATTATATATTGGTTCTCCGGTTGCCTTATCCCAGATTGTTGTAGTTTCTCTCTGGTTTGTTATACCGATTGCAGCAATATCTTTTCCGGTTATGCCTGCCTTTTCAATCGCATTACGAGATGTTTTTAATGTAACCTCCCATACCGTCTTTCCACTCTGCTCCCACCAGCCGGAATTCGGGAAAAACTGTTCATATTCTTCATAGTCAAACGCTACTATTTTACCCTTCTCATCATAAATAACACCTCTTGATCCCGTTGTTCCCTGATCCATTACTAAAATGTAGTTTGCCATATACCTGCTCCTCCTTTTTAATTGTTCCTGCCAACATCCTTTAAAACCGGTCAGGATATTTAGATAATTAAAAAGTCCTGCTTAATAAGACTGTCAAAAACTTCAACATCCTTATCAAGCAGGACTCATAACACTCTCCCGTTAATACATTATTTTGTTGTATCAAAATTCAAATCGAGTAGCTGTCACTCACCACCTGAAAGAGGTAGGAGTCTTCTCGACTGAGATAAATATTAGTTTGGCATATCCTTGTAGAATATTTCAAGAATCTCAGCAGCAGATGCAGCACCCGGATCAAGATGTCCGATTGCACGCTCTCCAAGTCTCATTGCACGACCCTTTGTAGCTACGATATTTCTTGTAGATTCTAAACCTGCCTTACCAGCTTCAACTGCTTTCTCCATCGCTTCTTTGGCTGGTGTTCCACCTTCATATTCTTTACGAAGTGTCTCAACTGCAGGAACGAATGTGTCAAGCATCGTCTTCTCACCAGTTGTAGACTTACCACGCTTCTTGATGATCTCAACACCTTTTTCCATCATAGCGATGAACTCTTCAAAAGTAGCACCCTCATCAGGACCTTTTGTTTTAATCGGAAGACCAAACTTCATAAAGAAGCTTCCGTAAAGTGGTCCTGAGGAACCGCCAACTTTATCAAGAAGTGCTGTACCAACTTTATTATAAAAGTCTCTTACACTTAACGCTTTCCAGTCTTCAATATTCTTACTAACTTCACGAAAACCGATAGAAAGGTTAATTCCATGATCGCCATCACCGATAGCAGAATCCAGATCGGTAAAATAGTCTTTTCTTTCTTCTGCTAAAACAATCAAATCTCTGACTACCTGTACAAAATAGTCTTTACTTAACATATATTCACTCATTGTCAATCACCTTTAATTATTTCTGTGTAAAATATGGAGTGTCGCAAGGTGCATCCATTAATTCTTTTAATTCATCATCCAGTTTCATTAATGTTACAGACATACCAGCCATATCCATAGAACAAGCAAATGGTCCTACTAATGCTTTATAAACTTTGATGCCTTTTTCTTCAAGAATCTGAGCAACTCTTCTATAGCATACATGAAGATCCATCAAAGGTGTAGCACCTAAGCTGTTTACAAGAACGTAAACTTCATCTCCTTCAACATATGGAAGGTCTTTAAGAATTGGATCCATAATCTCATCGATCACATTATCTGCTGTATCGATCTTGCCTCTTCTGATACCTGGTTCTCCATGGATACCCATACCGATTTCCATATCACCATCTTCCATATCAAAGATAGTATCTCCCTTAGCAGGAAGAGTTGCTGAGGACATCGCAACACCCATAGAACGAGTATTATCATTCGCTTTCTGGGCTGCAGCTACTACTTCATCCAGATCAGCACCTGTTGCTGCCTTAGCACCTGCTACTTTAAATACAAAGAAGTCTCCGGCAATACCTCTTCTGTCCGCAATATTCTCAGAAGATACAACGTCATCTGTTACAAGAACAGTCCCTACTCGGATGTCATCTTCTTCGTCAGCCTTCTCAGCTCCCATGTCAAAGTTCATTACATCTCCGGCATAGTTACCATATAAATAAATACATCCCTTTCCATTATCACATGCCTTAGCTGCTGCATAACATGGATCTGGAGATGGAGATGTGTTAATGTTACCAATTACAACAGCATCTGCGAAATCTTCTCCTACATAACCGATGAATAATGGTTCATGTCCTGATCCGCCACCGATGATGACACCAACTTTATCCTTCGTTCCAGCTTCATTCGCTAAAACAACTCGTCCCTGTGCCTCATCTAAATCACACATCTTGACATATTCTTTATGTGCTCCCACATAACCTTCAACCATCTCTTCTACGATATCATATGGATCATTAAACAGTCTTTTAATCTTCGCCATTGCAAATTACCTCCCAAACTTAATTAGTTTTTATGTACATTACGTGCATCTTCTGATGCCTTAATAACGTCTGCCACATCATCGCTGATCGTTCCCTGAACAACACCGGCTAAAGCTCCTTCAACAATCGGTGCATCTACGATCTGTACCTTCTCTGCCAGATCCTCATCAATTAAATCCATCGCTGTCTCAGCACTCAAAATAGAACTTCCTAAATCTGCATAGATTAAAATGTGTCCACAATCTTCAACAGATTCGATTGCCTGCTGAATCTTAATCGCGCTAGTGCCGATTCTTCCACCATCTGCACCACCTGCTGCAACAACCTGTACGGAACCGTCATTCATCTCATCTACAAGTTCTTTTAAACCCTTTGCAATATATTCACTGTGTGAAACGAGTACTACTCCAAACTTAGCCATATATTTCTCCTTCATCTCGCTCTCTTGTTATAATCAGCCTTTATAACAAAAGTGGAATCGCAACATAAACAAAGCCATCTCCATGTTGCAATTTCTATAACTATTCTAGTTCATTATCCTTTAAATTTCAATATGTTTTTGAAAAATTCACAATTTATTCAATTACATCTCTGATAATTTTGTTAAAATTATCAGCCTGCCATGCGGAACGTCCGATAAATAAGCCATCAATATGTTCCATCTTGCTCAGTCCCACTGCATTCTCCGGATTTACGCTTCCACCATATAATACCGGAATCTCATTACCTGCCTCTTCTCCAAAGAGTTCAACTAATGTTTCCCGGATAACGATATGAATCTGTTCTGCATACTCCTTCGTTGCAGGCTTTCCATTCACTCCAATCGCCCAAACCGGCTCATAAGCAATCCAAAGCTTCTTTGTCTGTTCCGTCGTCACTCCGTAAAGCCCCTTCTTTAACTGAATACGGATAATCTCTTCTGAAATACCGTAATCTTTCTGTTCTCCGGTTTCTCCCACGCATAACAGTGTTGTAAAATTATGATTCAGAGCACATAAAACCTTCTTGTTTTCTTCCTCATCGGTTTCTCCAAGGACATGTCTTCTCTCAGAATGTCCGATCATTACCAAATCTGTTCCTACTTCCTGAAGCATAAGCGGCGAAATCTCTCCTGTGAACTGACCTTGTTCCTCCCAGCCCATATTCTGTGCTCCAACCATTAGAAGATCTTTATCCTTTGTTTCATTCGCATCTCTCAATGTCGTGTAAGAAGGGATAACAAAAAGCTGCATATCTTCTCTGCTGATATCCTTCGTCAGCTCCTGCAGACGGGAAATAAATTCCACAGTATCTTTGATCGTCTTATACATTTTAGTATTTGTACCAAAATAAATCTTCTTTTTTCCCATGATACCGCCCTTTCTAATGCAAATATTTTCACTTTAAACAATAACACTCTGTTATTTTAGCACATATTTTCATTTTTACCTAGCGTAATTTTTAGTAATATAGCCTATATTTTTTTGCTATATTAGCAGACAACAAAAAAATCGTACAAAGTCCTGTCTGGCTTTGTACGATTTCTAATTTTATTCTGCTTTCTGAATCTTTGTATCTTTTAATAATGCTGTCATCAGATTGGTATACAGTAATTCTGAACGGATTTCTTCTTCCGGCATTGTATCTAAAACATCTTTTTTATCCTTGTAGCCTAATTCGTCAATATAATACTGTATCTCTTTATTCAATTCTTCATCTGTTACCGTTACATTCTTTGCTTCTACTAACAAGTCCTGCACGCACTGTCTCTTAAGAGAATCTTTGGCATATTCTTCGATTGACATATCGTTATACTGTTCAATAAAGTCACTTACGCTCATGCCAAAGTACTCTGCCATTTCTTTATTCTCTATTTTAACATTTTTCACTTCCTGCTTAACTGCATCTTCCGGGAACTCTTTAATCTGCGTTACATTCTCCATAATCTTTGTCCAGAGCGCATCTTCATTATTCTGCTGTGCTTCTGTCTTCTTATCGGAAATAAGATCTTTTCTGACCTGTTGTTTATATTCTTTTAATGTAGAACAGTCTGTATTCTTTTTAATGAAGGAGTCTGTGATTTCTGGAACAACTTCTTTTTCTATTGCATTAATCGTCACTGTCATCTGACACTTCTTTCCCGCTACAGAAGTATCTTCATAGCTTTCCGGAAATGTAAATTCAACCTCTACTTCCTGTCCAACCTTACTTCCTACAAGCTTCTCGTCTATATCGACATCATCATCTACATTCAGGTTTCCTTCCCCTAAATGAATGTCAATACTGCTGTCAGAATAATCTTCATTCTCCTTACCATCAATCGTTGTTGCATAATCGATATTCAGATAATCTTCTTTCTGAACAGTATCACGACTGGTAATCTCCTTGTAATCTGTATATTCGTCAGCCAGTTCATCAATCTTATCTTCTATCTCCTGTTCTGTGACCTTCGTTGAAGAACCCTTAATCGTAAGTCCTTCATATTGCCCAAGCTTCACATATTCAGAAGCGTTCAGTTCTACCGGTGTTGTCTGCTCTGTTGCCAAAGCTGCTTCTGTTGTCGCTTCCGCAGCCTTTTCTCCGGACTTTGAGGTAGCACATCCACCCACCATACACATAGATGCTAACAATGCCGTCGCAATAAATATCTTTCTCTTTATCATAAATTATAAATTCTCCTTTTTTATTGTCATTTTACCCGTCACCTGCTTTATTCTACTTTACCATTAATCCCACTCTATTCTCAATCATTTTCACAAAATCTACATATATTCTTTTACGATTTTGGCACTTCTATATCTGTTAAGACAGGCATACAATTCCTGCTTTCTTGGAAGAACGGGATGTCCGGCAGAATAGTTTGCAGGAATTACCGCTGCCATTCCTTTTCTCTCGATAAGCTTATACATATTTTCTATGAATTCCTGAATATCTTCTTCTTTTGTTACATGATCTAGTATCCATCCCATCATATAGGCAAGTGCTGTTGTCTGTCCACTTTCTGAAAGCTGTTCTAAGTAACGCACATCAATGGATTCCCTGTCGATCAGCACCGTATCTGTTCCCATTGATTTTAACTTTCTTCTAGCATGTTTTACCGGTTTTAATTTACGGGAAAATTCCGGCATACAAACTTCTTTTTCCGCATACTGCCCTGCAATCTGGCATTGTTCGCAGATTTCCTTTGCTTCTTTTGTAACATCTTTTACTTTATAATGATCTAGCTGAAGCACAAGGTCTGCTACGGATAAATAATCTCCAGAACTTCCTACAACAATGATAAAAGAAATTCCCATCGTTTTATAAATTCCACGTATGTGGCGGAGTAAGGTTGTAATTGGTTCTTTTTCATCAGAAACTAACTTTGCCATCACTTTATCCCGAATCATAAAATTCGTTGCAGAGGTGTCTTCATCTAAGAGCAGCAATTCTGCTCCAGCTTCCATGGCTTCTATCAGATTGGCCGCCTGAGAAGTACTTCCGCTTGCATTTTCCGAAGAAAAATCTACGGTATCCTGTCCAGCGGGAAGATGATTAATAAACAGAGAAATATCTGTATGCAAAATACTTCTGCCGTCTTCTGCCCGGATTTTCATTCCTGTAGCATCTGCTACGACATATTCTCTCCCATCTCCTGCAATATGATTATATACTCCCTGTTCTAACGCTTTTAATAATGTAGACTTTCCATGATAACCGCCACCTACGATAACAGTAATTCCTTTAGGAATCCCCATTCCGATCATCTTTCCTTTATGCGGAAGCTCTATTTCAATCTGTAAGGATTCTGGTGAAATAAATGGCACTGCATCCCGCATTGGACGATCGGAAATGCCACTTTCTCTTGGTAATATTGCACCGTTTGCCACAAAACCTGTCAATCCTCTTTCTTTTAGCTGCCGGCGTAATTCCTTTTGATCGTCTGCAAGGAAAACAGCTTTTTCCAAAAAGCTCTTACTCTTTGTATCCCATTTACGATAAAACAAACAGCTTTCTGCCAGTTCCGGCAAAATATCAAAAACAAGTTTTTGCATCTCTTTTGCCATAATTGTTCTTCCTCTCGCCGGAAATCCCATTTCAAAACGAAGTTCCATTCTATCCTTAGAAAAAACAACCGCGATTCTTTCCTGCACCGTCTGATTTGCCGGACAGGTCGTAATTCTTCCGCTCTTACCAGAACCCATAGATCCTTTATCTAATTGACGAAGCTGTCTTAAAAACCGGCGCAGCACCTGATCTTCTAATGCCAGTCTGCGATGTTTTTCTTCATAATACTCTTCCGGAAATCCATGCGTTTCCTTCTTCACTTCAAAACGAAGTCTGGAAGGAGAAGCAAAGGGATCTCCCTGTACATGATCTATATGCAAAATATAATTTCCGTAACTGTAACTACCTCCAAGCGTTTTATACATTCCGTAACTTTTATGATCGATTTTAATCAGTTCCTTTTTTAAATCTTCTTTATTCTTCATATTCATTTCCCTGCTTTTCGTATTTTCACTCTACAGACTTCGTTCTCAAAATCATATCCCGAATACCTGCTCCACTACATCGCTGCTACTTCATCATTACTTTTCACTAAGTTTAAAGAAATAAAAATACTGGGATTCTAATGCCCCGGATAAAAGTCTGTCTACTTTAATCCAATCACCAAAAGCGGAAGTTGCACGTTTTGGCAGATAATTGGAATCCAGTAAAAGATATTTCTTTGTTTTTTTATTATAATCAGAAATACAAACATAATGTCCCTGTACATGAACGATTGCTGTATCTCCTGCCTTAAGCTTTTTCTTTAAAACGTCGATGCTTCCACTTCCACCATCCCAGGCAAATCCATATTTTTTTCCGTATTTCTTTGCTGCTGCCTTAAAAATACCATCATCTGTTCCGCTTCCGACAATACGGTAATTTTTCTTCACTGCATAATTGGCAAGCTCCATTACATCCATATACTGACCGTTCAATGCGTAAACAGCATTTACTGTTGCAAGAATTCCACAGCCTGCAGTTCCCATACATCCACCTCCGCCATATGGTGTCGCACACCACTCCGGATCATATTGGGTAATGACAAATGGCTTCTTTGTATTACTCATCTTTTGTGTCGCATGAATCCGCCAGTGACTCCCTATATCACTTCTTCCTGTGAAAAGTGTCAAGCTCACAGAATCTGCAGAATCTTTTTCTTCCGCAAGGAAACGCTTACTCGACACATTCTGAAGCGTATAGGCTCCATTTAATCGCTGCAATTCAAACTGTCCTCGTACTTCTTCGGGTTTTTCTGTCCAACAAAGTTTATAACTCCCTGTTTTCCCCTTCGCTGCATTTTCCCTTGAAACACTCTGAAATACCACAGATAAATACTTTCCATCTTCTGTATTTTGAATATAATATTTATTCTGTGTAATATGCATTATCTTAAATGTGTACTTCTGAAAGCCTTCCATTGCTGTCTGATCTTTTGCTCCACCGTTTTTATCATCCTGATATCCACATCCAAATTCATAGATACCATCTGCTACTGTCTGTTTTTCTCTGCCGTCATAAAGCAATGTATTAGAAAATGCCCCTGCGGTCATCCATCCGATCTCATAATGATCTTTTTTATCGCAAATCACCTGACGGTCCCCATCTTTTTTACTGATGACGATAATCCCACTATACTTTTTAATCGTTGTCTGTACCTTTGAAAAACTTCGACTCGTATAAATGTACATCCCGTCTCGTACTGTTGCATACACATTTTTATAATCAGGATCGACTACAAAAGTATCAAGGGAAAACCAGCCGAAACCAGATTCCTTTCCACTTGTATACTTTCCGTAAATACTTTTTCCACTGACTCTGTATGCCTCTATGTTTAACTTGCTGCCGTTCACTTCCTTTAACAACTTTTTCAGTGATACATCTTCATAAACAGATACTTTTTCGCTCTTTATAGAAGCTGCCATTACTGGCTTTTGCTCCATATCATAAGGAAAAGCTGCCTCTGCTTTTTTTCCTGCTGCAAATAACATTGCTACACAAAATAAAGAAGTTAAAATCACTCTTTTTATACTCATAAATTAAATCCTCATTTTTATTTACTCACTTCCGTACTGGCTGTATCCTATAACTTCAGGTTTGCCAGCGCATCTGCAAGTGCATTATTCAGTGGCTGTTTTTCTTCTTTCTTCATTTTTTTCATATAATTTGCCACATCTTTTTTAGAAACACCGGCTCCTTCTTTCTTTCGACGGTTTTCAAATGCCTGCATCGATTCTTTATGCCCACAAGAACATACAAACTTCTGATTCTCTTTTGCTCCGATCAGTTCCATCTTTTTATGACAAACCGGGCAACGAGCATTGGTCATTCGGGAAATCCGCTCCTTGTATCCACACTCTCTATCCTGACAGACATAGAGCTTACCCTGTTTACCATTTACTAAAAGAAGGCGCTTTCCACACTCCGGACAGACTTTATTCGTCAGATTATCATGACGGAAAGTTCCTGTTCCATTCTGGATCTGTTTCATCAGTTCTTTTGTGTATGTTTCAATTTCTTTCATGAACTTTCTATCACTTGCCTTACCTTTTGCAATCGCCGATAACCTCGATTCCCACTCAGCGGTAAGTTCTGGCTTCTTTAAATCTTCCGGCACAAGAGACAACAGCTGTTTTGCTTTACCTGTAATAAATATTTCATTCTCCTTCTTTTCAATAAGATAGCTGCCAAACAGCTTATCAATAATATCTGCCCTTGTTGCAACCGTTCCAAGTCCACCGGTTTCCTGTAACGTTTTTGCTGCTTTTGCATCCTTTTGCTGCATATATTTTACCGGATTTTCCATCGCTTTCAATAACGTTCCTTCTGTAAATCTCGCCGGCGGTTTTGTCTTTCCTTCGGTTTTTTTCAAAGTAAATTCCCTGATCACTTCGCCTTCTTTTATAGATGGAAATACCTTTCCATTCTCATCTCCTTCCGGCACAGTTACTTCTTTGTATCCTCTGTTTAACGGAACATTTCCTTCAGCAAAAAATGTTTCCCCTTCACATTGTATGGTAATCTTCGTCTGTTCATACTCATAAGGAGGATATAAAACTGCAAGGAATCTCCGAACAACAAGATCGAAAATCTTTCGCTCATCTACTGAAAGCTGTGCCAGGATAACCGGCTGTTCTGTTGGAATGATCGCATGATGATCAGATACTTTTTGATTATTAACAAAAGATTTCTTTGGAGTAATCTTTCCCTTTAGCACTGTATTAGTAAAGCTTCTATATGGACCAACTGCAATCGCCTCCACACGTTCCCGCAGAGTCTCTGCCACATCCGTTGTCAAATATCTCGAATCTGTTCTTGGATAAGTCAGCACCTTATGATGTTCATAAAGGCTCTGCATAATATTCAACGTCTGTTTGGCAGAAAAACCAAAGCGCTGATTCGCATCTCTTGAAAGATCGGTCAGGTCATAAAGCCCCTCCGGCTGTGAAGTCTTTTTCGTCTTTTTTACTTCAGTAACCTCTGCTGTCTTCCCTAAAATCTTTTTGTAAACTTCTTCATTTTTTTCTCTGGAAAATGTTGCCGCACTTCCGGACTTTTTATCTTTCCAGGTAAATGTAATTCCCTTACCAATAAGCTGTAAACCATAATACGGCTTCGGTGTAAAATGTCTGATTTCTTCCTCCCTTGCTGCAATCATTGCCAAAGTCGGTGTCTGCACCCTTCCACAGGAAAGCTGTGCATTATACTTACAAGTCAACGCTCGCGTCGCATTCATTCCCACCAGCCAGTCGGACTCCGCTCTCGCCGTTGCAGCATGATAAAGATTCTCATACTCTTTCGCATTCTTAAGATGTGCAAATCCTTCACGAATCGCTTTATCTGTCACTGAAGAAATCCATAATCTTTTCAACGGCTTTTTATTCCCTGCCTTCGCAAGAATCCATCTCGCAACCAGTTCACCCTCTCGTCCGGCATCCGTTGCGATAATAATTTCTCCAACATCCTTTCGCTCAATCAAAGACTTCACTGCCTGAAACTGCCCTCTTGTCTGTGGAATAACTACCAGCTTAAAACGTTCTGGCATCATTGGAAGATCTTCCATTCTCCATGTCTTTAACTTCTTATCATAGCCTTCCGGGTCTGCCAGCGTCACCAGATGCCCCAGTCCCCAGGTAACAATATATTCATTACCTTCAATATATTTCTTCCCCTGCTGCTTACAGCCAAGCACGCGGGCAATATCCCGTCCGACAGACGGTTTCTCTGCAATTACTAATTTTTTCATTCTATAAATAATCTCCATTTCATACATTATGTTATGACTGTCCTAAAGTTATTTTCTAGTATAACAGAACAGGAAATGGGTTGCAAATAAACGAAACGAAAAAAGGACAAGAATCACTGCTACAATCCTTGTCCTTTTTTCGTTTCTGTATTTTGCTAAATTGTCAATCCTCTTTTTCTTAATATTCTTTTTTCCAGATTATGAAAGATTACCTGATCAATCACGATTCCAACTACCACAATAACTACCATGACGAGCATAACCTGATTGATGTCTGCAAGATTTCTCCCTGTCATTAATGTCTGGCCAAGTCCGATGGATGTCGTCATTACTTCTCCACTCATTAATGCGCGCCATGCAAATGACCAGCCTTGTTTCATACCCGATATTAATTCCGGAAGGCTTGCGGGAAATATAACTTTCCAATAAATTTGTTTTTGATCTGCCCCCATTGTAAGCGCTGCTTTTTTATAGATTGGAGGGACATTTAATATCGCATTGTCTACTGCGATTGCCATACTGAATGCGGACCCCATAATTACCACAAAGATGATTGCTGTCTGTGTTAATCCAAACCACAAGATAGAAAATGGTACCCAGCAAATACTTGGCAGTGTTTGTATTCCCATAATCAGAGGTCTTAAATTTTTATGTAAAAATGAAAAATGATTCATAAATACTCCAATAACCCCTCCGATCATAAGGGAAAGAATATATCCTATTGCCCCGCGTAGTAAACTGTTCCCAATTGCCGATAGCAAGGTTCCCTGTTTTATCATTTCCGTAAATGAATTCCACACACCACTTGGTGAGGGCATCGCATAGGCTTTCCATATTCCAAGTCCGTCAACACCGATCATATATAAAATCTGCCATAAAAGAATAACACCAAGAAGGAACAGTATTTCTCCTGTTATATTGGATTTCCATATTTTTTTCATCAGTAATCCCCTCCCTGTATCTCTTCTAATATTTTATGTCGATAGGCAATGAAGTCCTCATTATAGATATGCCTTGGTCTATCTAACTCTATCGGTACAATATTTTTGATTCCGCCGTCTTCTCCTGACATTACTACAACTCTGTCTCCAAGATAAACCGCTTCTTCTACACTGTGTGTAATAAAAAATATTGTTTTATGTGTTTTCATCCATATATCCTGTAGTTCCTGTCTTAAATGGTTTGATGTTTGTTTATCAAGCGCGGAAAAGGGTTCATCCATCAGTAAAATTTCTGAATCCATTGTAAATGCTCTTGCTAGTGCTACTCTCTGGCGCATACCTCCGGAGAGCTGATGTATCGCATAATTTTTATAGTCTTCAAGCTGCATCATTTTCAAATACTTTTCCGCGCGGTAATCCTGCTCCTTCTTTGGAACTCCGTTTATCTCCATTCCAAACTTTATATTTTGAATTACATTCAGCCATGGAAACAGAGCGTGTTCCTGAAACATCACTGTCCGTTCCGAACCGGGTGCTTTCACTTCTTTTCCATTTAAAAGAATTTTTCCTTCTGTCGGTTTTTCCAGGCCTGCAATCAGATTCAGCAGCGTGCTTTTGCCGCATCCGCTTTTCCCAACTACACAGAGGAACTCTCCCGGTTTTATTTCAAGATTTATATTTTTTAAAGTAGCCTGCCCTGTATTTTCAAAGGTTTTTCCTACATTTTTTAATAATAATGCCATGCTCTGTCTCCTTTAAAATGCCATTCTTCAAAACATTGTCCTATCCATCATTTTGCAGATGTGTTTGTCTCCTCAACGGAGATAAAATCATCGGTCGGTTTCTGATCAATAAATTTCTGATCAAGTGAAATTGCTGCAAAATCATCAACTGCATCTTTATTTACATCTGTTGAAATCGTAAGTTTCTGAAATGCTGTCTTTAAAATGTCCGCACTTAGTGATTTTCCTGTTGCTGCATTAATCTCATTGTTGATAATCTCCGCTGCTTTGTCTACATTTTGATTAATTTCATCTGTCGCTTCCTCATGTTGTCTTAAAAATTCTTTTACTAAGTCCGGATGCTCCTTTAAAAATTCATTTCTCACAACAACTACCGCTACCGGATAATTGCCTTCCATATAAACCTGATTATAATCGAGAACGATTTCTGCTCCGTTCTTTACAAGTGTAGAACCCCATGGTTCCGGAACAAGTGCTGCATCTATATTTCCCTGATCCATCATGTTCTGAACATCTGCATTTTCTACAGCCGTTACCGTAACTGTGCCACCTTCTTCTACTGTTTTTAAACCATTATCTGAAAGCAGCTTTAAAAGGCACAAATGCTGTGTATTTCCAATCTGCGGTATCGCTACCGTCTTTCCATCTAAATCTTTTGCAGATTTAATATCCGAACCGGGTGCTTTTACCAGTTCCGCTCCTGCCTGAGAAGCTCCGGATATCAAACTCACATCTCCCTTTGACTTTACATTGGCACTAATCGCCGGAACCGGTCCAATATATCCAATATCGATATTTCCTGAAAATAATGCTTCCACTTCAGAAGGACCTGCATTAAAGGAAGTCCATTTCACTGCTGCCTTTCCGTCAAATGCTTTATCAATTGTTCCCTGTGCTTTCATATAAAGAGCCTGTGCATGTGTTACATTATTAAAATAACCCACATTAATTTCTGTTGTTTTTCCTGCGCTCTTCTTTGTTCCGCATCCTGTAAGCCCCGCTATCATTGCTACTACTCCTGCCATCATAAAAATCTTCTTTATATTCCGTCTCATACCTTTTCGTCCTTTCTTTGATTTTTCTGCCTGACATCAGTTCTTCTTGCCTTCACATGTGTTGTATTTATATTATTCGAAAAACGCCTTAACAACAATGCCAGTTTTTGATAACGTTATCTTTTTGAATAAATTGACTTTTTACAATATATTTTTTATAATAAACTGATATACAGATGATTTTTTTATTCTATTTTTATAATATTTTTGATAACGTTATCAGGAGGTTTTTATGTCTTTAAAAGAAATAGCCCGCATTGCCGGCACTTCAGTATCTACTGTTTCAAGAGTCTTAAATCAACCGGATTATAAATGCAAAAATCCTGAGCTGGAATCCCGTATCTGGGCTGCCGCGCAGGAAATCCGTTATACACCAAACACTGCTGCTCAAACTTTGAAATCCGGAATTAGTCTGGCGCGGACAGAAGAAAAAACAATGACTTTTGATATTTTTCTTACTCGTTTTCCCTCACTCTCTCAAGATTTATTTTTCAGCGAACTTTTTGAGTTTCTAAAAAAAGAACTTTTACGCCAGCAATGTGTCATTGGAAAGTTCCTCACTCTTCCGGAAGTTACTTCTATGTTAAATGAAAAGTCTTCTTTTTCTGCTACCGACAAACATGCGGATGGAATCATTCTTCTCGGAAAATGTCCTTCCGAACTTATTTCTCCTCTGCAAAATCATTATCATAATATCGTTGGAATTGACCGTAACCCAACGGACTTTGCCTACGATGAAGTAATCTGTAACGGAACCAATGCAGCTATCACCGCTATGAATTATCTGATTTCTCTTGGGCATAAAAAAATCGCCTACATAGGAGACTGCTCCTATGAGGCGAGATATATCGGTTATTATCAATCTTTAATTTCACACAGCCTTCCTCTTGACTACTCAAATATCTATCCAACAAGCCAGACTCGCGAGGAAGGAATGAAAACAATGGAGCTCATTCTGCAACGAGATTCCCTTCCTACTGCCATCTTCTGTGCAAATGACAGTACAGCCCTTGGCGTATTTGACTGTCTGCGGCATCGTAGAAAAAAAGGATATGTTCCTTCTATCATCTCTATTGATAATATCCGGGAGTCAGAACAGACAAAACCAATGCTGACTACCATTGATATTCCAAAAGAAGAAATGGCACACCATGCTGTGAAGCTACTTCTTGACAGAATCCATAATGGACATAATAGGGCTGCAAGAATTGAGCTTCCATGTAAGCTGCTTGTCAGAGAAAGCTGTTCTATTTCTCCGCATTAACAGGGTTATTTCGTATTTACCAACACATATCCCCCAGAAGCTGCGGTACTGGAGAAATAGTAAGTTCTGGCTGAAGATTTACATGGAATCAGATACTTTACAATTTCTTTCACTGTAGTATATTTGATTCTCTGTTTCTTCTTCGACCAGGTTCTCTGCGCAGAATCTGCTACGATAACTCTCCCATCATCGGTGAGCCCCAGCAGAACCATTGTATGCTTTCCAAGAGCCCATCTTCTGGTTGTTCTGGCACTGAAACGGCCATTTATCTGTGTTCGGTTATTCGCTTCGATCACTACCGCATTCCCTGTCTTAAGATGCTTTAATATCTGTTTTTCCGCCTGTTTATTAGTAAAGGTACGTACATACTTTGTTTTGATACCGGCATAATTCAGTACTTTTGAAATTCCATACATCGAAATTGGCATCTGTCTTAATACTGGTTTACTGTAATTGCGCTTCCAGGCAGCTGTTCCAAGTGCTTTCTTTTCTACAATATTTTTCACCTGAACAGGTGTATAATTCCTGTATTTTTTAGAATAAGCAGAAAGTACTGCTGTCAAAGAAGAAACAGCGCATCCATGCATATCAAGGTATTTCGTCTTTTTCCATGGATTTTTATGCTGTCCGAAAATAGTATACTTTCTTGTACCATTCTCTGAATTAACAGTGACTGTAATCTGTCCTACATCTGACTTTTCCGGGAGCTGTGAGACTGGTGTCGTCACTGACTTCGCCTGTATATTTACCGGAAGTGCTGCTGTCAGAATGAACATTGTAAGCATGAATGTGATTGCTTTTTTCATTTTTGTTTTCATTCTTGTTTTCATTTTTATTTTTGTCCTCATTTTCTGACTAATGTACTTTATTGATTCTGCGGATTAATTAAAATGTAACCGCCGCTGCTTGCCTTTCCACTCCAGTATATTGATGTGGATGTCGTATTGGTACATGGGAACATATAGCCAATTAATTCTCCAAGTGATGCATACTTTATTCTCTGGTTATTTCCAAAAATACTAGTAGAACGGTCTACGGAGTCTGCTACAATTACTTTTCCTGTATCTGTCATTCCAAGCATTGTCATGCAGTGATATCCGCTTGTCCATTTGTTCGCCACCGCGCCATCTTTTCGACTCTTAGCGGCAACAACAAAAATTACCGGATTACCCGTCCGTAAATGTGCTTCGATTTCCTGCTTTGCCAAACTGTCTGAAAAATCTCTGACATATTTATATCTTACTCCATAACCTTCAAGAATCTTCGTCATTCCATATAAACTGATTGGCATCGGACGGCTCTTACTGTCATTCGTGTCTTTCTTACTGTAATTCTTTTCCCACACATCGCCAAAGTACTTCTTCTCAATCTTTTCTATCATATGTGTCGGCTTATAGGTAACCCCTGCATAAGCACTAAGCACTGTTGTTAATGATGATGCGGAACATCCATGTCCCTGCATATAGTGTGGAAACTGTGTGCTTATATTTTCCTTTCCATTCTGTTTATAAATAGAATAAGTTCGGTTATACGGATATCCTGTCACTGTAACATCTATCTGATCTACTTTTGTATTGTCTGGAAGATCTGCTCTCTTTGTCACAAGATTATTTGGATTAATAACTGTCAGATCATACTCTAAAACAGCATTACCTGTTTTACACTTAATCGTTGTCTTTCCTGCTTTCAAAGCCTGTACGGTTCCGTTATTATCAACAGAGGCAACCTGACCGGACGAAGAAGACCAGCGACATGCATTGGCTGTATTCACTACTTCAACTTCTCTTGTTGTTTCCACAACCATCTTTGCACTTGCGTTTTCAAGTTTCGGCACATATACTTTACATTTAATCTTTCTTCCAGTACGAGTTACACAAACAATCGTAGTCTTTCCGCTCTTCTTAGCCTTTACAATCCCCTTTGAAGTAACTGTCGCAATCTTTTTGTTTTTAGAATACCATTTCCTTGCTTTTGAATTTCTCACTTTTAAAGTAAACTTTTTCTTTTTAGACAAAGTTAACTTTTCTTTATTAAATCCAACAACTACAACTTTGCATTTATATGTTTTCTTTTTCGTCTTTGCTTTAATATAGGCTGTTCCACCTTTTAATGCGTATATTCTGCCTTTTTCATTTACAGAAACTATATTTTTATTACTGGAAGACCATTTAACTACCCCCTTGGCCTGCCGTAATTTTAACTTTTTATTTGTTCCTGCTGTCATCACTATATTTGTCTCGCTCAGACGGGTTGCTCCCTCTGAAGAACAACTAAACTGAAGGAACATCGTGAACGTTACTACCAACACTGTTAATAGCGTATATAGCTTTTTATGTCTTCTCATAATTGTTATCCTCCTCCTGATATATTCAAAAACGCTTAATCACAACAAGCTGCGTTTTGTCTTCCGCAATAACCGTAATTACTTCTGATTTATAGCTTTCTTAATATTCATATCATTTTTAATAAAGTCATTTACATATTTAAAAAGCTTTTTATCTACTGAATCGGTGTAATGTAACTGATAGCTGGAACTTTCTCTCATATAGCGCACATTCATCTTTCTGTACTTAATAGCATAACGATATGCACTCTTCTTATGAACCCATCCGTTTTTCTGGAATACATTCTTATAAGTATCCACATACGTCACATTCTTATAACCAGACTTCTTAACAAGCTTACGTAATGTCTTATTAAAACGAATAACTTTACTGTTTGTTACCGTATTTCCTCTGTAACGAAGCGTACAGTACACCGGATTGACAGAGAGAAGATAAAAATGATCTTCCGGATATTTACTGATAAAACTCTCATATAACTTCCAGTACTCTGTAGCAAGTGTTTCTGGACTTGCCGGAGCTACTCGTCCTCCACCCACATAGGATCTGAATGGACTTACCTGTGGATTATAAATATCATTTACTCCGGAGGCAAAGACAATATTCTGACGACCGGCTTTTCTTGCTACGTTCTGTATTCTCGTTCTTCCTCCGCGCACCAGATTATATCCGGTTCCTCGTCCTGCATAACAGTCACGATACTTGAGCATAAGATATTTGCCCTCTACTCGTGCTTTGTTACGATATTTTGTTCCATTTGGGGCTCTCATATCCATGTCCTGATAGATGAGAACGGTTCGGGAATCTCCCACCCATAATGAAATCGCATCATTTGTATCAATATTTTTCTTTGTAGCAGCCTGTGATGTCGTATTGAAACTAAATAACATAACTGCTGCCATAGCTAATGCCATTACCTTTGTTAATAAACTTTTCTTCATAATGCCTTCCTTCCTGTCTTATTCATCTGGTACATCGTTTTATAAATAACTATGTACTAACATTCTCCAAACAGCAAAATTCGAAATACTTTGAATCTGCGCAGAATATACTTTGCTGCAATAAATGATATGCCTGTTCCTGACACAAAACATAACATAATAACCAAAACATTTGGCATATGTAATATGTTCCATAAAGCTAATCTTGATACCGTCTGTACCGGGTCTGACAAAATATAAATATCCATACTCGCATCACCCAGACTTTTCAAAACGCCATAACCTTTTACATTCCTCTCTACAAGCCAAAGAGAAAACCACATGCATAATATTGTTCCTGAAACAGAAGTAATAAATTCTCCTCTTCCCATCTGATAATTTACTATATTACATATAATAAATGTGATTGCCACAAAAATAAAAATCAACTTATTCTTTCTGATTTCTGTGAATTTCTCATAATGATCTCTGATATAAATTCCCAGAATAAAGAAAAATAAATACTTTGGTATACGGAAGCTCCAGTTAAATATAAAGGCTGTGCATGAAAGAATAGCGCTTGCGATAAGCATCGGTAACAGCACTGAGCGCCTCAGTAAAATCAATGCAATTACCGACACCCAGAAAAGGGTATATAAAAACCACATCGTTGTATTCGGATTATCTCCAAGAATCAACTTCCAGCTTTGTGAAAAATCATAGGGATTAATCGCAAACCTGTTCATAAAATATTTTAAAGGCATATAGAGAATTCCCATAACAAAATAAGGAATCAGGAGACGAGCAGCTCTGCTTTTTATATAGTTTATGTATTCTGTCATCTTAGAATACTGAAGAATCTTTACAGAAACAAATCCCGATAACACAAAAAACAGGGGCATATGAAAACTATATATTATACTGATCAGCACATTTCCCGGTACATTACTTACTCCTGTCTGCTTTAAAGCATGTCCTAATACAACAAGAAGAATACCGATTCCTTTTGCAATCGTAATCTCGTCATAATATTTTTTATTTTGTTGTGTTGAATTCTCCATAACTTTCTTTCCTTTTATTATTCATTACTTATCATTCTATGCAATTTCTTTTCTATTTTTATCGTCAGATGATTATATCGCAGAACTTCTTTTAAGAATTCAATAACAACAGAAAACAGCAGACTATCTATTACTAATACAATAACAATCAGCCACCAGAAGCTGAAAGAATATGAGAAGTCCTCAAACCATCTCGAACGGATAAAATTATGAAATAAAAAGATATTCATTGAATATTTACCCAGTATGCACAGCATATCCCTAAGAATCGGTATACTTGCAAGAAAAAGATAAGTGAATAAAATAACTGCTAATGGTGTTACACTATCGGTAACGTTCGGATGCACTTTTCCAAACTTTGAAGTCTTAAGCCATACGGTTCCAAGAATGAACACAGCAAGTACACAAAACTCTGCTACCCTTGTAATCATAAGCCCTGTATGCGGAATCCTCCAGTCTGCAGCCTTAGGAAATAAATCTTCCTGTGCAAACCAGATACCTAACGTCATAGCCGGAAGATAATGTACAACACTGCTGCTCATCGGCAATGATAATGCCATTGGCAGAAGATAACTCAATGCAATCGTAGTAAATGCTCCACATTTACGATACACATAATAAAGAAATGGAAGCAGCATAATCTCCATAAATGCAAGTCCAAGATACCACCAGGTTCCAAGTAAAGTCGGTGTTCCAAAAATATGAGCCGCCCCTGAAAAATCAATGAGCATATAAATAATTCGAGTCATGCCCTGCTTATATACGGCAAAGCTTTCCGGTGCCCAAACTTTACATCCAACAATCGCAAGAATATAAATCGGCCAGAAACCACTTAAAATCTTCCACACTCTTCGTATTGTAAGCCAGGAAATATTCTGTCTCTCATATTTATTCTGATCATATAGCTTTTTTAAAGAAATCGTAATACCATAAGCACTTAAAAATACAAAAATTCCAACACAGACTTTTGCCCATAAGGACAATGTTACAACGGTTCCTTTTGAAAATGGTGCAAACGATACCCCATGTGCCTTAAAATTAATATTGGTTACATAACAATGATGGAAGAGCATTGCAATAATTGCAACGCCCTTCACGATATTTGTATCTTTTTTAGAAAATTGAGTATTCATCCATACTTCCCCCGCTAAAACTATTTAACGGAGAATGGATTTCCAGGGAATAATACAGGATCTGTAGGGTCAGTTTTTCTGGAGTTCTTTAACTTACCTGTAGTATGTTTTAACTTAACAATACCGAAAGGTCCCTTTTTATTTTTCTTTACAATGTTAATCCATGTACGCTGTTTTTTTGGTGTCTTCTTTGCAATATCATAAACGATCTTTGCATTTACCGCCTGCATACGAACACAATAAGATGTATTACTGTTTCCTAACTTGTTATAATAAGATGCAGATAATGCCTTGTTATTTCCATACTTTGTATATACACTACTGTGAACTAATGTAGGAGTTCCTGCAATGCGTGTAGCCCACTGATAGAAACGTGTATTATTATTCGGTACTCTTACCCATCTCTTTGCAGATGTCTTCATTAAGAAGAAATGTCCTCTAGGTGTTCCGTTCGCCTTTGCCGATGTAGAACAAAGCACTGTCTTCGCTGGGATGATATACTTCTTTGTCTTCTTATCGTACAGATAGAATGTAACATTATGAGTCTGTGTATTGATCTCGATCGTCATCTTTGTCTTAATACACTTGTTATATCCCCAGTCTTTAAATAAGTTTGTAGAAAGAGAACCGTCTTCTTTAAAGTAATATTTATACTTCGTGCTTCCACCGGTATAGCTCTTTAACATCTTAAATCCTTTTGCCGGAGCAACACCTTTTGTAAAGTAATAAATCTTTCCGCCAACTTTCTTCCAGCCTGTAAATTTGCTCTGTAACAGACCCTTTACATAATACTTTCTGCCTGTAACACCAGAAAAGACACTTCCGTTCTGATAATATACACCGTTAATCTGCGCCTGTGTACCCGTACTTACATTCAGATACTTTCCTGTAAATGTTCCTGTATAGGCAGCTCCCTGTACACCTGCTTTGTAGTTATAAAGCTTACCATTCTTTAACGCAGCACCTGTGTAAAGCTGTCCGGCTAAATAAAGCTTTCCTGCTTCCTCCCCTGTAAAATCCACTTCAGCCGCCTGAACTACTGCAGGGAGATTAACACTTCCAGGTAATGCTGTAAAATTAAATGTAAATAATGCAGCACCCATTACAATACCCGTTAAAACGGTCTTTTTTACGTTAGTAAATTTCATAGAATCCTCCTTATAATTGTTTATATGCTAATACTTTTACTTTATCGTTTCGTATAAGAAAAGTCAAGCAAGTGTCTTTACTAATTATTACGTTTTTAAGCTTTTTTAGCTTTTTTGCTGATTCTTTTTTCCTGCCCAATATAAATATGCGCAAAATACAATCGGTATAGAGTAGATAACCGGAAATGCATATCTTGGATGTCCTTTAATAACCGGTGCCAGTACAATAATCGCATCACTAAGCAAAAGCGGCATCACCAGCAAAAATAGTTGTGGAATCTTCTTACGTATTCCATGATAACAAAGATAGATTAAAATCAGATTAAAAAATGCCATACTTGCTATAAGCCCAAACACAGGCAAGGTAAAAAACACCTTATTAAATCCAGTTCTCCATCTATCCAGTTTTTGAATCACCGGAACTTCATGAACCCCTAACTTTTCTGCCAGTTTCTTTGCGGAGACTTTGTCCGGCGCTGTTGTATCATAAACGGTACTGTTCTCTACCAATGGATAGACCAGATAATAATTCTGATTCATTGTTGCTTCTATATAAGTGACTGGATGCTTCAACCCCTGCTGCACCCATACTTTAAGATACGCTGTCAGATCTTTTGTCGTTGTCTTTTTCTTATAGGTAGCTTTGACTGGATCTGAAATCTTCGGATTATAATACTTACCAAGCTTATTGTATGCCAGTACTCCTTTTATCGCTTCCTTCTCTTCCTGCGTTACTTCCTCCTCATGTTCTTTCACATAACGGGCGGTCTGCTGAAATGGCAAGGATAATGCTTCTTGAATCCCTCCTGGTTCAATGTTATAATGTCTGGTCAAAAAGTTCTGAACCCCTGAAGAAACAGCAACAGAAATCAGACACACTGTAACTGCTGTCATAAAAGTTTTCGTATATCGAGTCCGTCTGTTTTTCTTTCTGATATTACTTGTAGCTTGATTCTCATCTTGATCTGTATGCTGGTTTCTATTTTGTAAAAATACTGTAATTAAAATACATATAATCATCGGATAGATAACATACTTCCCATTATTTCTAAACAAAACAGAGCCAATCATTGATGCTGCTAATAGGAAACGATGCTTTTTACTTTTCCAATATTCCTGTTTTAATAAAAGTATGTACACTAGCTCAATGACAAAAAGCAATATAAAATAAGAATATATTGTATCCTTTACGATCATTCCGATATACTGTGTATAATATGGAGAAGAAACGGCAATAATAAATGCTGTAACTTTTAACCATGTTGGTGAAGCAAGCTCCTTCATTGTATAAAACATATATCCTAAAATCAGCGCAAATAAGATCGTCTGAAATAAAATATATAAAAATAAGCCCAGATTTGCACTTCCAAGCAGTAATCCTACTCTCTCAAAAGCTCCTGCCAAAACAGTATGTGCCGGTGGATGATGTGTCGTGAATCTCTGAAATCCAAAAGATTGCAGCATCTGATTCCACACATCAATGCACATGGTCGCCGGATAAGATAATAATAAATTCGGCAGCCAGCATACAAACAATACTAAAACAGAAACTTTAAATGGATGCTTATTGTAGGCATTACAGAAAAACACTTTTTTCTTTGGCAGCCAATCCCATCCAGACTGTAAAAACAGATCAAGCAAAGCTGTCATTTCAGAAAGAAACCAGGTGATGCCTGTCACATAGACAAGAGTTTTCACCATCTGTCCTGCTCCCATATGCAATAATGCAAGGGAATTTACCCTGTAAAAACTTTCTCCCATTACCCATACGACCGCAATGCAAAAACATATAAGAAATAGTACCGGTGTCCTATGTACTTTTCCTTTATTTTTATAAAGATATCTGTCTATGATACATAACAAGACAAATACCATCGTTGCCGCTGCCATCGTACCGGTCAGACTTCCCTGAAAATTATAAAATATATTAAGCATCTTACTTTCGCTAGCCAAGTGATTCATATCCTGTGGAATATCAAACCGTATATTTGATGCTAACGCAGCAAGAAAACTCATAATAAAACGAATGATCATGTTTTCTCTCTCCTCATTAGTCTTTTAGAAGAGTATCTCCTCTACTCACGCTTCTTTTCTGAAAAAAACAAAAAGCGTATAAGCTTCAACATAAACTTATACGCTTTTTAATATCTTTACAATCCTTTAATACGGATAATAAAAGAAACCTTATGTTTATTTAAATAACTAAAAGTCTTAATCTTATCTGCAGAATAATAACGTCTTACTCTTCCTCTGCGAGTTCCTGCGGAACCTCCATCTAACCAAAGTTTCTGACCTTCACCATTCTTACCAACGTAAATATTAGTGTGAACGATATCTCTCCATCCAATAATATCACCTGGCTGCAAATTAACAGATGTTAATTTTTTATTTACTTTGATAATCTGAACTTTGCCTCTCCAGGATTTAAATCTCTTATGGATTCTTCCTCCACGAGTGTAAAAGGTCTGTCCCTTCTTCAGCACCCCGAATTCCTGCAGACACCATGAAACATATGATGCACAGTTTGCCTTTCTTCCATGTTTGATACTGGCTGAAAGAGTTGGCTTATTATGACTTCCGTATGTAAAATTGTATTTTGTTAAGTCTCTTCCGACTTTCTGACAAGCATCAATCCATCCTTCTATACCCTGTGTATAATCAGATGCTTTTGCCTGTACAGTTGTTGGCTTAACTGCAAGCACTGCGACAATTACCATCATCGTTAAAACTAACGTGCGGAGGCATGATTTCCAGTTTGCAAAATATGTTAACTTCATGTATAAATCCTTTCCGGTGCGATGTTTTTAACTTTCCGTAACACATATTACAATAATTATTAACAAAAGTCAAGTATAAATTTAATAATTCTGTAACTTTTGCAACATTTGTTACGATTTTGTTAACAAATCATCCCGGAAAGGCGATGAATTTATGTCTTATAATACTAAATTCAATATTAAATTCTATGATCAAATGATGTTGAGGGCAAAAATATTTTGACCCTGGTATCAGCAGCTTAATGAATTGCTGTTCCCTCTGGCACACAATCATCTACAAAGATAATCTTACATCCAAAATCATCTCCACTGGCTGCGATAAGCATACCGTTACTCTTCACACCTGCAAACTTCACCGGCTTTAAGTTCGCAATTACGATAATCTTTCTTCCGATCAGCTCTTCTGGTGTATAATCGTCACGAATAGAAGATACAATAATTCTTTCATCTAATCCATCAAATAATGTAAGTTTTAAAAGTTTCTTTGCATTCTTTACAACTTCACAGTTAATAACTTTACATACTCTCATATCAACTTTATCAAACGCATCAATTGTAATCTCTTCCTTAATCGGTGCAATCGCATTCCTGCGAGCTTCTTCTTCCTCAGCAGCCTTTCTTCTGGCTTCTTCTTCCGCAGCTTTTCTCTCTGCCTCAGCCTTCGCTTCTGCTGCAAGAACCTTCTCTTCTTCTGTCTGTGGAGTAGAGAAATCAAGAAGTCCAAGGTATCTCTGTGGTTCTACAGCAAACAGGAATAAATACAGTCTTGGTCCCGCTGCTTTACCAATCATAAGATTATATGCGTTCTTAAAGAACTGTGCCTGTGCTGCCTTCTTATTCTCTTCCTGGAAGTCTGGGTCTGCCTCTCTAGGAATCGTATAGATAAAGCTGTTAAGAGCATCTAAATCATATTCTCCTTTAGCGATAAAGTCATGTAATAACTCAATCTCCTTCTTCTCCACTTCATTCAGTGTATTATAGAAATCCCAGTTTCTGTATCCAAGAAGTGTATTCATGTTCTCTGGTGAACACTTCTCTAACCAGTACTTCGCAAGCTCAAGACGCTCTGCAAACTCTTCTTTCTTATATGGTGTACCAATCTTTTCAAATACCGTCTCAAGCATGTCTGCATTGAAATCTACAACAGAACCAAAGTTTACGATCTGCTGCATTGGTACCGGATGAATCTCACGACCCTCGATCATACAGTTATGCATGATGCCTTCAATATAATCATAGTTCTTGCCCTTACCTGCCTGATACACCTTAAGCATCTTATCAAACTCAAAATACTGACGTAAAATCTCGTCATCAAAGCAGAAATCAAATGCCTTATTCGGCTCTGACTTAGAATAAAGCCATAAAATCATCTCCGGCTGATAAATCTTAAGTAATGTATCCGGTGTAAGATTAAGACCTGTAGAACCAGACATCTTACCAGTTGTTCCCTTGATACCTACGAATTCATATCCTTTAAACATAGGTGCCTGCGCTCCGAAAATCTTCTTCGCGATGATCTTACTTGTATCATAACTTCCTCCTGGGCTGGCATGATCCTTTCCGCCCGGCTCAAAGTCAACACCTTCGATCATCCAGCGCATAGGCCAGTCAATCTTCCATGCAAGCTTACAATTAAAGTCCTTACTGAAATCCCATGTGCCCTTATGTCCACACTTACATGTATATTCACATGTTACTCCGTCTTCAGAAGAGGATATGATTGTTGTTTCATCCTTACCACATACCGGACAGTAAATACTTACCGGATAATATGCTTCTCTCTCTTCTTCTGTTGCTACCTGCTGACGGAACTTATCAAGAATATCAAAAATCTCTTTTCTCTTCTGTACTGCCTGAATAATATACTTCGCATACTTTCCGCTGCGATAATTCTCACTCTGTCTACGGAAATCAACCTCTACTCCAAAACGGGAAAGAGATGCTTCAAATTCCTTTTCAAAATGTTCTGCATAAGAAGAGCAGCATCCATAAGGATCCTTTACATCTACATATGGCTTACCAATCTCGTTCTCTAACTCAGGAGCTATCTCCTTAACGTTAACCGGTACCTTTCTGAAACGGTCAAACTCATCCCATGAAAATAACAGGCGGGCTTTCTTTCCCTGCTTGATCAATGCTTTATATACAAAATAACTTGTAGCTATATCTCTGAAATTACCGATGTGAATGGATCCGGATGGGCTGATACCCGCTGCACAAACGTACTCTTCCTTGTCCGGAGATCTCTTAATAATATCTTTTGCAATCTTCTCAGACCAATGCATTCTTCTTCCTCCTACTTCTCCTGTACTGAAATCTGTCTTCAGCGCCAGTTGCTATCTATCTTCATCAATTATAAAGGCTTTTAAGGGCATCTGCCTCAGCCCATAGTCAATAAAACATTATAGCAAACCCTATACGTCTTTTCAAGAAAAATATAAGAAAATCACCGAAAAACCGTACTATTCACCCCTTGGTCCCTCGATATATTTTAAAAATCGTATGCAATCTGCTATTCCACAAAAATAACTTTCTGTCGCATACTCTGCCTCTGCCGCACTCTGTGCCTCAAAAGCCTCTTCTATAATCTCTCTCTGCTCCTCTGTCAAATTCAGCGTATCAAGCTTCGCATACGCCTCTTCTTCCTCTTTTACTAAACGCCTGTACGCTTCGGAATTCTTCCGAAAATCTGCCATGTTCTCATTACGAAAATGGTCTAACGTAAGCCGAAGTCTCTCTTCCCATGAATCTATAACATTCCCTTGCAATGTTTCCCTGCCTTTCTGCTTAAGACACAAGCTATACTAAATTTCCATACTAACTTTTAAACACAAAAAAAGCATAACACAGCCTCGGATTCGTGTCAATATTTTACTTTGAATAATTATTTTTACTTACGCATAAATTAACTATTTACTTTGCTATTTTTAAGATTTTTTCAGCACTCTTGCTGCGAGATGCGCATCCCATCCGATATAATGCCCATTTCAACAAATAAAATACAAAATATTCATTGACATAACTGGTAAAATCCTTTATACTGATATTTACCGTGCAGCTGGGAAGTTAGCGGCGTCCTGTACCTGAAATCCGCTATAGCAGGAGTGATGGTCAACCTCGGATGTCTTATTGATGGAGCTGCCCTTTATAAGTGGTGTTGACAATTGGGTCTCGCGCAACAGGAACCTCTGAACCGTGTCAGGTCGGGAACGGAGCAGCACTAAGGAGTCTCTCCTGTGTGCCGTGAGGGTGCCTGGTTCGAGCTAACTGTAAAGGTAACGTCTGTTGGTAAGCATACAAAGTTGACCGCACGGTTTTAATAATTCGATTTTTATATTCACATAACAGAAAGCGTCACATACTCGAAGTTTTTAATCACTTCCGGATGTGACGCTTTTTTAATTACTTTCACTTTATTCTTCCTGCATCTGCTTTCTTTTTCTCTTTTTTTCTTTCTGAATCTCTCTTAACTTTCTGAAAAATGCAGAAAGCATTTCTGAACATTCCTCCTGAAGTACTCCTCTTTCAACCTGCACCTGATGATTAAACTCCTGCATTTCAAGAAGATTAAGAACAGAACCGCCACAGCCGGCCTTCGCATTCATGCTTCCAATAACCACTCTGGTCACCCTCGCCTGCACGATCGCTCCGGCACACATCTGACAAGGTTCTAAAGTAATGTACATCGTACAGTCTTCCAATCGCCAGTCACCAAGCTTTTTACACGCTTTTTTCATAGCAAGAAGCTCTGCATGTGCAAGAACCGTCTTATCTTTATTTCGTTTATTATATCCCCGGGCAATCACCTTTCCATCATGGACAATAACACAGCCAATGGGAACATCTCCGATTGCTTCCGCCTTCTTTGCCTGCTTGATTGCCTCTTTCATAAACTTTTCATCTTCTGTGTATTTTCTCATAAAATGTTCTCCTGTTTGCCAGTTGCTCATTCCTCTAAAAATAACGGCCTTTCCTGATTATTTACTCCCTGCCCTTTAAAAGATAAAGCCAGTAGCCAAAATTGCCTGTTTTCATTCTATTCTCTGTCAGCGATAAAAATATCGGGAACTGATAAAGTTCCGCCATATATTTTTCCCTATTCTCATAAATACCAGGAACTCCAACACAATATCTTTTTTCTCCTGCGTATCTTACCTTTCCCATTAACAAATGCTTATAGCGTTCATATCCTTTTAAAAGAAATTGATTATCTGCTAACTGTCTGGCTTCTTCTCCCAGCTTTTTTAGCTTTGCTATTGATACTTTATACCCTTCATAAAAGGCAGTATTAAAAATATTATCCACAGGAGGGTCTTGTTTTACAGAGTTTATCCACATTTTTTCAAATTCATCCACAGGAGCGTTTGCTTCTTCTATGTCTGTATCCATATTTACTTCCATATTATTTAATCCAGTATTGCCTATCTTATCATTGTTATCTGCAGCAATAAAATTAGCTATATTCTGTTCTTGCTCCTTAATATTATCTGTACTCTCTGCCTGATTGCTAACATCTGTATCATCTGCATTCTCAATCTGCTTACTAACATCCGTATCATCTGCATTCTCAATCTGCTTACTAACATCCGTATCATCTGCATTCTTAATCTGCTCACTAATATCAATATCATCTATACGCTCATCTGTATTTTCAGCCAAATTACGCATAGCAGTATAATCCACATTTTCATCCAGATTGCCTGCATTGATATCATTAATATCATCGATATTATCTGCATGATCTACAGGTTCTTCCTTTTTCTTCCACTGCAGGGATTCCAACACTTCTACAGGGATTTCCTCACCAATCCAGACACTTCCATAATAGTATTCTTCCTGATAATACAACACAACACCTGACTGTTTCTTTATATCGAAACCTTCCGGAAGCTGCTCTTTAGAATACATTTGATGAAATTCCTCTTTATCTTCTTCTGTTATGATCGAATCAAGCTTTCGGACTCCCCAATGTTCTCCCTGCTTTTCATAGAAACATAGTTTTAGTTCCATCCCATGTAATAATCGTTCATCGTTTATCTGAATAGTCAGCTTAAGAATAGCTGATTTTTGCTCTGCCTTAATAAATCCAAGACATTCTTTTTTTTCTGACTTTTCATAACGATACAGATAAGAAAGTATCCGTTGATAATCTGCCATGATGATACTCCTTTTTCACTAATGTATTCCGGCAAACTACTTTTATGACATCAGTGTGTTTATCTTCCAAGAATATCTGATAGCTGTGCAAATTCCTCCAAAGAAAGTTTTTCCCCGCGGATTGTCGGAGTAAGCCCCATCTCCTCAAGCGCCGCTACCGTTTTTTCTTTCGGTATACGCAGTTCGCTGGAATTATACAGTCCATTCTGCAATGTTTTTCTTCTCTGATTAAAAGAAGCGCGAATAATTTTAAACATGAAAGAGGCATCATTTACTTTCACCGGCTTTTCCTGATAGCGTGTCAGGCGAATAACGGCTGACCCAACAGCTGGTCTTGGAATAAAGCAATTTGGAGGCACATTAGCTACGATATATGGCTCAGCGTAATACTGCACTGCAAGAGAAAGCGCGCCGTAATCTTTCGTTCCCGGTCCTACCTGCATGCGGTCTGCCACTTCCTTCTGTACCATAACTGTAATGGAATCGAGTGGCACTTCACTCTCAAATAATCCCATGATAATTGGTGTGGTGATATAATATGGCAGATTGGCAACGACCTTGATTGGCTTACCACCGTTCTTTTCTTCTGCAATTTTACGGATATCCACTTTTAAAATATCTTCATTTAATACCGTTACATTATCATATTCCTTTAACGTATCCTGAAGAATCGGAATCAGCTTTGTATCAATTTCAACAGCAACAACCTCCCTTGCCGCTTCTGCCAGATACTGTGTCATCGTTCCGATTCCCGGACCGATTTCCAACACAAAATCATCCGGACCAATCTGTGCTGCTCCGATAATCTTATCAAGTACATGTGTATCAATCAAAAAGTTCTGTCCATATTTTTTCTGAAAATTAAAACCATACCGCTGTAAAACAGCAATCGTCTCCTGCGGATTTCCTAAATTCGCCATAAAACCTCCTTTTGCTGTCATAAGATTCAACTTTCGTCTTTGAATATGTTCTATCGCAAGATGAAGCCTTTGAAAACAAAATTTATAATAATATCCTTCATTGCTCCTCGTTGCAGCCCAGGATTTCTACTCCACTATACTGTGGCAATGCGTGCAAATACTCGCACTGAAGGATATTATTATAAATCTTGTTACAGAAGATTACGGTGTTCTTGCGATAGAACATTCCCACAAAACACAAAAAATCATTTATAAAATTTATGACATCAATCTTATATTTGGAAAATCAATACTGAAGTCTTCCCCTTAAATTTTTACTTAGTTTCTCTACAATAATGTAATAATACATGAAATAGCTATTTCATTCAAGAGACGAAATTGAGAAAGGGGCAATATGTAAAAATGCTTCGTATCACTACGTCCAAACTGCTCAACCGCAGCTTGAACTTGCTCTAAGGCACATTTTTTACATATTGCCCCTTTCTCAATTTCTGTCTTTGGCTAAAGAAAAAATCACTATATAATGTTGAAGTTCTAATACATAGTTTATCTCAGTCGATAAGACTCCCATTGGTTTCATTCATCTCAAAGCAGCCAAAAAACAGAACTCTGCTTGTCTAACGAATTAAGCCATATAATCTCTGGGCATTTTCATAAGTTGCATTTTCTACTTCTTCTGCCGTAATTCCTTTCAATTTCGCGATTTCTTCTATAACTAACGGCAGATATACAGAACTGTTTCTCTTTCCCCTATGCGGTGTTGGCGCAAGATAAGGACAATCCGTTTCTACTACGATATGCTCTAAAGGAATAGCCTTTACTACTTCCTTTAATACACGAGAATTTTTAAAAGTAACAACACCACCTACACCGATATAATACCCCATTTTCACATATTCTTTTGCCATCTCAGCAGAACCGGAAAAACAGTGGATCACACCACCTGTTGTTCCTGCATGTTCCTTTTTCATAATGTCAAATGTGTCCTGTGAAGCTTCTCTGCTGTGTATAATTACCGGCATTTTTTCTTCTGTCGCAAGATGAAGCTGTCTGACAAACCATTCCTGCTGTACTTCCTTTGGTTCTACGTTCCAATGATAATCCAGTCCGATTTCTCCAACCGCAACAACCTTGTCTCTATGGCAATATTCCCGAAGCTGTCTCAACCGCTCTTCATTCAACTCACCAACATGATCCGGATGAATTCCGACTGCCCCATACATAAACGGAACCTTCTGAATAAGCTCTAACGTATCCAGCAAATCTTTCCAGCTCGCACTTACATTTACTACCTGCGTTACACCTGCATCTTCTAAAGATGCAAGGACAGCTTCCCTGTCCTGTGTATATTGCTTGTCATTATAATGAGAATGTGTATCAAAAATCATAATATACCTCTTTAATTGCTAATTGCTAAAGGAAACATACGCCGCTGAAACAAAATTTTATACTGAATTGTAAAGAATTTATAATAAAGAAAAAGAATTTTTATAAGTATTGCATTTTGTGACTTTGCGCTGCGGAATTTTGACTATAACCTTGCGAAATCGTTTTTGAGCAAGGTTGTTTTATTAGGCAAAATGAAGCGTTTAGCGCAACGGAACAAAATCAAACTTATAACAATTCTTTTTCTTTAGAAAACTGAATACAATTCAGCCAAACCTACTCCCTTCTGGAAAATCCCCATTCTTACCAACTGTAGATTTAGAATAGTCAGAAAAAAGGAAAAATACCATATCCCAGATGCGGCTTCGGAGCGTATTTAAGATGCGGATGAGCATCTTAAATACAGCGACTACAGAGCAGATGGGATATGGTATTTTTTCTTTTTTCGTCTCCACGAAATCTACATATTAACAGATTTCTGCTCCTGCTGGCATCTTCTTTTCTGGAACCATAAGAGATAATTCTCCATTTTCATCCTCAGCACACAAAAGCATACCTTCAGAAAGAACTCCAGCTAATTTAGCAGGTTTTAAGTTCACAAGTACCATAACTTTCTTGCCAACCATTTCTTCTGCACTATAATGTTTCTTGATACCGGAAACAATCTGTTTTACCTGGCTTCCAATCTTAACCTGAGAACAGAGAAGTTTTTTGGACTTCTTTACTTCCTCGCAGGCAATGATCTCGCCAACCTGGAACTGCATTTTTTCAAAATCATCAAATGTAATCTCTTCTTTAGCTTCGATATCAATTACAGGTTCATCATCTTTTTTCTCTTCTTCTGCTTCCTTTGTCTGTTTTGAAGCATTCAGTTCCTCAACTTTTGCCTGTACTTCTTTTGCATCAAGTCTTGCGAAAAGAATTTCCGGTTTATCTGTTACCTTATTACCAGACTTGTAAAGGCCAAACATCTCAAGTTCATCCATGCTTCTTTCAGAAGAATTAAGCTGGGCAAAGATTCTTTCTGCTGTTTCCGGCATGAATGGAGTAAGTAAGGAAGCACCGATCGTGATGCTCTCTACTAAATTATAAAGGACAGTAGACAGTCTGTCTTTCTTCTCAGGATCTTTTGCTAAAGCCCATGGCATTGTCTCATCAATGTATTTATTACAACGTTTAAATAAGTTGAAAATCTCTGTCATAGCATCTGCTACTCTGAGTTTGGACATACATTTTACTACTTTATGCTTTGTATCTAATGCCACATCCATAAGATTCTTATCAAATCCATCTGTGACACCAGCATTGGCAACAACACCATTAAAGTATTTATTAGACATGGAAATAGTACGGTTAACAAGATTTCCAAGAGTATTCGCAAGGTCGGAATTCATACGTTCTACTAAAAGATCCCATGTAATAACACCATCATTTTCAAAAGGCATCTCATGAAGTACAAAATAGCGGACAGCATCTACACCAAATAACTCTACAAGATCATCTGCATAAATGACATTTCCTTTTGATTTACTCATCTTACCATCACCCTGTAATAACCAAGGATGACCAAATACCTGTTTTGGAAGTGGGAGATCTAATGCCATTAAGAAGATCGGCCAGTAAATTGTATGGAAACGAATAATATCTTTACCGATCAAATGCAAGTCTGCCGGCCAGTATTTCTTAAATAATTCTCCACTTTCCCCATCACAGTCATATCCAAGACCTGTGATATAGTTTGTTAATGCATCAAGCCATACATAAGTAACATGCTTTGGATCAAAATCTACAGGAATACCCCATGTGAAAGAAGTACGGGATACACATAAGTCCTGAAGTCCCGGTAAAAGGAAGTTATTCATCATCTCGTTCTTACGGGATTCTGGCTGAATAAAGTCAGGATGCTCATTAATATACTGAATCAGGCGGTCTGCATATTTACTCATACGGAAGAAATATGCCTCTTCCTTTGCAGGCTGGCATGGACGTCCACAATCCGGACACTTACCATCTACTAACTGAGATTCTGTAAAGAATGATTCACATGGTGTACAGTACATTCCTTCGTAATATCCCTTATAAATATCTCCTTTATCATACAGTTTTCTAAAAATCTTCTGAACCTGTTTCTCATGATCTTCATCTGTTGTACGGATAAACTTATCATAGGATGTATTCATTAAATCCCAGATTCTCTTAATCTCTTTTGCAGTATTGTCTACGAATTCCTTTGGAGAAATTCCAGCCTCTTCTGCCTTTAACTCAATCTTCTGGCCATGTTCATCGGTTCCTGTCTGGAAACGTACATCATAGCCTTCTTTTCTTTTAAATCTTGCAATTGCATCTGCTAAAACGATCTCATAAGTATTTCCAATATGAGGCTTACCTGATGTATAAGCAATCGCAGTCGTAATGTAATATGGTTTCTTACTCATTTATCTATATACCTCCTGTGCAACCTGTCCTTAGGTGTACTATCTATAGTCAAACATTTTTTATTATAAAATAAATCCGAATATTCGTCTATGGTTATTTTTCTGAAAAACTAATAGCGAAAATGTCAAGTTTTTTTGCAACATTTTTTTGAAAAAAATTGAAATATTTTTTTGCAAATATTTCCTTTCTACTTATTGTTTATAATGACACAATATAGATGTAATTACAATTATTTTTAGCATCTTTTTTAAAAATTGTATAGGAAAAAGACTGTCTTTCGGCAGTCATTTTTTCTATATATACTTGATTTTGTTTTATCCTGTTAATTTTTCCATTTCATAAACAAATTGTTCCTCTGCTGTATTATATCCAAATAGCTTCCGAGGATAGTTATTTATCCATGTTTCTATTTCCTTGATTTCAGATTGCCTTTTCTTATCAAAATTAACTCCTTTCGGAATGTGCCGACGGATGAGACGGTTAGCGTTTTCATTAGAACCTCTCTCACAACTGCTATATGGATGGCAATAATATACTTTCGTTCTCTTTTTCTTCTTATTTCTTCTCGACCGTTCCAACCCTTCTGCATCAGAAAACTCTACACCGTTATCCACAGTAATCGTTTTAAAGACATTTCTAAATAACCTTTCTCCATAGCTTCTCTCGATAGTATTTAATGCCTTTACAACCGTCTGCGCCTTTCTATCTTGCATTAGATACACAATCTCTTTTCTAGTCTTTCTCTCTGTTAAGACAAGCATTACTTTCTTTGATTTGCCTTGAGGACCGACTACTGTATCCATTTCCCAATGTCCAAATTCTTCTCTGGTATCAATATAATCTGGACGTTGACTGATACTGTCTCCTGCTTGTACTCGCTTTTGTACCTTTCTTTTTTTCTTTTTATGCTGTTTCTTTTTTTCTGGCAAATCTTCCATAGTTACATTCAAAAATATGCCTTTTTTTATATAGCTATATATAGTATTCGTGCACAAAGTAACTGTAAATTCTCTCCCTTCTTTTTTTATCTCATGCAGTGCAGCCGCCGGAGAACGCTTTTCATCAACAATTTTTCTTTCTATATAATGTAGCAGTTTTAAATCACTGCCTATTTTCAAACCACGTCCACGTTCTTTTAAATTCTTTTGACAGCGTTCTTCTGCAACGTAAGGGTCATACACTGTTGATTCCGTATAATCCGTGTTCCGTTTTACAAATTCTCCGCGCTTTATTTCACGATAAATTGTCTGTCTACAAACTCCTAGCCTTTTTGCAATAGTGGCAATCGGTATCTTATCCTGTAGCCACGCATATATTTTTAATCTATCCTCGTATTTTAACTGTCTCCATTTTTTTCCCATAAACTTTTCCTCTTTCGTATATACCATTACAGGTATATGTACTATGTATATATCTTACTCGAATAGTTCATGTCAATTTCTCTTCAAGACTTTTTTTATAAATGTCTCTGTTTTTGATTCAATTGCAATAAAATAGTAACGCAAATATTTTTTAAATCAAGTAATTTTATACAGGTTATATGAAAAAAAAATTCAGTTTTTAAATATACTTATAATTTTCTTTTTCATGTACCGAATTTCGGCACAAAAAAAAGGAGGTCTTATTCATTAAGGCTCCCCTTATCAAAACGCTTTATTATTAAATTAAAATAAGCTGTTCATTATCTTCGTCTAATCTATATGAAGCTAAAGCTCCTCTCTCTCCCAAATAACATCTGATGTACTCAAATCGCCTTTTATCCCTTACTATTTTATAATATGTTGGTATTTTCCAGACACTTCCAATTTTCTCAACTGGGCTATATTCCACTGGCAACCAAGTATAAGCGTTCAACTTTCCATTTGTCAGTTCTTCTTTTACTTCTACGATTTTTACATCATCTATCCTTATAGAGTCCTCCCACCGTCCAAGTGAGGGATATACAGGTGGATAATTAAATGCCTTGAATATTTGAGCAAAATCATTCTCATACTCTACACAAATATGCAAAGTATAATACCTGTCAACCAATAATTCAACGGTACACAATCTGGTAGTAAATCCAAAGTAATCACCCGCATCATCATCAACAATTATTGACCATCTATCTTCCATTTCTTTATTTATTGTTCTAAAATGAAAACCTCCAATATATCCTTTATCAAATACTTGCTGCGGTTGCATCAAATACTCATTAGTGCAAACTAATGAAAGTTTAATTCTATGTGTTTCCTCCCATTGACACAATTTATGTATCATACCTATTACCGTTGAATATGGTGGTAATGGATGTGTAGTTAGAATCGAACCGTTCATTATTGGTTCTTTGAAAGAGGCGGTTTTTTGATAAAACTTAACTTTAATTCCCTTCATTAGCAAACTCCTCCATAATTTCAATTGCACGTTTTTTCCCGACAGTATCAATAAATCTGTCTAGCAGCTTTAGAATTCCATATAAATTATCTTTATCATAAATGGACTGGGTTAAAGTGTTTATCCGCACTTCTTCATAATCTCCAATCTCTGAATTTCTCATAGCTTCTGCATGAGCCAATTCATCATGCAATAAATCATCTATTGAAATCTCCAATGCATTACAAAATCTTTCAATAACATAAATATCTCTTGGTGTCCTAGACCCTTGTTCCCAACTTCGTATTGTCATCACGGGTATACCAGAAACTTTAGATAGTTCTTCTTGGCTAAAGCCTTTCTGTTTTCTAAGCGCTTTTAATTTATCAGCAGAAATTCCCATCATTAACCTCCACTACTCAACATACAGACAATTCCAATATGTTCGAACGAAAGTATCATCTTCCATATATTCTTCTGCTTTTTGATAGATTGTTACAAATGATACCTTATCTAATTCATTTTCTTCTTCATCATACAACGTATAATACTGATCATAATGATAGTATTTACCTACTTTATACTCATCTCTATCTGAGTAATCGTCATCTTTAACGTAACCTGCAGCAAATAATAAATCTTCACCTTCTTTTTGTGTTAATCCTTCTAATTCTGTCTGTTTAACTTTTTTGTAATTCATAAGACCCTCCTACACATGTATTATTTTTATTATATTATATGTCCTACGCATGTATTAGTCAATATTTTATTTAATAAATAATATTTATTTTCAGATACCAGATTAAAAGGCAGTACTTTATAAATATTCTAACAAAAAAAGGCAGAGGAATAAAATTATTCTCTCTGCCTTTTTTGTGCCGAATTTCGGCACATTTATGTTCTGTTTTTCCTTGCGGTAAGAACACGTCTATATTGACGCATTTTATCTGCACCATACAGAATAAAATATCTTTTTACTTCCTGATCCGTAAGTCCTTCTTCGATGCCTTTTATGATTTCTTCCTGCTCCTCTGCTGATAATTTGCCTGAATATCGCTGAAAGCAGTCGATAATGTCTCCAGACAAATCCCATTTTTCTCTATCTTCTACGGTATCTTCTTCCCTCTTTTTCTCCTCTTCCTCCTCATTGATTTTCGATACTTTTATCTCTTGTACCATTTTTTCTAATTCCCGTAAACTTGGCTGCGGAGTTTCGTTAAAGTTAAGATATAGAAATGCTTCTTCATCCATTTGGAAAGTCTGAATACTATCATCTTTTTTTGATTTTTTTTCATAAAATTCAAATTCTTCCTGTGATATATAATTTAGCCTCGATTCGAAACGGGTTGTGATGTATTTTTTATTGTTTTCATCATAGGTCACATATACAGGATTTTTATAACCATTTTCCCCAGCTATTCTTTCTGCTTCTTTGAAACTTTCTGTAGTAAATGACCAGTTTTTCTTATCATAGATTGGACGTTCCCCTTTTAAAAACAGGATACAATCATCTTTCGGCAATCGGCTAATCTGTCCCGGAGTCATCAATTTCATGCCTGCCTTGTTCATTTGCAGATTACCACCACCTTGTGAGTGTCCCAGATTCTCGGAACGGCTGTCAATCGTCATGTCTTCTAGCATATCCGATACCCATTGATGTGTTGTATGAGCTGTGGCTCCAGAACCTAAGAATACAGTTGTTGCACAGTTTCCTGTGAAAATTTCCCATTTATCATTAGGGTATAAAGTTTTTATCTGTGCTATATCCTGAAGGATTGGTATGATAGACATATTCCTGCTTCGTATCTCTCCTAGCAGAGTTTCACAATTTAACGGTTTTGGTCCAGCATAATATTCATCTGCCCACAATCGCACATGAATCGGTAATTGTCCGTTTCTTCGATTATCTGCTATTCTCTTTAATACTGTAAATAACTGTGTATAGAACATATTGATAAAAAGATTATAAGAAGAATCTCCTGATGGCATAACAAGGAATAGCGCTGTCTTTTTTTCTGGATTTCCATCTACACCTAAGCCAAGCGATGGAATATCTATATCGTCTGTTCCTTCAAAGATTCGCTTAATTTCTGGGATTTCAAAAAGACGTAACTGTGCGTTTACCATGATGACAATGGAACGGACTGTTTCGGATGCTCCTTCTTTTAACTTACGATAATCCCGGACTGGAGGATAATCTTTGCCATATCTTTGTTCCAGTTCGTACATATCCTGTTGTAGCTGTGTTGTCCCATCTTCATCTATTTTTTGTGTTTCTCTATTTACTAATTCCAAGATTCCCGGCATTGAAGCTACCCTGTTTTCTTCCCTTGCCTGTAACCATTCGTACTCGAAGAGAGATTGCAGATACAGACCAACGCCATCATCCCAGAATGGGTCACCTTTTTGAGCATCTGGCGGTTTTACAGAGGTCTGTATATTCGTGATAAGTTCTACCATATCCGTATAATTATCTATATATACAAAAGGGTTATATCGGTCAGATTGTAACATATCTTTGAAATTAAGACTTTTTACTGTCACATTCTTTTTTTCTTTCAAATATCCTCCGTAGTTTTTTAGCAGGTCACCTTTGACATCTAAGATAATGTTTGTCATATTAGCAAGTAAAATATTAGGAATCAAAAGGGAAGTCGTTTTTCCATCTCCAGAACCGCCTAGAATGAGGATATGCATATTAGGTAAAGCCTTTGCATTTACTGTGATATTTTTACTCAGACGTGTAATCGGTTCTTCCCCTTTGCCATAAAGTTTTTTTGCTGTCTTTGCTACATCTGCCCATTCCGCAACTCCATGCTCCTGGTCTGGATGGAAATCACGGTAATAAGTAAGGTAATAACAGATGAACATTGCCCATGCGACTAGCGCAATTCCCATAACTGCGGATGTCTTATTATTTAACCAGTTTCGAAATGGGTGCATCAATATATAAGTTAATTTATCCTGATAATTCTGCATTGTCACACCATCCAGTGAAAATAAACCAGCTATATAGTATGCAGCAATGAGTATTAAAACTAAGCCAATTAAAAACATCCCCCATGGCGGTTTTCTTTTTTGTGTCATAATCATTCCCCTTTCATAAAAAAGCAGGCAAAAGTACTATCTTCTGCCTGCTTTTCGTGCCGAAATTCGGCACATTATTTTGATTTGATTGGAGGGGTTGGCATCTTTACTTTCAAGTCACTTAAATCCTTGCTTTTTGCTTTATATTTCTGTAATGAAGTCACTTTATTTTCGGCTGTTTTATCTACTTCATCAAAGTATTGTTTTACAAATTCCTCTCCTGTCAGTTTTCTTATTTCATGGTCAACTTGTTTTGTTACCACATCAAATACAAACGGTGCTTCATCTTTTCTCAAAAAAGCAATATAAGAACCATTTGTTTTTCTGAATACCTGCTCATCAGGAATGACAAGCTGTTTTTCATTTTTACCATATGTACCCGGTATCCTGCAGGAAAACTGGTTATATCTCTCTAATCCATCTTTATTTATCACGTTTGAATTTTCAACCAATGTTCTTCTATCAATGCTAATCGGAATATATTCTGGATCACGGATATAGCGAAGATATGCGGTTGAAGATTCCTGTCTCATCGCATTACGCTCGACCGTTTCTATCTGATGCTCTATCTCTCCTTTTTCTTTCCCTTCATACTTTGCATTAGCAGCTTTTAATTCTGGCGCTGCTGTATCAATATATTCTGCTTCTGTCTGCTGTCCTGTCTGCATATAGTTGTCCATTGACATCTTTTTCATGTCGGGTATATCTGTTACTCCTTCATTTAATAAATCATTCCGATATAATTTATACCATGATTCAACTTTGGGTAAATCCGCATTCGCTACAACAATCTGTATTTCGCCATCTCCAACATGTAAATCAGGAAGCTGGGAATAGTTAATTCCCATTGAAGTAAAATCTTCTTGAATAGTTTCTTCCTCATCTTCTAAAGGAAAAGAGACTATTGTTGTTTTACCTGACGTAAGATTTTTTAATTCCTGTAATTCTTTTTCTCCACCTGTCATCCGGCTCATGATATGACGTTGATACCATGCTCCAAAATTATCTCTGTCTGGCTGATAAACAGCAACCTGAATCATCCCATCGTTCTTCTCAAGGTCAGGCATTATCATGTAGTGAATGCCTAACGTATCTAATTCTTCTGTTAACTGCCCTTCTGGAATCTCCGGGACATTCATAATGTCATATTTTCCGTCGGTTGCTTTAAGGAATTTCTGAAAATCTGTAAATTCTGTCACTTTGAGTTTTCGTTCTTTCACCATACGAGCGAAATATTGAAGTAACAATACTGTTCCCATTGCTGTCAATTTAAAAAACGGGTCCATATACCTCGCTGCATTGGATATTGCCATCACAACTTCATGGCTTTTATCTTCCATCTTATCCATCTCCTATCCTATCTGTACCGAAATTCGGCACACTTTATAATTTCGGTGCAGATTCTTCCTGCACTTTTTTCGGAAAAATCTGTTCTTCTTTTTCTACCTGTTCCGTCTTTTCTTTTTCCTGTTTTTCTTCTTTCATCTCTATATCGTATTCTTTTTGCAGTTTTTCGATATGTTCCGCAATCTCTTTATTATCTTTTTCTGTTCCTTGCAGATATTCTAAAGTCTCTTTCATAAGATTTATTAAATTTGATTGCGAATCACGATAATGGATCTCTCCGTTTTGCAGGCTGTCAGGATATACGTTTAAGGCATTACTTAAAAGAGTGAGCGTCATTTTGTCTGGCTGTTGTGTTCCATTTTCAATTTTTCTCAATTCTTCCAGTGATGACAATGTAAGTCCAGCCAATTCTTCAATACTATATCCCTTTTCTTCTCTTAATCTCTGAATACACTCTCCCATCTTCATTAATCTTACAGGCATTTTTTTAGTTCCTCCTTCTTTACCAATTTCGGTTCTGTTTTTGGTTCCATATCCAATTCAGCATTTATTTTTGTTAAACGGTTCTGTACATATTTCAATTTATCTTCCTTATCAAAAGGCTTTTGTACTTCTTCTTTTGCCTGGGCAAACTGTTGTCTGGCATCTTCTAACCGTTCCTCCGCAACAGCTTTTTGCCCTGGCATTTTTTTTAATGCTGTAAGGATACGTTCTATATTTTTTACAGGGTCTTTTTTTATCTCAACGGATACAGATGATTCCCTTGTCAGTTTTACATAAAAACTATTATCAAAAAGTGAATAGGAAGCCTTCATTTTAAAACCCTTAAAGGTTCCGATATTTGCTGCATCTGTATGTTCCTTTTTCATATTTGTACACGCCTGCACAAGTGCTTCTCCAGCAGCTTTTTCATCGTTATAGTTAATATCCTGTATTTCTATTGAAAATGGTCTGCTTAACACAGTATCTAAATGAGCTATATCTGCTTCATATGCCGCAGTCAGTTCCTCATATTTTGCAATCCGTTGAGGATATTCTACTGCAATCGCATCCTGAAGCCGGAACAGATTACTTTCATAATTTGCTTTCAACATCTTTAATTTTGTTACCTGCACATCCAGTTCCATCTTTTCTTTTATCTTTGGATTTCCCGTTGCAAGTGCCTTCGTTTCTGCATAAGATAATGCCACCGCATCTACATCCTGACAAGAACGTACTGGCGATTTGGAGGTCATGATCTGGCTGATGAATTTCTGTTTGTTTTCTAAAATCTGCCACATATATGCATCAAAAGTATTTTCCACAATATAACGGAATATTTTGACTTTTTTATTTTTATTACCCTGACGTAAGATACGACCTTCCTGCTGTTCGATGTCCGCAGGTCTCCACGGAACATCTAAATGGTGCAAAGCTATCAGTCTGTCCTGTACATTTGTACCAGCACCCATTTTTGATGTGGAGCCAAATAGAAAACGTATCTGTCCCGAACGGACTTTGGAGAACAGTACTGCCTTCTGCCTGTCTGTATTGGCATCATGGATAAATGCAATCTCCTCCTCCGGGACACCTTTTTCTATTAATTTTTGCTCTAATGCATCATACACATTAAAAGAACCATCTTTTTTGGGTGTAGAAGTATCGCAAAAGACAAGCTGTGCGGATTTCTGTTCTTTTGTTTCCTGCCAAACCTTAAAACATCTTTCTGCACATGCAGAAACTTTATTGTTTGCTGTATCTGGCAGCATATCATTAATGAGACGCTGATCTAGTGCAAGCTTACGTCCATCTGTTGTGATTTTAAGCATATTATCTTCTGACGGGTCTACTTCCCTGTTCCTTACCCTGTCTGCCCTTTCTGAGATAGACTGTAGTATTTCTTTTTGTTCTTCGCTGGCAGGTAGTACGACATTTTCATACTCTGCTTCTGGCACAGGTAACTGCAGCATATCCGATGTCTGTATATCAGCTACTTCTTGGAAAACAGACATTAATTCTGGTAAATTAAAAAAGTTTGCAAAACGGGTCTTCATACGGTATCCATTCCCTTCTGGAGATAATTCCATCGCTGTCACAGTTTCTCCAAAGATGGATGCCCAGCTATCAAACATTCCAAGATTCATTTCTTGCAGACGGTCATACTGCAGGTATCTCTGTATAGTGTATAATTCTGTCATACTATTGCTCACAGGGGTACCTGTTGCAAATGTGATACCTTTACCGCCAGTAATCTCATCCATATACCGGCACTTATTATACATATCCATTGCTTTTTGTGACTCACTTTGTGCCACTCCGGCAACATTTCTCATTTTTGTATACAAAAACAAGTTCTTAAAACCATGCGATTCGTCTACAAACAACCTGTCAACACCCAGTTCTTCAAAAGTAACTACATCATCTTTTTTCTTCTCGTTCAGTTTTTCCAGTCTTACCTCTAAATTCTTTCTGCTTTTCACCATCTGTTTAACAGTGTAGTTTTCTCCTTGTGCTTCTTTTGCAAGAGCGATTGCTTTTTCAATCTCATCAATCTGGCTTTCTAATACAGCACGTTGTCTTTCCGCAGAAAGAGGTATTTTTTCAAATTGAGAATGCCCAATAATGACGGCATCGTAATCACCAGTCGCAATCCTCGCACAGAATCGTTTTCGGTTTGCAGGCTGAAAATCTTTCTTTGTTGCGACAAGGATATTTGCAGCCGGATATAACGTGAGAAATTCTGCTCCCCATTGTTCTGTTAGATGGTTTGGTACCACAAACAGTGATTTATGAGCAAGTCCAATACGTTTTGCTTCCATTGCCGCAGCCGCCATCTCAAATGTTTTTCCTGCCCCAACGCAATGTGCAAGTAAAGTATTATTTCCGTATAATTGGTGTGCTACAGCATTCTTCTGATGAGATTTCAATGTGATTTCTGGATTCATGCCCGGAAATTCTAAATGACTGCCGTCAAATTGTCTTGGGCGAATCGAATTAAATTTTTCATTATACAGAGAAACCAACATTTCCCGTCGTTCTCTATCCTTGAAAACCCAGTCTTTGAATTTTTCTTTTATCATGTCTTGCTTCTGGCTGGCTAATATAGTTTCTTTTTTGTTTAATTCCCTATGTTCTTTTCCCTCCTCATCCGTGTATGTATCAAAAATTTGTATGTTTTTCAGATTTAAAGAACTTTCAAGTAAACGGTATGCCGTTGCCCGTTTTGTTCCATATGTGTTTGTTGAGAGGATACTGCCATCTACATTTTTCCCTTCGATGTTCCATTCCCCTGTATATTCAGAATATCGTAACTTAATTATATTTTTGATATACTGCGATGGCTGGAAAGTTTCCCTCATGAACTGATCATACACTTCCAATGGAATCCACATCGTTCCTAATCGTATCTCAATCTCTGAAGCATCTAATTTTTTAGGCTGTACGTTCTCTAATGCTTCTGCATTATTTTTATAAATATCTTCACTTTCTGCAGCTTTTTCTGCTATACGCAGTTTTTCACGTACATTGCCTGACAGATATTCATCTGCTGTTTCCCATTCCTGCGTATCTGGATTTTTAAAGATAACCCCAGTCAATTCTTCAGTGATCTTTTCAGCAGATTTTCCACACAGATTTGACATGAAAGTAATATCAACTTTTCCATATTCCTCCATTGATACGGCAAGTGCTTCATTTGCCGTATCTACATGGGTAATAACTTCTTTCCTGCGGATAGTCCGTTTCGTGAACATATCTGCTTTTCCAGCAAGATTTCCATCCTCGTCTAATCTTTCTAAAGAACATAGAAGTGGATAAGAAGAATCTTCCGAAAAAGCTCTCCTATTCGCAACACTATTTAACAGTCCCCATTTTGCAGTATAGGAATCATATAACCTGTCCAGCTTCACCTGTTCTGCAGAAATCTTTGCCTCTACATCTTCCGTTTCTTCCATCTGCAGACGGATTAATTCCCGGACACAATCCCGGATAGCAGTCATGCCGGTGATACGTGTTTTTGCTGTGTTGGATACCTCTTTTTGTTCCAGACCGGTTTCATTTTTATAGTAGATCTCCCCAGTATCAGATAGGACATAACTATATATCCTCTCTTTAGAAGCATCAAGAGTATCTGCCATCTGCTCTATTTCGTACCGAAATTCGGCACGTTCTTCTTGTGTTCTTTCAGGTATATATCCTGTAATATTTGATACAGCAGCCTGTAACTGTTCTTCTAAAGAACTTCCTTCTTTTTCTATGCAGGCTGTTTCTAATCCATATGGTCCTGTTACTTCCTGCATCGTACCTAATACCATTTCTGGATGTGCTGCAAAATAACTGTTTACACGGATGCCATCTTCATTATTCACGATAGAAATCCACTCTGGATTCTCTCTTTCTTTTTCCCTTTTCTGCAGGAATAGAATATCCGCAGTTACTTTTGTCCCTGCGTTTTTAAATGCAGTATTTGGCAGTCGGATTGCTCCCAACAGGTCTGCCCTTTTAAAAAGATATTCTCTGACTTTACTGCTTTCTTTGTCCATTGTGCCTTTTGTTGTGATGAAAACAGCCACACCATCAGGACGGAGCTTATCCAGTGTCTTTGCAATAAAATAGTCATGGATCAAAAATCCATGACTGTTATAAGCAGGGTCATTTACCCGATAATCCCCAAATGGGACATTACCGATTGCAACATCAAAATATCCATCTGGATAATTTGTCCGTTCAAATCCTGTATTCTGAATATTTGCTTCTGGATAAAGATAACCTGCTATCTTTGAACTCATGGTGTCTAGTTCAACACCATATAAAGTAGAGTTACTCATACTTTGGGGAACAAGTCCAAAGAAATTTCCAACCCCACAGGAAGGCTCTAATATTCTTCCTTTGTTAAATCCCATATTCTCCAGCACTTGATACATAGATTTAATAATAACGGGCTGTGTAAAATGGGCATTTAACACGGATTCTTCTGCAGAACGGTATTCCTCTGGAGTAAGGGCAGTCTGTATCCGTTCCCGTTCTTCCTGCCACTGTGGTTTCTTCACATCAAAGACATCTGCGATCCCGCCCCATCCAACGTAATCTGATAGTATGTTCTGTTCCTCTTTTGTTGCCTGCCGTTGTTCCTTTTCTAACTGTTTTACCGTTTCGATCGCAAGGATATTCTTCCAGCATTTTTCACGGATTGTTCCCGTTCCCAGTTCTTCTTTTGAAATATGATAATTCTGCCCCATGTTTTCAGAGACAGGGGTAATCGCTATATTGTCCGTATCTAAGATTTCTTCTTGCAGTTCTGCCGCCGCAATGCTGTCTTTTCTTATCTCTGCTGCCCAGTCTATTATATCATCATATCGGATTTCTCTTATCTTATCTGCATGATTTTTGATATATGTCCTTGCTTCATTTTCACTATGAAAGAGTATCATTTCTGAAAGATATGTTTCCAATCCATTATTACCCTTGCGTAACAAACGGTAAACAGGCTGCCGGTTTCCGTCTGTATCAATCGCTGTGACAAAAGAAACCGTTAAATCTTCATAATCCTCACTGCTTTCTATAGCTACTTCAATGAGATTTGATTCTTTTTGTTGTTCTTCTATCCAATCATCAGCTTCTTTTCTAGTTTTACAGAACTTACTACGTCCTGAGAGAACAAAATCATCATTCTCTCTTGTCAATTCCTGTGCGTGGAATGGGAAATCTATTCTTCCAGTATCAGCAATCTCATATTTTTTATCCTGTAAAGCCTGCGGTTCCTCTTTCTGCATTAATCCATCAAGCTGTTTCTGTTCTGCAGGTGTTAAGTCTGTATGTTCTTCAAGATATGGCAAAAAGTTTTCACTATACTTTGTAATCTGTTCTATCTTTTCATCCAGCACTCCATCCTGTTCCCAGTATTGTCTATACATACAGTCGGAAGATAAACAGTAATCATAATATTCCCGGATATGTTCTAAAAGGGATTTCCCTTCTGAACCTATGTCATATCTGCCCTTGAAAGAATATTCTTCACTATCTATGACCGCATAGATAGAAAATGCTGTCTTATAATAAGAATATCCTTCTTCTTCATTCTCCTGCTTCTCCATCTCTTGTTTATCCAATACTGTAAATAGTTTATTTGCTACAGCAAAAGACATTTTCCGAACAGTAAAATCACCTTTTTCTCTATCATAAGGGCTTATAACATCATGCTCTGAAAAATCTATCTGGAATAATAATTCATCTGGCTTTGATTCTTGTGTACCGAAATTCGGCACATTTTCTCTCTCCCTTTCTTTATTTTTTGTCTGTTTATTCTCTGTTTCTATATTTTCCTGCTGCTGTGAATAAGGATATTCTTTATTTTCTATCAACGTGCGGATACGTTTTTCTGCCTCTTTCCATGTCAGGTTTTTCTGTATATTCCCTTTTTTCAAAAGAAATCCTCTTGCATCATGCCATTCATCTGAATGAAATGCTCCTGATATAGAAGCAGAGTGTCCGCCAGTACCATATTCTTCTTTTAAAAAAGCAATCGCTGTTTTTGCATCTGGTACAGGGTCTTGCTGATAAAAAGAAAGTATTCGGCTCTTTCCGCCTTGAACGATACCGCCTTCCTGCAACAATTTATCTATCTCATCTGCTGTGATAAATGCTATGTGTACTGGTTCTGTTCCATTTTGTGAAACAGGTATAAATGCCTGATTCAGTTTTTTAAGATGTTCTTTTGCTGTTTCAAAATTCCTTTTCTGCCAGCCAGTTTCAAAATCTACACGTTTTTCAAATGATAGAAGTTCTTCATATATGGTATTTACACCTATAGGATCTCTTAGCTCCCCAGTAATCTTCTCAACAGCTTCAATATAAACTGAACCCCACCGTGATTCCAGCCTGCTGTCTCTGTAAAAGAAAAAAACATATTCTGCTATTCTCGTCCGTATCGTATCAAATGCTTTTTCCTGCAATTCTTTTGTAGTAAATTGTCCATTTTGATAAAGCCTTTCAATCCGTTCTGCAGCTTCAACCCATGATATTGTCTTTTCGGGATTCTTTCTTGCACCATTTCCACGGTGGAAAGAAATACCATCCTCGCTATACCAGACACTTACTTTTACCCCATCTGACATTGCAAGCCCTTTACCGCCTACCCACATCTTTTTTAAATCTCCTGTGAGCAATTCGCTTGGATTTTCCTGTACTAAATCAAATAAGATATATTCTAAAGAATCTTGATTATTTCCACCTGTACGCAGGCATTCATCAATATAACTGTCTGGAAATTCAAAAACAGCAGCAGGTGTATCACCTGCTGCTGTTCCATAATCAGCCTGTTCTTGCGGACTTTCGGGGAAAAGACTTAGCTGAATATAATCTCCTCTTTGATCATCTCCTCTGCCTGCTGTTTGCAGTTGTTCACTATTCCGACCCACTTCATCTGGTCGGCTGCTTTCAGTTCTTCTGTCGCTCCTGCTGTTTTCATCAGCTCCGGAAGCAGTTCGTCCATTCTCTCCTCGGCTCTCCGCTGAATCTCTATCATATGTCCTTCGTAATCTCCCATTTTGAGAACCTGATATGTTGACTTCTTGTGTTCCTTCAGATACTTCTCTCTCATCAGGCTGTATTTCCCGATGTATCCTTCCGTCTGTTTTCTCAATCCTAAATCTGGATACATCAGTCCGTCCTCGCCTTTCGTGTATGTTAATTTCATTTCTGTTCACCCCATTCTTTTCTTTTATTATTTCGTTGACTCTATTATATTCCTCCTGTCTTCCTTGTACAATATCTTTTGCCCTGTTTTTTTGTAAATTTTTCCGCCAGAGAAAGGCTCCTACATCTTTTAAAATAGCAGAACAATTTTCACTTATAAGACTTCCTAATCTTGTAAGCACTTCTGCACTATTAAAATCCGTGATTGCTCGAAAATCTTCAATATACATATATTCACCGGGATTTATTCCACATCGTCTTAACAGTATATACCACGTAGTCGATATAAATAATTCTCGATATTCTACACGAATAGTATCATAATCTAATTCTTCTAAATAAGACCCCTCTTTATTTTGAAAAATTAAAGGCAGTTCATCACTGATACCATCCTCCGCAAGATCTTCCGCAAGTTTTTTCAATATTGTAACAAGGTCTGTGTCTTTTCCTTCAATACTATACTTTGCCTTTAAATAATCGGATAAACTTTGAGCATCCTCTTTCTCCATCTCCCATATATAAGGTTTTCTTATCTCAGTAACCGGGATATTTTGTACAGCCCCTGTATCTTTATAATCATAAACATATCTTAACTTTTTTCGTGAATCCACAGTCTGGATAAGAGCAATTCCTTCTGTACCCCGTTTTACATAGTGGTTCATTTCTTTCCACTTTTCAAAACTTGTACAACCTACCGCATTGGGACGCTGTGCATAAATCATAAGCTGGTCATCAAAATCATACTGATAGACACGGGATGCTGTATTTAAAAATTTTAACCATTCCTCTGGGGAAGAAGAAACCTTTTGTACTGTTTCCTCAAACATTTCCTCTGCAGTTGGTAACTTCATTGCCATACATTATTCCTCCTTTACAGTCTCGGAGCCTGTTCTGGTTTTTTAGGTTTCATCAACGATTTTTCTTTTTTATTAAAATGATTCTCTAAATAATTTACTGCTTTTTGAACTTCCTTGTTTTCTTTGTAAAAAGGTACTATATCAAGAAATTCCCTACAAATCTCTCCTCCTTCAAACAAGCTACATTTTCCCGGATATAAATTTTCTTCTGGAAAATGTAGGTCAATACCAATTCCTTTTCTGCCATGCATCCTTTCTTCTGGTATCTTTTCATATATTTTTATTGCTTCATCGAGTGTTAATCCCTCATGGTATTCACCTAATGATGGAAATTCCGAACATTCCGCAACATAAAAATCAACTTTTACTATATACTCTGCTTCTTCAATGTCCTGTTCTAGCTGCTCATAATCCGTCTCACGAATATTTTCAATAGTTATTCCTTCATCATTTAAAATATCTTCTGTCGCTTCTGCAATCGAAACCTCTGGATTATCATAAACCCCTCCATCCAATTCTTTAAACTCATGATTGTAAAATGTGTAATCATATCCTCCGTCTGTTTCATGAATCATAAAATAACCGTTATCTGGCAAGAGATATGCAGCTTCTTTCTTCTGATATAGAGATTTGCTTAATAAATATTCTCCAATTAATTTCATTGCTTCAGGACTAAAGCCATGCCATAAATCTTCTGCAATAACCTGTCCTTGTTCATTTACGATAATATCTGCAACCCGTTCTCCAAATTCATCATGCCGCATCTGAAAAAATTTCTCATTGTGAAATTCCTGCATCTGTATTGAATGCCATGTTCCAAAGTGTCCTTCAGCTGTAAAACCCTTTGTTGATTCTGTTATCTGTTCTACTACTCTTAATGACGGCTCTTTATAAAAATCAGGCAACGGAACAAACCCTATCATGTCCACGTAAGAGACATTTACTTTGCCATTTCTTTTTATCAAAATAATATCACTTACAGAGAGGGAATGTCCTGTAAAATCATCAGGATGTGCAATATTAAATTTTGTAAACAGGCTGTCTCTATTTTCATCTACTCCTAAAATATCACTGTAAACAAGCTGATACTCTGTTCGCTCTGGTACTTTTCCTTTTGAACGTAAAGAATCAAAAGAAAGGAAAGCATAATCTCTTCCTGCACCTTTCCTGTTAATCTGATAAATTCCATAGGCATCATCTTTTCCATGCAGGATTTCTTCCTCTGTCAGCCTGCCACCCGTTTGTTCTATCTTTACCATTATTGTCCCCTCCGTTTCTTTCTTACTTGTCTTAATCTCTGCATCATTGCAGGAGTAAGACTTGCAGAAGCATATGTTTTCATTTCCTCAACAGTGTCACCTTCTTCGAGACATTTAATCAGAAATTCTTTTTGTGCTTCATTAAATGTATCGCCTGCCAGATACGTTTCAATAAATCTATCCGGCTCCTTTGATTTCTTTTCTTCTTTATTGAAAAAATGCCAGCGCTTCTTTTTTTCGGTTACATCTCTTACTGAATTTTCTTTTTTAGACGGTACCTCTTTTTGCTCTTCCTTATCATCGTCAGATGATTTTTTTTCTTCTAACTGTAAAAGAAGTGTCTTCTTTTCTGTTTGCCATGTTTTTTTATTCTGCTCTATCTCATTCACTAGACTTTGTATCTTTTCATCTCTTTCTTTTATTAATTCCTCTTTTGCTGCCAAAGAGTTTTGATAGGATTCCCTTTGTTCCATAAGGGCATTTTTTTGTATATCTAACGTCTGTTGCAATGTAGCGTTCAATGTTATTCTTAATTCTTCCGTCTCCTGAAACACCTTACCAGCTTTATCATGTAACTCTGAAATCTGCTTTTGCATTTCTGAATTAGGTACGAACATGTTTTCCAGAAAATTCAGCCGTTCTTCTTTGATGTGTTTAATTTTAACCCGCCAGTCCTGAACAGCAATGCTATCGATCCGACGTATCTCTTCCACAGTCATTCCATCTAATGCACATATGCAGTAGTATTCCCGGAATACATCGTCATCTATCTCATCCAAATAGGCAAGCATTTCAGCCGTACAGTTTGCTTCCTGCAAAACCTTCCTCTGAAATTCTATGATGATATTTTTTTCCTCCTCTTGTTCCATTTATTTTCACCTCCTGTGCCGAATTTCGGTACGTTCTGTTTTTGAAATCTTCTGCTCTTTATTCAGACTTCTTTCTTCTTCAACGATTCGGTTTACAATCCGTTTTTCATGACGGATTTCCCGAAGTATTGCATTAATCTGCTGTCTTTCTTCTCCAGCTTTTAACATTCCTTCGGGTATCTGTTTCAAGAACATATTTAATTCCTCTTGATATATTTCAAATCGGTCATCCCAATCTGGAGTATCAGACAGACGTTTTTTCAAAGCCCTGTACTGCCTTAACATTTCTTTATCTTCCACTGAACGGAGAGAACTCCGGCGGTTCATCAACTGCTTCTCTTTTGCCAGTAAAGCATTTTGTTTTTCTAATAAATCATCCTCTGTCTTAATGTTGTTTTTTAGAATGTATTTGCATTCTTCATATAACTCATTAATCCGAATGGCATTTTTCCGCACATCTTTTTGATTTACTGCATAAGGATTTTTCCCTTCAAGATAATGCCCTGCTTGATAAAAAATTTTGATTTTTTTAATCTGAAATATCGTAAGTGTCTCTGTATATTGAAAGATTTCTCTTTCATATTTCTTAGACAATTTAGAGGACAGAATACTTTCTGCCCCCTTTTCCTTTCCTTTGTTTTGAATCCTCTCTTGGATTTCTTCTTTCCTGTATCCTGTACCAAGACGGGAATCTCTCCGTCCCCGTTCAAAACCGGGTGGGATATATGTCACATACTTCCCTTGACGGATTTTATATCCTAGACTTTCCATTTGCTTCACAAAATCGTTCCAATCTTCTGACATAGCAATCACAAAGTCTATGTCTGCCTTAATAATTTTTTCAGATGATGGTCTGCCCTCTTTCTCTGCATAATGTGCTGCATAAGATTTCCCTATCTTATTATGTGGGTCATAAACCAGTGGCGGCAGACCATATTTTTCACAAACACGGTCTGTAATTGGCTGGATATATTTTTCCCAGTCTCCTTTTTCATAACGGTACTTATACCCATCCATTCGGTTGACAGAATTAAAAACAATATGTCCATGCATATGTTTTTGATCAGTGTGAATAGAGAACACATAATCAAAATTTTCTCCAAGATATTCTTCGCAAAAATCATTTATTACCGCATATGCTTCTTCTTTTGTCGCTTCCCCCGGTGGAAATGAGATAACGAAATGATAGCCTTGCCTTCCATTTTCTTTTTCCCATTCTTGCTTTGTATCCATCATTACTTGATAAACTTCCTGCGGAGTAGTTCCTGCATTTCCTCCAACCAGTCCCTCTGTTTTATCAGAATTTAAGATATACGAAATACAATTTTTTAAATGTGCCGCCCCACCTCCCTGTGGTGTTCCAATATTCGATAGCTTAGTGATTGCCATAATCCTCTACCTTCTCATTAAGCGTTTTCATCTCATGTTTTACCTGCTCTAATGCTTTTTCAAGATTATAAATATCAATCTGATTGCCATAACCAGCATTAATTTTTGCAACAACCTGATTGATGTTGACTCCTATTTTACGCACTTGGTAGGAAAGAGTTTTTAACTCTTTTTTCAAGCTGACAGGATTATCGTCCTGTAAAAAAATACACTTCCGTATATATGCAGAAGTGTTTGCTTTTTCTCCCTTTTTTGTTTTTGTTTCGGGGTCATTCTCCGCTTTAGCTAAAAGTAATTGATACTCTTTTTCTGTCAGCCGGAGGTCGAATCTCCTTTTCCTTATTTGTCCTCACCTTCTTGTTCTTTTTCCTCTATTGATTCTTCCTCTGATTCTTTTTCTTCAGTAAATTCAGACATATACATATCCAAAACTGTTTTTAAATCCTCGATTTTTTTAGCATCCATCGGTCCAAGATATTCCGTAACGATTTCTGCAAGCTGTTTATTTTCTTCATTCTCTTTCTGTTCTTTTGCTTTTCTCAGTTTTTCTTCTACCTCTTTTTTTCTTTCTGCAAGTCTGTTTTCTTTCTCTATTAATTTTTTAAGCTCATCCTCTAATTTTTCAATCTGTTTATTCCAATCCATCTCATCAATCTCCTTCTTTGTTTTTCTTTTCAAGTGCATCTATTTTTGCTTGTAGATTTTTTACCTCTGCCTGCAGTGCTTTCCTTTTTAATAATTCATACTGTGACACCTCTGTAATCTGATTTGGATATTCATAACGGCAGAGTGTATATTTTTCTTCATCATCATCTCCTCTTGGTGATGGATATTTTCGATACATCTTATACCATTTTTCAAGAAAATCATTGATAATACTATCGCTGTCAAATTTTAAATAGTATCCGTCCTCTTTCTTAACCGGGCGCAATCCGTGAAAATCTTCCATATCAAACAGTGCGTAAAACATTTCCTGATAGGAAAGCATATCTGCATGGATCAAAGCACCTTCACCAACTCCTAAAGCATTACACATATCTTTCAAGATTTTTTCTCTTGGAATTTTTTTATTTTTTTCATACTGTGCGATCCTTACATCTGCAGATGAAAAAGAAAAGCCACACATCACACCTAATTCTTTTTGTGTGTACTTACGCAGCATACGGATTTTTTTAATCTTTTGCCCCAGAGAACCGGGAGATACCCAATTTTCTTTTTTGCATTCTATGATTTGCTTTATCCAATCCATCTCATCCATCCTTTAGAATTTATTTTAGGAAATCTGGTTTTCCATAAAGTTCTTTTTTCTCTGCATCGCTTGAAAAGGAAATATTTTTTTTGCTTGCATCTTCCTCAAGCTTTTTTTCAATTCTATCCAGTTTATCCTGTATATCTTCTAATTCATCCATAACATTTTCCGTTTCTTCTTTTTTAAAAAAATTCCGTACAGCTTCTGTAATATATACATTTTCTGTAGGATACATTTCTTTATCCCTATTATTTATCATCGCCAGAACATCTTCTGGAAGACGGAAATGTTTCTGCTTTACCATTTTTCCCTCCACAATTTCTCACCTTTCTTATACATTATTTAGTCTTTATTCCATAATATATATGTACCATTTCTGGTATTTCCTCTGCTTTCGCATATACCATTTTGGGTATCCATATACCACTTTTGGTATTTAGGCTGTTTTTCATGTACCATTTCTGGTATTTCTCTTACTTTCGCATATACCATTTTTGGTATTCATGTACCACTTTCGGTATTTTTCATGTACCATTTCTGGTATTTCCTACATACCAATTCTGGTATTTATACCAAAAATGGTACAAATAAGCCGATAGGCTTATTGCAAGATACGCATTTTGTACACACAAAATACATCTTGTTAGGGGGGAAACCCCTAAAACCCCCTTTCAACAACCAACGGCATCTGCACCCCCTTCTTTCAATGCTGACCAGAGGAATTTATCCATTCCTCCACAGCCTTATCATATAAGTTTTGCATCTGTGCCGCATATTTATTTTGAAAGAAAAGATAAAAAGAATCTGCAGCTTCGCCTGCATTTTCTAAAAGGATTTTTGCTTCTTCGGCTCCGCACTTTTTCTTTAATCTTTCAAAAAATTTTTTCTTAATATTGATTTCCTCAGCCCGGATAATCAGATTTGTTTTAGACCCAAGTGTACAGTCCATTAAAAATTTTTCGTATGCAAATGTGAAATCTTCCTCCAAAATTTCACCGCCTTTCTTTTTCTCTCCCTGTATTATTCTAGTGAAAATGTATAGGTACCATCTTCAAAAGTTACCGTGATGTTTTTTCCGTCACTTCTTTTTGTTACAAAATCCAGTACAGCTTTATAATTTTTCTCCCCTGTATTTTCAACAGAAGCAACATAAAAATTTCTTCGTTCTTCCCCTTCCTTCTCCAAAAATTTTAGTAATTCCTGTGACAATTCTTTTTCATCGGCTACCGCACCTAATGAATCATCCTGGTCTACGATATTGGGTTCTCCAAGATTGATTGGTTCAGTCCCAATTTCGTTATACTCTTCTTCATCATCTTGCATCGTATTTTTTTCCTGTGGCATCCCTCCATAATCTTCGATACTTTCAATCTTCTTTTTATATGGGGCAAACGAAAAGATTTCTTTTCTCTTATCGTAGGAAATAAGAATAACAGAATTATCATCATCATCTAGTTGTAGATAAAATGTTGCTGTCCCTGCATTACTCGACACATCATCATCATACTTTGAAAGGGCATTGATCCATTGTACGTTTTTATAATTTTTCTCAACATACTCTGCTGCCTGTTCTTCAAAATCTGTTTCATTCTCAGAATTTATATAATAGATATATTCCAGATTTGTGAAATGATATTTTTCTCTTTTTTCTTTTTCTGTCTGTTCTGCAGTATCTTCTGTCTTTTGTTGTTCCGTTGGATTTTCCCTGCTGTTTTGATTTTTTTTGGGAACAAAAAAACATATAGCGGAAATAAGTAAAGCGAAACCCAGAAAGACAGCCAATAGAAATAGCATTATCTTTTTCTTCATCCTGCTCCTTTCCTGTACCGAATTTCGGCACATTTTCATTATTATCTCAAATGATTTTTTCCAAGATTAACTGCTTTAACAACCCGGCTTTTTGCCCATTCTGGATGAAACCTCGTGACGGTTTTTCCTGTATGATACCACATGGATTTATTTACAACAAACTCAACGACACTGTGTCCACCATCATGTCCCCATTTGTTGCATCCTGCATCAGACATATTTTTTTCATCACCCATAACGCCATGTATGACTCTGCCATTTGCCAGAACAAAATCTATCTCATCTCCGATCTTTCCGAAAGTTGGAGTGCAGGCTATCACGTATCTGTCACCAATCTTTCCGAAACCATTCGCATCATAATGCTCACCTGTTTTCACACGCAGCTTATACTGGTTACTTCCTGTTGACGTAATGAGTGACCACCCCATGTATGTAAAACTGTCTCCATACGGCGATGGGATATTGGTTGTTTTTCCTGAACCATAGCTGTCCTGGTCTTTTACCCGGAGGATCACTGTGATGACCGCCCAGTTGATTTCTCCTTTACGGACAGACTTTACAAAAACACTTCCCGGCTTTTTGTCTTTTGTCTGGTCACGTCCAAAATCATACCAGTATGTTTTACCGTTCTCATCTTTTCCGGCATAGATGTTCGTATGCCCTTTGAAAAGGCAAATATCCCCCGGCTTTAAGTCGAGGTCTTTTGATTTTTTCCCGCTAGTCTTTATGATGTCAAATCCTTTTTCAATCTGCTTTCTTACGGTTCCGTTACAGCTTAATTCTCCCGATTTATTTCCGAAAAATATCTGTCCTTTTTTCAGAAGTCCAACTTCCTGAAGCACAAGACAGACACCGTGGGCACAGTTTGTTCTTTTTGCAGATTGTTCAGCCGCAGCAAGGGAACCCTTTAGATCGTAATTGGAATACACCCATTTTTCATCCACCATCATTTTACCAAGCTCCTGTGCTTTTGATAAGATCTCTGATGCTGTCGAGGAAGTGAGTCCTTCGTCTGGATAATCCGGAGTACCGTATCCCATGATGCCTTTATAAGTAAGCTCATAATGTCCACGCATGACCTGATTATTTTTATTTCCTTCTATGGTATGTACGATTCCATTTTCAACGTACTCAACGATACCAACATGATGAGATTCTCCCACCCCGCCTCTATCAAAATAGATAATATCTCCTGCCTGTGGAGTATAACTTCCTGCTTTTTGATACTGCTGCTTATGGATAAACCATTGCCGTCCTGTCTCGCAGGCGGCTGTCTTTGGTATGATATTGCTCTCGATAAACCCACATTCATTCGCACACCACGAAACAAAGGCATGGCACCAGGACATTCCGTCTGTTCCTGTATACACTCCATACTTTGTATGATTTCCTGCCCCTTCGTGATAACCTATTTCCTGTACAGCGACCGCAACAATACTTGCCCCGGAACCCGATGCATAATCTGTATTATCTACTGCGGCTGCAAAACCTGACAGCAAAGTGATGATGATTCCAAGGAAAGATACGATCACAATGATCGGTATTAACAGGATCAACAAAACAAAAAAGATCGTCACGGCAATCTGTGCAGCAAAGTACATCACTGTAACTACGACAGAAGCAAGCATGGCTGCGGCTGCCACGCCAGGGCTTCCTGTTTTATTTTCTTCGATGAGCTGGGATAACTTCGTCTGCGTTTTTATCCTCTGGCTTTCGATCGCTGTATTTTTCTGCTGCAGCATTTCTTTGAAATTTTCTGCCGTTTTTTTTGCGACCAGTGCAGCCAGACCAGTACCCGTAGATGCAGCTGCTGTATCCACTGTTTTTGCTGTAGCATTTCCTGCAGCTTTTGCTGTTTCTGCGGAAGCAGAAGAAGCAATATCTACTGCCTTTTCTCCTCCGGCAACGGTACTCTGGGAACGGATAGCTGCCCGGCTGTCCCTTGATTTCGATGCGATCTCTCCATTTCCACCATGGCTGCCGATCTCTTTTTTATCAACAGGTTCTTTCCATGTACTTGATTGATATTTTCTTTCCTTTGAAAAGATTTTTGCCGCCTGCTTTTCTTTTTCCTGGACGGAACTGGGTTCTGTCTTTGCAATCCCGTTCCGTTTTTTCTGCCGTTTTAACTGCCGTTCTGCCTGCCTGATATAACGCTGCTTTGCGGTATAAGACAGCCTTTTCCATTCTTTTTTTTCTTTTTTGGAAAGATAATGGGCAGGGTCTATGCTGACATTTTCGTTCCCCTGTTCCTGTTCCTCATTTCCATTAAGAGGGTCGGTGTTCTTCACTTTCTGGATAGCACTCTGGGAAGTAGCAAACGCACTGTCCATTTTTTTAAAACTCGCTTCTTTTGCTTTTTTTACTGCCATAAGCATCAGCCTGCTTTCTGATAACGGATATTGCCTGCTTCTTCCGATTTTATAAGATACCCTTGCTGGCATAGAAAACTTAATTGTTTTTCGGCTTCTTCCTGCGTGATCTCCAATACGGATAAAAGGTCACGGACAGTAACCGGGGCAAGTTCCGCCATCTGTAAGATAATCTCCTCAATACGGTCATTGCTCTCCTGCTGCTCCTGTCTCTGCTTCTGTTTTTTCTTTTCTGCTTCTTTCGCTTTCTCATGGAAATTGGTATTGATAAGCGGATACAGTTCATTTTCTTTTGAGATTTTTGCATCAAAGAGGACAACCTTTTTGCCCCATACCATGACTCCCTTTCCTACCTCCTCAGAATTCAGTGCATTAAATTCTGTCTGGGATAATTCCTGGATCTGGGCAAGGGCATTCGCATCTGCACCTCCCTGGTCAAGGAAACACTTATAGTTGCAGTTGCTGAACAGTTCTTTTAACATTTTGTTTTCTAAGGCGGCAGTGATATTCTGCATTGCCATCGTACAGATGCCGCCATACTTTCTAAAGGTTGCAACCGCCGTATTGAGCTGTTCGGCAGAAGTACCTTTCCTGCTGACAACCTGCGTTTCATCCACAATAAAGTGGGTTGCCCTCTGTGCCTCCTGATTGTATTCCATGCGGGTAGAGGTATAATGCATAACTGTTACCATAACCGGCTCCCAGTTGTCCGGCGGTACATTTTTAAGTCCAAATCCAATCATACGGTTATCCAGACGTACTGTGGATGGATAAGCCAGCATATCACAGCTTCCTTCTGTATATTCTTCAAGGGAATTATAGATTGGCTTTATGATTGATCTATCATAATCATCTTTTGCATTCTCTAATTCCAGTTTTATCTCTTCCCTCAACATACGTAAGGTTGCCTGTTTCTTTAATCTTTTCTGTGCAAAGATTTTATCAAACATCTTTCTTGTTGCCCTGCTGACTACGGTAGCGTGTTCCTGTGTAAACAGGATATTTGTCATGATAGCTGCCACAAGGCTTTTTGCATACTTTGTCTGCGTAGCGATAAATTTTTCTTTTGTGTCTTTGTCCGCATAAAATACCGCATCGGACACCTCAAATCCATTGATATATATCTTTGATTTTGGGGTCAGGTCAAAATAAGAACCTCCGTATTTTTCTACGATCTCTTTAAACTCGTTCTGAGGGTCTAAGATTAAAATATCGTCCGACGTGGAGATAAGTGTCTGGAATATCTCTGTTGCCTTGATAAGCACCGACTTACCAGAACCCGTGTGTCCAACAATGATTGCATGAGGGTTCATCAGCAGTTTCCTGTTTCCGAATATCAATCGTTTTGTCGTGAGGTTCAACCCATAAAAATATCCGCCTGGGTCTAAAATATCCTGGGCAAAGTATGGCTGCATCGCAACCATGGAGGAAGATAGGAAGAAACGCATGTAGTCTACCTGCCGTCCGGCAAAAGGTAATGCTGTATTCAACGCTTTTAACTGGGTATAGTCTGCTGTACTTATGACTACTCCCTGTGCCTTGCCTGTCTCTTTTAACTGCTCGACTCGCTGTGCGAGGGTTGTTTCATCTGCTGCCGTTGCCACGAACAGGAAATTCAAGAAAAAACCTGTCTCATCATTGTCATTTACTAAATCCATGTATCCTTCTATCTCATCTTTTTTTCTCTGCTTTGCGTAAGAAGGTCCTGATACAATGATATTCTTTTTCCTTTTTGCTTCTTCCTCCTCACTGATGGATTTTTCATTGTTCATCGCTGCAGCAACCAGTTTTTCATTGATAACATCCGCAGGGACAGGGGAAAAATCCAACGTGATAAACGATGGAAAATCCACATAGGAAAAACTCCGCATCAGCTCATCCGGCTTTAATGCCCTGCTGTATTTCCATCCGAACAGTACGGAAACATACTGCGTTTTATCAAATATCATAAAATTGGAATACTGCTTGATTGTCTGTGGCATCACATCATTTTTCCAGTCATGCTTTCCTGTCTCATCAAGATAGATATACTGTTCTTCGTCCTTTTTACCCGGACGGAGTAATGCGTGCAGGCATTTTAACCGTTCTTCACCGTTTAAAAGGAGTATCTTTCCACGCCACTTTGCAAACATCTGCTGTATCGTTGTATCCAGCGCATTGAGCAGGATAGTCGCTTCCTCCAATGAATTTGCCCGGCAGGAAACGGTAAGATAACGGAGTGTCGTTACATTTGGATTGGAATTCTCCAGTTTTTCCCTTGTCCATTCTTTTATCCCTTTATCAATCTGCGGGTAAGCCTTGCTGTTCTGCTTTCCCCGTATCTTTTCTAAAAATTCGTCAATACTCTGAAATTCGTTTGCAATCGTAATCTTAAAATCAACGCTCATCGACTTTAACCAGGACATGAACTGGTTCAGGAAAACATCTTTTTCACTTTCATCCTTGTTGATATAATTGATCTCCTCAAAAACATAGCATCTGTCATACAGACTGTTTGTTTTCGATGGTTCGATCTTGGCTATTCCATTTTTATACATCCGTTCGATATTCAATGCCTGCCGTACATTTTTCGGGACAGGAACGATTGGGATACTCTTAGAATGATAAGAACGGAACTTTCCACTCGCATTGATAACCGCCACGTTTATTCCTCCTTTAATCGAAAAGAGCCAGAAACTTTATTTTCCGGCTCTGTCATCTTATTATTTCTTTTTTCTCTTTTTCTTTTTTACAGCAGGATGGTGCATGGTAAATATCCTGCCTGTCTTCGGAGCTTCTTCCGCCCCATAAGTAAGTTTTTTAGTTGCCCTGTAAAACCGCATCTCTTTGTACATCGCCCACAGGGAATGGTTCTGGTATTCGTAGATACCGATGAAACAGATCGGCAGCATGACAGGGATTGCAATATAACTGCCTGTGACCGGGGAAATCTTAAAAAAAACCCATAGTGCGATTATCGTGCCTGCTGCCATGATAAGACCAACGCTAAATGTTATGATCTGTTTTAAAGTAAAGCCCTTCCAAAGGTCGTCTGGAAAGGCTTTTTCAAAGTCTTTATTAATATCAATCTTCATCTCATATCCTCATTATTTATAGTAATAAGAAATTTTTCTTTTTCCACAGCGTTTACATTTCTGTGTTTTTTGATACTTCATCTTTCCCCCACGTTTCTTTCCTATCTTTATGCTTGTACCTTTATCATAAGAATGTCCCAGGGCAGGTATCGTTTCTACTGTAAGATACCCATCTTCTGCTCCTCCGTAACTGTTCATGCAGCCCTTTCTTGTGCAGTTTGTAGTTTTGTACCCAACAGAAGTACAGCCCGGCTTCAGTATCTTTACTTTTCCAGGTTTATGTCCCAATGCCGGAGTCCTTCTTATGACATCTGTCCATTTTTTTCCGCATGACTTACATTTTTTATACTTTAATCCCCTGTTGGTACAGGTTGCTTTTGTTTTTGTTACCCATGTGATATTTTTATGATTACATTTTGATTTTGCCTGTATACTGATTCCTGGCATAAGTACCAGTAGCATAAGTACCATTAAAACCGCAACAATATGTCTTTTTGTCTTCATAATCTTTTTCTCCTTCTTTTTCTCTGTTTTCAAGATCCATCATGGAAAATAATAGCTCCAGCCTCCATATTCATTTTTTAACTTAACTCCGCCACATTTCAAACAGTCATATCTTGTTCTCCTCTTTCTGGTAAGTTTCCATTTGTGTTTTGTCTTAGGGATTACTTTTTCCAGCAACACTTTTCTGCATCTCACACAAAGTTGTTTTTTTCTACCTGTATGATTACAGTTTGCTTTTTCTGCAATGATCCACGTTCTGCCTGTATGTTTATGATTACACCCTGCTTTTGCCTGTGCATCTGCAAAAAATACCATAGTCATCATTATAGCCATTAACACTATAGTCACTTTCTTTTTTAGTTTTTCCATAAATTCTCCTTGTATCAAATAGCGTGGAGTTTCTCTTTCCAGCTATTTAACATAAACCGTCTCTTTCTTTCCGCATCGGCTGCATATACGTGTCTTTTTCGGTTTCTTTTTTATCATACTATCGGTATTTAACTTCCACTTACTCCAGTGATGTCCAAGAGCTTTCCCCTCCTTATGAGTTGACTTGTACTTACAATTTTTACATGAAGTTACGATCGTTTTTGGTGCAGTACAGGTAGCCTTGTAAGTTTTATCAATATAGGAATGCCCCAAAGGAGCTATCTTTTCTGTTTTGTAATATTTCCTATAGCCATAAATACAATCTGGATTTAAACAATATGTTGCCGTTAACCCCGGTTTTGTGCATGTAGGCATTTTTTCTATTTGTGTGCGTAATCGGTGTCCTGATTTTTTTATCTTCTTTATTTTTAAGATTTTTCCACAGTTCTTACACTTTTTAACCTTCATGCCTTCATCCGTACAACTAGGTTTTGATGTTGTGATCCATGTTACATTCTTGTGATTACATTTCTTTGTTTTCGCCTGTATATTGGTTTCTGGCACAAGTACCAGTACGATAAACAGAATGACAACCATTGTGATATTTCTTGCTCTCATAACTTCTCCTTTCTGTACCGAATTTCGGCACATTTATAGACCAAATGCTTTTGATAAGAAAGCATTGGAACCTTTTACAGCCGCCGTTACAAGAATCATTGTAAACAGGCTGTTTAATGCATCCCAGAACCCATCTACCATCGAGGTCACGATGTTTTTTCCGTCAAACAGCGAGATGCCTGCACCGATGAGCTTGAAGGATATGACCATTGTTAAAGCAATTACCACGATTTCAAAAGCATTTAAAAGGAAGGTACGCATCCACGCATAAAAGCTTCGCTCTATTTCCTGTCCACCTACGAGGGTTGACATCGCAAAGGGAGCCAGTATCATAAGCAGGTACAGCTTTATATACCGGCTGTATACTGTCCACAGCATTAAAAAGCTGCATACGATTGCTGCCAGTATAAAAAGCAGACCAAAGAGTTGATAAAATAGTGCCGAGCCAATATCCATATCCTCTACTTTCAACTCTGGGGCATCTAATGTAAAAACTTCTTTTGCCATCGCAGACGAGATGGAAAATACCGTTGTCATGATATTTAAGATATTAAGATATAAGACATTCGCAACGACAACCTTAATCATCGCTTCAATGACCATCTCCAGAGTGATATTCTGATGCAGGTTACTGACAGCTTTTAAAAAAGCTATCATAAAAAAGAGATTCAGGGCAGAAAGCCCGATGCCTTCTGCCCACGGATACAGGTTTTCCTTTACAAATGCCCATGTCCCGGTAGAAAACTTTTGTGGCGTACTGCAGACCAGCTTTATGATCAGTCTCATACTGGAGTTCCATATCGCCTCCGCAATCTTTATCGTCGGACCAGAGAGAAAATCAAACAGCCATTCCGGCATAAATCATCCCCCCTGTCCTTATTTTAAAGATGCACTGATAACAGTAACGATCTGCGGGGCAAGGCAGGCAACTAATCCAGATGCGATACGTTTAAATGCCATTGACTGCATTGTTCCATCCTGGGAGTTTAAAGCCGTTGCCCATTCAAAAACTCCCCATAACAGTAATAACTGTCCAATACTGCTTACAATCGCTGCTACGATCTCATACAGCGAATTAAATCCTGATGTGATCACTGAGGTTCCTGTTGCTTTTGCCGCATACACAGGCACATACATACTGAAATAACAATATGCAGTAAAAAAAGCCGGGACAGCTCTCTTTACTGTCCTGACTCCTCTTTCTCTCATTGCCCCTATGAAGTTTTTTACTCTGTTCATTTGCCTAGTCCTCCCCGATATGATTTGTAAAAATAATGATTAAAATGATACCGACGGATATTACGATCTCTAACAGTGTTGCTAATAGACCCGTCCAAGCCTGCATTCCTGCTGGTAACAGTCTGGGCAGGATAGCCCTTGCCGCCAGATTTGCCACCAGCCCAACAATAAATGCGATCAGGATGATAATATATTTCTTCCAGTTATTTCTTCTCACTTATGATTCCTCCTTTAAAGGCAGCAGACATTTCTTTGCTGCTTCTTTTTCAATGATGTCTGTAAATAGACGTTCTGTCTGTTCCGTACCGTCTCCGGCATATTTATATAATGCCGTTTCGTAATCCTTATACCTGCTCGTATACAGGTAGGATATTGCCGCCTTAAACCTTTTCTTATTTTTCCTATTACGGCTCTTTTTCACCGCCAGATGAAGCATTCCCTCAATCGAATCTGCTGCTTTATAACAATTAAATAATAAGTGTATTGTCTCCTCATCATATGTTGCCTTCGGTAATTTTTTTAAATATGCCGGCTTCGATCTGATGATAAAAAACCGAATCGCAACCACACCTATTATCAATACTATTAAAACTGCTTCTGCAATGAGCATCGGTTTTGGAACATTCTCTACTGCCAGTATAAAATCTTTCATTATTCTTCTTCTCCTGTATCAAAATAAGTATCGAGGAGACGGTCTAAATATCTTAAAAGTTCTTCGGCTGTCTGGTCTTTATCAAAATCTCCTTCGGCTGTAACTGTGTTATCCGTAGCATCATACTGGAAGGTGAGGTCGCTCTGATTTTTATTCCAGTTGCGGATTAAGCGGCGTAACTTATGATTATTGCTAAATGGTTTCTTAATATCAAACCAGCCTTCTTTTGCTTCTTCTGCAAAAACAACTGTTACTACGATCTGGGAAATAGCAATGTTGACCATATCGCCCTGTTTTGCATGGCGAAGCTGGATAACTCCGCCTACTTCCTGTTCCTGCAGATAATTATAAAATCCTTCGGCTGTCAGAGGGGTATCCATCTCCATCGCTTCCTTCAGGTTTTCTTCTTCTTTTGCATACACAGATTCTTCTTCCGGGACTACTTCTACCTCTTCCACTTCCTCTACAGGTTCTTCCGCCCCTGATACTCTTTCTTCTACAGGTTCTTCCGTCTTATCGGGAACATCTTCTTCCCTCTCTGGAAGGCTTTCATCCTCTACTCCCATCAGTTTTTTCCAAAGCTGTGCTTTTTCTTTATTCAGGGTATCAATCTGTGCGACAAACCCACTCTCTTTTTCTTCCCATTCGTCCGCTTTATCTTCCCATTTTTCGTTTTCCTCATTAAGACGCTGGATTTCCTGTTCCTGTTCTTTTATCTTCTGTTCTTTTTCCTCTAAGACAGCCGGGTCAAAATTATCAGAAGAATATCCCAGATCATTCAATTTATCTTCCAGTTCCCGGCTAAGACGTTGCTGCTTTAATTTCTCGTTTCTGATTTCCTCCCGGAGAATAGAATTATCAAGTAAGGACTGCTGTTCGTCTGCTTCTAACTCCAATCTTTTTTTCTGCAGATACTTTTCCATTTCCTGCGTTTCTCTCTGTTTTTCTTCGAGCATCTGCATCTTTTCTTCTATCTCTTTTTCCTGCTGTCTTACATTTTCTTCACGGCTGCTAAACTGCTCCTCCTGTTTCTTTAAGCTGTTTTCTTTCTCTTTTACAGCTTCTTCACGCACACGGTTTCTCTCTTCCATTTTTTTGTATTCCGCATCACGCTCTGCAAATATCTTTTCCATTTTTTCAAACAAAGGGTCTGTGTTTCGGTTTAATAATTCACTCATTTTATTATGTGCCGAAATTCGGCACATCCTCCTTCCTTAAATCTTCTCTATATATTTATCTGGTCTGGTATATCTGCTTCTCCCTACTCCTAAAAGCAGTACAAAGATAAAAGGCAAAAACATGATTCCTACTGTATAACCAAATCCATGTCTAAATGCTTTGCTTAGACGGTGATAAAGCATTACTGTCAGTACAAATGCTATACTTGGCAGTATAAGCTGCAGCATCTCTAAAAGTACACCTGCTTTTAATGTTACAGATACTACTTCGTACAAACAAAGGCAGAGCCATTTGATAAGACAGATGGAAGGTTTCCACGCTATCTTAAATAACAGATATTCATTATAAAATGGGATCAGCACTTTCCAGCCTTTTTCGCCAGCTTTGCAAAAAACTCCCCAATAACCGATGACTGTTAATATCAGTAAACATACTGCCATCAGGAATAAAATGATCAGGATTGCATAATCTTCCATATCTCCTCCATCAAATAGGGAAAGCCTGTTGGCTCTCCCCTATTTACTCTTGTTTAAAATTTTCTTTTAAATGTGCCGAAATTCGGCACGTTATTTTTTACTTAATAGTAATTACCCATTTATGGACATCACCTTTTATCCATCCTCGGAGAGTTTTTTTCACAGTACAGCTAATCGTAACTTTCCCTTTTTTCTTCACAGTCACCTTATGAAAACCTTCTTCATCTCCTTTCGTGGATACTGTTGCTATTTTAGAATTACTGCTTTTCCAATCCTTTGTTTCAGGATGCATTGCTGCTACACTTGGACCAACCCATAATTTTTCTTTTTTCTTCATAGTAATATAATTGGTTCTTGTAACCGGCTTTCTTGTAGTGCTTTTCTTTGCCGGTTTCTTTTTGCTCTTAGCTTCTACAGTAATACTGCCTGCTGGATTTTTTAATGATGCCGCAGATGGACTTACAAGCATCATTGCAAACAGTAAAAATAATATCGCCAGATTCAAACGGAATATCTTTTCCATAATTCCCCTCCTACAAAAAGAGAGAGCCGGCAGGCTCTCCCTCATTCTTTGTTTACAGATTTAGAATTTTTCTAAAGTCATTGGTTTCTTTTTCGCATTCCGTCTCTTTTTAATAAGAATAGCTGCGGCTGCTAAGAGTGCGGCTGCGATACCTGCAAATAATCCTGCATGTGTGCTTAAACCTGTCTTAACACCTTTCGGTGAGCTGTTGCCAGATACACCCTTTCGGTTGATTATCTTCTTGATAACTTTCTCGATTGGATTTTTCGGTACTTTTACCTTGACTACTGCCTCTTTTTCTGGTGTCTGGTCTGAAATGATGGTTGCCTTGTTCGGAATCTTCTTACCTACTAATTTCTCACTGTTGATCACAGCATCAAATGTGATCGTAGATTTTTCGGAAAGTTCCGGATAGACTACTTTAAATCCTTTCTTTGTGCGGATAAGATAGATACTGTTTGTATCCGATGTCATTGTATCCTGCTCTGGTACTGTGTTTCCATCTACTTTGATCGAATCATAGTCAATATCTACACCGTCAGGAAGGTCTTTATCTTCTACAACAGCATTTGTCAATTTACCATCCTTTGTTGTCTGTTCTGCAACGATCGTATAATGGATTGTCTCCCCTACATCATAAACAGCGGAATCTGCCCTCTTTTCGATATAGCTGTCTGGCGTACCGACTTTTACGGTCTTAATATCCGTAGCCCAGTTTGATAATGGGTGCTTTGTTGTGTTTGTTTCTTTGAAGTCCTCATTCCAGAGGTCATCCGGGATATTTCCATCTTCGTTCAGGTCTTTCTCCGTTGTTTCTTTTATCTCTGCGGTATTTAAGATAACATCTTCTGATGTCGCTTTTTCATCCACAGTGACAGCGAACGAAAGGGTCTGTGTACTTCCGGCACGAAGGGTATCAATGACATAGGTAACATACTGCTTTCCATTGATTTCCATAACCTTACCATTGTTTGAAGCAGAACCCTCTACATAAGTACTAAGCTCTGGAACAGCATCCCTTACAAGGACGTTCTTCAGTGTCGTTTCAGAATCATTGTGAACATCAATATAGTAGATGATCTGTCCACCCTGTTTCACAACTGTTCCCGATGCCGGGTTTGAAGTTTTTCTTGCAGAGATATTCTGCGTTACCTTTGTGACTGGCACATCGAGTTCAATCTCTGCATACGCATTGTCTGCCTTTGCTTTTACGATATTCGTGATAGAATCTTTGTTAAGATCAGAAAGAACTTCCGCATCATAGGTAACTTCCAGCTTATCTTTTACTGTAAGATTTTTTCCTGTCTCAATCGTAAAGGAAGTATCATCGGATTTTACAGAAACCGGTGTAAACTCATTTCCATTGTAGTAAACCTTGATCGTATCCCCTTTGATCTTTTCTTTCTCAGAGTCTTCATCTTTTAAAGCATCCTTAATCACTACATTTACTGCAGTTCTGTCTTCCCTTGTCTGTGTGACTGTCAGATGATATTTTGCAGTCTCACCTTTCTGATAGGAATCCTTGTCACTTTCTTTTTCCACTTTGATAACAGGAGTTTTTAAGTAAACAATCTCATCATCTTTTACTTCGTCTGTATTAGAGCCTTTTGCAGTCGCAACATTCACAAACTGATTTGTGTCAGCAGGCTCTTTATTTATTTTTGCTTCATAAGTTACTGTAAACTTCGTATGTGTGATCGGTGCATCCCACTCTTCCTGAGTCAAGCCTTCCTTGTTCTTCCAGTGGACTTTATCATCAATCTCTGCTAACTTCTTAAATGGAGATTCTCCGTCATAACGTAAGTTCATTCCTGTTGTGATCTTAAAGGAAGTATCATCCTGTGTCTCAAGATATGGTTTCTCAGCATCTTTGCCAGCTTTTTTACCAAGGTCATATACTGCCCCTGTCTCATCCTTTAATCGGATAGTGCCTTCAACGATAGTCTCACCCGGAGTCTGTAACTGGTCAGTGATGACAATATCTCTTGCTAATGTACCTTCATGTACATTTGTAACAACGAGAGTATATTTTACTGTTTCTCCTACATTGTATTCCTTCTTTTCTACGGACTTTTTAATGTTTAAGTGTGGGGTATTTACCCATACACGTTCCAGATCGTCTGGAGGAGTATCCTTGTCCTTTAACATTAAAGTAGCAGTAACATATGCCCGGTTTTCAATCACTTCCCCGTTCACACAAGTAAGTTTCTTATCTGCATTTGCTTTTTCAAGGCAGTCTGCCCACTGGTCTGTGATGGAATCGTAGGTAGATTTTTCTTTTGCTGTACAGGTCAGTTTGATTGTTGTAACTTCACCACGGTACAGTTTCGGGATAGTGATAACAAATCCTTTCTCTGTATATTCTATCTTTGCATCTTTACTGATGTCCCTATCCTCTGGCGCACCAGATTTTTCTTTATCAAAAGTGCTGCTGATCGTAATGGAATCTTTATCCGGGAGCATTGCTTTTGGCAGGCTTTCATCTGTGATAACTACGTTATCTGCGATACTGTTGCTATTTGCATCACCAACATTGATCGTATAATCTACTTTGTCACCAACCTGCCATTCATACTTGCTGCTTTCCTTTTTAATAGTAGGGTCGGCTGTCTCTACGGCTGTCTGTACTTTATCTGTACTGCGGTCTTTTACGCCAGTCTGTCCCTCATATTTTATCTGGGAATCAATATGTGTTTTTGCCTGATTCAAGAACGCATAGACATACTCGTTATCTTTACTCTTTACTAAGTCAGTAAAGCCAGATAACTTCTGTAAGTCAGATACTTTCTGTAAGTGTGCCAGCTTCTTGCCATCCATCTCAAGGTGTCCAAGATTTTCATCTTTTAAAGTTTCTGCATCGGCTGAAATCTTTACAGGGAAGGAAACCACGATCTTATTACCAGCATTTCCACCGTAGAATTCTTCTGAAGTTAACACGTCAGCTTTTGCTGTAAGGGTAATGCTGTTATCTTCCCCTTTTGTCACGTCAAATTTATCGGTATAATCCTTGTCCCCTGCTTTGATTGCAATGTCTTTTACATCATAAGAAAGGCAAGAATCTACGGCATCTGTGATAGTAAAGGATTTGTAATGGAATAACTCTACCGTATGTGCCGGGATTTCCTGTGTTAAAGTATAGAGCCACTGATTTGTTACATCTGTGACACGGTTATGGCTTCCTGGCGTTTTTTCTCCATCCTGTTTTACTGTCGCATCCCAGTTCAGGTCATCACTATCCGATACTTTTTTCACTGGGTCTTTGATAGATGGTACAGGAGAATCCGTTGTAGTCGGTGGTGGGGTTACCTTCTTATCGACATCCCATGTACCCTGGTTATCGGCTTTTGTTGTTGTAACTGTTGTCTCATTTTTAATCTTAATGTCTGTCTCTGTCTTTTTATCGTTCTCCACAAGGTGTCCATGCGCCCGGAGTGTCTCAATCGAAACTTTTTTTGCATCAATATGTGTTTTTATAACCATTTTTACAGTTGTTCCGGCATTGTTCCCGTAAAAATCTTTGTTATTGAGCAGGTCAGAAGATGCTGCATATTCCAGATAATTTCCCTTGTTTGCGGAAGTAGGAGCAAAACTGCTTGTGACATCTTTATCCCCTGCATAAAACTTAACGGAATCAATCGTCAGACAGGAATCAACAGCATCCTTGATTACAACCTTGGAATACTTTGCGGTAGAAGGCATGTTCTTTTCAATTTCCTTAGAAACGGTATAAGTGAATGTCTCATCCGCATTGGTAAGTGTGTTACTCAGGACATTCTTCTCGTCCTCATCGGAAACGGTCTTCTTCGGGTCTGGATCAGGATTGTCCGGGTCACCGATAGGGACTTTTGACCAGACGGTGGAAGTGTTCTGTGAAGCAGAGCCATAATCACTATCTGTTACTGTGTATACTTCCTTCTTTTCATCATATGCCAGTTTTTTCAGATATGTCATACTTCTTTTTGCTGCATTTGGAATCAGGCGGTATTTATTATCTGCGGTACGCTCATGTCCAAGCCAGCTATAAGATGCTGCATCTCTAATCTTTACTTTAAATGTAACGGTTACTTTCTTTCCATAAAATGAAGTATCATTTAGTACATCACTTGTTGCACTAAATTTGATATTCTGTCCTCTGGAATAATCTGTAAATAGAGATGTAAAATTTTTCCCTCCTACATCTACCTGCAGGGAACCAGCCACATAACTAAGCCCAGAATCCAGCGTATCTTCCCATGCATACGAAGATATAGCAGTCTTCTTTTGTTCCGTCCATAAATTTGATAAAATATCTGTTGCATAGGTCGGAGTAGTATCCTCGTAACGGTATGAATAAGTATCCCCTAATTTATAAGCTACTGCTGATGTTTTTTCATTGCTGATCCATGAACTTCCACTCTGGATTAATTTCTTCGGGATATCAGGATTTGCATCATCTTCAAAAGAATTCATCGCCCATGGGGCTAAATCGAAATAAGCGATAGCTGTATGACCTGTCCAGCCATACTTGATGGACATATCCGTCATATTATTTACATAAAGTGAAATACATGTCTTATCAAAAGTATCTCTTCCCATACCCGAAGAAGCATTCTGATCTTTTATGGATTTATATGTCCATCCATCCGGCTCACACCATGTATTTCCATCACTACCACCAATATAGGAAGCTTTAGAGATACATTCTGTCCCATCTGTGATAGCCACATACTGGTTCTGGTCAATATCCTGGAATGTAGCAAATCCGGTAAATGGAGCTTTGGTATTCGTTCCATTATATAAAAAAGTATATTTAAATTTTACCCACTTAAACCCGGAGAACATGACAACTCCCGTTTTCTTATAAGAAAAACCAATGGCATAACCAAGATGTGCGGAATTGTTATCATGCCCGAACATATCACCATTTGATGGTAATGGTTTTGATTCGTCATTCTGTGTTTTCCAGTCGGTCACTTCTATTTTAAGATCGACCGACTTTCCATTTGCCGTCGTAACATTTTTATACTTTACCCAAAAATCAGATGGGTCATGATTTTTTGCGTAGGCAGCAAAACCATGCCATTTCTGACCAGCATCGGAATTACCTGCTGCCACCTGCTGTGCATTGAAACTCTTATTGGGTTCATCACCATTACTGTCACTGTCTGCCATAAAGTTAGGGACATCTATCTGGCTTTTCGACACATCCCGGCTAAAGTTGTTGGCATACTTTAATCCCATCTTTGATTTAGGGCTAATATATGCACCTTCCAACCCGGAGGCTGCCATTACGCCCAAGGAAAACACTCCTGTTACTGCCATTGCTGCTGCAAACAGAAAGACCATTCCCTTTTTTAATATCATTTTTATCTTCATAGCTTCTCTCCTCATATTTTCTTATTCTATTTATATATCTTCATTAATTGTTATGGTGGTCCTCGTATCATAGTATAATTACCCTTTTCCATCCCTAAAAATGGACACAAAAAAAGACATTCTTTCGAATATCCTTTTCCGTACTCAATGTTCTATTTTTTGTATTTACTTTTTTCCAATGCATTTTGCTCTAAACAGCCTCTTAAGCTTTTAGAATTCGGTTCCAGTTAATTTGGTTGACTACTCCCCGGATTTTTAACTTATAACGACTGTTTTTATATTGCTTTAAGCCACATCTGACACATGTTCGATAATTTCTCACACCACTTGCATTTACTGAAACTAACTGCCATTTTCCCCATTTGTGTCCAATAGGTTTACCCTTCGTTGTTGTTTCTTTTTTACCACAACGTTCACAAGTCTTAATAGTCATCTCTGGAGCTGTACAACTTGCTCCATAATGCGTAACACCAAAAGCGTGTCCTTTCGCTGGAATTTTGTTAAGTACATGTGTATAGTTACAGCGAGAACAACGTTCCCAATTTAATCCATTAGATGTACAAGTGGCTTTTTTGATATAACGCTTTAATGTATGATTTTTCTTTTTAATCCTTTCTGTTTTAAGACTCTTACCACACTTTGTACATAATTTTACCCTCTTCCCTGCTTTTGTACAGGTTGCTTCCTGCAGTGTTTCCCATTTAGTATTTTTGTGTGAACACTTGGCGAAAGCTGTCGGAGTTAAAGTGATGAAACACATTAAGAAACATAGTGTTAGTATAAGGATTTTTTTCATGATTAACATCCTTTCTGATTCATATTTAATTAATTATTTTTATATTTCGTTTTATGACATCTGGAACATGTACGCGAATAGCGTGCCTTTCCTCCATTGATTGAAACTAACTGCCATTTTCCCCATTTGTGTCCTAAAGCTTTTCCAGTAGAATACGATTTTTTATCGCCACAACGTTTGCATACTTTAACAGTTACCCCTGGAGTGTTACAAGTTCCTTTGTAAACGGTTGTTTTATAATTATGACCTAATGCAGGGTATGATTTTTCTGCGACACTATATCCGCAACGCTTACACATAGTTCCTTCCCATCCCCTATTATTACAGGTAGGTTTAATATAGATGTGTTTATAAGTGTGACCTAGTTTTTTTACAGAACATGTCTTTAAATTTTTTCCACATTTTATACAAACTTTCACACATTTTCCGTTTCTTGTGCAAGTGACTTCCTTCAAGACAACTAACTTTGTATTCTTATGAGAACATTTAGCGAATACAGACGCTGGTGCAAAAACACTAAGACACATCATAAGACACAAGGATAGAGTAATCAGTTTTCTTATCGTAGTTGCTTTTTTCATATAAAAACCTCCTTTTCAGTTACCATTTTTTGTAAGGTTTTTTCGGTTTCGTTTTTGTTGTCCCCATATTCTGTATTGTGATCTGATCCATTTCATCTTTCGTGTATTTCTTTGATCCTTTTTTGTAATGCATACGACACCGATAAAGCTGTTTCATTTTATATTTTGTATAGAACACTTTACCTCTTGATGTAGCAGCTTTATACAGATATGCTGTATCAATGACTTTCCATGCAGTTTCTCTGACATAAGTTTTCGATGCCTTTTTAGAACTTGTAAATGTTTTCTTACAAGGAACCCAACCTGTACACGTAGGATAACTATATGGATCTGTTGGATACATAAAAACATTATCAACTACTCTTTTTTTTGCTTGTACAGTAGATGCAGGGGCAAAAAAGGTAAAACACATCATCAAACATAATGCCAGCGTAATTAAACTTTTTACATGAACTAACTTTTTCATGATTAAATACTCCTCTCGCTATTAATGCTATTACCATTGTTGATATAGACTAAAAAGTTTCTTAGTCCTAAGTCCAGTCTATCCTCCTTTCTATCTTCAATTTCTTTTTAAACCACAGTCAGCAATTTATTTTTCTTTCATATAAAAATTTCTAAATCTCTTCTTATGATATAAATATTATGAAGAAGAAACAGGCATTATCAGCAGTGAAACTTTGCGTGAAATGCTGACGGTAGATTAAAACCTGAGAATAATATATATTTTTTCTCTTATTCGGATTTTTTACTGAAAAATTCATAAATAAATCCTTTCCACATCTAAAAATGGGTACAAAAAAAGGACATTCTTTCGAACATCCTTTTCCGTACTCAATTTTCTATTTTTTAATAGTTACTTTTTTTTCAACACCTTTTGCTCTAAAAAGTCTCTTATAAGCTTTTAACTGTTTCTTTGGAACTTTAATTACTGCTTTTTTATTAAGTCCTTTAAATGCCTGTTTTCCAACTCGACTACCAGTTAGCTTGGAAGTTTTTACTTTAATTGTCCGTAACTTAGAACATCCATAAAATGTTCTTTTTCCTATACTGTTAACATTTGTACCTATCGTTACTTTCTTCAATTTTTTACAATTCTTAAAAGCATTCGCTGCAATCCCTGTTACTTTATATCTTTTTCCGTTAAGCTTTATTGAAGATGGAATAGTTACAGAAATAATATTTTTCTTAACAGGTTTTACATACTGGACTGTCTTTTTAGATTTGGAAATAATCTTGTAGTAGTTCCCTTTAATTTTCTTTACCTTTGTGACGCTTTTTTTCTTTCCTGGTCTTGTAACTTTATTTGTCTTCATATTTTTAGACCATGTAATACGACCATTTTTTACTTCCAGTGCATATCCTCCGGCATAACAGTTTCCCGTATATTCTTTAGGAATATCTGATTTAGATTTCCAATTTGGAAGGGACAAAAGGGTATCTGTATCCACACTAATTATATCAGAAACCACATATTTTTTAGTTGCCTGTAAACTTCCTACTCTAACTGTTACTGTGGCAATCCCATTTTTCTTTGCTGTTATATTTCCATTAGCATCTACAGAAACTATAGATGGATTAGAGCTGCTCCATGAAGCACCATCATTGGAAAGTTTACATAAGAAACGTTTTGCTCCAGTGACGGGAATATTTTCCCACACACCCGGATGTGCCTTCCTTTTTTCTCCTTTTTTAATCACATCATAGGCATATTTAGGGGTTAATTCATTTTTGTCAGCGTCAACAATTAAATAGGTATTCGATGAATCAATATATAAATCCATCTGAGTACGCACTGTTTTTCCATTATTTTTATAGATATCATAACTTGTTGAATCATATGCAATCCAATTGCTGACAAAACAATAAGTTACATTATATCGACTTCCATTATTCAATTCTCTGGGAATATTTTTAGGATTATCTGTCGCTACTATACCTATTCCTATTGTCGAGGAAATATTACTATCTTTGTATAGAAATTTTCCTAATTCTGACACATGTTTTGTGATAGCTCTTTTTCCCTTAGTTGTTTCTTTCCATAGATTATCCTCATATTCATCATATCCATCTATATCCCCCAATTTAAAAGCACCCTTAATCGTATATTTATCATTATAGATTTCTGGATTACTTACAGTAGCATTACCTCCCTGTTCCTGTAATGCTATATTCATTGCTGCTTCTGTAAGAGTTGCATCCATCTTTAAATCCTGTAATCCATTACTTCGTCTTTCTTTGTTTATCTCCTGCAAAACTTGCTCCGCAATCCCATAAAATTTTTTTACATCAACTTTTGCTTTCACCGTTGCAGCATTTGCATGAATTGTTCCCAGTCCCATTAAACATACAAAAGCAAGTAATGTCAGTAACAAATGCCCTTTCTTCATCGTTTTTTCTCTCATAACTTCCTCCTGTTCCGTACCGAATTTCGGCACATTTATAAGTAGATTTGCCGGAGATTTTCGGTATATTTATCTATCATATCACTCCATCTCCAACTTTTATGTTTAGCTTTAATATATCACATTATTTTTCACTATTCCAGTGTTCCAGTCTGCTTTTTTCAGAATCTTTTTTACGTTTATGTGTACCGAATTTCGGCACATATTCCTGACAAAATTCTATGACGCACCATGTCAAATCTATACAGAAGATTAACACGATACACCCGTATAGCCAATGCTTAATTTTCCACAGATCATAAAAATAAGTACACAATAGATATAACAACAAAAATATCTGTAAATGACAAAGGCTCCTTCTTTGTTCACTATTCTTTATCGCTAAAAGAATCGGTGATATACTGACCAGAATACCGACCGTTATAATTAGTCCTCTTTTTAATGACAGACCTTCACACATTACATCTGTTTTTATATCCTCGATTGCTGGCATTAATGTCATAATCGAAAATCGAAATAAATGAAATGCAGCACTCATTCCTATCCCGATGGATACTAATATTCTGTCTGTTATTTGTACAATGTCCATGCCATCACCTCTGCTTTTTAATCCGTGCCGAATTTCGGTACAAAAAAAGCAGAAGATTGTGTTCCTTCTGCTTTTCTTTCTTCTACTATTTAAATCTAATTTACTGATTTTATTATAACACAGCTCTTTTTACCTTTCTACTGACACTTACTGACACCTATTTCTTCTCGTAGGGGAAAAATTCACATCGAATCTGACGGATAGATACAATCATCTTTATAAAGTCATAAACACTTGTAATCTCAACTTTATATGTACGACCATACTCGTCAAACATATCAAGCAGAAAATAGTCTCCCGTATCAATTATTATGTTGCTAAAGATGTTTTCTTCCGAACTTCTGTCCATGACATCTTCTATCTCATCTTCAATACTGGTTATAAAATCATACATAGGCATATTGATTGTCCTGACTGGGATAACAAGCCTTCTTGTTGCATCACCGCAGCTAAGCAATATTTCATATTCGCACTTATATTCCCCTGTCCCCAATATTATATTATCTACATATTCATTTACAATGGTCGGTTTATATTTACTGCTTTCTTTTATATCGTAAATAACATAGTAATCTATGACTTTTCTCTCTGCAAAATCCTGTTCCATCAGGATTACTGTATGGGGATATTCCAGTAATGTTGCCCGTTTTCTGATCTCAAAAAATTGTTGTTCTTCAAAATGAGATTCTATCTCTCCCGTGTCCAGAAATTTTCTCCCCACCTTTAATCCCCATATATCGGGGATTGTATATTCATTTTTTGTAGTTAATTCGATTGTATTTTTTAATGGCAGTCCTGCTTCTTCAAAATTTTCTCTTGCTATCCCTGTAATATTCATGTCTCTCTCCTTTTTAATTGTGCCGAATTTCGGTACATTCTAAATTCTTTGGAAATTGTGCTTTCCATATATCGTATTCTTCCTGTGCTTCTGATACAGGACAACCGTACTCTATGCTAAATCTACTTCCATTATATCCAGCCATCCTATTACAGTTTTCTAAAAAACTGGCATATTCCCTTGCTTCCATTTCATTCACAAATCCAGCCTTTAACTTTTTTATTCCATTATACTTCTCATAGATTTTCCATTGAAATTCTCCCGTTGTATTTCCTTTCTTTTTTATATACTCTTCTTTTTTCGTTGCCCATTCTTCAAGATATTCTATCAGTTTCCATATATCTGTATTATCTATGTCAAAAGTTAAACTTATATCTCTATCTGTCTTTTTTATATCCATTCCATATTTTTCTTCAAGATAAAATAACGCTCTGATAGCATCTTTTTCCGTCTGAATATCTATATCGTTTAATGCTGACATATCTATATCCAGAGCTTCTGCAATCTTCCTCCGTATATCTGTTTTGGGAGCCATCATATTTTTTTCATATTTTCTTATACGGGAATCCTCTGTTCCTGAAGAGAATCCAACTTTTTGTCCTAATTCTCTTTGGGTTAGTTCCCGTAATTCCCTGTACTTTTTGATTTTTTCTCCAAGTGTCATTCTCTTTCTCCTTCTTTTCCCTCCTGATCTGCACAAAAAAAGCAGGTGGAATATTACCCTCCTGCTGTTATCGTCAGATGATCTTTATTTTTCTCACAATATGTTCACAAATTACTGATATAATAAAAAATATAGAAATACTTATTCTTTGATAAGTTTCTTATACTTTCCTCTTAAAGACCAGTCCGGCAGGACTGGCTTTCTCTCTATGTACCGAAATTCGGCACATTTATTTTGATTTAACGCCCAGCTCTTTCTTTCGCTCTTCAAGTAATTTTTCAACATATTTTATCATTTCTGGATTATTTTCTTTCTCTATAATGTACGAATATATTCTTTTCTTAGCGTCAGATGTTATCTTATTATCTATAACCTGCCCCACTAAAAATTGTTCCTTGCCCTCTACTGGTACAAAGGTTCTTGCATAATTCTTTGTTGTCTTTTTAAATCCAGCTACTGTCACAACCTTTTTCTTGAGTAAGCTATTTATAAGCAGATGCACAGAGCTGTCTTTCCATTCCTTCTCTTTTGACTTTTGAATGATTTCTGCTGAAGTTAACGCTTCTCCCTCATCCCATAAAACTTCCATTACAGCGAGTTCACTTTTAGTTAATCTTGTTTTCATTATTTTTTCTTCTCCTATGTGTTTTTATTTTTATCTTTATATATTTATATTATAAATTATATTTTAAAAAAGCAACAAAACTCAGAAAGTTATTGTTGCTTTAATATTCTTTATACAAGAGTTGACATTTCATTATATAATTGCTATTATATTATTAACAAGAACCAGCAGGGTGCTTCGCTAAGCTTCCCATTCTGGGCTCATATTACTTATTAAATAAGCTGCCTATTCTGCCAAGAATTTATGGGCAGCTTATTTATTTTTCAAATTCAAAATTGCTACTATTAACAATGCGACCGTTAATATCGTATTAAACTCTTCATATGTAGTCATAAATATGCCCCCTTTCTGGTAATCTCCAGAACAGGAGGCAGCAGCTACCCTGCTGGTATTGGAGCAGGAAAACATTTATTTTTCTATGCTTTTCTGCCTATTTTATTATACCATATCTATATTTTGACTTCTAGTGACATCTACTGACAATTTACTTTTCTGCAATATTTTTTCATCAACAAAAACGTGCCGAAATTCGGCACATATGATAGAAACTATATTCTCTTATCTATGTTTTTACAATTATACTATATCACAATTCTACAAATCATTCTACTGACACTTACTGACACATGATTTTAAAAAAAATTAAATTTGTCATCGTAACTTATAGAACTCCTACACGAATGATTATATAATATATGTGTAAATACATTCTCTTTATGTTTTTATATGCCCCTTTCAATGAGCCAGCCTGCTTGGGCTGGCTTTTTATATATGTCCGGGTAAAAATTTTTATTTATAATCCATACACCTAATTTCCTTCTGTTAAAATTGGACTTTCCTTAATATATGCTCGATGCTGTACTTCTGCATTGATTTCAATTTCAGCTACACTCCCTGCTTTTAAATCAGAAAATATAGAACTTTCTTTTCCCATGTCTGAACCTTGTTCTATTGTTTTTGTAATACGAACTGTCCCATTAACATCATGATAAACTTTAATCCTCATTTTGATTTCTCCCTATTTTTCTTCTCCCTGTGTGCCGAATTTCGGTACGCATTTTTATCTATAGTTCTACTTTTATTCCGTAATCCTCCTGATTACTAAAATCTAAATGTACGACTCCATTTTCTGCAAGTTCCATAATCAAACTGTATAAATCATCCATACAGTATGATTTTTCTTGGAATATAAATGTGTCTGCAATGTCATGTTCTTTCTTGCATATGTCACACTTCTTTAATTTGCATTTTCTATCCATTACGATATTCCCCTTTTTCTTTGTACCGAAATTCAGCACGTCTTAGCCAGATATTCTTCTAAATTCATCTGATGATTTTCAGCCTGAATTTGTTTTTCTCTTTCAGCTCTTATATTCTTGCGATATTCAACAGGTGTCATACCTGTACTACGTTTAAAGTCTGCCCCAAAATGTGTATTACTTTTATATTTTAGAATAACAGCAATTTCGTTCATGCTATATGTTGTCGTAACCAATAATCTTTTTGCTTCCTCTAATTTTTTTACTTTAGAGATTGCAACAGGTGTTACACCATAAAATCTTAAGAAATCTCGTCGGAGCATCTGTGCATTTCCACTATATCCAAATTTGTTAGCCAGAAACTCCATTGACGGGTTATCTAAGTAATGTTTTTGAACATAGCTGTTTACTTTTTCACAATATTTTCTTCGTTCCAAGTCAGTTAGTCTTTCCTCAGCCTGATTACATTCTCTGTGCAAAAGAATAAGCAGCATATTGATGAGACTCTCACAGTTACTTACATAACCAAACTGCTTCTCACCGATTTCTCTAATAAGCATAGACACTATTTTACTCGATTGGTTTCTTAAACATCCACGTTTCATTTTCTCAGGCATACAAATTCCTGTAAGAACCACAAGAATAACTTGCGATTCTGGCAAATCTTCAGTACAGACAGAGATTTCATTTCTGCCCATACCTCCACATATCATGACATACTCTTTTTCTACTGCAAATATTTTTTTCTCAGAAAAAGTTACATCTCCTCTGCCTTGACAAAAAACAGCCAACAATATTTCGTTGTTTGCAAGGGTAAACTCATTGACCCCTTGTTTGCTCATCTGGATACTCAATACCTGAATTGCTCCAGATTCTTTAAAAACCTTATCGCTCATTCTATCTACACCTTTCCTGTGCTATCTCTAAATGTGCCGAAATTCGGTACATCTATCCTATCCATCCTCTAGGTATCATTAACTTGTTAAAATAATATATATGTATGATAGATAAGATAGGATTTATATATTTATTTATATATATTTATATTTATTTATCTAGCACGCAAATCTTGTGTTTCTAGAAAACCAAATTTTGTGTTTCTAGAAAACCAAATCTTGCGTTTCCAGAAAACCAAATTTTGTGTTTCTAAAAAACCAAATTTTGTGTTTCTAAAAAACCAAATCTTGTGTTTCTGAAAATTATAAAGTATTATCCATCAGGATAATTATGTAAATCATGCTTTACTTGCATTGCATAATATAAATCTGTTGTAACTGGAGCATTATATAAAGCTGCTAGTAAGTAATTATTTGGACGGTGAATTGATGTTATACTTTTTCCTATACATTCCATAACATATTGAACATGGGTAAAATTAATCCTCTTTAAACGGTTTATTACCTCATTTAAAGGAATCATATCGCCAGATATATTAATGCACTCTTTTTGAGATGCATAGACATTCAACATTACCTCTACTATATTATCAATAATATTCATATCATATGATGATTGTCGTAATATCTCATAATCTACCTGCTTCTTAATAATTTCTCTATAAGCTGTTCGTTTATTTTGAGGACTCGGTATATCTATGTCATTGGTATATACCTTTTCCTCTCTATTTTCGTAGAAACTATGTGGCTGATCTGAAGAAACGGAAACCTCTTTTTCTTCTTTACACGGCATATCTATCTTTTTGTTATGCTCTCTTGAAGAAAAGTTCATAACATATAACATATCAGCCTTTCCTTGTCCTTGTCTTTTTCTTTTAATAAGACCTACCTCAAGTAGCTGATTCATGGCATTAGAAATCGTGTTAGGACTTCTCCCCATTTTTTTTGCAATATCATTACGGTTATAGAGAATATATACTCTATTAGTATCCTCCTCAATCCAGTTATTCTTCTTGGACATGGCAAGACGGGACAGTAAGATTCCGTATAAGATTTTAGCTGTGTCACTTATTTTCTTGTATTCGTCATCTTCCAGCAGTACCGCAGGAATTTGATAAAAGCGATATTGTTCGCCTTCACTTCCATAAAAATAATCCAGATTCACCATAATGTTTTCCTCTCTCAGTCTTTCTTCTTTTTCTATATTTTTATAAGTACTCTTATTCTGGCGGAAAAGGTGCTTCCTCCATTTTATTATCCTCTGTATTCTGTTCTTTATCTTTAAAATCAATTATCTCATAATCTTTGATAACTAATTCTACTGTAAAGTATTTCACACCATCTTTTTCAAAGTTGTTTTCCCTGTTCTCACCACGGACATAAATGCGTCCACCTTTTTTTGCGTATTTACAGATATTCTTAGCAGCAGATGCAAAAGCAACGCAGTTAAAAAAATCTGTATCTTTTTCTCCCTCCTTTTTAAATCTTCTAGGGACTGCAAGACGAAAACGTGTCCATTGACGTTCATTATCATCAGTCGCTTTTTTATTTAATACTAAATCTGTACAGATTCTTCCAATATAAGCATTATCATTCATCTTATTTACCCTTTCTTTTTGCATTTGAATAATCGGAGTACCTTTTGGGGATTTAAGGTACTCCGTTATTGCACAACAATTGATTGGGGATTTTTGTTGTGCGATGCCCACCTATGCTTTTGCAGCCACGAACGATACTGGCGGGGAACGAAGTATCTTCGTAGGTGGGATAATACCGAAGATATTCTATATCTTCGGATAATTTTCTCATTCTTCGTAAATAACTGTATCTGTCACTAGACTATGTACAACAAAACGATAAGAATCTCCTTTTTGCTTTCCAGAACAAGTGGATAATGTAATTATACGGTCTTTTTCTGCTGGCTTCTTTTTAATAGGATAGTATGCATTATTATTCACCGTCATTGTCAGCCAATCCACCCATTTGTTATCATTTTCATCATCAGAAAAATCTGTAAGGTATGTTGCACTTTTATCTAAGCAGTCATATACGCTATATATTGTGCATTTTATTGTCTTACCCGGCTGGTATAGATATATCTTGTTATGTTTTTTATAAAAATTCTCTGATTCAAAATCGTGTAGAGAACCAAACATGGATTTGACTCTCATATTATGACCGTATATAATCAAATGACTATCGTCAAAAGTTGCTCCGGGCTGAATGAAGATAGAGCCAGCATAGCTGTAATCCCCCTCATAATTTTTATGAAGATATTTATTCCATTCTTTTCCTTGTAGGATTGGATAATCAATCTTGGTTCCCGGAACTTTTATCCAGGCTATAATGTCTTGATTTATACGTTTTAATTTTTTCCAGTTGATATGTGGATTATCGTTTGTTTTCTTAGTCTCCACATTTGATTGAAGATCCTCTAACTCCTGTTGATTTTTCAAAATGGGGTATTGCTCTTTAAATGCCATCAGAAGAAATACCAATGCTGCGGCAACTAATATCGTAATAGTCAGGTGATAGAAGAAATCTCCTATTCTTCCCATAATATTTTCCTCTCTTTCTTTTCAATCACGGGATGCTGGAAAGGCATCCCGCAATGAAAGTATATGTATACACACAAAAAATTCCTATGTGTGTAAATCCTGCCTGTGCTTTTGCAGCTACGGACAAGAACAATATGATTGCCTTTCCGCAGGCAGGAATAGCTTATTGCTTTATTTTTTTTCAAGTAATTTTATTCCCGTAAAAGCCATGATTCCTCCCGATAATATTTTTGCTACCAAAACCCATTGGCTTTCTATTTTTAACTGGCACAACAGACCATAAAAAACTGCACAGGATAAAAACATTAAAAATTTAATGAATCTTTTGTACTTTTTCATAATGCTCTTATTCAAGCTCTCTGGCTATTCTTCTGGTTCTCCCCAGATTTCAACATACTTTTCTACAGTTAGATATTCTTCCGACCATTGCTGAGCCTGTTCCACAGACATCGGGATAAATTTTTCACCAGAGCAATCATGTCCTCCATAACAGTCACCAAAATTTGACTGTGCGCCACCAGAAGCATAAACAAAATATTCACCTGTTTTCTTTTTATGAAGTGTTTGTTCTTCAAAACTAAAATCCCCACGGGGATACCCATTATCCCAACTTCCTAGTACCTCTGTGGTATCTGTGTTATACATTCTTCCATTGATGATTTTCTTTGCCATAATTTTATCCTCCTAATTTTTTTACTTAAATAACTGGATGATGCATCCCATTTCTCCTGCACGATAGACACTAATTTTATTAGCATTAAATTCCTGTGTGAGAAAAGAATCATCATATATTCTTAACCAGCTTTTAAATTCTGCTACTTTTGTATAATGTTCTCCAATTTCAGCATCCGCATCAACGATATAAGCATAGTAATCATTATCCATGCCAAAGTGTAATACTGCTAATTTTAATCCATTGTCACTAGAACCAGCGAGAATCAAATTAGCTATATCACTCATTCCGATATATTTCTTTTCGTATTCTTTGTAACTTTTCATTTTTTCCTCATTTCTATATGTTCTGCGTACCGAAATTCGGCACGCAGAAGGAATTACTGCTATTTCAGATATTCCAGCACTACGAAAGCATTATTTTTCATATACTGTTCTTCCTGCTGATATGTTGTATTGTGAGCAACAACATCCGCCCAGCTTACTAATATCCACAGGATTCCTAACGCACATAAGAAAGTTATTAAATTCCCCGCAAACTTCTTCATATTATCTTACCTGATTTCCTTCCTCTAAAAATCGTCCGTCATTGTCAACTATATCGGATAACCAGTTAAATAACTGGTCTGGTGATTTTAATGTAGAAACAGATAAGTTTCTGCTTAAATATTGTGCCATATCTTTTGTAGACAGATTACCAATCCATGCCTGTCGGTTTATTCCTGTACTATGTACTGTTTCCTCTGGAATCATTTCTACGGATTGTTCTTCTGAATCTGGAAGAATCATCTCCTCTTCTGGAGCTTCTGCCCCTCCATCATCTTCCTCTATGATAGTATCCATCGGAATCGCCTGCTCTGTAGACTGTAATTCATTGCCTGACACATTAACCGTATCTTTTGATAATACTTCTGGAATCGGTGTTTTTTTCATGCTATCTTCATTGCACTCTTTAATAGTATTTTCTACTGGCTTATCCTCTTCTTCTTTTCTAGGACAATACAAATTCAATAGTTTTACATATCTTTCCCATGAAACTGTTTTTCCAGAAATGGAAATAGTTTTGCTTGTACAGGAAATTGTAAATTCACCTTGAGTAACTGTATAAGAATTATATCCAAATTTTCCTTTTAAGAATTTTACAAGAGCATCTCTTGTCACTGTTGATTTGTCATATTTTCCAACGTCCAACAATCGAAATGACACTTTAACTTCTACTGAATTAGGTTCCAGATTTTCCTGCCGGTATTTTTCAATATCGACATTCTGTGTAAGTCCCTGTTGAATCACTGCTTTTTGTGATTCTTCTGGCATTTTTGAAAGCGTCATAGCCGCAGATTTTTCTATCTCTCCGTCCTTAAATTTCTCCATAGCTTCTGGTGACAGATTATTAGAAATCTGTTTGTACTCTTGAATGGTGGAACGTGCAATCCCCATTTTGCGGGATAATCGCTCTACCATTCGTCCTTTTTGTAAGGATTCTGGAAATTCCTCTGGATGTTCTTTTAACAGCTTTTCTGTTGTCAGAATCTCATGCATCAGTTCATAAGCTTTTTTAGTATGATAACCATTAGATGCTACCACCTGAAATTCTTCCTGTACCGAACTAAGATTACTTACCACACATGGCAGAAAAGAAAATTGCTTCAAGCCTCTTTCTTCTACCAGTAACTTACAGGCTTTGCACCTTTTATGCCCTGCGATGATTCGGTACTCATCTGTATCCAGTTTGGATACAGACAGATTTTGAATCACCTCGCCAGCAGCTTCAATCAGATCCGCCAGTGCTTCAATTTCTTCTTTGTCTCTTTCAGGACAATACTGCCCCGGATTTTCTTTTAATTTTGTATAATGAATCCACTTAATCATCCTTCGTGGATGCTGTTCTTCTTTCTTTATATCCTCTTTATTATTAAATACGTTTCCAAGCCTTGCCATAACAGATACCTCCTAGTCCTCAAGAAGTTCATCTACCAGATCCACAAAATCCTGTGCTACATTACTTCCACCACGATGTTTTGCTACTGGTTTATAGAGAGATAATGCGTTATCAACAATCGCTGTCCGGCTGATACATGATTGCAGAAATGGATAATCATGTTTTCCAAGCAGGTCGGCAGAAGATACTTTCTGTGCTTTCACGTTTGCAACCATGTTCGCAAATACCTTCCATTTCAATTCCGGATTTTTTTCTTTCAGCTCATGGTATGCGTCCTCCACCATTGCGAGGTTATCACGGCAAAAGTTATCAAATTTCACAGGTGTTAAAAGGACATCTGCGGCATATAATGCGTTTTTCGTCAATACATCAAATACAGGGCGGGTATCAATCAGACAGACATCATATTCCTTCTTAATGTATCCCAATGCCTCTTTTAAACTCCATGGTGATTTCTGTTCCAATGTCTTAATGGAGCCTTTAATAATATCAATATCTTCATACTTAGTACGATAGATTGCACTATTGATATGTTCAGGGGCTTCAAGAACGTCTTTAATTGTTTTATTATATTCGTTTACTTTTGCAAAAAAACGGGTGCAGTTACACTGTGGGTCAAGGTCGATCACTAATGTTCTTCCTCCCATTTCTGCATAGGTATACGCTAAATTTACAGTCGTAGTGGTTTTTCCAACGCCACCTTTAAGATTTCCAATTACATATACTTTCATTTTCATTCCTCCTGAGATAAACTCAAACTCTTTTGTTACTGATTTTCATTTTCTAACCCAAAAGAAAGTTGTTTATATGGCGAACTATCAGGAGTTACGGCTTTATTCTTCCTTACTTTTTTTTGTGATAGCGACATTTTTAAAAGATTATCATTTGAATACCTGCTCTCATACATTACCTTTATGTTATTTAAGCTTTTATTCACTAATCGGAAAAAGGTACGGGACGTTTCTCCTGTTCTTGCTATGTAATCTGTCATTACTTCTTTAGACGAGTGATGTTCCACATAGATTTTTGTGACAACCTCATAACAATCTTCTGAAATAAGCTGATAACACAGCCATACTCTGCGAATTTTTTCATCCTTTTTCATCAGAGACTCAATTTCATAAGAAATCTCCCGATACCATCTTTTTAGAATACATTCATGTCGGATAATAATATCTGAAAGGTCTTTCTTACTTCCTCCTTTTGTTCCCATTTCAGATATTTCTGTTTTTTTGATAGATACAGTCTCTATCAGATTATCTGTGTCCATCAGGTCATCGTACAAATCAGAAATATGATTTCTAATCTGCTTCTTCAATCCCTTGTAATTCGATAAGATTGTTTTGATTTCTTCCAATGAAATTTCTGTCTCATTTGTCATGATTTTTCCAGCTCCGATTTTGTACAGTTTTTTGCCGTTAATCCGACTATTATTGCTATACAATGATATTTTTTTGCATCTACTTTAAAACCGTTTTCTCAAAAAGTCGCATAAACCCTTGATTTTGAGATAAAAAAAATTGCAACCAGAGATTACTTAAATCTCTTGTTGCAATTAAATATACACTCTTTACTGAAAAACTAATAGTTTTCCTGTATAATTCATAGTATAATACCAAATACTTTTCATCTTCTGATATAAAAATGATATAAAAGGAGGCCGCTATGAAGAAAAACCATCGTCACACACTATTTGCCAGCATCTGTTTTATTTTGCTTTCCGGAACCATCCTGTTTGGCTGCGGACAAGCTTCTACGCAAACTTCTTTAAAGCAAAAGAAGTTTGACCGCTTTCTTAACTCTTGTTTCAGGGAATATGCTGCTGAAAATACCGTCACTCTTCATTTTAAACTTTCGAATCCGTCTGCATATGGAATCAAAACCCCTGTCTCTCCAACCTATGGAGATTTTTCTTCCGATACTTTAAAAAAGAACTGTAGCCGTTCAAAAGAATTACTTCAAAAACTTTATACCTTTCCAACAAGCAGTCTGACAAAAAAGCAAAAACTTACCTGGCAGATTTTTCAGGATTATCTGAACGAATCTATTATGAACGAAAAATACATCCTTTATTCTTCCCCACTTGGCACAAACGGTTTACAGTCCGAAATTCCGGTAACGCTTTCTGAATACCGTCTGGATAACGAAAAAGACATAAAAGATTATCTTTCTCTTGTCAACCAGGTTCCTGAACTTTTTACTCAGATTCTTGATTTTGAACAGGAACGGAGAAATGCAGGTCTCATAAGCCCTTCTTTTGTAATTTCTGATACCATTGATCAGATTGATCAGTTTCTAAATGCAAGTGAAGAAAATAATCCCCTCATCCAAAGCTTTGAGGACCGTTTAACTGAGGTAGAATCTTTAAGTAAAGACCAGAAAGCAAGTTATATTGCAAATAACCGTCTGCTTGTTACAGATAAAGTTCTCCCTGCATATAAATCACTGAAAACTTCTTTACAAGCTTATACAAATGATTCAAAAAATACTTCTTCTAAAGAAAGACTTTGCGAGTATAAAAATGGGCAGGATTATTATAAATTTTTGCTTATGTCTAATGTAGGGACAGATTTTTCTCCGGAAGACTGTATTACTATTTTAGAAGCACAGTTAAAAAATACAGTAAAAGACATTTCTTCTCTCACTGCAAAGAATAAGGATCTGTATACAGAATATCTCTCTGCAACTCCTGCTCTTTCTGCACCAAAAGAAATTATGAACACGTTAAAAAATGATTCGCTAATCGACTTTCCGGAAATAAAAAATATTTCCTGCCAGCTCAAAAATGTTCCTGATGCACTCTCCGGTACTTCCGCCTGTGCATTCTACCTTGTACCGCCAATCGACAGCACCAAAGATAATATCATTTACATAAATAAAAGCCGCGTGGATTCTAATGAATTATTTTCTACCCTTGCACACGAAGGCTATCCAGGACATCTGTATCAGACAAATTATTTTTTAACTACGAATCCTTCTCCCCTTCGGACATTTCTCCACTGCGCCGGCTATGATGAAGGCTGGGGAACTTACGCTCAGCTATACAGCTATAACTTTATTGAATTTAAAAATGTCGATGAACAAACAACAAAGCAGCTCCGCCAGCTTTACCGGGATAATGACCTGCTCTCGCTATCCTTATCCTCTCTCTGCGATCTGTATGTAAATTATAAAAATTATGATGAAAATGCTCTGGCAAATTACTTACAAACTTATGGTATAGACAAGGACGGCGCCCAAAATCTTTATCGTTATGTCATTGAAAATCCGACAACTTACCTCTCCTACAGCATCGGCTGCTATGAATTAGATCAATTAAAACAAACTATGGCTGATTCCCTCGGAAAAGCTTTTAAAATTTCTGATTTTCATGAAGCAGTTCTGAATGTTGGTTCCTGCAATTTTTCAATTTTAAGACAGGAAATAGAAAAAGAAACAGAAATTCTCAGTAATGTTTCTTAAAAGATATATGTAAATACCCTTGATTTTTAAATATTTTTAATATTTTTTCTCACAATTAGTCATTTTATTTGTTTTGAATAATTGACATTTCAATCCTTCATTGCTATACTAAGAACGATTGTTGAAAAATTGGTATTAGTTAATTCAAATATAACTTAGGAGGTATTACAATGGAAACATATGGTATCGAGAAACTTGGGATTGTGAATCCTAAAGCAGTTTACCGCAACTTAACACCTGCACAGTTAACAGAGGCAGCTTTAAGAAGAGGAGAGGGCAAACTCTCTAATACAGGCGCACTCGTTGTAACTACAGGTAAATATACAGGACGTTCTCCTAAAGATAAATTCATCGTTGATACTCCTTCTGTTCATGATGACATTGCATGGGGAAGCGTTAACGTTCCTATCACTCAGGAGAAGTTCAATGCTATCCGTTCAAAAGTAGTTGCTTACCTTCAGAACAGAGAAATCTTCATCTTTGATGGTAAGGCTGGTGCTGATCCTGTCTGCACAAGAAAGTTCCGTATCATTAACGAGTTAGCAAGCCAGAATCTTTTCATTCATGAGCTTTTAATTCGTCCTACAGCAGAAGAATTAGAAAACTACGGCGAAGCTGATTTCACAATCTTTGTTGCACCTGGATTCAAGTGTATTCCAGAAATCGATGGAACTCATTCTGAAGCAGCTATCATCGTTGACTATGAACAGAAACAGGTAGTAATCTGTGGTTCTCAGTACTCAGGAGAAATTAAGAAGTCTGTATTCTCTGTAATGAACTTCTTAATGCCAAAAGAAGGCGTACTTCCAATGCACTGCTCCGCTAACATGGATCCTGAAACTCATGAAACAGCAGTATTCTTCGGTTTATCCGGAACAGGTAAGACTACTCTTTCCGCTGACCCTAACCGTAAATTAATCGGTGATGATGAACATGGCTGGTCTGACAGAGGAATCTTCAACTTCGAAGGTGGATGTTACGCTAAATGTATCAACTTAAGCGCTGAAAATGAACCAGAAATCTACAACGCTATCAAGTTCGGAAGCCTTGTAGAGAACGTTGTCATGGATGACGAAACTCGTGAATTTGATTTTGATGATGGATCTCTTACAGAGAATACTCGTGTAGGATACCCAGTTGATTATATTTCTAACGCACAGATCCCTGGTGTTGGCGGAATCCCTAAAGTAGTTATCTTCTTAACTGCTGATGCATTCGGTGTACTTCCTCCAATCTCCAGATTAGATGAGAACGCTGCTATGTACCACTTCGTAACAGGATTCACATCCAAACTTGCTGGTACAGAACGTGGAATCACAGAACCACAGCCAACATTCTCCACATTATTCGGTGAACCATTCATGCCAATGGATCCATCTGTATACGCTAACATGCTTGGAGAAAGAATTGAAAAATACAACACAAAAGTATATCTTGTAAACACAGGATGGACAGGCGGTCCTTACGGAGTAGGAAGCCGTATGAAGTTAAAATATACTCGTGCAATGGTAACTGCAGCATTAAACGGAACATTTGATGATGTAGGGTACAAACATGATGAAGTATTTAACGTAGACATTCCTCAGACATGTCCTAACGTACCTTCTGAAATCATGAACCCTCGTGACACATGGGAAGATAAAGCTGCTTACGATGCACAGGCTAAAAAGCTTGCTAAGATGTTCCAGGATAACTTCACTAAGAAATATCCTAACATGCCAAAGAATATCGCAGAAGCAGGTCCAAAAGCTGACTAATTGATACTCCAAAAAATCCCAGTAAAGGAAAGGCTAAAAAGCCTTCCCCTTACTGGGATTTTTTTAATTTTAATCACTACTGGAGATGCCAAAATATTCGATTACCAGACATCCTCTGTTATTTATTATGTAATTATTGATATACATATACGTATGTATCACTGGATACTTTCTTTGTTAAATTAGGAACTATTTTAATATAGTAAAAATCTTTAGCCGTTCTAAATTTCTTTTTCTTAAAACTTGAAATTGTAACAGTCGTTCCTGGTTTTACTTTCTTATACTTCTTATATCCAGTAGCTCTCTTCTTAGACATATAAAGTGTAAAACTCTTTATTCCTTTAAACTTTGCCTTTTTAGGAATCTTAATAATAAATCTCTTTGTATTATTATTCAAATATTTCGTTTTTGATTTAAATGCCTTTCTGTTTAAATTCACAAATGCTCTAGGACTTGAAAGTGTACCGTATGTTGTCTGTCCATTTACTGTAATATAGCTAACTGCTCTTACATAATATGCCTGATTCTTTTTAATATTAAAATCTACATATCTATAAGACGATGCATAATAATAAGATTCTACATTTTTATATGCAATCTGTTTACCTTTATAATTATATAATCTAAGCTGAACACCTGATACATCTTGTGGAACAACAACTTTAAAACTCGCCGTATTATTATATGGATAACTACTTAATGCAAAATAATCTTTTGTTACATCTGTCATTACTGTTGCTTCTGGAGCTTCCACACCTGCTTCTATGACTGCTCCTTTTTCCGCTGCACTTACTGGAACCTGAAGTGCGAATACCATCATCAATGCCATTGCAAATGCAAAGATCTTTGTAAATTTCTTCATATTTCATATCCTCCTTTTTATGGTGTTTTCATTATTTACACTATATTTATAATAGCATAACTGCACTAAAACTTCAATATTTATCGTTATGTTTTTATGCATTTTATCATCTTTACAAATCTCTTATCATTTTTCATCGTCATTTTATCTTTTTTGACAAAGAAAGCTCTCCTATAACTGTCTCTTTTTATTTTATCTTTATTATTCAGATGCAAGCTCCCGAATTGCTTCGATTCCCTGTTTAATTTCCTCTATCGTATTAAAACTTGAGAAACTAAAACGGACAACGCCCTGTTCCGTTGTTCCCAGCGCCTCATGCATAAGCGGTGCACAGTGCGCTCCTGCTCTTGTTGCAATTCCATAATCTTCCCAAAGAATTTCACTAACCTTTCCTGCATCCTCGTCCCAAATATTTAACGATACTACAGGCGCTCTTTTTTCTTGGTCAAAGTTACCATACACTCTCACACCCTCAATACGACGCACTCCCTCATAAAATGTCTTCGTAAGAAGCGCTTCTTTTGTATATAACTTTTCCAGGCCTTCCTTCTTCAGATATTTAAGTGAAGCATTTAAACCAGCAATCCCATGTGCATTTATCGTTCCGGCTTCCAGAAGTTCCGGCATAAACCGCGGCTGCTCTTTATCAAAAGAATGGATTCCGCTTCCACCTACTTTTAATGGGCGAATTGTTGTTCCCTTTCTAAGACAGATTCCCCCCGTTCCCTGCGGTCCAAACAATCCTTTATGCCCGGTAAAGCACAATGCATCAATGTTCATTGCCTGCATATCTATAGGAAGAATTCCTGCTGACTGTGAAGCATCAACAATAAAATGTAATCCATGACGTTTACATGCTTCTCCTATCCTATATAAATTAAGCGCTGTGCCTGTTACATTCGATGCATGCGTACAAACAACCGCTTCCGTATCCGGACGAATCGCCTCCTCAAAAGCTTCACTGGAAATCAACCCATTCTCATCAAGTGGCAAAACAGTAAGCGCAACCCCTGTCTGTTCTTTTAAATATAACGGACGAAGTACCGAATTATGTTCCATAACCGTTGTCACAACATGATCCCCCGGCTGAATCATCCCATTAATTGCCGTATTTAAAGCTTCCGTTGCATTAGACATAAACGCAATCTGCTCCGGTCCCTCTCCATTAAAAAGTTCATTCAATAATTCTCTCGTTTCATAGGCCATTCGCATACTATGTAAAGATGCATCATAAGCACCTCTTCCTGCATTCCCCAAATTCATGATAGCATCTGAAACAGCCTGTGCTACTCCATCTGGTTTCTTTAATGTTGTTGCCGCATTATCAAAATATATCATGCTTTTCCTCCTCGTATACTAATACCATGCCAATACCAAAGAAAATATCATTGCCTTTGAAATTCATTGCAAATTGCATAACAAATTGCACAGCATATTTATCAACACTTACTTTTTCAAGAACGCCTCAGCCTTCTGTCTGAATATATTATCACACTTACCGCATTTTTCTCAACATTTATTCCTTTTTTATTGAACAATTTCCATTAGATGGTTTTCTTACGCAAACTCCTTGTATTTTACCTGAAAAAATGGTAACATAATTTGATTGCAACTATTCAGATTCGTTTCATTATAACTGAAACACTGAATAATTTTGCCTCACTATATTTTTAGAAAGGAAGAACTTCCCATGAGAAATGATGAAAAAATTGATATCAATCTCACCATCGAAGAAACCCAGGATAATTTATCGGAAGAAGAACTGGCTCAGCAGGACTATGAAACTGCCCTCCGATACATTAATATAGCGGAACATATGAATAAATTTGAAGACCAGGGCAAATATTATCATCGTGCTATCCAATATTTAAAAAAAGTCAAACCTTATAAAGATGTGCGGCCACTTCTTAGAGAACTCAAGAAAAAGAAGTTCAACACACGCGCAGAAGGGAAAATAGAATTATATAAAGAAGCATGTCATATTCGTGATAAAGCAAAAACACCGAATGACTACTACTCTGCTCAAACAATCTTTTCTCGTATTTACCACTATGAGCAGACACATCCCCTCGTTGAAAAATGGACAGAGCCTTCTGTATATGCAGAAGCCATCAAGTGTAATGATTCCGAAGCACAGATGAAACTCTGTGAAAAGCTTGCAGATGAGAAGGCCTCCCAGTTAAAACATCACAGTCTTTTTGTAAGCTGTACCTTCATTGTTTGTATACTTGCAGTACTGTTTTTCACTCGGACAGTTTCCTTTAGGCAATGTCTCGCCGGCATTTACTCACATACAGGAAACTATGAAAAAACATGGCAGAATTACGAAATTGTTTATACAAAGAACAAAGATATTTCCGCCCATGAAAAAGCATTAGAATATCGTTACAAATCTGCAAAACAAGCTTATAAAAATGGAGACGAGAATACCGCCTATAAAAATTATAATGCACTTTCTAAAGAAGACTATAAAGACAGCGAATCTAAATTTGTTGCATTAGAAAAAGCACGCGTTAAAAATACTAAAATAGGAGAAGCAATTCCTTTTGCCCATATGGACTGGAGAGTACTCGATAAAAAAGATGGAAAAGTACTTTTACTCAAAGATAATGCTTTCGGTTCAACACCATTTGATGAAAAAGGGCAGAATGTAACCTGGGAATCTTCTTCCGTACGTAAATGGCTTAACAACGATTTTCTTCAGGAAAGTTTCACTGAAAACGAACGGAACAGTATTTTAGAAACAACTGTAAAAAACACACCAAACGCAACCTATAAAACTCTAGCAGGTAATAATACGAAAGATAAATTCTTCTTACTTAGCTGCGATGAAGTTGCAAAATATTATGATGCCATTCATGAAACAAAAAGCTGTTGGTGGCTTCGTACTCCAGGAGCAGCCGAAAACTCTATGAGCTTTGTATACAAAGATAAAACCGTTATGGATTATGGATATGAAGTAACCAATACTAATATCACTGTAAAACCAGCAATGTGGTTAAATATAGAATAAGATTTAATATAGACGAAAAAAGAAAACATACCATATCCCATCTGCTCTGTAGTCGCTGTATTTAAGATGCTCATCCGCATCTTAAACACGCTCCGAAGCCGCATCTGGGATATGGTATGTTTTCTTTTTTCTGGCTATTCTAAATCTACAGTTGGTGAGCATGGAGATTAAATGCTAATTTGAGGGACTAAAGAAACGAAAAGCTGAAATTTTATTTAATCTTCAAACCTTTAAAGATTTTTGTATATAATTTCTTTACCTTCTTTGGAACCTTAATAACTAGTTTTTTATTTACGCTCTTGAATCCCTTCTTACTAGCTGTCTTTTTGGTTAATAAAGTTGATTTAATATTGACTGTTTTCAAGGCAGGGCATTTAAAAACCGCATTCTTTCTAACTGTTCTAACATTCTTTCCAATTGTTATATTTTTTAATTTTTTATTATTCTTAATTGCTTTTGTTTCAATAGATGTCACTTTATATGTAACACCATTACTTTTTATAATATCAGGAATAGCTATACTTTTAACATTTTTCTTAGCCTGTACAAAACTAACTTCAGCAGAACTCTTTGTTATCTTGTAAGTATTTCCTGCCACAACAAAATTTGTCCCAACTTTTTCCACAATTTTCTGGGATGGTTTAGATGGAATTACTATAGTTGTGATATCTTTTTTATTATCTGGTATTTTTATATCTTCCTTTTTATCATCTAAAAGTTTTGCTATTTTTTCTATCTTTGTCTCACTACAAACCGAACACGTATAAGTTTTAATCCCCTCTTCTGTAATTGTCGGCTGCTTTGTTACAACACCTGCATCCCAACTATGCACAGACGTTTTGGCAATAATAGTTCCTAAACTGACTATTTCATTACAATCTTTACAATAAATATTTCCTGTATATCCTTCTTCTTTACACGTAGCATCTTTTTTATCACGAAGCTCTTTATGTTTATGTCCAGTCACAGGTATCGTCTCTTCTTTTGTTGCAAAGCATCTATAGCATCGAAATACTTTCTTTCCTTCTTTTGTACATGTTGGATCTATTTTTTTTATAAGACTATATTGATCATATTTATGCTCAAAAGCTTTTTGTACATTTCCAGTTTTTAATATTTTCCCACATTGTCTACATATACTATCCGGCTCACGTCCATCTTCTGTACATGTTGGATAAATATCATTATAATAACCTCTATCCTCATGATAACATTCTTCAGGATTATTTTCTAATTTAATATCTCTTATCTTTTCGCCACACTCACTACACGTTTCTCGAAGAATTCCCTTTTCGGTTGCAGTTGAAGCTTTGATAATCTCCGCTCTTAAAAAACCATGTCCTGTTGCAGGAACCCATTCATCTTTTTTCAGTAGCTCGTCACATACCCAGCAAAAAAGATCTCTTGTTCCTGACTTTGTACAAGTCGGTGCTTTTGTGTACTTATAGTAGTTTCCCTGATCGTGCTTGCATATTGTTTCTGCTTCTTCTGCTGCAAAAGCAGGCACTGTCACTGTAACCAACATAATTACTGCCATTATAGTTGACATAAGTTTCCCAATTTTTTTAATAATCATATTTTCCTCTCCATTTAACATTACTGTATACTGCGACATTTCCTATATTTCTAATTGCATATAAAGAAATGTCGCAGTAACATTTTCTTATTACTAGAAAACTTTATTTAATCTTCACGCTCTTAGCTACGCCTTTTGTTTTCAGTAACTTCTTATAAGCTTTAAGCTGCTTCTTAGGTACTTTAATGACTGCTTTTGAAGAAATACCCTTGAATGCCTTTGCACCTACAGATTTCTTTGTAAGATAAGGAGTCCTTATTATAATCGACTTAAGATTCTTACAGCCTGCAAATGCCTGTTTGCCGATACTTCTTACAGTTGCCGGAATAATAATTGTCTTAAGATTCTTATTATTCTTAAATGCATTTGGTGCGATTGCCGTAACCTGATATTTCACTCCATTTACTGTAACTGCAGCAGGAATAGCAACCTTCTTAGCTTTCCGCACTTTTTTACCAGAAGCTTTTGTATATTGCACAGTGTTGTCACCTGTTACTTTATAAACAGCTTTACTCTTCTTATCTGTTACTTTGGTTCCTGTCTTTAAGGATGTCTCTATTGTTTCTGATTTCTTTGTTGTATCATTGTTTACAGTATTATTTGTTGTAAGCTTTTGAATTACTTCTGTTTTCGTCTTCTTACATACAGTACATGTAAATGTCTTTACACCTGTTTCCGTTGCCGTAGCTGGTTTTGTAACAGTTCCGTTATCCCATTTATGACCTGTTGCTTTGACTACTTCCTGTTCTACAATAGTTTCTCCACATTCTTTACAACGTTTGCCTTCTGTAAGTCCATCTTTTTCGCAGGTAGCTGGAACTGCCGGGAGAACTTCTACTTCTGAATGATCACAACTAACTACCCAGAAATATACCCATTTTCTTTCATTTCCTCTTGTTACTAAACAACTATAATCATCTTCCTCTCCAGAATTTTTCGATACTTTAACAGAAAGATTGGCTTTTATTTCTCCCTTTAATTCTTTTTTATTAGTATATTCTCCCTTATACCACTGATATGATATATTATCAGTTGAATTTACTTTAATCCCTATGTCAGCTATGGTCCCTGGAGCTACTGGACAGTATGGACTTATTACCTTCTTATTATTTAAATATCTCTGCGGAACAAGCTTTGTCTCTGGATATAATATAAAATCATATGTCATTTCCCTATCATATTGATCTGTTACAATGCATCTATATATTTCTTCACCTATACCTTTTATAATAGTATATTCTGATTTCTGACAATCTTGCTTTCGATAATCTTCATCATACCACTGATACCTCATTTTACTCGCAATATCATCTGGAAATTTTATTTCAACAGTAACCTTATCACCTGTTTTAAACTGTCCTTCACCTTCACTATTAACTTTCTCATCATTAATATATTTATCAGCTGAATCTGAATAATCATACACATACAGATTTAAATCTACTCGTTGATTATACCCTTCTTCATTTTTAATTATACAGTATAAATTTATGTTACTTTCTGATAAAAGTTCTTTTAACAAAGTACATTCACTGTTTTTAGAAATACTTTTTTCTTCTCCATTCTCATCTACTTTAAACCACTCATAATCAAACTTAGCATCTGGATTTGTTTTATCCTTCGCTTTTATCATTACTTTTTTATTATATAACTCTTCAAAAGAATCCACTCCAAATGAATCATCATCTACTTTTTCATCATCTACAAATACTTCTGTTGTGATATCTGGATTAATATCTATATGAAACTGAACATTACCACCCATTAATGGTTTACCATTCGCCATTAAAATGCAAGTACACTCTGTCGGTTGAGATATAGAAGCAATTGTATACTCTTTCTTTTCACAAACACAATCTACACCTTCCGTAGTATCATACCATTTATAACTTATATCTTCTTCCTTAATATCTTCTGGAAAATCTGAAACATCTATTCCAAAAGTGACTTTATCCCCTTTATCTACATATATCGTACCCCATTTATCTTTCGCTTCCACATCATTTACCATGACATACTTAGATACATCTAAATAATTTTGATTACCACTACCTTTTTTATTAAGATAAAATGTACATCCCTGACTATCCCCATCACAACTAACTATACATGTATATGTATCTGTATCAGATTCCAATTGGGGAGCTATATACGTTGCCTCAGTCGCTCCCACTATTATCTCTGTTCCCGTTTCTGAGCTTCCTTTTTCCCATTGATACGTTATATCTTTACCAGATATCTCTTTTGCATCCACATATAATTCTATCTTTTTTTCTGATTCAATAGTACAATGTACTGCATAATCTCCGTCACCAAATGACTTATATTCCCCATTGACATATGCTAAAAAACTAAAATTTGACTCTTCTTTCCCATATAAACTAAAAGTCTTACTTTTTTTTGAACCATCATTACTTACAATATCCACATAATAATATTCATATCTATTCTCCGTTTTTGTAACCTTTAATTCCGAAGAATTTTTTCCTAAATCTTTTCTTTTTCCATTATCATACATATACCAGCTATATGTATAAGTAACATCCTTATTGTCACTTATCGGCTCTACTTTTAATATGTATGTTCTTCCTTTTTTTACATTATCTATAAAATCCGTCTGCCTGTCATTGATATAGGTTTTTACTGAAGAGATACTATTCTCTTCAGCCTGTACAACTACTCCCCCTCTTAAAAATATTGCTGTCATAACAGCCATCGCCATAACAAGCCACAGGCTTGCCCAACGGCGACAATTAGTGTTTTGTTTGATTTTTTCCATAAAACACCTTCCCCCTTTCAATTTTTAATTATATTATATCATATAAGGTGTTTTTTTCTACAAAATAATATAAATTTTAAATATTTTTTGACTATTCACTTTATATTTTGTATTTACTTATCACAATACTCTTGTTTTTTGACCAATCTGTAGAATGAGATAGACAGCCGCTGGAACAAAATCTAACTTATAACCATTCTTTTTTCTTTAGAAGACTGAATACAATTCAGAAGAAAGTATCTTTCTGCTGAATTGCATTGAGGTTTCTAAGGAAAAGAGATTGTCCAGAAGTATACAATTTCTATTCAAATGAAAAACTCCAGAAGAAATGCGTCAATCCTTTAGACTTTAATTTCCCGGAAAGTCATGTCCTTCTGGTACATTCCACATTGCCCAACTGTAGATTTAGATAGCCAGAAAAAAGAAAAAATGATATATCCCAGATGCGGCTTCGGAGCGTGTTTAAGATGCGAATGAGCATCTTAAATACAGCGACTACAGAGCAAATGGGATATATCATTTTTTCTTTTTTCGTCTACATTAAATCTACAAATCAGGATTTAGAATAATCCTGTAATCTTTCCATTATCATCTACATCAATGCCAAATGCTGCTGGTTTCTTTGGTAATCCCGGCATTGTCATGATTGCTCCGGTAAGGATTACAACAAAACCTGCTCCGGCATTTACGAAAGCATCACGTACATGAATGTTGAAACCTTCCGGACGTCCTAATTTTGTCTGATCATCAGAAAGAGAATACTGTGTTTTTGCCATACATACTGGCAGATCACCGAATCCTAAATCTGTAAGTTTCGCAAGCATTTTTTCTGCTGCTGGCTCATATGTCACTCCATCTGCACCGTAAATCTCTTTTGCGATGGTTTCTACTTTTTCTTTTAAAGGTGCATTATCTGGATAAAGTACTTTGAAATTACTTTCTTTTTCTTCTAATGTTTTCAATACTTTCTTAGCGAGTTCAATTCCACCTTCGCCACCTTTTGCCCATACTTCAGACAGAGCGAATTCACATCCTCTTTCTTCACAGAACTGACGGATAAAGTCGTGTTCTGCTTCTGTATCTGTAACAAATGCATTTAAGGTTACAACGATAGGCACACCAAATTTCTGAAGATTTTCGATATGTTTTTCAAGATTACAGATACCTTTTTTCAACGCATCCATATTTTCTTCTGCAAGATCTGTTTTTGGAACACCACCATTATATTTTAAAGCACGAACTGTTGCTACTAATACAACTGCATCTGGCTTTAAGCCTGCCATACGACACTTAATATCCATGAACTTCTCTGCACCAAGATCTGCACCGAATCCAGCCTCTGTAATAGCGATATCAGAAAGCTTTAACGCCATTTTTGTAGCTCGTACACTGTTACATCCATGTGCAATATTAGCAAATGGTCCTCCATGAACGATTGCACCTGTATGCTCTAATGTCTGTACCATATTTGGTTTAATCGCATCTTTTAATAATGCTGCCATAGAACCAACTGCATTAAGCTGTCCTGCCGTTACAGGATTACCATCTACGTCATATGCTACAATAATCTTTGATAAACGTTCTTTTAAGTCTTTAATGTCTTCTGCGAGACAGAGAATCGCCATAATTTCTGTTGCTACTGTAATGACGAAATGATCTTCTCTTACATAACCGTCTACTTTTCTTCCAAGACCAATGACAATATTACGAAGAGAACGGTCATTCATATCCATACAACGTTTCCAGATTACCTGTCTTGTATCGATGCGAAGTTCATTTCCCTGCTGAATATGATTATCCAGAAGTGCTGCTAATAAGTTATTTGCAGATGTGATTGCATGGAAATCACCTGTAAAATGAAGATTTAAATCTTCCATAGGAACTACCTGGGAATATCCGCCTCCGGCAGCTCCGCCTTTTATTCCGAAACATGGTCCAAGAGAAGGCTCACGAAGTGCAAGAACAGACTTCTTTCCTAACTTCTCTAATGCCTGTGCAAGACCAATACTTGTTGTTGTCTTTCCCTCTCCGGCAGGAGTTGGGTTAATCGCTGTCATTAATACAAGTTTACCATCTGGTTTCTCATCAAGACTGTTCATAAACTCATCAGAAAACTTCGCCTTATACTTTCCATATAATTCCAAACCATCTTCTGTAATCCCATAATTTGCTGCTACATCTTTAATTGGAAGCATTGTTGCTTCCTGTGCAATCTGAATATCTGTTTTCATATCCTTCTTCCTTTCATTTAACGCATATAAATACTTTACATACTTTCTCTTCTGCTTTATACCCTTGCCCTATTACTATGTCTTTAATTCAAGTCGAGCCACCTGAAGGAGGTGGGAGTCTTCTCGACTGAGATAAATTGTTGGGGTAAAAACAAAAAGGGCAACTTCAAAAGAAGCTGCCCAGACGGTCGGCTAATAACAAGATGTCTCCATCCCTCCGGCTACACTGTGTCTCTTCACATATCCGTCAGTAACCAGAATTTCTGCGTTGGCAGATTTATTTTATGCTTATATCTTTACATACTTATTGAGAAAAGTCAATGTTAAAAATCATAATTTTTAATGTAAATCTTGTAATATATTCTGTTCTATTTTCTTCTTATAATATATAATGATGTTAGGTTCAAAAGCATTTTGTCCCTAACTTGATGCCACCTATTGTAAAGTCAAACTCAAGAAAGGAATCACACTATGGAAAAAATCAAAACATCCAAACAACGCATTCTTGTTGCCACATTAACCCTATGTATGCTCTTTACATTATTTGCACCCGCAGCTAATGTAAATGCCGCATCGAAACGAACAAAGGCACTAACTGCCTATCAGAAAAAACTTACCAGCCTTGACTCCCGATACAATAAATTTGCCTTAATTTATCTCAACAAAGATTCTATACCGGAACTTCTCATTACACCGGATTTTAGCGTACATGCCGTTGCTGGAGAAGTTTATACCTACACCGGCGGCAAACTTAAACAGTTAAAATATGCCGGCAGTGATTATGGTCGCCTCATTTACTCCAAAAAGAAATCTGTAGTATCTAATTCTGCATGGATTAATGGATATGGCGCCATTTCAACATTTTATCGCTTTAACAAAAAGGGAAAAGGAACGAAGCTTAAAAGATTTGAAGAAGCCTATCTTCCAAAAACTCTTTACAAAATTAATGGAAAAAAAGTATCAAAGAAGAAATTTAATTCAGAATACAAGAAAATGGTCAAAAAATATCCTTTAAAAGAGATTTGGCCATCTGACACCTTCAATCTTACTACAAATAACATCAATAACCTTGTCAAAAATTACAAATCTTTCATCATAACAGGTAAAAAACACTAATTTGTAGATTTCGTATAGACGAAAAAAGAAATACTACCATATCCCATCTGCTCTATAGTCGCTGTGTTTAAAATGCTCGTTCGCATCTTAAACACGCTCCGAAGCCGCATCTGGGATATGGTAGTATTTCTTTTTTCTGACTATTCCAAATCCACAGTTGGTGAGAATGGGGGATTAAATACTAATTTGAGGGACTAAAGAAACGAAAAGCAGAAATTTGATATAGAAGAAAATGTGAAGATAGTCGCTTCGTAGAAAATGCCTGACCGGCATTTTTACTAGCTCCGACATCACATTTTCTTCTATATCAAATTTTGCTTTTCTGTTCTTTGGTTTCAGATGGAAATTAGTATTTAAATCTTGGATGGGAATAAAGGGATTGTCCAGAAGGCTATGATTTTTAATCAAAGAACTGTTCCGCATAAGAAAATAGCAGTGGAGGTCAAAGCCTTCCGATTAATCCGATTTCTTTCCCTATAATAATGTCCTTACAATTCCTTTTGCTTTAGAAGATTGACTACAAATCCAGTGGGAAAATATTCTCCTCTGGAGATTTTTATTCTAGTGAAAACCATAGACTTCTGGACAATCCCCTCTTTTTCCCTCAGACTAAAATACTAATTCCTTATTAAGAACAGACAGCCGCTGAAACAAAATTTCCTGCTGAATTGTAAGAAAACTATGGTAAAGAAAAAAAGAATGGTTATAAGTATTGCATTTTGTGACTTTGCACTATGGAATTCTGACCATAGGAACTTGGGACTCGTTTTTCCCAAGTTCCTGTTTTTCTGGGCAGAATGAAATGTTTAGTGCAACGGAACAAAATCTAACTTATAACCATTCTTTTTTCTCTAGAAAACTCCATACAATTCAGCTCAATATCTTCTACTAAAGTGGCGTCTGTGTCCCCGCAATTATTATTTAGATAATTTCTCAATTGCAGCTTTCATTCTGCTTACTGTTTCTTCTTTTCCGATGATTTCCATAATTTCGGTTGCTCCACCTGGAGTCATACGCTTTCCGGAAACAGCGGTACGCACTGGCCACATAACAAAGCCTGGCTTGTAACCATTTTCATCTGCAAATCCACGAAGCATCTGATATAATGCATCATTTGTAAAGTCTTCCTGTGCTTCGATTACTGGAAGTAATTCCTGTAATACTGGTAAAGACTTTTCTGCATTTGTTTTATTTTTCTTGTTCGTGTACATATCTACATCGTATTCTGGAACTTCTTCAAAGAAGTCGATCATCTCTCTGATTTCAGGGAATACTTCAATTCTTGTTTTAACAAGTGCTGCAATCTTCTTTAAATCCATATCTTTCTTGATGACTTCCTTGATGTAAGGTTCTGCCATTTCGTAGAAAGTATCAAAGTCCATTGCTTTTAAATATTCTCCGTTCATCCATTTAAGCTTAACCATATCAAATACGGCCGGGGACTTACTGATGTGTTTATAGTCAAATGCTTCTACTAACTCTTCTAAAGAGAAGATTTCTCTGTTGTCCGGTGAACTCCATCCAAGAAGGGCTACAAAGTTTACGACTGCTTCCGGAACAAATCCCTGCTCGATTAAATCTTCATAAGAAGAATGTCCTGAACGCTTAGAAAGCTTCTGATGTTCTTCATTTGTAATTAGCGGACAATGGATATACTTTGGTTCTTCCCATCCAAATGCCTTGTAAAGATGTGTGTATTTTGGTGCAGAAGAAAGGTATTCATTCCCTCTTACAACATGTGTGATCTGCATCAGATGATCATCTACTACATTGGCAAAGTTATATGTTGGATATCCGTCAGATTTGATAAGGATCATATCGTCAAGCTCTTCATTCGGCTGTGTGATATCTCCGTAAATCTCATCATGGAATGTAGTCTCACCCTCATTCGGCATATTCGCACGAATGACAAATGGCTTACCTGCTGCCAGATTAGCTTCCACTTCTTCTTTAGAAAGATGCAGGCAGTGTTTATCGTATACGCTGATTTCCTTTCCACCTACGTTCTGTTTTAAAGAATCTAATCTTTCCTGATCACAGAAACAGTAATATGCCTCGCCTTTTTCGATAAGTTTCTTTGCATAATCCATATAAAGACCGGATGCTACACGTTCACTCTGAACATAAGGGCCAAATCCGCCATCTTTATCCGGACCTTCATCATGCTTTAAACCTGTTGCCTCTAAAGTACGGTAAATAATACCCAGTGCTTCCTCACAATAACGTCCCTGGTCTGTATCTTCTATTCTTAAAACGAAATCTCCACCTTCATGCTTTGCGATCAAATACGTATATAAAGCAGTACGAAGATTTCCTACATGCATTCTTCCTGTAGGACTTGGTGCAAATCTTGTTCTAATCTTTGACATCTCTAATTCCTCTCTTTCCCAATCTATACAATGTAACTTTAAAATGTAACTTTAAACAGTTACAAATCAACTCGTATTATCATATCATCTTTTCACGTAAAAATCTATAAAATACTCTATCTGAAATAAATTGCAGAATATACTTTATTATGTTAAGCTAAAAATCAGTACAAACAGAATTTAAAATAACATCATTAATAAAAAATGAAAAACAATCTAATTTTTTTAATCCAATACGAAAGAAGGTATTTTTATGTTGCCCCTGTTAAATATTGACTACAGCTCCCTGATGGGTACTCTTCCATTGAATTCCGGAAGCAGCGACAGCCTGAACAGTTTTATTAATAATGGTTTTCTCGGACTCATAACCGAAGCCGATACCACCTATAAGATTGTTGGCTCTGTAATTGCTCTTGTCTTTGCTCTTCTTGGATGTTTCTTTGGTTATAAACTGTCCAAAGTTTTTATGAGTATTACCGGTTTCATCATCGGACTCTTTATCGGTCAGACAGCTGCCTCCCAACTTCTTCATGTCGAAGGTTTTGCATCCGTTCTCTGCATTATTCTTGGCGGTGCGGTCATTGCAGCTCTTGCCCTGTGGATTTACCGGATAGGAATTTTCATCCTGTGTTTTACCTTTGCATTTAGTGCTGCAGGTACATTATTTTCATTTGAAGGAGATATCCAGTTCTTTATTAACATAATTGCCGGACTTATTGTTGGCGTACTTGCTGTAAAATATATGCGTCCGGTTATTATCCTTACTTCCGCAATCGTATGCGGTTCTTCCGCTGCCGGGCTTCTCCCCGGTGTTGCAGAATATATGGGAATAACAAATCTTTCTTCCATGAACTCAAGCGCAACGTTAACACTTGCGCTCTGCATTTTAGGAATAGCTGTACAGTTTCTCACAACAAAGGACCCTGTACAAAAAAAAGTTCCCAGACATAAACATGGGTAAATTTAATTTGTAAATTTGATACATCCAAAAAGAAGCCCTCGGACATCCCATATACAGCTTGGAATATCCGAGGACTTCTTAAATCCTCTTCTACTATCTTAATGTGCTCTACTGTTCTTCCCATAGAACAACTTCACCTGTTTCAAGACTCTTTTTTACATCTATTATTCGCTGATTAGAAGAACCACGAAATCTGAGTGTAATATCCTTCTTCGCTTCTACAAATGGTCCGTCTACGAGGTAGTCGATTTGTTCTAACATCTTTTTTGTATACTTCCACTTTGGAATCATTCTATTTAAAATATCCTTTTCAAAAACATATCCTGTAAAGCACCAGATTGTCTTTTCCGGAAAACGTTCTTTTACTTTTTCAAGAAATGGAAGGAGGGCTTCCTGATTCATATATTCCATAGGCTCACCGCCTAATACTGTAAGACCTGATATATACGAAGGCTCTAATAATTTTAAAATCTGCTCTTCTGTTTCTGCTGTAAAAGGCTGTCCAAATTCAAAACTCCATGTTTCCTCGTTAAAACATCCTTTACAATGATGCGTACATCCGCTTACAAAAAGGGACACTCTGACACCGGGTCCGTTCGCAATATCACACTTCTTGATCTCACCATAATACATAATATATCACCTCTTCCAAAAAAATTAAACAGAGTGTCTGTTCTAAAATGTGTTTAGTTAATAGTTATATTTTACAATATCCACACTCTATTTACAATCCGTTATTTTATATATTTTAGGGCGAAAATGGATAGATAATCAACATCTCTTCTCATCTTCTCTCTATCAAAAATAAAGAAATGGGAAGAGCGCCCTCTTTGATATGGGCGCTCTTCCGGTTTTGTCTACAAATGCATTACTCTTTCTTTAATTTCCTGTGTTCTTCCCTGATTCCAGAACTGTGTTCCGATATATCCACAGGTTCTTCTTGCTACATTCATCTTTGCCTGATCCTGGTTACCGCAGTTTGGACACTCCCAGATTAGCTTGCCATGTTCATCGCTTATGATCTGTATTTCTCCCTCATAGCCGCAGCACTGGCAGTAATCACTCTTTGTATTAAGCTCTGCATACATAATGTTGTCATAAATATGTTTCATAACCGCTAATACCGCATCAATGTTATTTTGCATATTTGGAACTTCTACATAACTGATCGCTCCTCCTGGAGAAAGTTCCTGGAACTGTGCTTCAAAGCTTAATTTATCAAATGCATCGATTTCCTCTGTTACGTGAATATGATAACTGTTTGTAATATAATTCTTATCGGTTACTCCCGGAATAATACCAAAACGTTCCTGAAGGCATCTGGAAAACTTATACGTTGTAGATTCAAGTGGCGTTCCGTAAAGACTGAAATCAATATGACTTTCTTCTCTCCACTTCGCACAGGCTTCGTTCATATGCTTCATTACTTCAAGTGCAAATGGCTTTGCTTCCGGATCTGTATGACTCTTTCCTGTCATATATCTTGTACATTCACAAAGTCCTGCGTAGCCAAGAGAAATGGTAGAATATCCATTATACAGGAGTTTATCAATTGTCTCACCTTTTTTAAGTCGTGCTAATGCACCATTCTGCCAGAGAATCGGAGCTACGTCAGATGGTGTTCCTTTTAAACGGTTATGGCGATACATAAGTGCCTCATGACATAATTCAAGGCGCTCATCAAATATCTCCCAGAACTTCTCCATATCCTTACCGGAAGAACAGGCTACATCTACTAAGTTGATGGTTACTACGCCCTGATTAAATCTTCCGTAAAACTTCGGTTTATCATTCTCATCATGATATACAGTTAAGAAAGAACGGCAGCCCATACATGGGTAACAGTTTCCATCTTTTAACTTCTTCATGATTTTCTCTGAAATGTAATCCGGAACCATACGTTTTGCTGTACACTGGGCAGCCAACTTTGTAAGATACCAGTATTTACTTTCTTCATGAATGTTATCTTCCTCAAGAACGTAAATTAACTTAGGGAATGCCGGTGTGATATATACACCTTTTTCATTCTTAACACCAAGAATACGCTGGTTGAGCATCTCTTCGATGATCATAGCAAGGTCATCTCTTGCCGGACCTTCTTCTACCTCATCCAGATACATAAATACCGTAACAAATGGAGCCTGTCCGTTTGTTGTCATTAAAGTGATTACCTGATACTGAATAACCTGAACACCCTGTTTTACTTCTTTTCTTACACGCATTTCTGCGATTTCATTTATCTTCTGCTCATTCATTTCCAGACCTTCTGCTTCAAATTCAGCGCGAACATCTCGACGATATTTTTCACGACTGATCTGCACAAAAGGCACCAGATGGGAAAGTGTAATACTCTGTCCGCCATACTGAGAACTTGCAATCTGGGCAACTGCCTGTGTTGCAATATTACATGCTGTAGAAAAACTCTTTGGCTTCTCGATCATAACGTCACTGATCACTGTTCCGTTTTGAAGCATATCTTCCAGATTCACCAGACAGCAGTTATGCATGTGCTGTGCAAAATAATCAGAATCATGGAAATGAATCACTCCACTCTCATGTGCCTCAACGATTTCTGGCGGAAGAAGGAAACGTCTTGTGATATCCTTACTTACCTCGCCTGCCATGTAATCTCTCTGTACGCTGTTCACTGTTGGATTCTTATTGGAATTCTCCTGAATCACTTCTTCGTTATTGCACTCTAACAGACTTAATATCTGTTTATCTGTAGAGTTAGACTTTCTAACTAACGCTCTTTTATAACGGTAAGTAATATAATTACTTGCCAGACGGAATGCCTTCTGGTTCATGATCTGATTCTCGACTAAATCCTGAATCTCCTCTACATTAAGGGCACGATTCATTCCGTCACAGATAGTTTCTACATTCTCTGCAATCTTCTCTACCTGTTCGTCACTTACTTTTTCTGCTTCTACGACGCTGTTATTTGCACGCTTAACCGCTGCAATGATCTTACTTCGATCAAATTCAACTTCCATTCCACTTCTTTTAATGATCTTCATACCAACACTCCAATTATAAATTTTTAAAAATTATGCATTGCCATTGTAACACATAATTTTGTATGATGCAATGATACTTTATACAACATCTTGTGTTTTGGTCACATAAAAATCTCACAGCAACACAAAATATTATCTTGCTGTGAGATTTGCCAATACCCATTATATGATTTTTCTCTGCAAATATCAATATGCTCTATGAATAATCTTCTATTAATATCTGCCTTCTTTTTTCATCAAATTAACAACAGCATTATATAATGCTTTTCCATACACACTTGTATTTGCCTTCATTCTTGCCGCTTCCGTTTTATTACTGATAAATCCATATTCAATCAGACATGCCGGCATCTTAGTATGTCTTAATACGTAAAGATTTGGACGGTCTACTAAACCTCTGTTCGTAAATCCTGTCGCTGCAACTGCCGCACTCTGCATTGCTGTTGCCAGCTCTTTAGATGTTAAGCCATTCTTCTCTGTTACAGAATTTCTTCCCTTACTCCATAATGTTTCTGTCCCATGTGCAGAAGCACTTGCAGAATTGATATGAACACAGAGGAACATATCTGCATCTCTATTGTTAGCAAGGTTCGCTCTCTGAGATAAGCTTGGGTATGTATCTGCTGTTCTCGTATAAGAAACCTGGAATCTGCTGTCATTATCAAAAGATCTTTTTGCTGCAAGAACAATTGCCAGTGTCAGATTCTTCTCTGCCATTCCATTCCCGGAAGCTCCTGAGTCAGAACCACCATGTCCAGCATCGATAACAATCTTAATCTTTTCTTTACTATCTGTTGTCTCTGTTCTTCTATCTTCTGTCGTCGGAGCTGTTGTATTAGAAGCACTACTCTTTGTTGTACCTGAAATACGAATCTTTCCACCAGATAACTTATAATTAATTCCTAATCGTGTACATACACTCTTTAATGGAACAATCCATCTTCTTCTGCCGGTAGCAGTATACGTTCCATGAACAACCAGCGCTCCCATCTGACTTTTCACACCATTCGTCACAGCCTTTCTGCTGTCTGCCTTTAGAACAACAGTATTCGGACCATAGGACAGTGTCATTTTATTTCCCTTAGTGGTTACCTTAACTTTTAAACCACTGTTTTTAAATATCGCTGCAACCGGTCCCATATAGGAGCCTGACTTTTTAAAAATAGGATTCTTCGTTAACTTAATCTTCTTTCCATTCACATAACAGTAATTCATCCGACCGGAATAAGAGCTCGTTACTCCTTTTACTGTTCTTACGCGAACTCTTGCCGCCGCATCTGTGCTGATTGGTGTAATCAGACATACACATAACAATAATACCGCGAATATACTAACAATTCGCTTCCCTTTCATTATTCTCGCCTTCCTCTCTTTACAATTTGTGAGTTTACCATCCTTAAATATCAAAGCAGTATCCAACCCCATAAACTGTCTTAATATAAGGATATTCCTTTGTTAACTTTGCTCGTAGTTTCTTTACCAACGTGTCCACACTTCGATACCCGCCAATATAATCAAATCCCCATACAGAATCAAGAATCTTATCTCTGGATAAAATCATACCTTTATGCTTTATAAAATACTCCAGTAAATCAAACTCCTTCGCTGTTACCTTTAACGGTCTGTCCGCAAGATAAATCTTTCTTCCTTCATAATCAATAGACAAGGCACCTACAGCTTCTACTGCATTCCGCTTCTCCACCGTCCTTCGTATGATTGCTTCTACATGCGCCTCTATCAACGGTAACGGTGCCGGCTTTACCATATAATCATCTATCTTCTTAGAATAGGCATATAACTGACTGTCCAGCTTATCATCCTGTGACAACATTAAAATAGCCATATCAGAATACATTCTTATCTTCTCAACTGTCTCATATTCCCGCCGTTTTGGTATATCTACATCAAAAATCAGCAGATCCGGTTTGTTCTTTCCCCTGGAAAGAATCTCTCCTGCTTCATCATATTCTGTACACCAGATTACGTTATACCCACTATCTTCGAAATAAGCTGTCATCTCTTTACATTCTGCTTCTTTCTTGCTTAAAATCAGTAATCTGCCTGTAAGCATTCGACATCTTCCTTTCATTCTTAGTTGTTAAAATTATATTACAAAATTATGACTCAAAAATGACTTATTTAAAATTATTGTAACATAATCAACATCACAGAACAACCCTTGGTCTCATTTTACATAATCTCCCCATAAAATTCAATATCCGGTTTAAAAAAACCGGATATTTTTAAAATACTGTCTATTAAATTGTAGCAATTATAAATAATTATGTAATTAGCACCGAAATCCATTTACAACATTATAGTAAATCTGCAATTTCGTAAATTAATCTTTCTGACTTTTCCCAGCCAAGGCAAGGATCTGTAATCGACTTACCATAACATCCTCCACCAATCGGCTGATTACCATCTTCAATGTAACTTTCGATCATCAGACCTTTTACAAGTCCTTTGATATCTTTAGAAAGTCGGCAGCTATGCAGTACTTCCTTTGCAATACGAATCTGTTCAAGGTAATGCTTACCGGAATTCGCATGGTTTGTATCAATGATCACACCTGGATTTTTCAATTCATGTTCCTGATATAATTCAAAAAGTTCATTTAAATCTTCATAATGATAGTTCGAGTATGTTTTACCATGCTTATCTACATATCCTCTTAATAAAGCATGTGCATAAGGATTACCAAGAGACTGTACTTCCCATCCACGATACAGGAATACATGCTGCCCCTGCGCTGCTGTAATAGAATTCATCATAACAGATAAATCTCCACCTGTCGGATTCTTCATTCCTACAGGAATTCCTACACCGCTTGCTGTCAGACGATGCTGCTGATCCTCTACAGAACGTGCTCCGATTGCAACGTAAGATAACAGATCAGAAACATAACGATGGTTTTCCGGATACAGCATTTCATCCGCACAGGTAAGTCCACTTTCAAGAATTGCTTTCTGATGTAATTCACGAACAGCAATAATTCCCTGCAGCATATCCGGCTTCTTCTCCGGATCTGGCTGATGAACAAGCCCCTTATATCCCCCACCGGTTGTACGAGGCTTATTCGTATATATTCTTGGGATAATCATAATCTTGTCTTTTACTTTCTCCTGCACCTTTGACAATCTTGTTACATAATCAAGAACGGCATCCTCTCTATCAGCAGAACATGGTCCTATAATTAATAATAACTTATCAGACTTGCCCTCAAAAATTCTTCGAATCTCAGGATCTCTCTCCTGCTTAATCTTTACAATTCTTTCATCAGCAGGAAACTGCTCCTTTAAATCCTTTGGTACCGGCAGTTTCCTGAAAAATTTCATATCCATATCCATAATCGTCTGTACTCCTTTATACACTTTCATTTTTGTAAAAATAATTGCTTATTATTAAATCTTCCTTATCCTACCATAAATTTTTCATTTATTCAACACTTTTTAGCTTTAAAGCAAAGAAAAGAATATTTTTTTTACTTTTTTCCATGTATGCCTTATAATTATGAAAAAGATATGAATATGTACTCTGGAATTTTATTACACTTCTTTTTATGGGAAGTTCAATCACAAAAAGATTCCAAAAGTACATGAAAATCAGGAGGGATTTATTGTGGATTCTATAACTAATACATTAACAAAAGCTTACTCTATTATAGAAGAAGGAGGTCAGCCCTTAGCACCAGAAACTATTTGTATACAATGTATGTTTCTTTCACCTGCTCACATTTCCGCTTTTCACAATGATGAACTCTACCTTGAATATATTCGCAATTTAGTCCGGGAAAGATTCAATGTTTCCTTTCCAGAAGAAAAGAGTTCTTTTGATCAATATTTTGCAGACTGTATACAATTAAAAGAACAACTGGAATTACACAAAAACTTCAATAAGGATACCTGGATTACTTATACATCCTCTCTTCTTGAAGCATTAAAAACGCCTTATTATTCTGCATATTCCATGACTTTATTAACACTTGAATCCTGTTTCATGAATACGCAACTTTTTGAAAAAGTACAAAAAGCATTTTATTCTGTGCTAATAAAGTCCTCTGAAAAAAAACAGCTTATTATAAAAAAAATTATTGAACATGCGCCGAATTATAAAAAGTATTCCTTTATTACAGAAGAGCTTCTGGCTGAAATACTAATAAATACCCTTGCTCTCTTTGGTGATGAAAAAGAATACTGGCTCGATTCTGTTGCTTCTTTATTAGAAATAAAATTAGAAACAAACTCTCCAAATACACACAAGGATACTCTTTCCCTGCTTGCTGCATTTTTTGCCCGGGAACAACAATTTTTAGAGGCAGTATCTCCAGCAGATCTTTCTTCTTTTTCTTCCTATCTTGCTGCAAGAACTATATGGTTTACTGCCCATAAAAATGTTGTAAAAGATTCTATAGACACTGCCACTGCTGGTATATCTTCTTCAATAGATATCGACAGCGCTTATGTTGACAGCGAATTTTTAAATACCTACGCCTATAATATGACCACTAGAATCTATCACACCAATCCGGCAATTGGACGCGAACAGGAGATTGCTGATCTGGAATTAATTTTGATTTCACCAAAGAAGTCCCCTCTTCTGATTGGAGATGCTGGTGTCGGTAAAACATCCGTTGTGGAAGGTTTAGCCTACCGTCTTCAAAAAGGAAATGTGCCGGACCTTCTTAAAAATAAAAAGATTTTTAAATTAACAACAACCTCTCTTTTAAGCGGAACAAAATATGTAGGTGAAATGGAAGACCGTATCAAAAAACTTGCCGAAGAACTTGAATCACATCCGGATGTCCTTTTATTTATAGATGAGATTCATACGATTGTCGGTGCCGGTTCTACCGAAAGCTCCAACAACGATATTTCCAACATGTTAAAACCTTATATTGACCGCGGTGATATTAAAATAATCGGAGCTACAACAAAAGAAGAATACCGTCAGTTCCTTCTTCCGGATAAAGCACTCTCCCGCCGTTTTTATCCGATCACAATAGACGAACCTGATGATAAACTGACACTTTCCATTCTTTACGGAAGTATTCCTGCCATTGAATATGAAACGAAAGTACACAATGCCTTTTCTTCCGATACAACAGAAAAGATACTACGTACCCTGATTGCTATATCCTCTCCAGAAAATCAACCGGAAGATCAGTCCACGAAACGCCCTGAACTCCCACTGACACTTTTAGAAATGGCATTCTCTTATGCAGCCCTTAATGAACAGGAAACCTTATCCAAACAGGATATTATTCAGGCAATCCGCCATAGTAATCGCCTGCGTAAAGAAATACGAACGGCCACAAACCTTCTAACCGATTTATAATTCTAGCTGCTCTACAAAAAATAAAAAAGTATTCTATAGTAACATAAAAAGTTTAAATATGTGAATTTAGCTACTACTATAGAATACTTTTTAATTTTTATAAATTTACACAATCAGAAATTATTTACCAATGCACAACTACCGGATAGGTAGATTCGATGTTATTATAGATTTTCTGAACAGCACTTCTTGGTGTATTTACACAGCCATGGGAACCATCATAAGTGAAAATTCCTCCACCGTAACTTCCACGCCATGAAGAATCATGAATTCCTACACCAATCTGAATGAATGGAAGCCAGTAGTCTACGTGAGAGGCATATCCCTGACCGGTTAACGTATAATCTGTTGTTTTATAAAGGATGTAGTAAACACCGGTTGGTGTTCCATGTCCTTTACTGATATCTCCGGTTACAACATCTGTAGAAACTAACGTTTTCCCGTTCTTATAAAACCACATATGCTGTTCACCTAAACTTACTTCTACATAAGTATTCCCAATGTCAAACTTCTTACGACTTTTTGCGCGATGAGCATATTCCGGCTTTCTCTTAACAGACTTTCCCTGTTTAATAACTTTGATCAGATTGGCAGTTTCTGCTTCCTGATCAATCTTCCAGCCATAGGTACCGCCGCTGACTTCTACGTCATTACCGCATATCGATTTAAAATGTCTTTTTACTCCAACCGTATCATACTTCTTTGCAAGATTTTTAATATACTTTGCAACCATCTCGCTATGAACCTTAACTTCATGCTTATCCGTTTCATATAACCATTTACTAAGTTTCTTTGCGTTCACTTCTTCGGTACGGTCATCAAAATCGTATGTAATCGTTTCCTGAACATATTTATTCATTGTTTTATTCGCCGCTACAACTTCTGCTGTATCTTTTTTATACACAGGATTCTTATAACAATCTTTTTTCTCTATATCGATACTCCGCTCCATATTTAAGATTGCTTCTTTTAATATTGGCTTAAACTGCTTTCTTTTTACTGTATTTCCGTAAACTTCAGGTACAATACTGTAGCTGTTCGATGCTGCATCATATGTAGAATATGCATCTACCGGCGCAATTACCATATCTTTATTAAATGCATTTAAATTCTTATATGTATCATTAAACGCATCATTATCTACCGTTAAAGTAATCGCATCTTTATAATTCTGAGACTGGAATAATGCTGTGATCCACGCATATCCCTTCTGTCCTGCCTTAATATTTTCCAGCTTTCCGTCATCTTTAAATGCAAGCTTCACCTGAGAGGATGAAATACTTTCCTTCTTTTTATCTCTTTCCTTAATCGTAATCTTATATGACTTAACATCTTTCTTAATCAGTTCCTTTGCTTTAGAAACACTACGGAATGCACAGGAATATCCATTCACCTTTGTTCCTATAAAATAATGATACTGAAAAAAGATTGACGCAGCAACATACAAAGCAATGATGATCAACACCGCCAGACCAACTTTTTTCTTCTTGTCCATTTTCCTTCCTCCTCTTTAAAATTTCTTAATATATACAAAACCTCTATTATATCCTGCAATTTTCTAGTATAGTTCATTTCACTTTACGAAACAAGAGAAAAAAAGGAGAAAATCAAGCTCTTTCCTCTAAAATTTGTATACATTTTGACCCTATATATATTTTGTGTTATACTAATCAGTAATAAAAAGGGAAGCAGGCTCTATTTGGGCTTATGGGGGCAGCATTATGATGAAGACAATCAACAGAATTATGAACTCTTATATTCAATTTTTTAAAATAAAGAATTTAAATGTCCAGATTGTACTGACAGATGATATGTATACCTGTCAGAAAAAATATGGTTTTAATAAAGAAGACTCTCGAAGTCTTGATGAGGCAGCCGCCCGCAAAAACTGGAAGCATGTTGCTGCCTGTATGAAGTATCCAAAGCATATGGATGAACCATTTACTCTTATATTTAAAGAGCCTTATTTAAGACGTTCTCCACTTTGTGAGGTCTACCGCCTTGTCTTCCATGAATTAACCCATATCTGTGATTACAGAGACTATGCCCGCCTGAATCATCTAACTTCTTACCGACAGTTATTTGATGATCCCGAAACTGTATTATTCCAGCACTGGTCTGAATACCATGCGGAACGAAGAGGATATGCCGCATGGCTGAAGCACCGTTATGGTATCCGCGTCAAGTACGATATTAATAATAGTAAGATAGATATTTTACATAAAGAAACCATCAATAATATTCAGTATTACGGAGAACATTATACCAATACGGCTGAATATGGATCCACTCGCCAGATTTACTTTACTATGCACCTTCTGGCCCGTATGAGTATCTGGATGCAGATTCTTCCTTATCAGGTAAGTGATATCTTATCCAAAGACCCATTTGATTATAAAGGCATCGAGTGGATTAAGAAGTTAATGTATCTTTTCCACAAGTATCCAAACATTGATCAGATGAATGATCACTTCATGGAAATCGCCAGAATCATTGCTGAGAACTTCTCACTCTCACGAGAAGAGATCTGGCAAAAAGTAAAGTATTGATTTGGTATAGACGAAAAAAGAAAAAATGATATATCCCATCTGCTCTGTAGTCGCTGTGTTTAAAATGCTCGTCCGCATCTTAAACACGCTCCGAAGACGCATCTGGGATATATCATTTTTTCTTTTTTCTGGCTAATCTAAGGTTGGAGGAATGGGAATTTTCCAGAAGGATATGGATTTCCATGGAATTAAATTCTAAAGGACTGACATTCTAATTGTTGTATATACTTAAAATTTAGTTACATTAGATGCATGATAACTTCACTTCTACATGAAATCCTACAACAAGAAATTTTTCTCTTCTGAAGATTCCATCTGGAGCCAACAAACAGAAAAGCAAAAATTTATATAAAATAGAATGTGATGTCGGAGCAAATAAAAATGCCGGTCAGGCATTTTCTATGCCGCGACTATCTTCACATTCTATTTTATATAAATTTTTGCTTTTCGTCTGCTATCTCCAGAAATCAAATTTTTAAATATTCTTTTATCATTTTAAGTTCTTCTGGAAAGAGGCAATATTTCTTATCCCCTGATTTTACTTTTTCACAGCAGGTTTCAAAATCCATCCAGCACACTTCCTGTACTTCTTCTTCCTGTAATTTTAATTCTTTTATATTTATTGGTTCAGAATATAAATAGACATGGCTGATCTCATGATTTTTAAACGGTTTGCCATAAAAAATTTCCTCATACTTTCCTTCATGTAAGCCCATAAAATGAAGCTGTTCCGGCTCTGCTTTTATTCCAAGTTCTTCTTCAAGCTCTCTTAATGCTGAGGTAAGATAATCCTGTCCTGCCGGCAAATGTCCTGCGGAAGAAATGTCATAACATCCTGGAAAGGCATCTTTATTCTCACTTCTCTTCTGTAATAATAAGTCGTAACTGCCCTTCTCATTTTTTTTCACGATCCATACATGTGAAGTCCCATGCAGGTCTCCATCTGCATGAACGAGTGAACGTTCTTTAATTACTCCTGTAGGATGACCATTCTTATCTCTAATATCTAAATACTCCATCTATATTACTCCCTTCGTAAATATATTTATTATAACAGATTTCTTTTTAAAATAAAAAAAACGCATCGACGTCATCATTATGACTCGATACGCACCATATAGAATCTGCAAAGCAGTTAAAGGGGAAAATTAAGATTTATATTTAAGGTCTCGTCGCAAGGACTCAACTCGTTTTTCAACGTTTCTTATTATATAATATTTTTCTGTTTTTTCAATTCACAATATTCATAATTTTTTTTCATTTCATACCTTTTTTCTTGGACAATTTCACATTTCAAAAAAGCTCATTATTAAAAATGTCTTTATTTTATGTCCTTTATCCTTTTTCATTGTATTTCTTTTTTGAAAGCTAATGTCAAAAAAATTTCTATTTGTGCCCAAAAATTAGCCGAAGTTCATCTATTATCCTCTATTCAAATAGATTTTCTTTTGTTATAATAAAATAACAGAATTTAAGTTGGGAGGGAAGCAGTATGCAGCATATGACGTTGAATAAGATTTCTATTGAACACATTACACTGGAACATATCGGTTTTGTTCATCATGGATTTGGAGTTGACTTACCTGATTATCTTCTGTAATTTTAGTTTAATTCATTAGAAACAAACGAAACGCAAAAAGTATAATTATTGTAACTGTAAAGATGGTCGCAATAATTATACTTTTTGCGTTTTGTCTGTTTTTATTATGGAATTACATACTCTGTGATTATCACACTTGCAATTGCTCCTGCTATTGTTGCAAACATTGCTCCTGGTAAAGTCCATCTTGTTTTTTTTATGTTGATACTCATATAGTATATCGTAATCGTATAAATAACTGTTTCCGTACAACTCATCATAATAGAAACGATCATTCCTGTTTTAGAATCCGGTCCATATTCTTTAAAAATATCAAGTACAAAGCTTACCGCTGCCGATGAAGAAAAAATTCTTACGATAAAAACAGGGATGATTTCTGCCGGAATATGAAGGACTTTTCCTAAGGGAGTAAGGAAATCAGAAAAGCTGTCTAAAGCTCCTGAAGCTCGAAATATTCCTATCGAAACGAGAAGTGCTATCATCGTTGGCGCGATTTCGATGACTATATGAAACCCTTCCTTTACTCCTTTTAAAAAACTTTCATAGACATCGGTATGATTAAAAAAACCGTATACAATAATATAAAACATTGTAAACGGCACAATAAAATCCGAAAAATAAAGAAGAAACTTCACTGTAATCGTCTCCGTTTCTTCTTGTTTCGTCCATTGTATCTTATAAATTCCATTCCCTTAATAAAAAGAATTCCTGCTAAAGTTGAAATCATAGTTGCTAAAATTGCCGGCAGAACCACCGCTGTCGGATTTACTGAACCATACTGGCTGCGATAGGCAATCATATTGATGGGAATAAGCTGTAGCGATGAAATATTTAACACAAGAAATGCACACATCATATCCGATGCTTCATATGTATCCTCTGACATTCTTGCTATGTTACCGGCTGTATAGCTTTTCTTACTTATATTGCCTTTATTACTTTCTTCCAGCTTCTTTAATTCCTTCATCGCCTTAAGTCCGGCTGGAGTTGCAGCCCAGCCAAGACCAAGGATATTCGCCGCCATATTGGCTGCAATATATTCATTTGCTTTATGCTGAGGAGGAATATCTGGAAAAAGCCAGTTAATAAACGGATACATTGCCTTTGAAACTCTCTTCATAAGCCCGCTTTTTACTGCAATTTCCATCATTCCGTTCCAGACACCGATCACTCCAAGCATAAATATACATAAGTTCACTGCTTCTGTTGAAGATGAAATAAAAACTTCTGTTAATTTTCCCATCGTACCATGAAATGACGCAAATAAAATTCCTCCTGCAATCATAAGTACCCACAATATATTCAGCATAAAACTCACTCAGTCTTTTTCTTTATTATATTGTTCCTGACTTGTCCGATATGCTTCTTTATCAAAGTCACCAAACTTATCTTTCACTGTACGTTTAATCTGATACATTGCAAAATCTGCATACTGCGTAAATTCTTTTCTATCTGTTGTATCATCTGGATACCATGCCACTCCTGCTGACAAATGCAGCATAAATGGATCTCCGTTTGGCAAAAGTATTGACTGAGCTCTGATATCTTTTTCGAGCTGATCTAAATATCTCTATATCTCACTTCTGCTCGAATACCCATAAAATAAAATATAAAACTCGTCACCGCCCGGACGGGATATTAGCGTATTTTCCGGTACAGATTCTACAAATACTTCTGCTGCACTCTTAATATACTGATCTCCATTATAATAATGCCATATTGTAACCTTTGTCGGATTATCCGGATCTAGCTTTACCTTCTTTACTGAACTTCCTAAAGAGGTTCCTCACCCGCCAAGCAGCATGCTCAAAATCATAATCATGCAGATTATAACTTTCTTATTAAACTTCATACACTTCTCTCTTTCTTATCACATAATTACATCAAACTTATTTTTTGTATACTCTAGGAACCCTCTTTCCTACATCACATACAAATTCATAATTGAAGCTTCCTGCAAGATTTGCCATATCCTCTACACTAATAAAATTATCACCGTCTTTTCCAATCAGGGTTACGATATCTTCAAGCTTTACATCCGGAATATCTGTAATATCTACCATCATCTGATCCATACATACTCTTCCTACGATCGGAGCCTTCTTTCCATGAATTAATACCCAGCCTTTATTCGAAAGACTTCTTGCATATCCATCTGCATATCCAACCGATACCGTAGCCAGGCGGCATGGATGATCAACCACATAGGTTGCTCCATAACTTACGCCACGTTCCATCTCCGGCTCCATAATATTCACTACATGTGAATACCAGCTCATTGCCGGTATTAACTCTAAATTAGAAAAATCCACCTCATCAGAAGGGTACATTCCGTACAGAATAATTCCTGCTCTTGCCATATCATAACGATGGTCATCATATTCCATGATAGCAGCACTGTTACAAATATGTTTTACCGGAATCTCGATTCCTGCTTTATCAAGCAGTTCTACAAAATAATCATATCTCTTCATCTGACTTTCTGTATACGCCTTATCTGTCATATCCGCACAGGATAAATGCGTAAATAATCCTTCGATTTTTATATTAGGCAGATTCGCAATCTGCTCCACAATAGCAAGGCCCTTCTCATCTGGAGATAAACCGATTCTTGTCATTCCTGTATCTAATGCAATGTGAATTCTAGCTGTCTTTCCAGACTTCACAGCTGCTTCGGACATTGCTTTCGCCGTATCATAACAGTAAATCGTCTGGTCTACTCCATACTCTAAATTCTTATAATAAAGAGAAGGGGAATTATAACCAAGAAGTAAAATCGGCTGCTTTAATCCAGCCTTTCTCAGTTCTACTCCCTCATCAATCGTAGCAACACCAAAATAATCTGCGATATCACTAAGATAATGTGCAACTTCTACAGCACCATGACCATAACCATCTGCTTTTATAACGGCCATTGTCATTGCCTTATCTCCAGTCTTTTTTTTGATATTTATATAATTCTCCCTGATTGCTTTTAAATCAATTTCACAATAGGTGCGCAAGTATTCTTCCATTATGTTTGTCCTCTTTTCCTTATTCTACAGTAAGCCCGTAAAACTAGTTTACTGTACATATCTATATTATGTCACATCTAATCAAGAATGCCCCAGCATTCTTGCTGCGAGATGGGCGCAAAACACCCCTTATAAAAAAGTCTGTAAACAAATAAATTCTACCACATTTTTTTCTATTGTGAAGATTTTTATACAGAAAAAATTCGGGAAATATGGTATCTCCCGAATTTTTTCAATTATTTTACTTTTACTATAATTACTTTCTTTTTTCCATCACTGGTCTTTACAGTAATTTTACATTTACCTTTTTTTAACGCCTTAATAACACCTTTTTTTGTTACTTTGGCAATCTTCTTATTAGAAGAGCGATACATAACCTTAGCAGTAGAAGATGCCGGAATCTTCTTGGCTTCTATTTTATATTTCTTCCCCTTCTTTAAAGTAACTTTTGTCTTCTTCACTTTTAAAGACTTTGTTTTTATTGTTTTCTTAACTGTAGAACCTGAAGCTGGCTTCGTCTCTGACTTCTTTTCTGAAGCTGCCGGCTTCGTATTTGAATTATTCCCTGAATCACCCGGCTTATTGTTTGGCTTATCTTCAGAGCTGCCTGGTTTCGTATTATCCTCTTCATCAGAACCATTTACTTCTATCACATACTTGCTCACATCTGGAACTTTTGTAATACTTGACCAGTACAACTCAGAAATTGTTCCATAGTTATCCTTGATTTCCTTACCGTTTAGCAATGTCCGATTGGATGTCTTGGCAAGCGTTACCCCATCTGCAATTGCTTTTCCCGCAGTAGCACCTGTTTTGGGTATACTGCTGCATCCACCTTGTGCATAAACATTTTTTACAGAAACAGTACCATTACCTCCGATAGCATCTGCGCCATCATCATATGTACCGTTACCACCAAATGCAATTAATGTTCCCTCACCGGAAATACTTCCATTATCTAAAATAATTCCGCTGCCGCCTACGGATGTTGTTGCAATATATCCTCCACCAAATGCCGCTACTACGGAATCCTTTTTAATATCTAAAGAACCATTCTCAATACGGATCGCTGGCTGACCGGAAAGGCTTTTTCCTGTTGTTTCATCCTGTCCGGTTGCTGCTTCATCTCCCTTTACAAATACCTGCCCATCTACGGTAACCTTTCCTTTTACAACAATAACAGGATTCGTATTCTGTCTGATGATATGTCCATTTGATATAAAATTGGTGTTAGAATAAATAGATGAATTTTCTAAAATTGCTCCATCATTTAAAATCAACTGTCCATTAATTGAAGAACCTGTGAGAAACTGACTGCCATAATCATCATAGTTTGATGAGAACTTACCGCCATTTTTCACTTCAATATTTCCATGAATAGAAGAATCACGAAGAACAAGCTTTCCGCCATTCTCTACAACAATATTTACGCTGCTGAAAACTTTCATATTTACAAGAGTAAGATTACAGCCATCTGGAACAATCAATGTCTGTACTGGACTACCATCTACAGCATAACCAAGTTCTCCATAAGTTCCACTTGTATGAGAACCGTACCATGCCTTAATATCCTTTGGTACCGTAACTGTTTCGTTCTCTCCGCCAAAAGAAGCAATTGCCCATGGCTCCATATCATACATATACTTTCCATCCGCTGTCTGCTTACAATTCTCAAGTTTAAGCTGCTTTGCAAGTACTTCTGTACGAGTATAAACTTTAAAATTCAGCTCATTACTTGTTGCAGTACGACCGCTCTCATCCGTTACTGTTACACTAATTGGATAAGAGCCGGCTTTTAATGGTTCCCCTGATAAAGAAAGAGAACTGTCGTGGACAGAATAAACACCTTCCATTCCGCAGGCTTCTGTATCAATATTTATCTTTGTTCTGTTCTTATTTACTGTGATTACTTCACTTAACGGCTTCCAGTCGCTGTTCTTCGGCTCCTGTCCATCAGGAAGAACTGCTGCTTCAACAATCACATCACTATTTTTATTTGTCGTAACAGAAGTAGAAGCTCCACTGATTGCATCATATTTCTTCTGTCCTTCTAAAGCACTTTCAAAGCTTCCTCGTATTCTTACATGAAGCGTATTAATTCCATCAGAAGGTCCTGAAGGAGTCTCTGCATCTGAATCTGTCTTTTTAACAGTAAATGTATCTGCTGTTGCCTTTATCACACGTAAGTACAGCGTTTCATATCCTTCACTCTCAATCGTGAGAATATTTCCACTCTTTAACATGCCGTCAGAAGAACCATCAAAATAAAGTTTATTTTCATCTGTATTTCTGTAATATGCTTCTCGTCTCATTAAAGCTAAACGAGAACTTGCTTCTTTCCACTTTGTTTTATTTACAGAAACACTTTTTATTCCTTTGACATAGTCAGGTGCATCCGCAAAAGAAAGACTCTGAAAATCATAAACTACATTTTCTTTCATTGCTTCTACATTGCCGACACTGGCAGAATTTGCAGAGTTTGCCGCAAATGAAGGAATAAAGGATAATGCAAGTAAACACACTCCCAAAACTACACTGGCTAATAAATTTCTAACCTTCCTATTCATATCCGGTTTCTCCTATTTTACAGTTACTTTAACAACTGCTTTCTTTCCACTTGCTGTCTTAACAGTAATCTTGCATTTACCTTTTTTAACAGCTTTTACAACACCCTTCTTTGTTACTTTGGCAACCTTCTTGTTAGTAGACTTAAAGGTAACTTTTTCTGTCGCATTGGCTGGTTTTAATTTTGCTTTAAGTTTAACTTTTTTGCCTTTCTTTAACACAATACGCTTTTTGTTAACAACAACTTTTTTTGCTTTTACAGTTTTCTTATCTGGCTTTTCTGCTGGTTTTGTATCATCTTTTTTACCTTCTGTTGTTTTGTCTGCTGGCTTAGGATCTTCTTGCTTTAAACCTCCATATTCTGCTCCACATACTTCACAGACTGCTCTCTTTGTTGTTGTAGCTTCGCCACCTTTATGTGCTTCTTTTTCAGTCGTAGCATCACAACCTTCATTCTGACATTTCTTCCAGTGATAAGTTCCGTCAGACTCATATTTATCTCCATAGTTATGAGATGCGTACTCACCGTACTCTTCTCCACAGAATTCGCAGACTGCTTTCTTCGTACAAGTAGCTGTTCCGCCCGTATGTTTTGTGTGGATGGCAACTGTTTTATAATCTTTACCTACTTCTAATACTAAGTCTTTATATCCTTCTGCAGAAATAACAACTTTGTTAGTATCTTTTGTAAATTCCTTATTTCCTATTGTTATATTAACCATGCTCACATTTGCTCTAAATGTATCTTCTTTCATAAGAAATTTATTATCTACTTTAGTATAAGGTTCTGCATCATTTACTTTAATAGATGTAATCTTTTCCATCCAACTTTCTGTATTTTCTGAATTTGCAGTATATTCAGAATATTGAATAAGATACCATTCATAACCAAAATCTTTCTCAAGTTTTGGAGTTTCCGTTGGTGCCTCCTTCAATTCTACCGCTGCTGTCTCCTCAGCCTGTACCGCTACCTGTGGTGCAACTGTTCCCACTACTGTCATTGACAAACACATAGCGCATGCCATAATGAATGAACTAATTTTTCTCATTGTTTCTCTCCCTTTCTCTCTCTCAAATAAACTTAATAAAAAAAACAGGTTGCCACTTAAAACTAATTTATGTTACTTAGTTCTAACATTGGTTAGTTTATTTAAAAGACTACCTGTTTTTATACTCCATGTCAATTCTACAGTTGATAACATTTCTCAACTATAGAATTCTTAAGAATTCATTTATTTAATTTTTAGAAAAAAGGATTACTTTTTTAACAGTTCCTGATAAATATCCCTTTTACTTACTCCGCGGTCTTTTGCCACCTGTTTCATCGCACTCTTTTTATCCATCCCTTTTTCAAGATAATGATCCATATGTTCCTGCACAGTAAGCTGATTCCACTCCTGTTGTTTTTCCTCTTTCAGTTCCTGTAAACTCTTTCCCTCAAAGATTAAAACATACTCCCCTCTTGGCTCGTTCTCCTCATAATAAGCAATCATTTCATCGAGAGTTGACTTGCGCTTCTGCTCATATCGCTTCGTCAGTTCTTTACATACCGTCATATTTCGGTTACCAAGATATTCCCTGCACTCTTTCAAAGTCTTCTTTAAATGATGCGGCGCTTCGTAAATAATAATCGTTCTTGTCTCATTACGAAGATTCTCTAAAATCTGTGCTCTTTCCTTCTTGTCATACGGTAAAAATGCTTCAAATGCAAATCTTCTTGTTGGCTGACCTGACATGGTAAGCGCTGTAATACAGGCACAGGCACCAGGAAGAGAAGTCACTGTAATTCCTGCTTCATAGCACTGTCTTACTAATTCTTCTCCCGGATCTGAGATTCCCGGTGTTCCTGCATCCGTAATTACTGCGATATTTAATCCCTCTTTTAACTTATTTACAAGATAAACTGCTTTATCAACTTTGTTATATTCATGATAGCTGGTCATCTTTGTCTTTATCTCAAAATGATTTAAAAGCTTTATACTGTTTCTTGTATCTTCTGCCGCTATCAGATCCACTTCTTTTAAAATTCGTACCGCCCGAAAGGTCATATCTTCAAGATTACCAATCGGTGTAGCACATAAATATAATGTTCCTGCCATTTTAATTCTTCATCTCTCCATATATCTGATAGATCTCATCGGTATAAGAACCATCTTTATTATATACAATCAATGGTGAATCCACCGTAATTCTCGGATTTCCGCCTTTTGCACAATCAATAAGAACCATATTCGGCTCTTTATCAATGTAAGGATGTACAAGTCTCATTCTTTTAGGTTCTAATTTATATTGCTTTAATGTATAGATGATTTCTGCCAGTCGAAATGGCCTGTGTACCATGTAAAAATGTCCTCCCGGCTTTAATAGCCACTTCGCAGCCTGTACTACATCTTCAAGAGAACAGGTAATCTCATGTCGAGCGATTGCCTTTCCGTAATCGGGATTCTTAAGTCCATGTGCCCCTGTCATATAAGGAGGATTACAGGTTACCCAGTCAAAGCTTTCTCTTTTATACTTTTCTTTTACCTGACGGACATCTCCATGGGCGATGTGTACCCTGTCACTCTGTCCATTCATATGAACAGAACGCTCTGCCATCTCCGCATAGTCTTCCTGATATTCTAAACCTTCTACATGAGCAATCGGGTACTTTGCATCCATGAGTATTGGAACAATCCCCGTACCACTACAAAGATCGATTCCTCGACTATTCTTTTTTACTTTGGCATAATCAGAAAGAAGTACTGCATCAATGCCAAAACAAAAGCCATCGGTCTTCTGGATAATACGATACTCTTTTATTTGAAGGTCATCGATGCGCTCCTTTTCTTTTACTTGTACTAATTCCATATAAATATCCTATTTTATTTTCCTTATAATTTTGACTTTCTTTCCTTCTTCTCCATCGCTTCTAACTTTTTAAGTTCATCATCCATTTTTACTTTTTCTCTGCGCTTGCGAGGACGGAAAACAAGATCATCTACTTTATAATCTATAAGTTCCTTTTCTCCTTTTTCATCTGTTACCAAAAGTTTCACTCTCTGTCGCAATACACTGACTTCCTGAACAATTCCCTTGACACCCGTTGACGTTTTCACTTCATCTCCTACATTCGGAAGCTTGCTGTTAAGATACTCATACGTATCCTGCTCATTTTTAAGGCAGCACATAAGTCTTCCGCAAACTCCGGAAATCTTTGTGGGATTCAGGGAAAGATTCTGCTCTTTTGCCATCTTGATCGATACCGGAACAAACTCAGATAAAAATGTATTACAGCAAAGACTTCTTCCACAAATTCCGATTCCACCTTTAATCTTTGTCTCATCTCTTACACCAATCTGTCTTAACTCGATTCTTGTCTTAAAGACAGAAGCCAGATCTTTAACAAGCTCACGAAAATCAATTCTTCCATCTGCAGTGAAATAAAATAATACTTTATTATTATCAAATGTATACTCACAGTCGATAAGCTTCATTTCCAGCTCATGTTTTTTAATCTTTTCAAGACAAATACCGTATGCTTCTTTACTCTTGATCTTATTATTTGCCTGTACTTTATCATCATCTTCTGTCGCAATTCGAATAACTGGTTTTAGCGTGGAAATAATCTTCTCATCATGAATTTCACGATTTCCAAGTACCACTCTTCCATACTCCACACCACGTGCAGTTTCTACGATAACATTCTGTCCTACTTCCACCTCAAACTGTTCAGAAGAAAAATAATATATCTTACCATTGTCTCTAAAACGAACTCCTATTACTTTGGCCATTATAACCTCCTATTCTGTATCTTATATTTCTCTATCTTATACTTCTTTATTTTATACTTCTCTATTTTAAACTTCTATTTGACCTCTTTGATACAAGAATGCAAAAGCCTTTTTGAATTAAAATTCTCTCCTTGCTTCCACAATAAGCAATTCCAGCGCTGCATCAAAATTTACGTTTGATTTTATCCGGATTCGTGCACGATTTATTCTATTAATAATATAGTCGATCGAATCCATCTTTAATTTGTCTGCCTGCTTTCTCAAAGATATATACTCATTTTTAAAAATAATCTTCCTTCTGGCTATATCTTTATTTGGTGACGTATCCGCTTTTAATAATAAAATGTCTCGAAACCACATAAGAAAGATATCAAAAAAATCATCAATCCGAGCTTTGTATTTTTTATATTCTTTTACTTTATCCGCAATTTCGTAACTTTCAATCTCATGAATATATCGTAAAATATCTAATGTCAAATCCTTTAATTCCCGAAATTCTTCAGACAATATGATAGATTCGGCCTTTCCTATATTTCCAAGAGAAAATCCTGCTGCAAATTCTGCTTCCTCTTCCGGAATTTTGTATCGCTCTCCTAAATATCTTTCAATCATTTTTCCCGATACCGGCTTCGTTTCAAGAAGAATACATCTTGAAAGTATGGTATCTAAAAAGGCTCCACGATTTGTTGTCAATAAAAAAATAATCGCATATTCCGGTGGTTCTTCGATCGTCTTTAAAATCGCATTCTGCGCTGCCACATTCATCTTCTCTGCTTCATCTATTATATAAATTTTATACGGACCTTTATACGGCATAATATCTACAGTATTTACGACTTGTTCTCTTATCTCTCCGACACTGATCACTCCCGCTTTTTCGTGGGAAACCCATATCACATCCGGATGGTCTTTATTTTCCATCTGTATACATGATTCGCATTGATTACAAGCTCTTTCTTCCTCTGTTTTCTGCCTTGTTTCACATTGCAATATTTTAGAAAAGGCGGCCGCAAGCATCTTCTTTCCACTTCCCTTATCCCCTTCAATAATATAGGCATGGGAAATCTTTTTATGATGCACAGCAGCAATAAAATGTTCTTTCACTCTTTCATTTCCTAAAATATCATTTATATCAGCCATGATCTTTCCTCAAAAATCTTTCCTGGTAATCACTTATCTAATAACGACTCTATCGGTTTCTGTTGTTTAACGATTCTTTTTCTTTAATAATTCATCCACATGATTGCGAATCTTTTTCTGGATAACATCAATGTTTTTTCCACCATCAATTTTAATAACTTCCGGTCGTTCTGCAAGTACTTTACGATATCCTTCTGAAACCAGATGATGAAAATCTATACTCTCCTGCTCCATACGGTCAAGCTTCTTCTGATTCTTCTTGCGGCGAATTCCTTCTGCCTCTGATAAATCAATAAAGAAAATCCCATCTGGACGATAAATACCGATTCCTGGTGCATTTACAGCTGCTACCGTAGAAATCCCAAGATTTCTTGCAATTCCCTGATAAACAATCGATGAATCTACAAAACGATCACTTATAACAATTCTTCCTGCTTCTAAAGCCGGTCCGATTACCTCATGTACAAGCTGTGCCCTGGATGCCGCATAAAGAAGCATCTCTGTAACCGGAGACATCTCCTTATATTCCGGATTAAGAATTAACTCCCTTACCTCTTCTCCTATTACCGTTCCTCCCGGCTCTCTTGTAATCAGACATTCATATCCTGCTTCTTTTAAATATTGCTCTAACAAATTTATTTGTGTAGTCTTTCCGGAACCATCCGGACCCTCCATCACAATAAATAATCCCTTCATCTAATAAAATCTCCCTTCAGAAGTACCTGCACCTGATCCTCTTTAGATAATCCAAGTACATTATATCCATTATATAAATATTGACTGATATTTTCCACTGTTTCTTTCAGTATTTTTTCTCCCGGAACTAATATTGGCACTCCTGGCGGATAAATCATCACATATTTCCCGGAAATTCTTCCTACTGCATCAGATAACTTTATATTCTCTACCTGCCGTCCCCGACATTGCCATGATTCCATCATTTTCGGCGGATATACGAACTCCAAATTTTTTGTTACAAAATTTTCTCCTATCAAATCTTCTGTCTGAATTTTCTTTTCCAGTTCATTTTGTTTTTCTCTACAGTCATAAATTTTGTCTATTTCAGAAATCGCAGCCCACAACTTCTCAAAATTTTCTTTTGTATCACATACAGATGTCATGGCGATTCCATAAGTAAGATTCTCCATCTCCAATTCAATATGATATTTATCATATAATAAATGAAATAATTCTTTTCCATTAATCCCACAATTTTTTATGGAAAATACTAACTTTCCATTATCGTAGGCAAAACATCCCAACTTTTTTTGATCAAGTAATTCGATTTTTTGAAGTTGTTCACATTTCTTTCGGAAAATTTTAAGGTTATCCACATATTGAGCAAGTTGTTCCTTCTCCTCTTTCATATACATAATTCCATACTCTGCAGATGCCATTAAAAGATACGAAGGACTCGATGTCTCATAAATATCTATCATTTCCTCCACCTGTTCTTTTTTTATTAAATCCGAACAAAGATGCAATACTGCTGTCTGTGTAAGCGAAGGCAATGTTTTATGCGTACTTTGAATCACCAGATCAGCCCCCTGTTTTGTTGCGCTGTCAGGAAAATATTTATCAAAAACAAAATGTGCTCCATGTGCTTCATCTACAATTAATGGAATCCCATATGGTTGAATAGTCTTTTTAATTCCTTTAATATCGCTTACAACCCCTTCATAAGTAGGTGAAGTAAGTACAACCGCTTTTATTTCCGGATTCTCCTTTAATTTCTTTTCTACCATCTCAGGTTTCATGTCAACACATACATCATATTTTTGTGAAATGTCTGCATAACAATAAACGGCCTCTAACTGTAAAAGTCGAATACAGTTATAAACCGCTTTATGGCAGTTTCTGCCTATTAAAATCTTATCTCCCGGCTTACATACCGAAGAAATAGATACAAGAATCCCAAGAGTACTACCTCCAACAAGATACCAGGATTCTGTACTTTTAAATATATCTTTTACTAAATCCATAGATTCTCTGATGATACCTTCTGGTTCATGAAGATTATCATAATCTGTAATTTCTGTAATATCCATTTTTTCTATACCAAAAAAAGCCCCAAAATCTGTTCTTTTGTGGCCTGGCATATGAAAAGGTATTCTTTTTTCTGAGTCTAGCTCTTTTAATTTATTATATATTGGTGTATTCATATCTCTCTTTACTTCTTAATATTTCTTTTCTATATCCTTATATTTTAATTCTTAAGACAAAAAAAATAGCTCAGTAAATAAAATATTTACTGAGCTTTCATGAGACATCGGGGATTCGAACCCCGGACAACTTGATTAAAAGTCAAGTGCTCTACCAACTGAGCTAATATCCCATATGCCCAGAACCGGAATCGAACCAGTGACACGAGGATTTTCAGTCCTCTGCTCTACCAACTGAGCTATCTGGGCATGAGTTGCGGGGGAAGGATTTGAACCAACGACCTCCGGGTTATGAGCCCGACGAGCTAC